>BNJV01002751.1_pt1:157500-254093 | contig 254093 bp, 301 predicted proteins | sample 8540591 | NCBI WGS metagenome assembly BNJV01 (sample SAMD00202457, study PRJDB9452) | human saliva metagenome | host: Homo sapiens
GGTTCTTTACGTGTTACTCACCCGTTCGCCGCTAAGTTTTTTTCTAGTGCAAGCACCAGAAAAAAACTTCGCTCGACTTGCATGTATTAGGCACGCCGCCAGCGTTCGTCCTGAGCCAGGATCAAACTCTCCAAATAAATTTGTTAGCTTGATTAGCTCATTAAAAAGTTTTTATAGTTCCTTTTTTTAGAACTGTCCTTTTTTTGGAATTAACGTTGACTTAATTCGTTTAGTTTTTCAATGTTCAAGTTTGTTGCGATTAGCAACTTTTTATAGTTTAACATTTTTATCTTGTCGATGTCAAGAACTTTTTAAAAGTTTTTTTAAAAAATTTTTTTAACATTCGGTTTTTTTCAAAAAAATGTTGTTTTAGTCTTCTTTCCTGAAGACTTTTTTTCTATTCTATCATCTCGTTTATTCTTTTGTCAAGAAGTTTCTGAAACTTTTTTTAAGTTTTTTTAAAAAGTTTAGTAAACAATAAGATAATATCTTTCAAAACGAAAGATTGATATTATTTTAACATCTCTAATTAGTTTTGTCAATATATTTCATGAAATTTATGCTGTTCTTCTTAACATTTTTATTAAAATAAATCTATCATTGTTCGCGTTCTTCTATAAATAATGCAAATTCTATTTATTTACAAATCCATTTTCATCTGAAATTTCAGCAATAGAAAACAAGTAGAGATAGGATTTAACAATTCTACCTCTACTTGTTTCTTCTATATATTGTAAAAATCAAATATAGTTACAGGCATGTTTCTTTTATGCTCTGATTTTTTATAATGAGCTTCTATAATTTTCTTAGCTTCTTCTGGCACCTCTCGCCCTTCAAGGTAGTCATCTATATTATCATATGTCACTCCAAGAGCTACTTCGTCAGCTAAAGCAGGTCGATCTTCTTCTAAATCTGCCGTAGGTTTTTTCAAATAAAGATGTTCTGGGACAATTTAGTTCTTTTAATAATGCTTTCCCTTGTCTTTTATTCAGTCTATATAGCGGAACTATATCTACACCACCATCACCCATGTTTTGTATAGAAACCAGTAATCGCTTCTGCAGCGTGATCCGTTCCTACTACTATACCTTTATTCATTGTGGCAATTGAGTACTGAACTTTCATTCGTTCTCTTGCTTTTTCATTCCCTTTTAGCAAAAGTCTGAAATTACGATACCAGCTACTTTTAAAGATTCTACACTTGCATCAACAGCATTTTTTATATTAACAGTATATACTTTATCCGGTTGTATAAAGTTAAGCGCATCGTTACAATCTGCTTCATCAAACTGTGTTCCGTATGGTAATCTAACAGCTATAAATTTATAATCGCGGCCTGTTTCCTCTCGTAACTCAGTTATAGCCATCTGACAAAGTTTACCGCATAAAGTTGAATCTTGGCCACCAGATATACCTAAAACTAAAGTTTCCAGAAAATCATTTTTTTTCAAATAATCTTTTAAGAAATTAATAGTTAATCTAATTTCTTCTTTTACATTAATTTCAGGTTTACATCTTAATCTTTTTATTACCTCTTGTTGTAATGTCATAATTTCACCCTAGTCAATCTGTTTTTTTGTAATTTTTTTCATTATATTATTTCTATTTTTCCAACATTTAGTACTTAAGTCTACCGGATAAAATTCAGGATTTAATAATCGTTTATACTCACTCCATATTAGTTTCTTGCTTTCTTTAAAGTACTCAGCACTTTCTTGAACAGTCGGTGCAACATAAATTTGTTTTCCATCTTTAAACACGTCTACATGAATATCACGAGCTTCAAAGTTTACTACTTCTTTCTCTAAATACGTATGTGTTGGATGGAATAGTTTTATTGTAGGCTCTGCTTGTACATCTTCATCATCCATTGCGATGTAATCCCCAGCGGCTTTACCTGTATCTTTATTGATGATTCTATAAACCTTTTTCGCTCCAGGTATAGTTAACTTAGCAGGGTTTTCTGATATTTTTAATCTATCAACCATTTTTCCATTGTCATCTTCTAAACATACTAATTTATAAACTGCACCTAATGCCGGATTATCATATGCTGTAATTAACTTAGTACCAATTCCCCAAGAATCTATTTTAGCTCCTTGTTGTTTAAGGTGAGTTATAGTACCTTCATCTAAATCATTAGATGCAACAATTTTAGCATCCGGATAACCAGCAGCATCTAACATTTTTCTAGCTTCTTGAGATAGGTATGCAATATCACCTGAATCCAAACGAACTCCTAAGAAATTAATTTTATCTTTTAATTCATCAGCAACCTTAATAGCTGTCGGAACTCCTGAGCGCAAAGTATCATATGTATCCACTAAGAAGTAGCAATCTTTATGAACTGAGGCATATTTTTTAAATGCCGTTTCTTCATCTTGATAAGCTTGCACAAATGAGTGTGCGTGCGTACCACTACACGGAATACCAAATAGTTTTGCCGCTTTTACATTACTAGTGGCATCAAAACCACCTATTATTGCAGCACGAGTTCCCCAAATAGCAGCATCAAATTCATGTGCACGTCTTGTACCAAATTCCATGCAAACTTCATTTGGACATAAGTGTTTAATACGCGCAGCTTTAGTAGCAATTAATATTTGATAATTCACTATATTCAATATTGCAGTTTCCATTAATTGCGCTTGAATCAACGGAGCCTCTACTCTAATTAGCGGTTCATTACCAAAAACAATTTCACCTTCTCTAACCGAACGTATACTTCCTGTGAATTTTAAGTTTTTTAAATAATCTAAATAATCTTCATCATAGTTAAGCGTACGTAAATACTCTATATCAGAATCTGTAAATTTAAAGTCATTTACGTACTCTATTATTTTGGCTAACCCTGCAAATACAGCGTAACCTCCACCAAATGGAATTTTTCTGAAATATACATCAAAATATGATTTTCTTTCATGTATACCATCTCTATAATAAACATACCCCATATTTATTTGATATAAATCTGTATGAAGTGCATCCCCTATGTATTTATTCATAATACCCTCCGGCTTTATTTAACTTATTACTAAAAAAATTTTTTTAGTTACCTATATATTAACACTTTTTAGAGTATTTTTAACAAATAATTATTATCATTTAAATTATTTATCAAAAAAACACAATATAATAAAAAAATAGAGATTAGATATTACTAACCTCTATTGTTGTTTCTTGTATTTGATTGGGCGTTATTAGCATTTGAATTCTTTTTATTATTCGTACTGCTACGATTACTGTTTGAACTTGAAGTTTTTTTGTCAGACGTATTTTCTGACTCCTCATCCGATGATTCTTCATTTGTTTTTTCAGATTTACTTTCTGATTTATCATCTTTATTTTTTTTATCTTTTGAGTCTTTATTCGAACCTGGTAACTTACTATCATCTATACGACCGCTACCATCATCTTTTTTCTCGATATTACCTTGCATAATAGCTTCTATAGCATTTTTTAAGAAGTTCTCTTGCTGAGGTAAACTAAAGATTATCTCTCCACCGTAGCTAAGTCCATATTCTTGTCTTACTAAATCAGTAATAAACTGAGGATCTTTCAACTTATCGATTACTACATCATTTACTTTTGCTTCTTTTTCTAATTTCTCAATTTGTTGAGATTGTTCTTTTAATTGGGCATTAATTTGTTTCTTTCACGAATATAGAAAAATGTCTGAACCAAGGTAACTACAAGCAATAAAGAAAGAACACTTATTATTATGAACTTTCTACGCTTTCTGTATTTCGCCTTTGCTTTAAGAACATCCTTCCTGAATTGGGGGTCTAAATTATGCTCTGCCATTGTCTTCCTCTCTTGTTTTTTCCGACACTATTTTGAACATTTTAGTTGCATCTTCTTTTTTTGTGCTGTCTTTTAATTCTAACACTTCATATACAACTTCTTTTTTCGCAAAGAAAATAGTAATTATATCTCCGACTTTAAGAGGACTAGACGGTTTTGCTTTCTTTCCGTTTATCGCAATGTGTCCCTCAGCCGAAATTTCATTAGCTACTGTTCTTCTTTTTATTATTCGTGAAACTTTTAAGAATTTATCTAAACGCATTTAATCACCCCTGTATAATTTGTACTAACTATTATCACATATAATTCATTTTTTCGCAAATATTTCCAATTAAGATAACACAAAGTTATTTTAACACGAAGAAACTTAACTAAACTCATTTTTGTCTAGCTAAGTTTCTAATATTATTTATATTAAATTTAACACTTGTAAACTATGCCCAGTTACCATCTTTAAATATTTGGACTTCACGACCATCTTTAGTGATACCAACTATATTAGTAGTTCCTTCTCCAACCATAAAGTCAACGTGAACTAAGCTATCATTAGCACCTACAGCAGCTAATTCTTCATCAGACATTTCGCTTCCACCTTCGACACATGTTGGATAAGCTTTACCTAGCGCGATATGACAAGCTGCATTTTCATCAAATAATGTTTCTAGGAATAGGATTCCTGTATTAGAAATAGGTGAATCAAATGGAACAAGAGCCATTTCCCCTATACTTCTAGCACCTTCATCAGTTTCTAAAATATTTTTAAGTGCATCATATCCTCTTTTTGCATCATAATCAACAACTTTACCATTTTCAAATTTCAACCAGAAATCATCAATTAGCACTCCACCATGGTTTAATGGTTTTGCATTATAAACTATTCCACTTGTAACATCTTTATGAGGCATTGTAAATACTTCTTCTGTTGGAATATTAGCTACAAAGCGACCTGCTTTTTTAGCATAACTTCCTGCACTTTGCCAAATATGACCTTCAGGTAAACCTACAATAAGATCTGTTCCTAAGTCATTTGTAATATGTAATTTTTCAAGATTATTTTCTATTAAGAATTTTCCTTTAGTATCTAAAACACTAATATGTTCTTCCCAAGCTGCAACTGGATCATCTCCATCAGCACGACAAGCACTTAAAATTTCATCCCATAGACGTAAATAAGCTGCTTCATCATCTAATTCAGGGAATAGGCGTTTTGCCCATCCAACAGTCGAAGCTGCAACTACTGACCATGGACACTCATCACTCATTATAGATTTCATGTAATTTCTTAAAGCTTTAGAGCGACCAACTAAAGATGCTTTCATTTTATTACTATCAACACCAGCTAATCCATCTGGATCATCTCCAATAATCGATAAGAAAGCTGCACCATTTTCTAAAGTTTCTTGGTAGTGGTCAACATACCATTGGCTTACATTACTTAAACTTTCTTCACTTTGATAAGTTAAATTTAATTTTGTTAATTCTTGATCACGCCATTCTACTTCTACTTTACTAGCACCAAGTTCATAACATGCTTTTACTACTTTTACTACAAAATTTCTAGTATCAGTAGTAGCTCTAACCAATACTGGTTGATCTTTTTGTACGTTTCAGCCCTACTTTAGCTATTAATTTTGCATAGTTATCTAATTTTTTATCTAATCCCATGTTTATCTCCTATATTTCAATATTAATTTATTTTAATAAGGCTTTGAGAACAATACCCCAAAGCCTTATTTGACCCTACTATTAAACTTCTCTAGTAGCTTCTTTTAACCAAGCTCTTTCTTCTTCAGTTAATTTAGGCGCAATAATATCATATACTTCTTTATGATATTTGTTTAATTCGTATTTATCTTCACTTGTTAGTAAAGTCTACGTCAATTGCTTCTAAATCCCAAGGAACATATGTAATAGGTTCAAATTCTAAGAATTGACCATATTCATTTTTAACTGTAGCTTTTACTAAAATTTCGTTTTCTAAACGGATACCGTGAGATCCTGCAATATATAATCCAGGTTCGTTAGTTAATACCATACCAGCTTTGAATGGTTCTACAGAACGAGCTATACTCCAGTGAATTCCTGCTGGACCTTCGTGGATATTTCCTAAGAATCCTACACCGTGTCCTGTTCCGTGGTTGTAATCTTCATAGTCATACCATAATGGTGCACGAGCGAATAAGTCTACGTTTGGACCAGAAATTCCTTCTTTGAATTTTCAATCTTGATAGACGTAAGTGACATTGTAATACACGAGTGTAGTCACGTTTCATTCTATCTGAAATTTCTCCTAACGCAGTTGTTCTTGTGATATCAGTAGAACCTTGACTGAAGTTTGCCCCAGTATCTGTTAAGAATAATGTGTTTGGAGTTAGAGCTCGGTTAGTTTCTTCGCTTGAAGAGTAGTGAACGATTGCTCCATTTGGACCATGACCACAAATTGGGATCAAAACTTGGACAAATGAATCCACCTTGTTCTTCTCTGAATTTTTCTAATCTTGCAGATGCAGATAATTCTGTTTCATTTGCAATTTCACCACTTTTAACTAATTCTTTTAACCAATAGATGAATTTAGTATGAGCTGCTCCATCTTTAACGTGTGCTTCTTTGATGTTTTTAATTTCCACATCATTTTTAATTGCTTTCATTAATACAGTAGGGTTACGTTTTTCAACTAATTTAACACCTTCTGGAATATTACTGAAGATAGCAAAGTTTAGACGTGCAGGGTCTACTAATACAACATCTTCTGATTTAAATCCTTTAATATCTTCATAGATTTGGTTGTATGGTTTAATAACAACATTATCTTTAGCTAAGTTAGCTTTAATTTCATCAGAGAATTTAGATTCGTCAACATATAAATCAACATGATCTTCAAATACTACTGTATAACTTAATAGTAATGGGAAGAAATCAACGTCCATTCCACGGATATTTAGTAACCAGCCAGTATCATCTAAACTAGTAATGATGTGGATATTAGCTCCTGCTTCTTTCATTTCTTTTCTTACGCGTTCTAATTTGCTAGTAGCAGTTTCACCAGCTAAATCAACATCTAGGTAAAATGCTTTACGTTTAGATAATTCAGGTCTATCTTCCCAAATTTCATCTACTAAATCAACTTCGTATTTAATAGTTGCATTTTTAGCTTTTAGTTTTTCTGATAAAGTTTTTCCTTCACCGAATGTTACAACACGTCCCATCAAAACCTAATACTCCTCCTTCAGGAATATTTTTTTCGATAAATTCAGTAGTTGTTGGAACTCCCTGGGTTGAACATACGACATAATTCAATACCAGAACCTTCTAATTGTTGTTCAGCTTGTAAGAAGTAACGTCCATCTGTCCATAAAGTCCAGCATAATCTTTTGTTACTACTAGTGTCCCAGCTGACCCTGTGAAACCACTCATAAATACACGAGCTTTAAAGTGTTCTCCTACATATTCACTGTTATGAAAGTCAGCAGTTGGTACCATATAAATATCAATACCATCACGTTCCATAAGTTCTCTTAGTTTAGCGATTCTTTCTTTAACTGCCATTTTATATTGCTCCTTTGTTATTTTTCATAATTTATTTTTTACCTTATTTCAGTTTTTCTTTAAATCTATCTGTTGCACGTACCAAAGCATCCACTATTGCAGGTTCTGCTGATGAGTGACCCTAGCAAACAACAAAATCTAGATTCACAATTATTAAGTCTTTTACTTAATTCGTAAGCTCCTATAGGGCGACAGTCTACATCATAGCGTCCATGAACGATATAAGTTGGAATATCTTTTATTTCTTCAACATGGTTTAATAACCAATTATCTTCGCCACCCCAGAACATCTCATTCATCCAAAAATGACATTCTATAGTTGCAACTGATATTGCGAAATTAATCTCTCCAGCGCTCTCTTCTACATTTGGGTTAGGGTATAATGTCATTACACTACCTTCCCAAATACTCCACTCACGTGCAGCCTCTTCTCTTACCTCTTTATTTTCGCTTGTTAAACGCTTATAATACGCTCCAATAATATCATCCTGTTCTTCTTTTGGAATAATAGATGTATATCTTTCGAAGGCTTCAGGGAAAAATTCACTTACCCCACCTTTTTCGTATAACCATTCAATATCTTCCCTACGTCCTAAGAATATACCTCTTAATACTAAACCAAGAACACGTTCAGGATGTTTTATAGCATAACAAAGTGATAAAGTAGTTCCCCAGCTTCCTCCAAAAACAAGCCATTTATCGATATTTAACTCTTTACGAATTTTTTCAATATCTTCTATAATGTGCCATGTATCATTATCTTTCAAACAAGCTCGTGGTGTCGATTGACCACTACCTCTTTGATCTAATAAAATAATACGATACGCTTCAGGATCAAAATATCTTCTACCTGCTGGTGATGTACCTCCACCAGGACCTCCATGTAAGAAAACTACTGGTATTCCATTCGGATTACCACTTTCCTCATAATAAATAGTATGAACGTCATCAACTTTTAACATTTTAGAGAAGTTTTCACTTATCTCTGGATATAACGTCCGTAGTTCTCCCATAGTCAGGACCTCCTATCTCTATAAAAATATTTACATTTACTATTTCTACCATAAAATAAAGCGTTTTTCATTACTAATTTTAAATAATTTCTTACAATCTTATAATTTCAGTAAAATATATTTGTTTATTCTATTTTTAAATATTTTTGTTATTTTAGAATATCTTTGAAATAATCGGTAGCACGTACTAATGAATCAATAATTTCCGGTTCTCCTGATGAGTGACCTGAAACAGTAAATTCTAACTTGCAGTTATTTAATTTTTTATTTAGTTCATATGCACCTATAGGTCTACAATCTACATCATATCGTCCATGAACTATCCATGTCGGAATATCTTTTATAACATCGACATGGTCTAACAACCAGTTATCGTCATCCCAAAACATGTTATTCATCCAAAAATGACATTCAATAGTAGCCATAGAGATAGCATAGTTAATTTCTCCAAAACTTTGTTCAAGGTTTGGATCAGGATGAAGAGTTACTAAACTACCTTCCCACATACTCCATTCCTTAGCAGCAACTTCTCTAGTTTCTTTATCTTCACTTGTTAAACGTTTATAGTATGCTCCAATAATGTCTTTGCGCTCTTCTTCTGGAATAATCGAAATATATCTTTCAAAAGATTCTGGGTGAAAATTACTTGCTCCACCTACTTCATAAATCCATTCAATATCTTCTCGTCTTCCTAAGAAAATACCACGCAGTACTAAACCTAACACTCTTTCAGGATGTTTAATTGCGTAGCAAAGTGATAACGTTGACCCCCAGCTTCCTCCAAAAACAAGCCATTTATCAATATTTAACTTTTCACGAATTTTTTCTATATCTTCTATGATATGCCATGTATCATTATTTTCTAAACATGCACGTGGCGTTGATTTACCACTTCCACGTTGGTCAAATCAAAATTATACGATAAAACTCCGGATCAAAATATTGTCTACAGCTTGGAGCTGTCCCACATCCAGGTCCCCCGTGTAAGAATATTACAGGTACTCCATCAGGGTTCCCACTTTCTTCATAATAAATGGTATGTGTCCCATCTACATCTAACATTTCTGAGAAATTTTCTTTTATTGCAGGATATAAAGTTCTTAATTGTTCCATAATAGACCTCCCAATTATATATATTTTATTTACACTTCTATTTTTACCATAAAAACCAGTATTTTTATCATTATTATAAAAAAATTATTTTTTTCTATTTAATGATAACGTCATAATCAAATAAATATTTATAATATAACAATATTTTTTTAAGCACTCTACTCTTTTTAAAAAAAAAGAAAAAAAGGCTAGAATCTTCGTTCTAACCTTTTTATTAATTTTTTATTCTTCTACTAAAGTTTCACCTTCACGAAGTTCCACTAGACTAGCTAATTTTTTCTCGAAGATAAATACTAATACTGCAACTACCACACAAACAGCACCTATACCTAGCGCTACTTGAATAATAGGTAAAGTCAGCTATTTTTGAGTATAATAAACTGTATCCTTTAGCTGCACCAAATGTTGCAACAATCCAAACAGCCATCATTATAGATAGAATTTGTTTAGGTGCATATTTAGATACAAATGATGCCCCTAATGGAGAGAAGAACATTTCAGCAAGACTTAGTACTACGAAAGAATAATATTACCCAAAGAATACTAGCTTTTTGAGTTTCAGGAGCTCCTACTCCACGAGTTACTTCTGTTAATGCTAAGATTCCAAAAGTTACTCCTAATAAGAATAACGCGATAGATGCTTTTTTGTATAAACTCCAGTCCCCTTGTGGACGAGTAGCTAGTTTATACCACAACGCTCCCTAGAACAGGACCCTAGAAACAATACAAGTTAATGCGTTAACAGAATCTAACCATGATGTTGGAACAGTAAAGCTACCTAGGTTTGTATCAATAAATTTAGGCATATAATCATAAAGAATTACATATGTTAAATACCAGAAAACCCAGAAAACAACAGATAGTAATGAAATGATTACGATAGACCATACGCGACGAACTTCATATTTTTCCAAAGGACGATTTACTTTTGGTTTTATCTTCGTGGTGTTCTTCACCTTGAGCAAATGGATGTTTACCAACATCTCCTAAAGATTTATAACCTAAATACAAACCAAACTAGCTCCGATTAAACAAATTAATCCAGCTAATTTGAAACATTGTAAGTAACCATTAGCACTCGCTGTTGCAAGTTTTACATATAAAGACCCTACAAAAGTTGTTCCGATAAATGACCCAATATTAATAAATGAATACATAGTTGAGAATGCGTCATCTTTACGTTTTTGATCACCTTCGAAAGATTTGTCCAACTACAGCTTGAAGGTTACCTTTGAAAAATCCAGTTCCTAAAGAAACTAAAACAATCATCGTCCCATAAAGCTGAATATGATCCAACAAACCCTGCATAACCATATCCTATTCCCATTAATAATAATCCTAGAGGAATAAGATATCGAGCTCCAATCAACTTATCGGCAATAAAACCGAAATAATACTGGGCGCAAGATAAGTGAATGCAACTAGGTTAGATTGCATCGCTGCACCTTCTACCTTTTCCTAGACCCAAGACCACTTTCTCCAAAACCTCCACTTACTACAGCTGCTGTTACATAAACAATAATTAGCCATTTTGATGAGTAGTAAGCACAACGTTCGAACATAAAAGTCATCGAGCTCATATAAAAGCTCCACGGTTTACCTTTTTTTACCGCTACTTCAGACATATAAATCCCTTCTTTCTGTATAATTTAATACACAAATATTATAGCATAACTTTTAGATTACGACAACTATTTTTGAAAATGTTATCAAACAATAAATTTACTATTGTTTTTCAAATTAGCAAGTGATATAATGAAAATATATTCGAAATATTAAAAGGAGTTGTATAATATGAAACTTTCTAGAACTAATACCATTTTAGGTAAAATGAAAGAGCAAGGAATTACGCATGCACTTGTAAGCGATCCGTATTCTATTTTTTATTTAACAGGATTTTTAGAAAACCCTGGTGAACGTTTCTTCGCTATTTTACTAGATGAAAACGGAAATCACAAATTATTCTTAAACATTCTGTTCCCATTAGATGAAGACTTTAAGGTTTAGAGATTGTAAGTTACTCAGATACTGATGATATTATTAGTAAAGTTGCTGAGTACATTCCCAGATGGAACAAAACTAGGTATCGATAAAATTTTACCTGCTCGTTTCTTACTTCCATTAATGGACAAATTGCCTAAAACTAAATTTGTTGATGTTTCAGTACTAGTAGATACTACTCGTATGTTAAAAGATGAAGAAGAAAAAGAATTAATGCGTATCTCTTCTGAACTAAACGACAAAGCATGTCAGTTTGTTATCGACAACATTACAGAGCACACTACAGAAAAAGATTTAGTTAAAAAATTATTAGCTTACTATGAAGAAATCGGTGTAGAAGGGAACATCATTCGCACCAATTATCGCTTTCGGTGATAACGGTGCAAACCCACATGGTATGCCAGGAGATAGAAAACCAAAACCAGGTGAATCTGTTATTGTAGATATCGGTGGTATTAAAGATAAATATTGTTCAGATATGACTCGTACAGTGTTCTTTAAACAACCTACACCAGAAGATAGAGAAGTATTTCGAAATCGTTCTAGAGGCTGTTAAACGTGGTACTGCTTTAGTAAAACCTGGTACTAGACTTTGTGATATAGATGCTGCTTGCCGTGATTATATTACTGAAAAAGGATATGGTGAATACTTCACTCACCGTACAGGTCACCAAATTGGACTAGAAGACCACGAATACGGAGATGTTTCTAGTGTCAAACGAGATGGTTTGTGAACCTGGTATGATTTTCTCTATAGAACCAGGTATCTACCTTCCAGGACGTATGGGAGTTCGTATCGAAGACTTAGTACTTGTTACTGAAGATGGTGTTGAAGTACTTAATAAACTTAACAAAGAATTTGTTGTAGTTGGAGAAAAATAATATTATTTAGTATTTTAATAATCAATATAAAACACTAGACTGTATATACAATCTAGTGTTTTTTTCATTGTTATTTTTTAAAATATTTTTCTAAAAAGTTACTTACGATATCCCAATATTGATCTCTATATTTTCGTTCTGCTTGAACGTGTTTCATTCCAGGGAAACTATGGAATTCTTTTTCTGATCCAATTAACTCATAAGCTTCTCTACCATGTTCTATAGGAACAAATCCATCTTCTTCCCCATGTAGAACTAAAGCTGGTAACTTAGTATTTTTTAATCCTTCAGTTGCATTAACGTCTCCAAAGAAGTATCCACCTCTTATCTTTAGTCATTGTATTAGCTGCAGGTATTACAGGGAAACTAGGTAGTTTAAATAGTTTCTTCAATTGATAAGTAAACTCTACTTTTAAATTAACATATCCACTATCTTCAATAAACACTTTAACGTTACTTGGTAAATCTTTTCCTATCGCATTCATAACAGTTGCGGCACCCATACTTATACCAAATAACGCTGTATCCGCATTGTTATTTTCAGCAGAGATTTTCTTAACCCAATTTAACTAAGTCATCTGAGTCAAATCCACCCATCGATATTGTTTCACCTTCACTCTTTACCATGAGCAATTAAATCTGGAGCAAATACACTATATCCCATATCATAAAATCTTTTTATATACTTAGCCATCTTTTTAGCATCACTAGTATAACCATGCACAACAAAAATCCATTTTTTAGCATTAGGATTAACAAACTTATACCCTACTAATTTATTTTTAGTAACAGATTCCATCGTCACTTCTGTTTTCGTCGATTCAAACCAGTTCTCTACAGCCGTCTTATCCTCTTTTTCTCCATCGCTATCTTGATTAACAATTGCACTTTTATCTACTTTTGGATTTAAGGCAAAATTATAAAAATAATTTCCTGTAAAACCAAAAGCTACTATTAACAATACTAAAATTGATAATAATATTTTCTTAAAATGTTTTTTTATCATCTACAACTCTTTCTCCTTACTAATAAATATAGTTTACATTATACTACTTCATCGTAGAAAAGTAAACAACAAAAATACACTAATAGAGATGTTTATTATCTCTATTGGTGTATTATTTTTATATTGACTTCATAATTTATCACTATTTCTAAAATTTGAAAAATACTATTCTAGCCCCAAATTTTTCTTTAATTGCATCAGCAACTATCATCCCTGTAAACCAAGCTACCATAAGATTATACCCTCCTATTTCACCGTGTAAATCAAGAATTTCACCAGCAAAATACAAGTTATCTATTTTTTTATGGCAACATGTTTTTGGACTAACACCTTTTAAATCTACTCCACCTGCTGTAGTAAAAGCATATTCTAACGGCATTGTTTTAACACCCACTAATTCATAGCGTTTAATCTTAGATACAAATTTTCTTAGCTCTTTTTTACTAACATTTTCAGGGAAATATTTATCTAACATGAAATTATAAAAGCTTTTTGGTAATTTTCCATGTAGATATTTATTATCTTGCCATAATTTCTCAAAAAGTTGTTCCTCATTAAGTTCTGGATAAAAATCCAAGTAGAATTTATCTTCAGGAAATCTTGCAACAAATTCTCCCATAGAAATCGATAATGGACCGCTTAGTCCTTTATGGGTAAATAACAAATCCCCAGTTTTTTCATTTTTCTTATGAAACATTCTAACATTTTGAAGGGCAACACCAGATAATTCAGTAAAATCATCAAAAATTAATGCTACTTCACTAGGGTATATCTTTGTTAATTTTACTCCATGTTTTTTTAGAATTCTGTGTAATGATCCATCACTACCACTTTGTGGATAAGTTTTCCCTCCAGCACAAACTACAATATTTTTTCCTAGATATGTATCAACGTTTGTTTTAACTCCTACTAATTTATCATCTTCAAATATTAAGTCTTCTACCTTCTCTTTATATTTAATTTTTGCATGATCTATTTTAAAGGTATTTACTACATCGCGTGCTTTCTCACTTGCTGGATACAATCTTCTATTTTCTTGTTTAAGTTTTAGATTGTGCTTATCAAAAAACTTTTTAACATTATATTTATGATATGCACTACGTAAAAATCTACCATTATGGACAGCTGCTACAAAGTCTTCTGCATTATCACTACTCATGACATTACAACGACCATTTCCTGTTAGGAGTAGCTTTACACCTGCTCTTCGATTTTGTTCAAGGACTAATACTATTAATCCACTATCATTTAGTCTATCTGCAATCATAAGTCCAGCACTTCCAAGACCTATTATTATTACATCATATCTCATAGTTTATTTTTACAGCTCTATATTTTAACTCCCACTCTAGCAACTTATTTTTTTATACTAATGGCGAGATATTATACACTGTATTCCTCCTATATATTAAATATTCATTTTTCTTCTATATATTTACCATAGTTAATTATATCCGTATTTACTATTTAAAGCAAGAATCTCAGAACAAACTTCTTCACTATAAAAATAGTTTAACTCCCTTTTTATTATCAGTTAATATTTATTCTTCAACATATAATTATAAGTTTTAAAATAAATTATTGCTTTCCGTTCCTTCTTAATGGAATTTTTTTGCAATTTTGTACTATACTATATTGTATGTATTTAGAAAATTATTTTTTTATTATTTTTCTAAATAATTTTTTTATGTAAAGGATTTTTTTATAATGAGATTTAAAAAAATTAGTATTTTAGTTATGGCTGTGGCATTTCTATTTCCTAATCTTGCCAAAAGCAGATGACGTATTTTTTTAGATAATAATGCCATTTCGGAATTTAGTGATGCTAATTCAAGCATTGTTATTTCTGAATATAATACCGGAAAAATTATTTCCAAACGTGGAGAAAACGAAAAAGTATCAGTAAATAAATTACCAAATTATCTTGCCTTATATTTATTAACGGATGATTTGAAAAAAATAAAAAAACTAGCTTAGACGATAAAATAACTATTAATAAAGGTGATGACGTATTATCAAAATACCAAATCACTAAAGAACTAACTATTAAAGATGCTATATTCTTACTAGAAAATGAGAATTCTAGTAGCTTATTAGAGGCAATCTTTACAAAATATAATGTAGATGTAGAAAAAGCTAATTCTATTCTTGGGGCAATGTCTCTTAATAACACTAAACTAGAAAACCTTGAAAACTCTGACAGCAACACTAGTTCAGCAAAAGACATTACATTCTTAAATAGTGTTATTTTAAAGAATTATCCTGAATTAACAGAAATTACAAAAAATCCAGAATATACTCTTTCTTCTGATGAAAAAGTAACAAACAGCGTTACATTTAAAGAATCAGAAAAATTCAGAGTTCTTGGACTAGATTATTCAGGAAAAAATAGCGTAACGTACGCATATAGTGGAAATACAAAATTACTTGTAACAGTATTAAATCAAAGTGATGATAAAGATAAGTTTTTTTCGAGAAAACTTCAAAAAAACTTATGAATATCTATTTTCAAACTATCAATATAAACTTGCTTTTAAAAAGCAGGAACTTATACAATAAATAACGAAAATATTAGTTTTGATCAAGATATTTATGATTTATTCTATGAAAAAAACATTCTATCAAAGATGTCACTTACCTATTAATGAATAGTAAAATTCTTCTATTCCAAAAATATGAAACAATTTCAGCTAATGAAGGTACAGTATATGCTGACATTAAAAATAACGATTCGACTGGAGTATTAGACAAGTTTAAATTCAATTTTATCGAGGATAAAGACTTCAGTAAGAAATCAAATTCAGAAAAAGCACTTATGGTAATTGATCGTACTAAGTATTTTGCTACTGGTATTTTAGCTATATATTCACTTGTCTTCATGGCATTATATATTATGAGACGAGTAGTTAGGAAGGATTAATTATGGAACAAAACAATTTAGTATTCGAAGTTGATGGACTTATCTATGAACTAATTTATAACTTCAAAGATGCTTTCCAAAGAGAAGCTTTCGAAGAAAAATTAGTTGATGTCCTTAAAAACAAACCATATATTGTTGGTGATATATCTCATGATAAACTACGTTTAAGTGGCTTTATCCTTACAAAAGATGGGAATAATCCTAAAAACATTAACAATCTGGAAGACTATATTTTTTAGAATATTGTAATTTTGGTTCACCCTTCTTTGTTGTAAAAAAACGAAATGGTTAAACAAAATAAAAAGCTCTCAAAAATAAAATTGAGAGCTTTTTATTTATTTTAGAACGAAGTGACCTTCTTCTATTTCTTCTAATTTTTTTTTTCCTCTGATTGCAAAATCTTCATCAGAAACTTCGAATTCTTCAAACATTTTTCTTGCTTTTGACGGATCCATAATAGGTGTCGAATTTAATAATCTCTTTGTATAAGGGTGTTGAGCATTATTTATAATTTGCTCAGTTGTACCTAATTCAACTAATTTCCCACGATACATAACCGCTATTCTATCAGCAATATATTCTACCACTCCTAGATTATGAGAAATAAATAGGTATGTAAGATCAAATTCTTTTTGTAAATCTTTTAACAAATTAATTACTTGAGCCTGAGTAGAAGCATCCAAAGCTGATGTAGGTTCATCGCACAATATGAAATCTGGTCTAGTAACTACCGCTCTAGCTATACCTATTCTTTGTCTTTGTCCACCACTAAAGGTATTAGACAGTTTTAAGGCATCTTCATTTGATATTCCAACAAACTCTAATATATCTAATGCTTTCTTTTTTGCTTCTTCTTTGTTCTCTTTAAATAACGGTTCCATTACAATATCTAATGCTGACAACCTAGGATTTAATGAAGAGTATGGATCCTGGAATATTATTTGCATTTTACTATATACTTCTTGTTGCTCTTTTTTTGACATTTCTAATATAGATTTTTTTCTTTTCCTTCTACATATATACTTCCAGAAGTCAAAGGCTCAATATTCAAAAATCCCTTTACCTAATGTAGTTTTACCACTACCTGATTCTCCTATCGTTTTTCTCTTTTTTTCTCTTTTTTTAATAATATTTTTTTCTGTAAATTAGGCCCATCGACTTTTTTTCATTTTCTACTATTTTTAGAAAATAAATTTTTTTCTTATATTTTTTCTCCATACTATATTTAACTCTTTAGAAGCATATCGATCTATTTAGTTCCCCAAACTTCATCAACTATTTCACTTATTAGAGCTATTTTTTTCCATTGATCTTCTTCAGTTATTACATTTCCTTCTTCTGTAGAAGCAAATCCACATTGTGTACTTAAGTAAATATTTTCTAATGGAATGTATTGACTAGCTTCTTTAATTCTAGCGATAACTTCTTCCTTATCTTCTAAATCAGCAAATTTAGATGTGATTAATCCTAAAACTACTTTTTTATCTTTTCCAACTTTAGCTAATGGTTTGAAGTCACCTGCGCGGTCAGTATCATATTCTAAATAGTAGGCATCTACATTTTCTCCAGCTAAAAGTTCATCTTCAACATTTTGATATCCACCTTGTGAAATCCATTTAGATGCGAAGTTACCTCGACATACGTGTGTATTTATTACTAAATCTTCAGGTTTCCCTTCGATTACTTCATTATTTAAAGCTAAACAACGTGCTGCATAATCACGACGAACTTCTTCTAATGGTCTTTCATCACGGAAACGATTTGCAAACCCATCATCTGCTAATGCTCCCCAAGTACAATCATCAAATTGAAGTACTCTTAATCCTTCATTGTAAAGATCGTTAATAACTTGTTTGTATGCCGCAACAATTGCTGCTTTTAATTCATCAAAGTTACTATAAAATTGTTCATATGATTTAATGTGATCTTCTGTACGAATTAATTCGAAATATAATTGTGATGGAGATGGTATAGTAAGTTTTACTACCACATCTTTATCTTTAGTAATATCTCTTAAATATTTGAAATGTTCTACAAATGGATGATTTTCTCCACTAATTTTCCCTGATACTTTAGCTGTATCTGGTTTAGTTTCTATCCCTTTAAAAGCATATCCTTTTTCACCTTGAACGTGTTCAATTCCATTAAGTCCCCAGAAAAAGTCTAGGTGCCAGTATGCACGACGAAACTCTCCGTCAGTAACTCCTTTTAACCCTGCCGCAATTTGTTTTTCTACTAGTTCTGCGATTAATTTATCTTCTACTTTTGTTAATTCTTCTTTACTTAATTCACCTTTAGCGAATTTTTCACGAGCTTCTACTAACTCTTTTGGTCTTAAATATGATCCTACGTGATCTACTCTGAATGGTGCTTTTCCTACTACTTTATTTTGACAATTTTGACACATAATTTTGTTCTCCTTTTGTTTTCTCTTTTTTATTTTGACTTCTGTTTATTTATTAATAAATTTTTTATTCATCTTCTGGTAAAATAGCTACTACTCTTACAGGTGATCCAGTTGCTTCTGTCCAGTTAGGATACGCTACTGATATTAAAGCTCCTGTTGCTGGAACTTGATCTAAGTTAGCTAGAACTTCTACTTGATAAATATCTTGTTCTAATAAATAATACTCTTGAATTAAACCTTCTGCTGCTGCAGATACACCTGAGTCTGTATCTAATGTTTCATGTCCTACTGCTTTAACTTTTCTTTCTTTAATTAAGAATTCTAATGCATCTCTTCCCCAACCTGGTGTATGTTGGACATCATTCTCATCAAGATTTCTTATTTCATCATAACTTGGCCAACGTTTTGACCAATCACTTCTAAATGCTACAAATGATTCTGGTAAAATTTCACCATGCTCTGCTTCAAAATCAAGAATATCTTGTTTTGTGATAACATAGTCATTATTTTCTGCAACTTCAGCACTTTTATCTATTACATAAAGAGGTAGTAATAAGTCTTTTAATTCAATTTCATCAAGCCATCTACCACCTTCTACAAAGTGAATTGGAGCATCAATATGTGTTCCATATTGACCAACTACTGAAAATTTTTGAACATAAAATCCATCTTTTAGTGTAAATACATTTTCTTTTTCTAAAGCTGGTAAAGCTGGAAATTTTGGTGAATTTTCATCAATCTTATGACTTAAGTTTACCCATTTTTTTGATTTTAAAGTTTTGTAAATATTTAGTAATTCTGACATTTTGTTGTCCTCCAGTTATGTATATTTTTTAAAGTTAATTATTCTCTTGATTATTTTGAGAAATAAAAAAGTCCTCACAGAAGCTTATGCTCCTGCAAGGACGTCTAATAATCTACGTGTTACCACCTTACTTTATGATATTCTCACAAATATCAACTCAAAAAGTACGCACCAAATAATTATGGTGTTATACCCTGAGCTTTAACGGGCTCTCCCGTAGAGGTCTAATTATTCGACCACTAACACTCAAAGACCATTTTCAAAGTTTCCGTATTGATCTCTTTTCACCACCCGAGACTCTCTTTACAATCTTTCACTTTTACTTATCTTTTCAACGTGTGAATCATTAACTTGAAATTAGTATAACAAGTTTTTAATTTTATGTCAATAGTTTTTTTGGAAAATAATATATGTTTTTTAAAGTCTATATCAGGTAAAAGTATCCTATGGTACGGATATAACACTTAAAATACAGTATATACCCTATTATTATTAACTTTACATCTAAAAAGCGAATTTTTTCTCTGAGGAGAACAATTGTTTTTTACGAACTTTCTGAAAGAGAATTAAAACTAACCAATATGCAAAAAATAACCACATACGCTTAGTACATATGTGGTTAAAGTAATAATCTTAGCTACAATCCCAATTGTATAATATATTAGAGAAATCTTGTGCTTTTAAATCTTTTTCTCTTATAAAGAAGTTTGCAATACCGCAATCTCCCCAAATAATTAAATATCTACGCTCACCTTCAACAAATTCACTATCTACCTGTAATAGCATAACATTATATTCTTGTCTTTTTCCTCATCGTACTGTCTCGGATCTTCTTGTATAAATGTAGGATATCCTCCTATTGAATGTCCTTCATCTGCAAACTCGTCGAATACTTTATCTAATGAAAAATCATCTATATCAGTCCACATATCAGTTACATTTGCTTCTGGATATAGTTCATTTATAGCATTACAGAATATCTCTTCGAATCTAGAATCCACAGCTGTTATTGATACTGGTTTCTTTTCAAATGCTATTTTTAATGTATTATTTTCTGGCTCAAATGGAGAATATTCATCTCGATCATTTTCATCAAAAAGTTTATACTTTTCTAAAACATCCATTTCTGTTACCATTCTATCTAATTCTGGATAATAAATGACTTTACTTCCTTCTTCTTCATCAAGTCCCCATAAGATCATCACGCCCAATCCAAAATTGTACTAATCCAGTTTTTGGGTATAAATCATTTTCTGGCAAATCACTACAATTAATCTGTGCAAGTAATCCTAACTGTACCCCTTCACTATCTACTGGAACTTTTGCATCTTGAGGTAAATATGGAATACCTCCAAATTTACTATCAAATATTGATAATGTAGGATCTTCACCGACAACTGTAATTTTAATATGTTTATCAGTAATTGTATCTCCCTTTACCTTTTCTATAGCTTTACTAATCATTTCTTCAGTAACCATTTAGTACCTCCTTAAATTTTTCTAAATTAATTATACCATAGTAAAATAATATTTCATATATTAAAAGGAGCTAGTTTTCCACTAACCCCTTTAATCTTTTTATTATCTGCTTTTTGATCATTTTAATAATTTGAGTCACTATTGTTGGTGCAATAGCTAATCCAATTATTGTTAATACTTGAGTAATATTTAAGCTCATAACTTTAAATATACTTCCTACAGCAGATATAAATACTATAATACCTACTAATGTTATTCCAATCAGGAATGCATATACTGTATTTTTGTTAGAAAATACTCCAATCTTAGTTAAAGGTTGATCACTTCTACAACTAAATCCATTAAATAATCTAGCCAAGCATAAAGTTAGGAATGCAAATGTTGTAGCGTAACCTTCTCCTGTTTCAATACCAATATAGTATCCAGCAAATACTGCAACCGCAATTAAAGCAGCTTCAATCAATACTGATGTGAATATTGCACGAGTTAAGATTGGCTCATTTGGATCTCTTGGTTTTTGTTTAAGAACATCATCTGTTCCTTTTTCAGTACCGATAGCTATTGCTGGTAGCGAGTCTGTAACTAAGTTAATAAATAGTAACTGAATTGCAGCAAATGGAACTACAAATTTACTATCTAAGAACGCTAATAAGGTTGTTGCTATAACAACGAAAATTGCTCCTGTATTACCAGTTAATAAGTATTTAATAGCATTTTTAATATTTGTAAAGATATTTCTTCCTACTGTTACTGCTTTTACAATTGTCGCAAAGTTATCATCTGTAAGAATCATATCAGCTGCATCTTTGGAAACTTCTGAACCTGTTATTCCCATCGCAATACCAATATCTGCTTGTTTCAATGCTGGAGCGTCATTTACTCCATCACCACTCATACCAACTACTTTTCCTTTTGCTTGCCATGCATTAACTATACGTATTTTATGCTCTGGTGCAACACGTGCATATACTGATATTTTTTCTAAATCACGTGCTAATTCTTCATCTGTCATATTTTCTAATGTTAAACCATCAACAACCATATCACCATCTTGGAAAATTCCAATTTTACGTGCGATTGAACGAGCTGTAACAGCGTGGTCCCCAGTAATCATAATTGGTTTAATACCTGCTCTAATAGCTTTTTCTACAGCATCTTTTGATTCTTCACGAGGTGGGTCAATCATTGAAGTTAACCCCACGAATGTTAAGTTATTTTCATCATCAAATGTTAACTCATCACTAGCATCTTTCTTGAATGCATAACCTAAAACACGTAATCCTTCTTCAGCAAAGTTATTATTTTGTTCTAAAATTTGTTTTTTATCTTCTTCTGTAATATCACGAACTTGACCATCTACTAGAATTGAACTACATTTTTTAAGCAGTTCATCTGTTGCGCCTTTTGTTAACATTAATTTCTCATTATCAATAATTTGTAATGTTGACATGAATTTACGAACTGAGTCGAATGGTAATTCTGATATACGAGGGTATTTTTCTCGAAGATCTTGTTCAATTACATTATATTTTCTACCTAATTCTACAAGTGCTAACTCTGTTGGATCCCCTACTTTTTGATCACCATTTATAAATGAATCATTAGTAAGAACCATTGCATCCATAATAAGTTTACCTGCTTTATCTTCTAGATTTATATCCGCTGGATTTAGTAATTTACCATTAATATAGACATTTTCAACAGTCATTTTGTTTTGAGTTAATGTACCTGTTTTGTCTGACGCAATGATAGATACTGAACCTAGAGTTTCTACAGCATTAATATCTTTCATTATTGCATTTTCTTTAGCTAGTGTTTGAGAACCTAATGATTCAACTATTGTAATAATTGAAGCTAGTGCTTCTGGTACTGCAGCAACTGCTAATGCTATAGCAAACATTGCAGCTCCACCAAAATCATGTGAACTCATATAAGTTAATCCAAATACTACAATACATAAAATTATTATTCCTACAGATAAATTTTTCGAAAATTGATCTATAGATTTTTGCAGTGGAGATTTTCCACTTGAAGCATTGTTTAATAACTCTGAAATCTTACCAATTTCTGTATTAACACCGATACTTGTAACTACTGCCTGCCCTTTACCATATGTAACTTGTGAACCTGTGAAAACCATGTTTGTTTGGTCTCCTACTACAACTTCACCTTCAACTACATCAGTATTTTTATCTACTGCGTGACTTTCACCAGTTAACGCTGATTCCTGCACCTGTAGTGAACTTGCTTCAATAATACGTGCATCAGCCACTATCATATCACCAGCTTCAAATTCAACAATATCACCAATAGTTAAGTGGTGCGAATCAATCTCTTGTTTTACACCATCACGAATGACTTTAACTTTTGGTACTGATAGTTGTTTTAAGCTATCTACTGAACGCTGAGCATTTAATGTCTGGGTAGTTCCTAAAATTGCATTAATGATTAACACTACTACAATAACTATTGATGACTCTGCATCTCCTGTTACTCCTGAAATAACTGCCGCTGCAATTAATATTAATACTATTAAATCTTTAAATTGATTTAAAAATATTTGAAATCCACTTGGACGTGGCGCTTCAGGCAGCACATTTAATCCATGATTTTCTTGACGTTTTTCAACTTCTTTACTGTTTTAAACCAGAAGTAGTTGTATTTAATTCATCTAAGATTTCTTTACTTTCTTTTTTTGATAAAAAAATATTTCATCTCTATACATTCCTTTTTTTATAAATTTCACAGAGTATGTACTTAGTTACTACGCCTTCAAATGATAAAAAGCGAGACCGGTTGCGTAGCAACCAAGTCTCGCTTTTTAATATAGTACCGGAAAATATTCTTTCGTACTGACGATACTATAACGTTTATTCGCAAGCTAATCCCTTGTGTTGATAATACTATAACATAGTATTTTCACTTTTTTTCAAGAAAAAAATTTTTTTATGTTTTTTTCCTTAATTTTTAAAATAATACGTTTTACTTACAATCTTTGTGAACGTTTTTGTAACATAGGTCCTACTATTACTCTAAAGATTGAGTCTGCAATAATAATTCCTACTGCTAAACCTATTGCACCATAAAAACTATTTAAGAAAATTCTTGCAGAATTTGAATATTCATCTAATAATAATGTTCTAAATGCATCGTAAATAGTAACCCCAGGAACTACCGGAACAAGTCCAGGTACGAAGTATACTGTTAGTGGGTTTTTAAATTTAATAGCACAAATTTGACTCGTATTAGCTAGTAAAAGTGAACATACTAAACTCGACATAAAGACGCTTTGCCCATGACTCCACATTTCCCAGTATCCACACCAACCTATTGCTCCAATGATTCCTCCAGTAACCAAGGTTTTTCTAGGTACATCACATATTACGGCAAACGATACTGATGAAATAAAACTAAATACGAAGTGATATAATAATAAAAGTAAATGACTTAATATTGCCATAATTATACTACACCTCCAAATAATCTAACTAAATAATAAACAGTTACTATCCCTGCTCCAAGCGCAAAGGCCACACAGAAAGTCTCTATAAACCTAATAACACCTGATATATATTGCCTTGCTATAATATCACGCATAGAGTTAGTAATAGTTATCCCTGGTACTAAAGGTACTACCGCACCAATCATTGCTAATCTTAGCGATTGACCATTTAATAATGCAAAACCTAAATACCCTGCTACACCACCTACAAAGGTACTAATATACTCTGAAATAAATGGTGCCTTCAAATATGTAATAGCTACTAAATAAATATAAAAAGCTACTGCACCAGCAATACTTCCTGGTATAACATCCCAGTAACTTCCCTCAAATATTAATACGATACCTCCACTAAGTATTCCGGCACATAAGATTTTAAACCAATCCGGAACTTTACTTTTTGAAGTATGAATTCTTTTTAATGCATCATACATATCTTCTAGACTAATTTGTCCTGAAGTATATGCCCTAGATAAGGTATTTACAGCAGTTGTTTTTGTTAAATTATATGTTCTATTTTCTACTCGATAAAAGTCTGTTCCATAATCTTCAATACGGACAAATAACCCTGTTAATGTTACATGGGTATAAAAAATATCAGTCCTTACTTGTCCAACACCTTTTCTAATAATACGTTCCATGGTGTCTTCTGTACGGTACACTTCTGCACCATTTTCCATAAGAATTTTTCCCGCTAATAAAGCAGTTTTCATCAACAATTTTTCATTCATGCAATTTGCCCTATCACAGACTAACCCTACGTTAATCCCGTTTCCTTTCTAAATTTTGTCAACATGCATATTATATCATAAATAACCTAAGAAAAATATAGTTTTATCAAGATTTTTGAAGATAATTAGTTATAAAAATATTAAAATAATTAAATAAACAAATATTATATACTTAAAAACAAACTTTAAATATATACTTTTTCATAAAATATTTAATTATTATAAAATAAAAAAATTCCTCTTAGATTTATATTTCAACTATTTTTTTCAGAAAAATGATTTCAAAAGACACGAACTCCTTATTATCAAAGTAATATCTAATTTTTTTCTTATAAGAAATTATAGTTAAATCCTATTAAATATAATCTGATAATTTTTTTACATAAATATAGTAAAAAAATTATGTGAATTATGAGCAATTTTTTTGTTAGATTATGTTAAGTGTGATAAAAATATTTTTTTAATTGTGTTTTTAAAATGCTAGTAGGAAACACGATAAAAAAATGAAAAGGAGCCTATTTATACTTATGAAAAAATATATTAAACTATTTCTAGCAATGACATTGGTCATCATCAGTATGTTTAGCTCAGCTAAGCTGAACACTACATCTGCCTTAGGTGCAACTGGGGCCATTAATATTACAGGTCAATCTATTACACCTACTAAAAACCCTGTCGATCAGTATACAGATATAAATGTTAACATGAATTTTTCTGTTCCAAGTACTGCAAAAACAGGTGGTCAAGCTATTATATCTTTACCAAAAAATCTTAAGTTTGTCTCTGATACAAGCTTTAATGTTATGAGTTCTGACCAAAAAATTGTTGCTAAAGCTGTACTTAATGCAGCAAGCAAAACAATAACTCTTACATATACAGATTATGTAACAAAAAAATCTGATATTAAAGGTAGTCTATTCTTCAATGTAAGAGTAAGCCCTGATACGGCATCACCTAGTAAAGTACCTATTAATATTAGTGTAAACAACAAAAACATACCGATTGGAAATGTTGATTTCGTTGTCGATCCAGGTAAATCTGATAAAGTATTAGATAAAGTAAGCTGGGGTACACAAAAATTAGCTGATGGAGGAATAACTCGTGAATATGAAGTACGAGTTAACGCTGAGAACAAACCTCTAACTAATGCAATTGTTCTTGATAAACTTAGCACTGATGGAATGAGCTATGTAAAAGATTCATTTGTTATCAAAAAAGGAACATGGGCAGTTAGTAGTAACCATAAATTAGGATTAAATAATGCTACTGTAGTTAGTGTTCCTGTTAATTTTGGAGCTGATCAAAAGAGCTTCCAAGTTAATCTAGGTAATGTTGCTGCTAATGAAGGTTATTCTATTTACTATAAAGTAAAAATTGCTAAAACACCTAAAAATGGACAACAATTCCTTAATAATGTAACTCTTAAAGCAGATAAAGTTACTGAAACTAAGAATAATCCATTCGTTTACCAAAATGCTGGTGGTGAAGCAGAAGGTTATAACTACTCTGTTAAAATTAAAAAAGTAGATAGTGAAACTAATGCAGCTTTAGCTGGAGCAAGTTTTGATGTTATTCGTACATCAACTAATGAAACAGTTAAATCAGTAACTACTGATGCAAACGGTGAAGCTTTAATTGATGGACTACTAAACACAGAATATAAATTAGTAGAAACTAAAGCTCCAGAGGGATACCAATTAAATAAAGAAGTAATTGCGGTAAAAACAACAGACTTCAATACTTCAAAAGTCGCTTTAAAAACTATTAGCAACAAAAAAATCCCTAAAGAACCTACTCCAACCAATGCTACTATTGAGTTAGATAAACAACTTTCTGGTCGTGATTTAGTTGATGGAGAGTTTAGCTTCGAGCTTTATGAAGGTTCAAACAAAATTCAAACTGTTTCAAATAAAAACGGTAAAATTACTTTCGATGCTATTTCTTATAAAGAAGTAGGAGAACACACTTACACTGTTAAAGAAGTTAAAGGTGATAACAGTACTATAGCTTATGATTCTTCATCTAAACAAGTAACTGTTAAAGTTACTAAAGATGGCGATAAGCTTAAATCTGAAGTTGTTTATCCTGATGGAAATACATTTAACAATAAATTTACACCAAATGCAGCTAACGCTACAATAGAATTAGATAAAACTCTTTCTGGTCGTGATTTAGTTGACGGAGAGTTTAGCTTCGAACTTTATGAAGGATCTAATAAACTTCAAACTACTACAAACAAAAATGGTAAAATTTCGTTTGACTCTATTTCTTACAAAGAAGTAGGAGAACATACTTATACTGTTAAAGAAGTTAAAGGTAATGATAGTACAATCACTTACGACTCTTCAGAGAAACAAGTAACTGTTAAAGTTACTAAAGACGGAGATAACCTTAAAACTGAGGTTGTTTATCCTGAAAGTAAAACTTTCAACAACACATTTACTCCTAAAGAAACTAGCGCTACTATTGAGTTAGACAAACAACTTTCTGGTCGTGATTTAGTTGACGGAGAGTTTAGCTTCGAACTTTATGAAGGATCTAATAAACTTCAAACTACTACAAACAAAAATGGTAAAGTTTCGTTTGACTCTATTTCTTACAAAGAAGTAGGAGAACACACTTATACTGTTAAAGAAGTTAAAGGTGATAATAACACAATCACTTATGATGAATCTGAAAAACAAGTAACTGTTAAAGTTACTAAAGATGGAAATGAACTTAAATCTGAAGTTGTTTACCCTGAAAGTAAAACTTTCAACAATACATTCACTCCTAAAGAAACTAGCGCTACTATTGAGTTAGATAAAGCTCTTTCTGGTCGTGATTTAGTTGACGGAGAGTTTAGCTTCGAACTTTATGAAGGATCTAATAAACTTCAAACTACTACAAACAAAAATGGTAAAGTTTCGTTTGACTCTATTTCTTACAAAGAAGTAGGAGAACATACTTATACTGTTAAAGAAGTTAAAGGTGATAACAGTACTATAGCTTATGATTCAACAGCTAAAGAAGTAACTGTTAAAGTTACTAGAGATGGTGACAACCTTAAAACTGAAGTTGTTTATCCTGAAAGCAAAACTTTCAACAACACATTCACTCCTAACGCAGCTAACGCTACTATTGAGTTAGATAAAGCTCTTTCTGGTCGTGATTTAGTAAATGGTGAGTTTAAATTTATTCTTAAAGATGATAAGGGTGCTCAAGTAGGAAGTGAAGCTACAAACCAAAATGGTAAAAGTTACATTCCCTTCTATAAAATTTGAAAAAGAAGGAACATATAACTACACTGTTAAAGAAGTTAAAGGTGAAAACAGTACTATTAAGTATGATGAATCTGAAAAACATGTAACAATTAACGTTACAAAAGATGGAAACAATCTTAAAGCTGAAGTTGTTTATCCTGATGGTAAAACTTTCAATAACACATTCACTCCTAATGCAACTAATGCTTCTATCGAATTAGATAAAAAACTTGATGGTCGTGATCTAGTTGATGGTGAATTTAGCTTTGATCTATATGAAGGTTCTAACAAACTTCAAACTGTTACAAATAAAAACGGTAAAGTTGCTTTCGACTCTATTTCTTATAAAGAGGTAGGAGAACACACTTACACTATTAAAGAAGTTAAAGGTGATAATAGTACTATCACTTATGATGAATCTGAAAAACAAGTAACTGTTAAAGTTACTAGAGATGGTGATAACCTTAAAACTGAGGTTGTTTACCCAGAAAGTAAAACTTTTAATAATAAATTCACTCCAAATGAAGCAAAAGCTACTATCGAGTTAGAAAAACAACTTACTGGTCGTAACTTAGCAGATGGTGAATTCAACTTTGATTTATACGAAGGTTCTAACAAACTTCAAACTACTACTAATAAAAACGGTAAAGTTACTTTTGAGTCTATTTCTTATAAAGAAGTAGGAGAACACACTTATACTGTTAAAGAAGTTAAAGGAACTGACAGTACAATAGCTTATGATGAGTCTGAAAAACAAGTAACTGTTAAAGTTACTAGAGATGGTGACAACCTTAAAACTGAGGTTGTTTACCCAGAAAATAAAGTATTCCATAATTTATTCACTCCAAACGCAACTAGCGCTGAATTCTCACTTAAAAAGAATTTAAGCGGACGTGACTTAAAAGATGGTGAATTTACATTTACTCTATTCGACTCTGAAGGGAAAGCTGTTAAAACTGTTTCAAACGATGCAAATGGTAATATTTTATTCAATGGATTAATTTTCTCTAAAGAAGGTAGATACACTTATAAAGTAGTAGAAAATAAAAACAATGTAGAAGGTATTACTTACGATGAAACTGCTCGTACAGTTACAATTGATGTTAAATTAGATAAAGAACGTGGTATTTTAACTTCAGTAGTTGAACTACCAGAAAACAAAGTATTTAATAACAGCTTTAAACCAACAACTCCTCCAAAAGGAATTTTACCTCGTACAGGTATTGGTGCTCTATCTTCATCTATCGCAGGTTTAGGTATTTTATCACTAGTTGGACTAGCTATTAGAAGAAAACAAAAAATGAATTAATTTTAAGAAGACATAAATAGGAAATTTCTTATTTATGTCTTTTTCTTTGTTTATTCATAATACCCTATTAAGAGAAAAAGGCAAAGTTAAGCTTAATAGAAATACAGTAATTACAAGATTGTAATATTTTCTGTTATAGCTTTACGTGGCATGAGCATATTTGCTATAATAAGATGAATTTGAAATTAGAGAGGTACCTAAAATGTTCATTCAATATCTTATTAATCAATCTAAAAAACCTAGTGGTATTGTAGGTCAGGTGATTGCGAAAATTTGGACTTCCTATTTTAAAAAGCTTAGCCTTTGGACAATAAAACAAACCACAATTATAGATAATAGTCGAGTTTTAGAAATCGGCTATGGAGGTGGCAGCACCATCAAAAATCTCCTTGCTTTGAATAAGCATCTGGAAATTCATGGCATTGATATTTCTAAGGAATCTTATCAAGTTGCAAAACGAATTAATTCAGATGCTATACAAAATGGTGATGTTCATCTTAGGATTGGAAATGTAGACGCGCTACCTTATCAAAATGACTACTTTGATCTTGTATTTGCCATTCAAACACATATTTTCTGGGATGATTTAAAAAAAGGCTTTCTGGAGATCTATCGGGTCATGTCTAGCCACTCCACTTTAATTATTGCTTGCGAAAAAGAAAAAATAAATTATTATATGCCAGAATATACTGCAACTCATGCATTGAATAATATTTTAAAAAATGTTGGCTTTGCAAAAATTGAAGTGAGGCAGAATCAAAATTGGGTTTTATACATTGTGTATAAAGCTATCAGCGTTGATGCTGACTAATTTATAGTTATTTATTGAGCAATTTTCTTCCATTTGTCAAGTCTATCCATGGTAACGCCATTACTGGCATAGTCTAATTTAATTTACTAATCTAGTAAATTTATTCTTTTTATATAACTAGGTATTTAAATATAGTACTACTAATTTATTTTTTTAAAAATTACAAATCTGTTGGTAGCTTTTTTGGTAGCTAAACAGATAAATTTTATAATGTTTTTTTCAAAGTGAACATAAAAAGAATGTTGATTTGTCAGCATTCTTTTTTTATTTCAAATGTATTCTCGGAATTAGTAGAAATATACCAATGATTTCATCGTTTCTCTCTTCATTCTTGGTATTTCTTTGTTTAGCTTTCTTCTAAGCTTCTTTCGCATATACTAAAGAAGCCAAGAATAAACCTATTGGAGCAACTGTATGTATTTTGCACGTAATGATTTCTACGTATCTGCGACACTAGAAATCTTAACGTTATCATTATTTCTTTAGAAATATTTTGTTCTTCGCAGTAGCCGTATTCCAATCAGCTACGGTTAACACCTTGCTTCTTGGTACGTCCTTGCGTACGTTGTACCTATAATTTTTCAAGTGAATTTCATCATAATTTCCTATATTACAATTGACAACTTCGCAGTTGGAACTAAAAATTTCTTTCGTCTCCTTCGTTCCTTAGAAATTTAGTTCCTTTTGCGTATTTTGCACGTAATGATTTTTACGAATCGAAGATTCTAAAAATCTTAATCTAACCGCAGTAGCCGTACTCCAATCAGCTACGGTTAACACCTTGCTTCTTGGTACGTCCTTGCGTACGTTGTACCTAACGTTTAATGCAATTCTTTAAATTGCTAAAACGAAAGGTACAACGCAAAAAAAAGACTACCTTGCCTGGTAATCTTTTAAAGTATAATTAGATTTAATTTTTAAAGGGACAAAAGGGTATCCTAGCATCCTCGCTAGGATACATTAGAGCTAGACGACGTAGCCTTTTATCTACGCATTTCAAGCACTCTTTTGCCAAAAAAATTAGTTTAAATTGTGTTGTATGTGTTGTTTAGTTGTGTGTGTGTATGTAGTATGTTATTGTTGTATGAAAAAAATTTTTTTATTAAACTAATTCTATAATAGCTGTTTCTGCACCGTCACCTTTACGTGGTCCAACACGTAAAAATACGAGTGTATCCACCATTACGGTCTGCATATTTAGGTGCTACTTCTTCAAATAATTTTTTTAAGAGCTAATTGACTCTTACCTTCTTCAGTTGCTACTGCAACAGGTTGAATGAATTTAGCTGCATTACGTCTTGCTGCTAGATCACCTTTTTTTACCTAATGTAATCATTTTTTTCTGTTAATGAACGAACTTCTTTCGCTCTTGTAACAGTTGTTTCAATTCTACCGTGTACTAGTAGAGCTGTAACTAAGTTTCTTAACATCGCTTTACGGTGAGCTGATGTACGTCCTAATTTTCTGTAACCCATTAGTGTGCCTCCTTGTTAGTTTTATTCTTCTCTAAATCCTAGTTCTAAATCTTGAAGTTTAATTTTAACTTCTTCTAATGATTTACGACCTAAGTTTCTTACTTTAATCATTTCTTGTTCTGTTTTGTTAGCTAATTCTTGAACTGTATTTATACCTGCACGTTTTAGACAGTTATAACTACGTACTGATAAGTCAAGTTCTTCAATTGTCATTTCTAACATTTGAACTTTATTATCTTCTTCTTTAGCTACCAATATATCAGCAGCTTTTGCTTCTTCAGACATTTCCATAAATAATTCTAAATGAGAAATTAGAATTTTTGATGCTAATGCTAAAGCGTCGTTAGCTGTAATTGTACCATTTGTTGTAACATCTAAAATAAGTTTATCAAAGTCCGTGCTTTGTCCTACCCTAGTTTTTTCAACTGTGTAGTTTACTTTAGATACTGGTGTATAAATTGAATCGATTGGAATTACGCCAATTGGTAAGTCACGTTTTTTGTTTCCATCTGCTGGTACAAATCCACGTCCTTTACCTACGTAAATAAGCATTTCAAATTGTCCACCTTCTGATACAGTAGCAATATGTTGATCTGTGTTGATAACTTCGATATCTGAATCGATAGCGATATCTTCTGCAGTAACAACTGCTGGACCTTTTACATTAATAGATACTACTTTTTCTTCTTCTGAATGTACTTTAAACGCAATGTTTTTAACATTCATAATGATTTCAGTAACATCTTCTACTACACCTTTAACGGCTTGGAATTCATGTTGAACTCCTTGAATATCGATACTTCTTGCTGCTGCTCCTGGTAATGATGAGATTAACATTCTTCTCAATGAATTACCTAATGTAGTACCATAACCACGTTCTAATGGTTCTACTACAAAGCGACCAAATCTTTTATCTGATGATTCTTCTATGATTTGAATTTTTGGTTTTTCTATTGCTAACATTATGTTAAACCTCCTAAATTTAGTGTATTCAAATTATTATACACGACGACGTTTAGGTGGGCGACATCCATTGTGAGGAACTGGAGTTACGTCTTTGATTGATGTAACTTCTAATCCTGCAGATTGTAATGCACGAATAGCTGCTTCACGCCCTGCTCCTGGACCTTTAACTGTTACATCTACATATTTCATTCCGTGTTCCATAGCTTGTTTAGCTGCTGCTTCACTTGCCATTTGTGCTGCGAATGGAGTAGATTTTCTAGAACCTTTGAATCCTAACGCTCCTGCACTTGACCATGATACTGCATTACCATGTTCATCTGTAATTGTTACTATTGAGTTATTGAATGTAGAACGAATGTGTGCTATACCGTTTTGTATATTTTTTTTCACACGACGTTTACGTGATTGTTGTTTACGAGCCATAGTTGTGTTTCTCCTCCTATCCTAATTATTTTTTCTTGTTCGCAACTGTTTTCTTAGGACCTTTACGAGTACGAGAGTTGTTCTTAGTATTTTGCCCTCTTACTGGAAGTCCACGACGGTGACGGATACCTCTGTAACATCCGATTTCCATTAGACGTTTAATGTTTAATGAAACTTCACGACGAAGATCACCTTCTGTTTTGTAGTTATCTACAGCTTCACGAATTTTTATCTAATTGTTCACCTGTTAAGTCTTTAACTCTCACATCTTCAGAAACACCAGCTTCTTTTTAAGATTTTTTTGAGAAGTTTTTTTAAACCTATACCATATACATAAGTTAGTGATATAACAACGCGTTTTTTTCACGTGGAATATCGACTCCTGCTATACGTGCCATTAAGTTTGCACCTCCTAATTAATTATCCTTGTTTTTTTGTTTGTGTTTTGCGTTTTCGCAAATCACTAATACTTACCACCACGACGAATTACTTTACATTTGTCACAGATTTTTCTTTACTGATGGTCTTACTTTCATCGTTATTTCCTCCTTGAGTTTATAACTTACTTGAATCTATAAGTTATTCTACCTTTTGTCAGGTCATACGGACTCATTTCTACTGTAACTTTATCACCTGGTAAAATTCTTATATAATTCATTCTGATTTTTCCAGAAACATGAGCTAAAATAATATGACCATTTTCTAATTCTACTTTAAACATTGCATTCGGCAAGTTTTCTACTACTAAACCTTCTACTTCAATGACATCTTTTGCCATACTTTTCCTCCCTGATTATTTCAGTTTATCTAATACTTTTTGTACATCTTGGAAAACTACTTTGATGTCTTGGTCACCATTAATATTTTCAACTACACCTTCTTTTTGACTATAGAAGTCAAGTAATGGTTTAGTTTGTTTAATATTAACCTCTAAGCGATTAGCAACTGTTTCTTCGTTGTCATCACTTCTTTGGTAAAGTTCACCACCATCTTTATCACAACACCTTCAACTTTTGTTGGATTGAAAATTAAATGATAAGTAGTTCCACATTGTTTACAGATTCTTCTACCTGTTAAACGAGGTAATAGAATATCTGGATCAACATCGATATTTAACACTTTATCGATTTTTCTATTAGTTTTCGCTAAAATTTGATCAAGGGCTTCAGCTTGTTCTACTGTTCTTGGAAAACCGTCAAGTAAAAAGCCTTCTTTTGCATCTTCTTGATTCAATCTTTCTTCAACTAATCCTATAGTTACACTGTCAGGAACAAGTTGTCCTTTATCAATATAACTTTTTGCTTCTTTTCCAAGCGGTGTCTCATTTTTAATAGCAGCTCTAAACATATCTCCTGTAGAAATATGAGGAATTGGATAATTCTCTTTAATTTGTTCTGCTTGAGTACCTTTACCCGCTCCCGGTAATCCCATTAATATTATATTCATCATATCTATTTACCACCTTTTTTTCCAGTAATGAAACTTCTATAGTTTCTTTCCGTTAATTGTGTATTAAGTTGCTTAACTGTCTCTAGCGCTACACTGACAACAATTATTAAACTTGTTCCACCAATATGTACAGAAGCTGGTAATTTAGCTAGGTTGGTGAATATTGTTGGAAGAACCGAAACAGCTGCTAGGAATATTGAACCTACAAACGTTAGTCTGTATAAAATACCTGTAATGTATTGTTCAGTTTTTTTACCTGGTCTAACCCCTGGAACAAAACTTCCTTGTTTTCTTAAGTTATCTGCCATTTTCTCTGGGTTAACTTGTACCATTACATAGAAGTAACAGAATGCAATAATTAATACTACATATAACGTTAATCCAATCCAATGACTGAAATCAAAATACGAAACTATTTTTTGCAATTTCTCATTATTAGGTGCGAAGATTGCAATAGTTCTTGGTAATTGTAAAAATGCTACCGCAAAGATTACTGGGATAACTCCGGCACTGTTAACACGAAGTGGTAAGAATGTTGAACGAGCTCCTAACATTCTACGCCCAGCTCTTGCTTGAGAGTATTGAATAGGTATTTTACGAATAGCTTCTTGCATGTAAACAACAGCAGCCACTATTGCGATAATTACTAATCCAACTATAACTAGTTTTAAAATAGCTAAGTTAACATTCTCAGCATCTTTAATTTGTGATTCATATACTTGGTAGAATTGTTGAGGCATACGAGCTATAATACCAGCTAAAATGATAATTGATACCCCGTTACCAACACCATATTGAGAAATTTGATCCCCAATCCATAGTAGTAATGCAGTACCTGCAGTTAATACTATGGCTACTGTAATGAATCCTACAACAGATGTATCTTTGATTAATCCACCATAAGCATTATTAAATCCATAAGACATAATTAACGCTTGAATAAATGATAGGACAATCGCTAATACTCTTGTTAATTTTTGAGTTTTCTTCTGACCTACTTCACCTTGTTTTGACCACTCGGCTAATGTAGGAATAACATCCATTTGCATAAGTTGAATTACGATAGATGCTGTAATGTATGGCATAATACCCATAGCAAATACAGAAAACTGTTGTAATGCTCCTCCTGCAAATGTGTTAAATATACCGAATAAACCTGATGCGTCTTGACTTTTTAGTACATCCGCATCTACTCCCGGTACCGGTAAATATGAACCGACACGGAATAAAAATATACCAAATAAGGTAAATAATATTTTGTTACGAGTTTCTTTTACTCTAAATAAATTCAGCGTTGCACTAAACATTTATTATAGCACCTCGCAAACTCCTCCAGCTGCTTCAATAGCTTCTTTTGCTGAAGATGAGAATTTATGAGCTTGTACAGTTAATTTTTTCTCTAATTTACCGTTAGCTAATACTTTAACACCTGAAAGTTCTTTTTTGATAACTTTAGTTTCTACTAATAGAGCAGGTGATACTACAGTACCATCTTCAAATTTGTTTAAGTCTGTAAGATTTACAACTGCATATTCTTTTCTGTTAACGTTGTTAAATCCACGTTTTGGAATACGTCTGAATAATGGGTTTTGTCCACCTTCAAATCCTGGGCGAACTCCACCACCACTACGTGCTTTTTGTCCTTTTTGACCACGTCCACTTGTTTTACCGTTTCCTGATCCAATCCCACGACCTACTCTGTTACGCTCTTTACGAGAACCTTCAACTGGTTGTAATTCATGTAATTTCATTTAGACTAGCACCTCCTTGTATTAATAATTATTTTTCTTCTACAGTCACTAAGTGTGAAACTTTATTAATCATACCACGAATCGCAGCGTTATCTTTGTGTTCAACTGTTTGGTGCATTTTTTTAAGACCAAGAGCTTCTACAACTTTTCTTTGATTCTTTGGACGACCAATTGTACTACGAGTTAGGGTTACTTTTTAATGTCATGTTCTTTTTTCCCTCCTCTTATCCTAATAATTCTTCTACAGATTTACCACGTAAAGCTGCTACGTGTTCAACTGTTTGTAATCTTGTTAATCCTTCGATTGTAGCACGAACCATGTTAACTGGTGTGTTTGAACCTAGAGATTTTGATAAGATATTTGAAATACCTGCTAATTCTAATACGGCACGAACTGGACCACCAGCGATTACCCCAGTACCTGGTGCAGCTGGTTTAACTAAAACTGAACCTGCTCCAAATTGACCTGTGATTTCGTGAGGTATTGTTCCGTTAACTACTGGTACAGTAATTAAGTTATGTTTTGCAGCTTCAACTGCTTTTTTGATTGCATCTGGTACCTCTTGAGCTTTACCAGTACCAAATCCTACGCGACCATTTTTGTCACCTACTACTACTAAAGCAGAGAAACGGAAACGACGTCCACCTTTAACAACTTTAGCTACACGGCGAATGGCAACTACGCGTTCTTCAAATTCTTTTTTGATTTCTTCCTGACGCATCTACTAATTTCCCTCCTTTATTAGAATACAAGTCCGTTTTCACGTGCTGCTTCAGCTAATGCTTTAACACGTCCGTGATATAAGTATCCTCCACGGTCGAAAACAACTTTTTTTCAATTCCTTTTTTTCTTTAGCTACTTCTGCGATTAATTTTCCTACTTGTTTAGCTGCTTCAACACTTGATTTAGAAACATTTTCTAATTTTAATGAAGAAGCTTGTGCTAATGTAACACCTTTAGTGTCATCAATAATTTGTGCGTAAATGTTTGTGTTTGAACGGTATACGTTTAAACGTGGCACTTCAGCAGTTCCTTGAACTTTAACACGAACTCTTGCGTGTCTTTTTTTACGAACTTTATTTTTGTCAAGTTTCGTAATCATACTTGAAACACTCCTTTCTGTTATCTATTATTTACCAGTTTTACCTTCTTTACGGCGAACATATTCACCAACGTAGCGAATACCTTTACCTTTATAAGGTTCTGGAGGACGTACTGCACGAACTTTCGCTGCGTATTGTCCTACTACTTCTTTGTTAATACCTTCGATACTAACTTTAGTGTTTCCTTCAACACCTAATTTAATTCCTTCGATTTCTTCAAATTCAACTGGGTGAGAATATCCAACACTTAGTACTAATTTTTTACCTTGCATTTGAGCACGGTAACCAACCCCGATTAATTCAAGTTCTTTCTTGAATCCAGCAGATACACCTTCAATCATGTTAGCTAAGATAGCACGAGTTGTTCCGTGTACTGTACGGTGACGTTTTGAGTCTGATGGACGTACTACAGTGATTTCATTCCCTTCAATGTTGAAAGTCATGTCTTTATCAAATTGTTGTTTTAATTCACCTTTAGGTCCTTTTACTGTTGCGAAGTTATCGTTAATGTTAACTTCAACACCTGCAGGTATTGTAATAACTTTATTACCTATACGTGACATTTAATTGGCACCTCCTTATAATATTACCAGATGTAAGCTAATACTTCTCCACCTGTATTGTTTTTACGAGCTTCTTTATCAGTTACAACTCCGTTTGAAGTTGATACGATTGCTATTCCTAGTCCGTTTAATACTCTTGGCAGTTCGTCTGCTTTAGCGTAAACACGTAAACCAGGTTTTGAAATTCTTTTAATTCCTTTAATTACTCTTTCACCTTTAGAGTATTTAAGTGAAATTTTAATGATTCCTTGTTTGTTATCTTCGATGTATTCTACATCTTTGATGAAACCTTCTTGTTTTAATATTTCTGCAATTTGCTTTTTAATATTTGACGCAGGTAATTCTAATGTTTCGTGTTTTACCATGTTAGCATTACGAATACGTGTTAGCATATCTGCGATAGGATCTGTCATTGTCATTAGGATAAATCCTCCTTTCTTCTACTAATATATTACCAACTTGCTTTTTTAACTCCAGGAATTTGTCCTTTATAAGCTAATTCACGGAATTTAATACGGCTAATACCAAATTTCCCAATGTATCCGTGAGGACGTCCAGTTATGCTACAACGATTGTGTAAACGAGCTGGAGCTGAGTTTTTAGGAAGTTTGCTAAGTCCGATGTAATCACCTTTAGCTTTTAATTCCGCTCTTTTAGCTGCATATTTATCAACTAATTTTTGGCGTTTTAATTCACGCTCTACCATTGCTTTTTTAGCCATGTGTCTATTACCTCACCTTTCTTATTTTGCGAATGGCATACCACATAGTGTTAATAACTCACGAGCTTCCTCATCTGTGTTAGCTGTAGTTACTATTACGATGTCCATACCACGTACTTTACTTACTTTATCATAATCAATTTCAGGGAAAATTAATTGTTCTTTAACACCTAATGTGTAGTTACCGCGACCATCGAATGCTTTTTTAGAAACACCGTGGAAGTCACGTACACGTGGAAGTGCTACTGTTACTAATTTATCGAAGAATTCATACATTCTTTCTCCACGTAAAGTAACTTTTGCACCGATAGGCATACCTTCACGTAGTCTGTATGTAGCGATTGATTTTTTTAGCTCTTGTAATTAATGGTTTTTTGACCAGAAATTAAAAGCTAATTCAGCTACAGCGTTATCTAGGGCTTTAGAGTTTTTGCACTGCATCACCTACACCCATGTTAATTACGATTTTTTCAATTTTTGGTACTTGCATTACGCTTTTGTACTCAAATTTTGTCATTAATTCTTTTGTTATCTCAGATTTAAATTTATCTTCTAAACGAGCCATCTAAAATTGTGCCTCCTTTCTTCAACTAATAATTATATTTCTTTTCCTGATTTTACAGCGATACGTACTTTCTTACCATCTTTAGTTTCAAAACGTACTCTTGTTGCTTTTCCAGTTTCAGGATCTTGTAACATTACGTTTGATACGTGAATTGCTGCTTCTTTTTCAACGATTCCACCTTGAGGTGCATCTTGAGAATTTTTAACGTGTTTTTTAATGATGTTAACACCTTCTACAACAACACGATCTTTTTTAGGTTGAGCTTCGATTACTGTTCCAACTTTACCTTTGTCTTTACCAGTAATTACTACAACTTTATCACCTTTTTTAATGAACATTTCTTGTTAACCTCCTTCTTTCTGTACTTTTTTATTATAATACTTCTGGAGCTAATGATACGATTTTCATGTAGTTACCGTCTCTTAATTCACGAGCAACTGGTCCGAAAATACGAGTACCACGTGGGCTCTTATCATCACGGATAATTACACAAGCATTTTTCATCAAATTTAATATATGAACCGTCGTTACGACGAGCTCCTGTTTTTTTGTACGAACGATTACGGCTTTAACTACTTCACCTTTTTTTAACAACTCCACCTGGTGTTGCTTTTTTAACAGAACATACAATAACGTCACCGATATTGGCAACTTTACGTCCTGAACCACCTAGAACTTTAATTGTTAAAACTTCTTTTGCTCCTGAGTTATCAGCCACTTTTAAGCGTGTTTCTTGTTGAATCATGCGCTTTTTTTGCCTCCTTCTTAGGGTTTATCCTAGTTTTATTAGATTATAACTGCTTCTTCAACAACTTCTACTAAACGGAAGTTTTTTTAGTTGCAGATAATGGACGAGTTTCCATTATTTTTAACGATATCATTTAATTTAGCAACATTGTTTTCATCATGTGCTTTGAATTTTTTAGAATATTTTACACGTTTACCGTATAGAGGGTGTTTTTTGTAAGTTTCTACTAAAACTGTGATAGTTTTATCCATTTTATCAGAAACTACTTTTCCAACGTAAACTTTTCTATCATTTCTCTCAGTCATGTTTGCCTCCTATTATTATTTATTCGCTAATTCTCTTTCGCGAATAACAGTTTTCATACGAGCGATTGATTTTCTAACTTGACTAATACGAGCTGTATTTTCTAATTGACCAGTTGCCAATTGGAAGCGTAAGTTGAAAAGCTCTTCTTTAAGTTCTTTGATTTTTGTTTCTAACTCTTGTGAAGTTAATTCTCTAATCATAGATTTGAATTCATTTGTTTTCATTATGCTTCACCACCTGTTTCTTCACGTTTTACAAATTTACATTTAACAGGTAACTTGTGAGATGCAAGTCTTAGAGCTTCACGTGCAACTTCTTCACTTACTCCAGCAACTTCGAACATCACTCTACCTGGTTTTACTATTGCAACCCATCCTTCAACTGCACCTTTACCAGATCCCATACGAACTTCTAATGGTTTTTTAGTATAAGGCATGTGAGGGAAGATCTTAATCCAAACTTTACCACCACGTTTCATATAACGAGTCATCGCTATACGAGCAGCTTCGATTTGACGAGAAGTAACTCTTGCTGCAGTAGTAGCTTGTAATCCATATTGACCGAAATCTACTACGTTTCCGCCTTTTAGATTTTACCTTTTTGTTGATTGTCTGTGTTGACGACGATATTTAACACGTTTAGGCATTAACATAAATTAGTTACCTCCTTTTTCAGATTTTCTAGTTGGTAATACTTCACCACGGTTAATCCAAACTTTAACTCCAAGTTTACCATATGTAGTATCTGCTTCTTCGTGAGCGTAATCGATGTTTGCTCTTAATGTATGTAATGGTACTGAACCTTCTGAATAGTGTTCTGCACGAGCGATATCTGCTCCACCAAGACGACCTGATACTTGAGTTTTAATTCCTTTAGCTCCTGCTCTCATAGCTCTTTGGATAGCTTGTTTTTGAGCACGACGGAATGATACACGAGCTTCTAATTGACGAGCAATGTTTTCAGCTACTAATTTAGCGTCGATATCAACTTTTTTGATTTCAACTACATTAATGTGTACTCTTTTTCCAGTTAATTTGTTTAATTCTAATCTTAATTTATCGATTTCAGATCCACCTTTACCGATAACCATACCTGGTTTACCAGTGTGTACTGAAATATTTACTTTCTTATCGAATCTTTCAATTTCTACTTTAGAAACTGAAGCGTCTTTTAATTGTTTACTGATGAACTCACGGATTTTGAAATCTTCGTGTAAGTTAGCAGCGAAATCTTTTTCCGCATACCATTTTGAATCCCAATCACGAATAACTCCAACACGTAAGCCTATTGGATGTACTTTTTGACCCACAGTTTGTAGCCTCCTTTAACTAGTTTAGCTTTTTATTTCTTAATTTTTATTATTTGTTGTCACTTAAAACGATAGTGATGTGACTTGTTCTTTGTTAATTGAACTTGCAGCACCTTTTTGCTCTTGGACGGAATCTTTTTAAGAGTTGGTCCTTCATTTGCAAATGCTTGTGATACTACTAAGTCTTCTACATTCATTCCATAGTTGTGTTCAGCGTTAGCAGCAGCTGATTTAATAACTTTAGCTACTGGTAGAGAAGCTGATTTTTGTTGTGAATTCTAAAATTCCTAATGCTTCGCCCACTTTTTTTCCACGTACTAAGTCTAATACTAGTCTTACTTTACGAGGAGCAATGCGGACTGTCTTAGCGATTGCTTTTTGACTCCATGAATGTGCCTCCTTGATTTTTTTCTAATTTCTAAATTATCTTCTTGTTTTTTTCTGTCGTCTGCAGCGTGACCTTTATAAGTTCTTGTTGGTGCGAACTCACCTAATTTGTGTCCTACCATATCTTCAGTCACATATACAGGTACATGTTTTCTTCCGTCATATACTGCAAAAGTAAGTCCTATGAATGTTGGGAAGATTGTTGAACGACGAGACCAAGTTTTGATTACTTGTTTTTTCTCTTGTTCGTTCATTTTTTCAACTTTTGCTAATAAGTGGTGATCAGCGAATGGTCCTTTTTTTAAACTACGAGCCATTGTGTTATCTCCTTTCCGATACTTTGCATACTTAAGGTTCTGGTAAAGAGCACTTGCTCCTCACCAACTAACCTTTGTTTCGTTTTATTATTTATTTCTAGCACGTACGATGAATTTGTTTGAACGAGCTTTTTTAGAACGAGTTTTCTTACCAAGTGTAGGTTTACCCCAAGGTGACATTGGTGATTTACGTCCGATTGAAGTACGTCCTTCACCACCACCGTGTGGGTGATCGTTCGGGTTCATTACAGATCCACGTACAGTAGGTCTTTTACCTAACCAACGAGTTCTACCGGCTTTACCGATATTAACTAGTCCATGTTGTTCGTTACCAACTTCACCGATTGTAGCACGGCAAGTTGCTAAGATCATTCTAACTTCTCCTGATTTAAGACGTACTAATACGTATTTACCTTCTTTACCAAGTACTTGAGCACTTGCTCCAGCTGAACGTACTAATTGTCCACCTTTACCAGGTTTAAGTTCGATGTTGTGAATTAATGTCCCTACTGGGATGTTTGCTAGTGGTAATGCATTACCAATTTTGATATCAGCTTCTGTTCCAGATACTACTACTTGTCCTACTTGTAATTCTTTAGGAGCGATGATGTATCTTTTTTCTCCATCAGCATAGTGTAATAATGCGATGTTCGCTGAACGGTTTGGATCGTACTCGATTGTAGCAACTTTTGCTGGTACGTTGTCTTTATTTCTCTTGAAGTCAATAATACGGTATTGTTTTTTGTGTCCTCCACCGTGGTGACGAACAGTGATTTTACCTTGGTTATTTCTTCCCGCTTTTTTCGGTAGCGGCGCTAATAATGACTTTTCTGGTTTGCTTGTTGTAATTTCTGCAAAGTCTAATGATGTCATGTTACGACGACCATTAGTAATAGCTTTATATACTTTAATAGCCATTTGTCATTTTTCCTCCTTAGTGGTTTTAAATGTTATTCTTAAGCGAATAATCCTTCGATTGTTTGTCCTTCAGCTAACTTAACGATAGCTTTTTCTACGTTTGTTAGTGTAACCACCGTATCTTCCAACACGACGGAATTTTTGGTTTGTAGTTCATTACGTTTACTTTCTCAACTTTAACTCCGAAGATTTCTTCGATAGCTTGTTTAATTTGAGTTTTTGTGAGCGCGTGTGTCTACTAGGAAAGTGTATTTATTTTTCTTGCATTAATAAATAACTTTTTTTCAGTTAATACTGGGCGTTTGATAATATCGCGTGCTTCCATTATGCTAATACCTCCCCAACTTTTTTTCTAATGCATCTTTAGTGAATACAACTTTGTTGCTTCCTAAGATGTCTAATACATTAAGACCAGTTGTTTCTACGAATTCAACTCCTGGAATATTTCTTCCTGATAAAACAGTATTTTCTTCTAGTTCAGTAACTACGAATAATACTTTTTTCTCCAGGTTAAGGTTTGATAACATTTCTTTAAAGTTTTTAGTTTTAATTGTATCAAATGCTAATGTTTCTAATGCAAATACTTCGTTAGCTGCTACTTTAGAAGATAAAGCAGAACGTAATGCTAAACGACGCATTTTACGAGGCATTTTGAAGCTGTAGCTACGTGGTGCAGGTCCGAATACAATTCCACCTCCACGCCATTGTGGTGAACGGATAGATCCTTGACGAGCACGACCTGTTCCTTTTTGACGCCATGGTTTGCGACCACCACCTGAAACTTCAGAACGTCCTTTTGTTTTGTGTGTACCTTGACGAAGTGATGCTCTTTGTAAAGTTACAGCTTGGAATAATACGTGTTGATTTGGTTCAATACCAAATACTGCATCATTAGCTTCAACTGCACCAACTTTTGTACCGTCTTGTTTAAATAAATCTAATTGTGGCATTATCTAATTTCCTCCTTCCGTATATTTTCCGATTATTTACCAGATTTAACTGCTGATTGGATTTTTACGAAGCTTTTTTTAGATCCTGGAATACATCCTTTAACTAGGATTAATCCATTTTCTACATCTACGCTTACGATTTCTAAGTTTTGAGTAGTAACTGTAACTCCACCCATTTGACCTGGTAATGCTTTACCTTTAAATACACGGTTAGGTGCTACAGGTCCCATTGACCCAGGACGACGGTGGTAACGAGAACCGTGTGCCATTGGTCCACGAGATTGTCCGTGACGTTTAATAGCCCCTTGGAATCCTTTACCTTTACTTACTCCTGTTACGTCAACTAAGTCCCCTGCTGCAAAAATATCAACTTGGACTTCTTGACCTACTTCATAACTAGCAACATCTGCATCTCTGATTTCGCGTACGAAACGTTTTGGAGCAGTGTTAGCTTTATCTGCGTGACCTTGTTCAGGTTTGTTCGCAACTTTTACTAAACGATCTTTACGTTCTTTATCGTAAGGACGTTTATCGTCGAATCCTAATTGGATTGCGTTGTATCCTTCAACTTCTTCTGTTTTCTTTTGTAATACGACGTTACCTTTCGCTTCAACTACTGTTACTGGGATTAATTCTCCATTTTCAGCGAAGATTTGAGTCATACCTACTTTTCTTCCTAAGATACCTTTGGTCATCGAAAGTCACCTCCTATAATTATAATTTTAATTCGATGTCAACACCTGATGGTAAGTTTAAGCTGATTAAAGCGTCAACTGTTTTTTGTGTTGGTTCAATAATATCGATTAGGCGTTTGTGTGTACGTTGTTCGAATTGTTCACGGCTATCTTTGTAAATGTGAACTGAACGTAAAATTGTGTAAACTGCTTTTTCCGTTGGTAATGGAATTGGTCCAGAAACTTTTGCTCCAGAACGTTTTGCTGTTTCAACAATTTTCTCTGCACTTTGATCCACTAATCTGTGATCATATCCTTTTAGACGAATACGAATTTTTTGTTTTGCCATCATTTCTCCTCCTATACATTTATTCGCTGTTATCTAGTAACAACTTCTCCACGAAAGTTCTCCAGCACGCCATGCCATGGCAAAGCGGCCGGGCGTGTCAGTAACCTTTCGCTTCAACGCAAGTCTTTTTCAGACCAACATTCATTATTATACATGGAAAAAAACCATTAATTGCAAGTGATTTGGCGAAAAAAATTCAAAAAAATTTATGAATATGTTTTCCATTTTTTTACTTATAGATTTTTAGATTTTTTTAACCTTCCATTTTTTTACCTATATTATATAGAAGAAAAAAATTTAATTTTTCACTTTTTTTATTTTTTTAAGATTCTCTCTTATCGTTTATTAATTATTTTTCCAGAAACAATAAGAAAAAAACCTAGAATAATTATTCTAAGTTTTTTTCCAAAAAAATTATTTTTTTCAAAGGTAATATATTATATTGAATATCTAGTTCATCAGATAATAAATGAGAAACTTTACATCTTAATTTGATATTTTCTAGTACTCCCTCTCTATCTTTTGAGCTTAGTTCTTCTTCTGTTCTATCCACATAGACATTTGCTACAATATTTTTATTGTCGTAGTCCACTTTTAACTCTGTTTCCACAGCTAAATCTTTTAAACCATAAGCTCTAACAAAATATCCTTTTGCACACATACTAATACACCCATTATAAGCAACAGTAAAGATTTCCATAGGTCCATCGAATTCTTCTTCTATTCTCATTGTATAATTTCCACCTAATGGTGTTGTTGCATTAGTAGTAAAACCTTCTTTTATTTTTAAGTTTGATGTGTACATTTTAATACCCCCATTTATTATTTTTTAAAAAAATTCTTCTATATTATTTATTTTTCTACTACATCTTTTTATTGTTTCTAATAAATCTACATCTTTATAAGCGTACTGAACTCCACTAAAATCCATATGTTTAGTAATATCATTAGTCTGCAAAATTAATGTTGCACCTGATTTACTAGCACCTATTGCTCCAGGTTTAGAATCTTCAATAGCAATTGAATTTTCAATACTAACACCTAATTTATTAGCTGCCAATAAATATACATCCGATGCAGGTTTTGGATTTTCCACTTCTTCTCTAGTAGCAATTGCTCCGATATATTTTTCAAAACCTTTTCTCTTTAAACCTGTTCGAATATGCTCCTCTTTACCATTTGATGCTACAGCCATTTTCACACCTATCTCATGTAAATATTCCATAACTTCTGCAATCCCTGGTAATACAGGCGCACTATGATAATTTTCAAATATACGTCTAGTAATTTCCTCTTCGAATTTATCATAATCTTCATCAGACATACCAAATCGTTTATTATAATATCTTCTACTAGTCTCTTCATTTGTACCTGAGACATTCTCTATGTAGTCCATTTTATCCAATTTAGTACCTAAGACTTCTTCAGTCAAGTCTCTCATATTCTCATAATAAACTTTTTCAGTATCTACAATAGTTCCATCAAAATCAAAAATTACCGCTTCTAGTTTTTTCACTGGCATTCTCCTCATCTATACATATATTACCTATTTTAAACCCTAAACAATATTTTTTAAAGTAATATGCTAGAAAAAAATTCACCTTATTTTTAGGCAGGATCTACAACATAAAAACTACTCAAAAGTTACTAAATCTTTAGCTTCCATTCTTGTAGAAGGTCTTGCATCTTTTTCTTTTTTTCCTATAGCTATTAACATTACAGGCATCAATGATTCATCAAGCTCGAATAACTCAGAAACTTTCTTTCTATCAAAGCCACCAATTATATTAGAGTCATAACCTTTCGCATGGACGATATTCGCAAATTGCATAGTCCAAATTCCACAATCGAAATAAACTAATTCACGTTTCGTCTCATGAGTTGTAGCCTCTATCATTCCCTCAAGACCCGTTCTAAAGTTTTCTTTTACCTCTTCTGTCATATGACCTTCTTCTACTGCAGAACCATAAATCTCATCAAATTTTTCAAAGTAACTTAAATCACCTAACAATACAATCATCGCTGATGAAGTATCATTCTGTGTCTTATTGAAGTTTGCTTCACCTAACTTTTCTTTTCCTTCAGGTGTATCTACTACAATATATCTCCAAGGTTGAAAGTTACATGATGAAGGAGCAATATTCGCTTCATCTAACATTTCTATAATTTCCTCACGCGGTATTTTTAACACTCTCATCATAGTATTTAACCGATCTTCTATTTCTAATTACATCAAAAAAAATCTCTCATCGTTTATTCAATCTCCTAAATTAATTTCCTAATCTTTTTAGCTGTACAATTATACTATAATTGATACCTTATATCAACTATATAAACTTAATATAAAAAAAGAGCAGCCAACAACTTTATTATCAGCTACTCTTCATTTTTATATTATATTCATTTCCTAGAAAAAAATTTTTAATACCACCTTAATACCTCCTTGGATTACTCAATATTATTTTTTTCTAGATTTTTTTAACTTTGTTATTTAAACAATCTTGCATTATTTTTTTCCCTAATATTACTTTTTACTATCATCTCCGGTTTTTGTAACCATAAGGAGATGATCTTCTTCCTCTATTTGTATGTAATTTGCAGGTATTAATTTAAAATAAGAGAAAATCGTAACTCTATTAAATACTTCTCTACATTTTTTTAACAACCCTAAATTATCTATTCCTGCATACAGAGATAAGTAATCATACTCTAACTCTGCTGACGGACTAATCACATATTCACTACCTCTTTTTCTCAGTTTTTCTTAGGAGTAACTCCACTAAAAAAACTTATCTTGCTTTTTCTTCTTCACTAAGCGTCTTTGATAGATATTCTTCTTTACTAGCGAACTTTATCTCCGGTTCAAAATATGTTTTTTTAACACTGATTTAGGAGGTATCGGCTCTAATCCCTCAATTACTATCAAATTGACCTCATTAAGGTATTCACCAAAAAAATTTCCAACCCATTAAGTAAAACAACCGTTCCATAAGAAGCACTAATAATATATCCGCCTCTTTTAACCTTAGTCATTTTATTTAACAGTACCGTCTCAATTTCTTTTTTTGATATAGATTTAAAACTCTCTTCTGTAAATTCAATAAAATCAAAGGTTTGGTTTGGCATATTTTCCAGAACTCTCGTCCAAATATATCTATCCCAACCTAGTGGATTAATAAATAAGATATCTGTCATAATAATCATCCTCTCAAATATCTATACTAAAATCCTAATTCGTCACCAAAATCCTCTAATTTATTTACCAGTATCGCCCCCTCTCTAATATACTCATTCATGGCCCAACTCATTTTTGCTCCAAATTTCCCCGGAAGGCAAAATACACTATTACCTACATCCAAAGCAAAATCTACCGTTCTAGATGTACCACTCTTTTTAGCCGCTTCTGTAACTAACAATGAACTCGTTAACCCCGCAACTAACCTATTTCTCTCCAAGAATTTATATTTTCTTATTGGCGATGTTGGCACATATTCCGATATAATTAAATGTCTTTTCTCTAATTCTTTATAGAGATATCTGCTTTTTTCTGGATATATTATATTGTGACCATGAGCAATGACCCCTATAGTAAATCCTCCATTTTTTATAGTACCTTCATGAGCTAAACTATCTACACCATAGGCAAGACCACTAACTATTAAAAAATAATTCTTTAGTAGATAGGGTACAATAGATTCTAGAGCTTCTTCCGAATACTCCGTATTGTTTCTACTGCCCACAATCGACATTTTACGTTTAAATAACAACAACTCTTTATTCCCTCTATAAAAAATTACAAAAGGATAATCGTACAACCTAAACAACTCTTTCGGATAATAAATATCATCACAAAAATATATAATTTACACTATAAAATTTAAAAATACTCCTCAAAAATTAAAAATCCAAATTGTATCTTAATTTTTTTATGAATCTCTTCACCACTGTCACCAAAAAATTTCTCAAATTCTTGTACAGATAGTTCTAAAACCTTCTCTATACTCCCCAACTCCTCAAACATTTTATGCAATTTAAAAGTCGTAACTTTTTCTATTGCAACTAATGAAAGGATAATTCTTTTTTCGATGTCCGTTAACATCCCATAATACTCCCCCATAACAGTCTCCCTTAATCTTCATTTGCGATAAGCAAATTATAATAATTATCAAATACCTTTATAAATATCTCATTTTCCTGTTTATTATCAATGTAGATACTATCTTTTATCTCAATAATATTCCTCATTATACGAATAAGCTCTGTATATGTTTTGCCCTCTTTATAGAATCGATACATCAATCCCTGCCAGTAAATTAAAGGAGTGTTTATCAATATTTGTTCCAACATATTAACCCCTATAATCTCTGGAATGTTGTTTCAACTCTATTCTTTGATTATAAAACATACTTAATACTTTGTTCTTCACTGTTTTATCATATTTGATTTGCTCATATACATAGTTTTTCAATATCTACTGGATATAGCTTAGAAGTTAAATTCTTCTCCAACAACCTTAAATCCAAAGGAATATCAAATTTATCTAAACTAATAGTTGTTTTTGATACAAACAGCATTTCTCTTTTTTTCAAATTGTGCGCCCAGAGTTGATATAATTCAAAACTCTTATTCTCACTATCCCAACCATAGAAGAACACTTTCCCTTTATAATAATTCAAAAAAATTATCCACGAAAGGAGCATACCTTATATAACTTATACCATCATAGCTTTTTCAACTCTTTTTATAAATTTATTTGTATCTATTAGCCAAATAAGTTTTTATTCCTGCTTTCTCATATCCTATGGTTCGTTGCTTAATGAGCTCTAACGGAATTACCGAGCGCTGATATTCAAAAAGCAATATTCTTATCCCTAATAAAAAAACATCAGCTATTTGAATATTCCCTTCTCCTACTTTGAAAACATGCTCAACTTCAACGTTTTTATACATACTTCTAAAGTGGTTATACAAATCCTTTTTCGCCTCTAAATGTTCTTTACTTTCTTTTTTGTAAGTCTCATAATCACATGGACAATTTTTAACATGAGCAAAATGCGATTGTATCTTCACACCTTTTTTTAAAAAAATAACCTTTTTCGCCACAAACTGGACAATGGTATTTATTATTTTTTTCAATATCAGTATCCAGTGCATTGCAGACTCTATCTTTATCATCATACGCTACATACATGATTTTCTCCTCTATCCCCAGTTCTTTCTATTAGGATCATAAAACATTTCCGCACTACACCAACATATTAACCTACTTCAAAACCCTATACCTTCTATAGACAGCGTCCTCTATCTCAACTTCAACAAATTTATTCAAGTTCACCCAAGACACTTCATCTTCATGTTTATCACTGTCTATCAAATAAATCTTTCCATTTTTCTCGCAAAGATAGTAGTTAGTCTGACGAATACTAGCCTCTCTCATAAGGTACATACCATCATTTAACGAAAAATTAAGAGAATTCAATGGCCATGGTTTTTTTACGTATTTTTTCACTTCTATAACATGATCATAATAATTAGTATTCATAATAAAGTCCCCCTCTCATAAATAAGAACCCTCAATTATTGTTTCTTATTTTTTACATACTAAAATCTCTAAATCTATGGTTATTTCATTTAATTTTTTTATATCACTCTTTTGTATTTGTTTCGAAAACGTTAGAGGCGTCATTTTTAAAAAGTTCTCCGCTAAAAAATCATCTAAGACATAAGTATCTTTTACATTAACACGTTCTACCACATCACAATTTTCCTCGATTAACTTTATAGTATCGTCATTGTTATATTCCTTAGCACCTGTAATAGCACGTATCTCTTTTAAATAATCCGCATTTGGAATAACTTTTATTAAGTATCCATCTTTACCCAAAACTCTAAAGAACTCTGTATAATTAGCAGGTGTCAATATATTCAGAATACATGAAATACTATTATCTTCAAATGGTAAATTTGATAAGTTAGCTATCATATACGGATCCTTTTTATCATCTTTTACCGCAAGTTCTATAGCGTCTTTACTATTATCCAATCCGTAAAAAAATACTTATCTGTAAACCTCTCTTTAAGACTTCTAATATAATATCCTTCTCCACAACCTATATCTACAACCCTATCTTCGGAATATTTCTCTATCAAACTACCTAAAGCATCTAGCACTTTTCCATAAAAGCCATTATTAAATATGATGCTACGAGCTTCGAACAACTCTTCATTATATTTTTGTAGGTTTATAATTATTTATTAAATGGATATATCCTTTTTTTAGAGAAATCATATCGGTGATTATTAATACAAATGAGGCTTATCCCTCTATTTGAGCTTTTTTTCTGAACATTTCGGACAAAGATAAATGTCCTTTTTTTATCAAACTTTTTCACTACGTTTTTCTATTTTCATGAAATACCCTCTACTTCCTAGTCTTATTGTATCAAATTTCAAGCAATAATGATAGTAATAAATCAATATTTTTAAAAAGAAATTTTTCAGTTTTTTTCAGATTAGAATTTTTTTATTTTTTTATAAACCTTATAAAACATTGATTATTCTGTACATAAAATAAAAAAATGACGATTAATATTTTAAAAATTTTTAGTCATCGTCATTATATTTATTTATTCTTGTTTTTTTATTTTTTTCTTTTTTTAAGTAATTTACCACACTAAATATCAATAATATATTTGTATATACATATTAATTCTTCTTTTTTTATTTTTCTCTTAATTCTTTGAAAAAAATTTCTCATTAAAGAAGAACATTCATCTTCTAATACACCAGATATAACATTAGCCTGATGATTAAACTTATTATCAGAAACCAAATCCATACAACTACCACAACAACCATATTTTGGATCTTTTGCTCCATAGATTACATTCTCTACACGCGCTTGTACTATCGCACCACTACACATAACACATGGCTCTATAGTAGTATATAAATAACTATTATCTAAACGCCAAAACCCTTGCTTTTCACAGGCTTTTTTTATCGCAATCATTTCTGCATGATTCAGAGCTTGTTGTGTTTCCTCACGCGTATTATGCCCACGCGCAACTACCTGCCCATCCACTACTAATACCGCTCCAATAGGAACTTCACCTTTTTCATACGCACTCCGCGCTTCTTCTAAAGCTAACTCCATATAATAACTATGCTCTTTCAATATATTACACCTACCAGTTTATTTTCTCTAATTCTACAATATTATAGCATATTTCCTACGTAGAAACAGTAAAAAATAAAAAATTCCAGCTAATTCTTAATATTAGCTGGAATTTAAATTTATTCAGTTCTTAACGCTTCTACTGGATCTTTTTTAGCCGCCATTCTTGATGGTATTACACTGGCTATTAAAGTTAGTATAACGCTTAATAGTATTAATCCTACCGCAGATTTTATATCTAACCCCGCACTAAAATTATCTATTTTTAAAGCTTTAGCTATAGTTTTACTAATAGGTAAAGCTAACCCTGATGATACAATAACACCTACTGCACCAGATACAAAACCTATTAGACCTGCTTCCGCAATAAAGATTCGTGTAATATCTTTTTTACGTGCCCCTATAGCTCGTAAAGATACCAATCTCTTTAGTTCTTTCCACTACTGAAACATATGTTAGTATTCCTATCATAATTGATGATACAATTAATGAAATACCCGCAAACGCAGTTAATATCAATGTAATAGTATTAATCATTTGCGACATAATTGATGTCATCTGTTTAGCCATATCTGAATATGTAATACTATACTTATTATAATCTTCTGTACCTGCACCATATTTTTCTGCAACTTTTTTATTGTACTCACTAATAGTGTTTGCTATTTTATCACGATCATTAAATGTTTTTGGATAAATTAATATCGAACTAGGTTCAGTATTTGCTCCTAATCCAGATAAAACTTCTGTTGCCACTGCATTATCCATTTTTGTATTAGTTAGAATATTTTTACTTTTATCTTTTTCTTGCTCTTTTACTATTTCTGAAGAAGCTTCTTTAGATAATAAGCTATCTTGTAGTTCTTTTGTATAACCTAATGTGAATTGAGGTACTGTAAAACTATCTTTAGCTTTAGCTATTGCCACGATTTTTACTTTTGTACCAGCATTATACATTTTCTCATCAACAGCAGCTGGAACAAATCTATTTTCCACTTTAGTGTAGTAGTTATTATTATCCACTATACTAAATTCTTTGCCTAGAATATCTTCATATTTCACTTTATCATTTTCACTATAACCAAGAGCTTTTAAAACATTCTTATCAATTTCATTATTTTTAGCAGTAAATAACACTACTTCGTTACCTTTAGGATATTCAAAACTCTGATCCAGACTTTTAACTATTTCAAATTGATTCATTATTAAGCTTTTATCTTCTGGCAACACGCTAAATATAGTATTTCCTCGGGAATTATCTTGACTATCCGTTTTAACATCTACTATATCACCTTTAGTATTTTTAGTAAGAGCCTTTATTTGATATCCTTTTGCAAAATCTATCGCTGAATAATAATCTTTAGCATTTTCTTGGATGTATTTAATAAATGTTTCTCCATTACCTAGAGCATCTTCTGAATACAAGTTCTTATGGACGTCCCTACGTGATTTTGGAACAAGATTCTCTTCGCTAGAATCAGATGTGTTATTATCTTCACCTATTCCAAAATTAATCTGATTTGAACTAATTGTTATGGGCATACTAGACAAGTTCTCATTTTGCATAGTTTGGATATATTTATCCATACCCGATGAGATAGCTAGTACTAATCCAATACTTATAATCCCTATACTACTCGCAACAACCGTCATTAATGAACGGAATTTTTTAGTAAGAAGATTTTTAAAGCTAGATTTTATAGCACTACTAAATGCCATTGCAGTTTTCTTTAACTCATAACCATTATTTCCTTCTTGCTCAATATAAGGTTTAGTATCTTCTATTATCTCTCCATCTTTTACACTAACTATTCTGTCACTATATTTACGTGCTAATTCTGGATTGTGAGTTACCATTATAACTAGTTTCTCTTTACTTATTTCTTTTATAAGTTCCATAATCTGAACACTAGTTTTACTATCAAGAGCCCCAGTCGGTTCATCAGCAAGAATAATCTTCGGATCAGTTACTAAGGCACGGGCAATGGCTACCCTTTGCATTTGACCACCTGATAGCTGATTAGGTTTTTTATGAAGATGCTCTCCTAGTCCAACATCTTCCAATGCTTTTTTTGCTTTTATATCATTTTCTTTATTCGATTCACCAGAAATGGATAGAGCCAATTTAACATTTTCTATAACACTTAGATGCCCTATTAAAGTTATAGCTTTGAAACACAAAACCAATAGTCCCATTTCTATAGCTATCCCAATCTCGATCTGTAAATTTTTTAGTAGAGCGCCCCATAAGCAACATATCTCCCGAAAGAATACTTATCAAGACCTCCCTATTATATTTAATAGTGTTGTCTTACCACTGCCACTAGCACCTAAAATCGATACAAATTCACTTTCTCTAAAAGAAATATTGACCTTTTTTAATACTTCTATCTCTGTGCCACCAGTAGTATATTTTTTTACTATATCTTTTAACTGTAACATTGCACTATTCCTTTCCATTCTATTTAGTTAATACATTATAGTTTTCTTAGTTTACATAGAGTTAAAATGTCCCTATTACTAAAGATTCCGTATTTAATCTATTTAATAAACTAAATACAGAATCTTTTTTTACTTATCTATATTTTTTTCATAAGATAAAACGGTAGGAATATACAAATTAATGCAAAAAAATAGTTATAGCAATAATTGAACTTATAGGATTAATCATCGCACTAAAGAATATTGCTGTTCCACCTATAACCAATACTTTAGAGTAACTACGAATAACTTTTTGTTCATTTACTCCTTTTTCTAATCCAAATAGTTTAAAGTTATATTTACCCCAAAAATTCTTTTTTAGGTAAGTAGTTACCTAATACCATAAATATTATACCTATTGTAAATACTGTATACTCTCTAATTTCAAAACTACTATTCATAGCGTATGTTAGTAATGCACATTGCCCTATGACACTCACTATAGGGATAATACTTTTTATTAACATCGCACCTTTTTTAGGTGTATTTTTAGCATCAGCAGATAAAGAAATTACTACTTGTAATATTGCACAAAACAATGGCAGAACAATAATCTCAATATCTTTACTCATAAAACTATTTGGTTTCCCATCAACACCAAAATGTATAGCTATTTCACTAGGTAATACACTATAATAATATACACCTATTAAAATTGGCAACAAACAAATTACAACACTATATATCAATGTTTTTCTATCGACTCTCATCTTTCTTTCCTCCTAATTCATACAACCACACTAACAGTTCCTCGAAGACGCTGGCATTAAGTTCATAATAGACATAGTTTTTATACTTACTTTCTATTATCAAACCAGCTTTTTTTAATTTAGATAAATGATAAGAGATTGTCGCTGCAGTTAAATGGAATTCTTCAGCTAATTCCCCTGCACTTTTCTTTTCATCTTTCAGTAAATCTAATATATCTCTTCTAACCGGATCTGAAATTGCTTTTAATGTTTCACTCATCCCATTTATATCACCACTTTCATATCGAATTGCAATTCTATTTAGATATCTATCTAATTAGATTATAGTCCTGCCATTAAAAATTTGTCAATACCTATTTAGATATTTTTTTCTAAATAGGTTTGAAAAAAATTATCTTTTTGGTAACTTTTATTTTAGTATATACAATTTATACTCTTGAAAAAAATTTATATAATTATTTATATGTGCCAATCATTGATCTCATAATTTAAATTTTACTTTGTAAAATATTAGCACTCTTTAATCATATCAAATAATACTAATATATTTTTTTCCCAACTCTTTTCATCCACTATAACAGTATTGAATATTAGATTAAAAACAGTTTATAATAACTATGAAAACATTTACAATTTTAAATAAAGGAGAATCCATTATGAAACTAGCACTATTTAATTTAAGAGAAGACGAACGACCATTTGTTGACGCTTGGATGAAAGAACATCCAGATGTAGAAATAGACCTACATGAAGGTGAACTTCAAGCCGAAACAAAACACTTGCTAGACGGGAAAGACGGAGCGGTAATGTTCCAAAATAGACCTTTTGCTAAAGAAGTATATGACTACGGTAAAGAACAAGGTCTAAAAGTTATAGCTAACCGTATGGCTGGATTCGATATTTATGATATCAAATATATGAGAGAGCTTGGAATCAACATGACAAACGTTCCTCGTTATTCGCCAAACGCTATTGCAGAACACGTAGTAACTACTGTTCTTTACATTAGTAGAAATATTAAAAAAATACTTAACAATATAGAAAAACACAACTTTACTTGGAATAAAAATATTATTTCAAAAGAACTTAGAACACAAACTGTCGGTGTTTTGGGAACAGGAAATATTGGTCGTCAAACAGCAACATTATTTAAAGGACTAGGTTGCAAAGTAATTGGTTATGATCTATACCCTAGTGATGCTGCTCGTGAAGTTTTAGAATATGTTGATACTATCGATGAGCTTTTAAGTCAAGCAGATATAGTTACTATCCACGTTCCAGCTACTAAAGAATATACTCACATGGTTAACGATGAATTCTTTAGCAAAATGAAAGATGGATCTATCTTCGCTAATGCTGCTCGTGGTATTTTGGTAGATACAAAAGCTGTTATTCGTGCATTAGATAGCGGAAAATTATTAGGAGCTAGCTTAGATGTTTACGAAAATGAAGGAAACTATGTTCCTAAAGACTTCTCTAATAAAGATTTCGACGACAAACTTATGCAAGAATTAATTGACCGAGATGATATTATCTACACTCCTCATACAGCATTCTATACTGAAACAGCAGTTAAAAACCTTGTAGAGGGAGCATTAAATGCAGCAGTAGATGTTATTACAACTGGTGATTCTCCAAATATTGTTAATAGATAGCCCTTTAGTATAATTAAACAGGAAGGTAAACTACAAAAATCTAATTCTAAAGATTTTTGAGTAATATTTCACCTTCCTGTTTTTTTCTTTTTCCACATAATCTATATTTTCATATATTATTTTTTTATATTTTTTTAAAAAAATAATATAATTTTTCTGTTAGTTTGCATATTCTAATTTATCCCCTATAAACACTTCAACAACAAGCTTTGTAATTATCCTGAAATTGAAAAACTGGAAATATTTTTTTATATTTTTTTATCAAATCTAATTTTTCTATTTGACTTATTGTATATTTTTTTGATAAAATAAAAAAATGTAAACGGTTGTTTTATTTAGTTTATTATTTTTATATAATAATTTCATTTATAAAAATATCCCTTGAATTTAATTATTCTATTTGTTACCTCTTGATATTTTATAATGAGATCAGTTATATGATATTTTTTTGTCGAGTATACATACCAGGAGATATAGATGGAGATTTATTAATCGTCCGAATCTTAACTAACATAATTCACATATTAACGGCATAATATTTTTATAATAAACTAATTTGGAGTTAATAGAAAAAAAGCATTCTCTAACCTTTTTGAGAATAGCAAAACCGTTCCTAATAGCATAAATCGCTATTTATTAACCTTGGTTGTTAAAAATTTTTTTAACAATAAACTTTTTAATTTAATGCTGAAACTTTCTAGTTTTCGGCAAACTACAAAAATAACTAATTTACCCTAAATTTTTTATTTTGTGTTCATTTAACGAGAGTAGCCCCCAAAAGGCTACTTTTGTTTTATAAGAATATAAAAAGAACTCAAATTCTATTTGAATTTGAGTTCTTAGTATTATTAGTCTATTTCAGATACTTTTAAGAAGTTTGTAGAACCTACATTACTTCTTGAAGTGTTTACTGGGATACCACCAGTGATTACGATAGCATCACCTTTTTTAGCATATCCAGATTCTTTAGCGATTTCTTTTGCTGTATCTAACATTTCGTCAGTTGATTTAACTTGAGCAGATACTTTGGCATCTACACCCCAAACTAAGCTTAATCCACGAGCAACTTTTTCACTTGGAGTTACAGCTAAGATAGCTGCGTTTGGACGGTATTTAGAAATTAATCTAGCAGTTATTCCAGACTCAGTGTAAGTTACGATAGTGTGTAAGTCTAAGTTTAATGCAGTATATCCTACAGATACACCAATTGCATTTGTAATATCTTTAGATACAATTTTTCTTGAACGATCTTTTAAGATACGAGAATAGTCTTGTGTTTCTTCAGTACGTTTAGCGATTGTTGCCATTGTACGAACAGACTCGATTGGGTATTCACCAGCTGCTGATTCTCCTGATAACATGATTGCATCAGTTCCGTCATAGATAGCGTTAGCTACGTCTGATACTTCCGCACGTGTTGGACGTGGGTTTTTTTGCATAGAATCTAACATTTGAGTAGCTGTAATTACGAATTTCCCAGCTGCGTTACATTTAGCAATGATATTTTTTTGCATGATTGGTACTTCTTCAGCTGGCACCTCAACTCCAAGGTCACCACGCGCAATCATAATACCATCTGATACTTCAATAATTTCATCGATATTATCGATAGCTTCTTGACATTCAATTTTAGGAACGATTTGAACGTGTTCGCATCCTTCTTCTTTAAGAATACGTCTAACTTCTAGTACGTTATCTTTAGTACGAACGAATGATGCAGCAACGAAGTCGATATCTTGTTTACAACCGAAACGAATATCCTCTTCATCTTTTGGAGTAATCCCTGGTAATTTTGTAGAAACACCTGGTACGTTAACTCCTTTTTTGTTTTTAAGTACTCCACCATTTTGGATAGTTGTATAGATTAATCCAGCTGCAGTATCTACACTTTTAACTGTTAATCCGATTAATCCATCATCAAGAAGAATAGTATCACCAGCTTTAACATCATTTACTAATTCTCCATAAGTGATAGAGAATTTTTCTGGTGTTCCTAGAACTTCTGTCATAGATACAATAACATCTTTTCCAGTTTCTAAGATGATTGCATCATTTTCCATATTGTGAGTTCTGATTTCTGGTCCTTTTGTATCTAAAAGGATAGCTAAGTTAGTTCCTGTTTCTTCTCTAACTTCTTTAATAGTTTGGATACGAGCTCCATGTTCAGAATAGTCACCGTGTGAGAAGTTAAGACGACAAACGTTCATTCCTAACTCTACCATTTCTGTAAGTCTTTCTTTAGTTTCAGATTTAGGTCCAATAGTACAAATTATTTTAGTTTTTTTCTGTATCATAATATTAATTTACCTCATAATTTTATCGTTAATATATATTCTAACTTATTTTCAATATGTTTTCAAACATTTTTTCAAATTTTCAACGTTTACAAACAAAGAAAACGTTTTTAGATTGAAAGTTGTTTAGAAACTTCGTAGATTGATAAATCGACATTGTGCACATCGCTAAATACATCTTCGAATTTAGTACTTACAAGTTTGTTATTTTGAATACCTACTGCACGTCCAGATTTACCTGCGATTAGTAATTGAACTGCGTAGTTACCAAAACGTGATGCTAATACTCTGTCTTGTGCTGTTGGAGTCCCACCACGTTGGATGTGACCAAGAATAGTTGCACGTACTTCTTCACCTGTTAATTCTTTTAATTTAGCCGCTAATTCTTGTCCACCCATTACACCTTCTGCAAGAACGATGATTGAGTGTTTTTTACCACGACTTTCACCAGCTTTAATACGAGCTACTACTTCATCAAGATCTTCTTTTTTCTCTGGGATAAGAAGACTCTCACTTCCTCCAGCGATACCAGCGTATAGTGCTAAGTCACCAGCATTACGCCCCATAACCTCAATAATAAATGCACGTTCATGACTTGATGCTGTATCACGCACTTTGTCGATAGCATCTACTATTGTATTTAAGGCAGTATCGAAACCGATAGTGTAGTCTGTACAACAAATATCGTTATCGATTGTTCCTGGTACACCTATTGTTTTAATGTCCATTTCGTTACTTAAAGCCATCGCCCCACGATATGAACCGTCTCCACCGATTACTACTAATCCGTCAATACCTAAGTCTTCTAAGTTTTTAATAGCTACTTTTCTTACTTCTGGATTAGCAAATTCTGGTAAACGAGCTGAATAAAGCATTGTTCCACCACGGTTAATGATGTTACCTACATCACCTACCTCTAATTTCTTGATGTTGTTTTCTACCAGTCCTTTATATCCTTGAAATACTCCATATACTTCCAAACCATTGAAGATTGCTGTTCTTACTACGGCACGCACAGCTGCATTCATTCCAGGTGCATCTCCACCACTTGTTAAAACTGCGATTTTTTTCATGTAGTTTTACCTTCCTCTGTTTTTATTTAGATTAATATTTTTAAATTTACTTAACAACAATACCATATTTTAACTATTTTTTTCTAGTCAAAACATGGTATTGTTTGTTTTTTTGTTCATATTTTTTTCTTATTTATCCTTATATGTTAATTTTTAAAGGCTTTTTCAGGTAGATTTTTCCAAAAATTTATGAACAAATTCCTGTTCATTTTTTATATACACTGTTTTAGCCTGCGTTGAGTTATTACTACGCAGCATAACCACCTTAACAGCTGATTTATCAGTTATATAGCCAGAAATTAACTGAGAAACCGATTCATCGATAACTGTATAAATAATTTTTATATTTTTCAGACAAAAATTATTATAATTTTTTTAAACTAGCAAACTTTTTCAAGTATGTATTGTTCCCTATTGTTTCTAACTTGTTTTTTCAAAGTCATCACTACGAACTCTCCAACCTTTATAAAAGTATTTGCGTATTTATAAACACTAGGAAATACAGTTACATCATAATCATTTTTACCGTCATTGACAGTTAAAAATGCCATGTAGTCTCCATTTTTTGTTTTTATTTCTTTCTTCGTAATAACTTCTACATAACTATCCGTTATATCTCGACCAATATATTGCAATGGAAGATACGAGTATTTTTCTTTTTCCACTTGAACAGGGTGTTTTAGGAAATAAGTACCTGTAACTTCTTTTTCCATCTGGATTCTTTCGGTAATAGAATAGTCCTCAACTTCTTCTACTTTTAAAGTCAGACCTGTTTCCGCAGATAATGCTACTCTAACATTATTTATATATTGGCGATTATCTTCATAATAATCTTTAACTTTTTTCATCAGCGTTGCACGATTATAACCAAAAGTATCTAATGCTCCAGCTTTCACTAAAGAAACCGCCGCTTGATAATCAACTTTTTTATTCATTCTTTTTAGGAAATCATCAATATCTAAGTATTTACCAAAATTCAAACGATCTTGAACTATTTCATAACTACTGCGATATCCAACATTTTTAATAGCTGTTAGCGCAAAACTATATCTTGTTTATAAACACTAAAATCACTTAAACTAACATTAACATCAGGTTTTACCAATTTAATTCCTAAATTATTCAGCTCTTGTTTATACTCATTTATTTTTTTCTCACTACTAATAACGTTATTAAGCAACGCTGTCATAAAGTACTTAGTATAATAAACTTTCAAATAAGCTAAACGATACGCAAGCATACTATACACAACCGCATGACTCTTATTAAAATCCATAATTAGCAAATGTAACGATAAGGTCAAATAAACTTTTAGCTACATTACGGTCGTAGCCAGCAGCTACACTTTTTTCTATGAAAATTCGTCCATAATATTCCAAATCTTCTTTTTTCTTTTTACTAACAGCTCGTCTCATATTATCCGCTTCATTTAGTGACATATGAGCAAAATTCACCGCTATAAGCATAATTTGTTCCTGATAAACAATTACACCATATGTATCTTTAAGAATTTTTTCTAGATTAGGATGAGGATAATTTCACCTTTTTCTTTCCCCATGTTTTCTTCGAATATAAGTTTCTATTTGTGCCATAGGTCCTGGACGATATAAAGCATTCATCGCAACAATATCATTGAACTCCGTTGGTTTAAGAAGGCGTAGCTTTTCCTTCATTCCACTAGATTCAAATTGGAAAATACCTTCCGTTCTTCCTTCCGCAAATAGATTATATACTTTTTGATCTTTATAATTTATCTTAGTTATATCAAACTCTGGATTTTCCTTTTTAATCTGTTCAACAATGCTAGATACCATCGTTAAATATCTAATTCCAAGAAAATCTATTTTTAGTAATCCAACACTCTCGACATCATCCATTGTCCACTGCGTTAAATATTTAGTCATATTAGATTCAGCAAGAGGTGCATATTTCACAAGAGGATTATTATCACTTATTACAACCCCTGCAGCGTGAACAGATGGGTTTTTCGGTAGACTTTCTAAACTCAGTGCTATACTAAACCAACGGCGGTTATAGTACTCTCATTAACAAAATTACGTAGCGACTCAGAACTTTCATAACATTCTTTCAAAGTTCTTGTAGAACTAATATTACTACTAATAAACTTCAAGGCATTGTCATCAAACTGCAGAATTCTCGCAGATTCTCTCGCAGCACTTTTAGATTGAAACGTTGTAAATGTAATAATTTGCGCTACCTTATCTTCACCGTATTTTTCTTCTACATATTTAATGACTTCATCACGACGCGTATCCTGAAAGTCTATATCAATATCCGGCATAGAGATACGCTCTTTATTTAGAAATCTTTCAAACAGTAAATTATATTCTAGAGGGTCCGCTTCTGTTATATTTAATAAATAACAAACTAAACTTCCCGCTGCACTACCACGTCCAGCCCCTACTAAAATTCCGTTACATTTTGGCATACTTAACAAAATCATAAACTATTAAGAAATAGTCATTAAAGCCCATTTCATCGATAATTTTAAGTTCATACTCATAGCGTTTTTTATATTGTATAAATCTTTACCAAATAATTTTTCTTTTGCACCCTTTTGAACTAAATAACGTAGATAGTCTCTTGATGAAAAATTTTGGAATACATCTTCATCTTTACCATATTTATATTTGGGTAGATGGTATCCTTTAAATTCTAGATTGTAGCGACATTTATCAATAACTTCTGCTTGTTTAACTAGTGCTTTTTTTCTAACATTGATTTCAATAATGGATTATCAACATTTAGTAAATTCTTAAAATCTTCTTGAGTTCTAACAAAGTTACTACCTGTTGTCGTAGTTAACTCAGTAATATTAAGTTTGGCATTATCTCTTATTGCACGACTTACAATTACTTGTTGGTATTGATCGTTATTTAAATAAAAACTTGGCTTTGTATAAACTACATTTTCATAATATTGATAAAGACTAGCATCAAACTTTTCATTAAATCCAAAATAAAAATCAAAACCTTTTAATACATCATTTAAGTAGCTAAACTCCATACTATCTCGAAGTTCATCAATAACAATAATTACAAAATCTTCTTTAGATTTTTTTAGTTCTTCGACAAATTTTTTTCAATAGACCATTCTATTTTATTTTCTATCATTGTTGATATTTCCAACAAACGATAAAACATTTCGGTATTTTTACATAGTATATTGAACTTTAGAAAACTAATGCCATAACCTAACTTTATTTCTAAACCGTGCACTAAATTAATATCAAACTTTTTAGCAATTTTATGAGCTTTAATAGCACCATAAAGAGTTGGATCTGTAATAACTACAGTATCTTGCCCGTCTTTTTTTAACTTACTAAATAACTCAGTATATTTAATTGTACTATTTAATAAATCATAAGCACTATGCACTTGCAAATTGTAATAAGTCATAATTCTCCTCCTTTCTTTAATAATCTATTTATTTTTTTATTATATCATATTTACATGAAAACTAAATAAAAAAATAAGGACTCTACTAGAGTCCTTGTTTTTTCATTATCCACAAATTGAATCATCTTCTGCGCTACAACCCATGTTTTCACCTAATTTTTTAGTGTCACTATTGAAGTAGCGATATATTCTTTCTTTATCATCACCCATAAAATATATCGGGTTAAAATCTCTACTATTTAAACTACCATCTTCATTTAGCATTTCATCACATATAACCCTACGTTCTATAGTAGCTATAAAGTTAGTGTAATCACCGTGTTCTACTATATGCTCTACACGACACTCAATATTTAGTAAACACTCATCTAATAATGGAGCATCAACCTTTTCACCTAAATCATAAGTAATATCTGCCATACCAATCTTATTTTGACCTGAGTGGAATCCTGCTATCTCAACTTTGTTTAGGATTTCTTGGCATGGAATGTTTAAAGTAAACTCTCCATATTTTTTTATATTCGCTACTGCATTGCTTTTGCTTGCTAAACCTATAGTTAATGTATTACCTAATGAGTATGATGAACTCATAGTAGTAACATTATATTTCCACTTACTATCTTTATACCCTATTAATACAACAGGAAATCCATAGTATAGTTTCTTTGTTTTTCATCTCTGTTTTCATAAATTATATTCCTTTTTTATTTTTCTCTTTTTATTATCTTTTCGCTATAAAAAAACTAATAGTTTTTTTCACTAGATCGCTCTTCACTATATTTAAAAACCATCAAATTTAATATTTTTTTATTTGTTCTATATCTGTAACTTTACCTTTAATAAGTTCTGTTAAAAAAATTTTCCACGTGCTTTTTTTGGAAATCGTAGAATGAGTTTTTAAAAACACCCATCCTTATCTTCCATGAAATTTATTTTTTTATAAATTTATCTCGTGAAAGCTGGTGAGAAAACCTCTTCAAACTCGCTTGATAATAACGATATAACAAAATCATCATTTTCAATAGCTTTATCATAATCCTCTCTCCAAAAGTTTTTTTAGAGAAGTATTCCCTATTTTTACACTTTTTGTAAAAAGTCTAGTCTATGTTCACTTATTGGGTAGTACGCATTTATAACTCCGTATAATGCAGAAGTTATAAAAAAACATTAGTTGCTTATATACTTCCCTATCCTCTTCATTAAAACTTTGACGAACAATATTTCGATACATAAGTCCATTAAACAGCTCCAATGCAGGATAACTATCTGCGTCTTGCTTAGTTAATTTTTTTCCCAACGAGCATATTCTTCTTTAGCTTTATCCTCTTTTTATTTTTGTAAATTGACTTTAATTCTTCAATTGTTTTTAAAGAAAATTCATTTATTATACTTTTTTTGTTTTTTTCGATAATTTTTTTCCCCAGATACTTTCTCCGCTTTACTATTTAATTCTTTAGCGGTAGGTATTAAAATCTTCATTATTATTCCTCTTCTGGTAGTTCTAGAAAACTATTTTTCTGTTAAACTATCTACTTCCATTAATACAAAGTTAAATTCTGTTGCTTCTATCTCTGGATCAATAATTAGAGTATTAAAATAACCAACTACAAAGTCACGATTAGCTATTTCTAATGCAAACATATACTCACTAATTTCATCAACTAAAAAAAGCAGTTTGTTGTAAAACTTTATTTTTCAAAAAGTATTTGCGTAATGTACTGATTCCATTAGTCTTCTAACTTTTTAATTCTGGATAGTTTTTCAACAAAACGGTCCCTAATATATTTTTGCTAACTCTTCAGTCTTAAATTTATCAGTATTTGCTTTTTTCCTTTTTTTAATACTTCTTTATCTTCTAATTTTTTTCAGCAGTTGAGTTAAAGATGTATGTAAACTATTCATTTTCTCTCCTTAAATTTTTTTCTTACACAATATATTTTTATAAAAAAATTGAAAAAAATCGCTAGTTATAAGGTGCTTCAAATAAATATTTTTTTCAAAAAAAATCTAGAGTTTCAATTCAAAACTCTAGATTTACCTTACCTTAGCCGTTATAACAATTTATAATTTCGAATAATTTATTTCTAATTTCTTCATTAGAAGCATGCCCTAACATACCTTTTAATTCCGCTAACTTCTGATCTAATTCATTAACATTAATATTTAACGTAGTATTTTTATAAATCATTTCATTATCTGTTTTTTCACTATTTTCATAGTCTAACGACAACTCTTCATACATTTTTTCTCCGGGTCTAAGCCCTATTTCTTGGATATCAATATCTTTATATGGCTCTAATCCAGATAGTTTAATTAAGTTAGTCGCAAGGTCTATGATTTTTACAGGTTCTCCCATATCAAGTAAGAAGATTTCTCCTGCACTAGCATAATATCCTGCTTGTAGCACTAGTTGTGCCGCTTCTGGAATCGTCATAAAGTAACGGATAATATTTTTATGCGTAATAGTAATTGGTCCACCTTTTTTAATTTGTTCTCTAAAAATAGGAATTACAGAACCATTAGATCCGAGAACATTTCCCAAATCTTACCGCCGCAAATTTAGTATTATATTTATCCCCTTTTGATTGAAGGATAATTTCTGTAAGACGTTTAGATGCCCCCATCGCATTTGCAGGGTTAACCGCCTTATCTGTAGAAATCATAATAAATCTCTCTACATTTTTCTCAATCGCAACATCCATAACATTTTTTGTTCCAAAAACATTATTTTTTATAGCTTCTTGAGGACGACGTTCCATTAAAGGAACATGTTTATGAGCTGCAGCGTGGAATACTACATCTGGTTTATACTTATCGAAAAACCTCACCTAATGCTTCTTTATCACGAATACTTACGATTTCTGAAATATAAGAGACATTATTATAAGCATCTGTATGACTCTTTTCAAAATCTAAGTCTCTTTCAAGCATATATAGTGCATTTTCATTACATCTACTAATATTAGATTATTAGGTTTAAATTTGAAGATTTCTCGTACTATTTGGCTTCCTATAGAACCACCTGCACCTGTTACAAGTACATTTTTATCTCTTAAGTAACTACGAACTTCTCCTTGTGAAAGTTTAACTTCACCACGACCTAATAAGTCTTCAATTGAGACATCTTTAAGGTGTTTAGCGATGCTTTCTCCTTCTTCAATAGCGACACCTGCACCCATTACTTTAACAGTTACATTAGTGTCTTTTAAGATATTTAAAGATTCTATTTTTATTATATGAATCTATCGAAGGGATAGCTAAAAACACTTGTTCTACTTCATATTTTGGAATCATTTGTAGTAGGTCATATGTTGTTCCTACTACAGTAACTCCACTAATAACTGAGTTTTTTCTATTATCGTCTATTAAACCAACAACATGAGCTTTAAACACGTTGTTTTTAGATAATTCTTTTAATAGAATATACCCTGCATCTCCTGCACCAACTATAAGTGTATTTTTATAAACGGTTTTACCATTTACACTAACTTCTCTTTCTCTTAGAGCGCGATAAAGCATACGTATAAACATAATTCCCGCAATAATTAATAATGGTGAGAAAATCGCAAAACGTACATTAGAAAATGTATCTGGCAACATAAATTGGTATAATATACTTACGAAAAGATCTCCAATTATTACCGACATACAAATATTGAAAATCTCAGCAACCCCTAAGTATGACCATAGAGATTTATTAATACCAAATATTTTTAAACAATATACCATAAATTACTAAAGAAATAAGTAAGAATTCACAGATTTCTAATCCATAAAAAAACGAATCATTTCTCCAGGATAAGCACTTCTACCTAAAAAGATTGAAGATAGTATCCCTAAAAGCTACTATGATTAAATCAAGTAACATAATTAGTTTAAATCTATGATATGTATATAATTTTTGATGAAAATAATTTATCCATTATATCTCCTATATCATTAGTACATCAATATACTAATACTACTTAATAAATTCTTGAAGGTAATATTTAAATAAATATTACCTTTAATTTTTATTTTACTTTCTACATTCTATAACCGAAATAACTTGCTGCAGAAACTATAATTATAAGAACTACAATACTTATCCTTCTAGTTTCTTTTATCATAATTATTTCTACAATTTTTCTGTACTACTAAAATTCCAATAGCAGTAAACATCGTAATCATTTTTGTTTTTTGATTATCAATAAATATTGCACCTATTATTATTCCCAATGCAACAACTGTAACTAACATATTGATAGCCAAAAACCTTAATTTCTTATCATTCATAACTATTTTTTCCTTACTTTAATAGTAACTTTAACTATTGCAGGATCAGAAGTTACACGTATGTCTTCTTTCGGATATAGCTTCAGATTACTTCGTTCTTCTGTTTCATCTTTCACATCACTCAAGTCAACATCTACTAGCATTTCCGTAAGTTTGTCTAATTCTGTTTGACTTTCCCCACGAACAGTTGCTTTTGTAGCTTCAGGTGTAATACTTACTAACTCATACCCTTCAGGTAATGCGCCTATAGTATTTACAGTTACTGGTACTTCTTTTTCTATATTTTTCACTTCAATAGTCATAACTGTAGAACTTGGTTCTATATGTATATCTTCTATCTTATTGTAGTTACTATCATACGCTACTAATTTAGCTTCTTCTTTTGTATTTTTATTAATTTTCGTTTTATTATCACTTTCAGCTCTTACTTCTCGAATACTGTTAATAGTTTCAAGATCCCCTGAAATTTTAACATGTTCATCGTTAACTTTAAGTTTTTCTACTTCGTAACCCATAGTTAGACGTTCTTTTTTAAGCGTTGGTGTAACAACAAACTCTTTCGTAGTTTTTTCACGTATAGAAACAGTTATCGTACTTGGTTCAGCTGTACCTTCTATACCTTTTTCTAAACCTTCTACATCAAGTTTTACTTTTTGATCATCACCTATTTGTGAATTTTTAAGATTTAGTTTTACTTTGAAGTTCTTAGCTACACTTTCTTTTTGTACTTTTGAAGGTGTTCCACTAAGTTTCACTGAAACGGTATTTGGTACTACCTAAAACATATTGCTTATCTCTATCGTATTCTGCTTCTACTTTGAACATCTGTTACCCACACAGTTGTATTATTATCAGTGTTTCCTATAACCGAAAAAGTTTTTTTATTTTTCTCATTTAACTGAAAGAAATAATAAAATAGCTATTAGTAATGATATTAATTTCAATTGATTATTTTCTTTTAATCGCATACTAACACCTCTTATATTAGATTTTCTGGAGATTGTTGCCAGTTTTCTTCTAAATACTTAGTTAATTCTTTTTCAGAAAAATCAGTAACCAATCTACCATTTTGACAAATACTTATCTTTCCTGTTTCCTCAGATACAACAATAATTATCGAATCTGTTAATTCAGATAATCCTAATGCAGCTCTATGACGCGTTCCGTAGCTACTCGCAATACTTCTATTGTCAGATAACGGTAGCACACAACTTGCTGCACGAATACTGCTTCTATCAATAATCATTGCCCCATCATGAAGAGGTGTATTTGGTATAAATATATTAATAATAAGCTCACTAGTAACTTCTGAGTTTATTTTTATTCCACTTTCCACATACTCATCAAGACCTGTATTATTTTCCATAACAATTAACGCTCCCTATTCTTCTACGCGCCATGTGTCTTGTTGAGTCAACAACAGCTTTTATGATATGTTCTTTTGTATCTCTTTGTTGTATCTTTGTATTTTAGAATATTCGATAACTGGACACGACCTATATATTCCAAAGCACGTCTAAGCTCTGGTTGGAAAATAATCATTATTCCTAAAACTCCCCAAGTAACAACTTGGTCAAAAATATAAGTCATTGTTGTAAAACCTATGAAATTAAAAAATATCTTTAATCCTATGATGATTAAAATACCTTTAACTAACTGCATTCCGCGTGTACCTTTTAACAAAGTTAAAAGTTTATAAACTAAAAACCAAACAAGTAAGATATCTAATACGTGTATTACTAACGATAAGGTACCAATGTTTGATAGATATTCAGCTATCATAATATTCTCCTTTCATAAACTTGTTAAATAATCATCACTTTTACAAAAATAATCTGTAAAAAAACAATTCATTTCCATTATTAAATAAAGACATTTTTTTGGATTATCAAAGCATATAACAATCCACATTTTATTATACCATAAAAAAAGCATAATATCGATACTTTTTTTAGTAAAATAAAAGCAAGAAAAATATTAGTAAAATATCCTCTTGCTTTATAACTATATTATTTTAATTTTATATAGTTTTCTATATTGTAATTTTCCGCTTCCAATTCGTTTTCATTTCCTAAGATAAGATTAGCTACACTATACCCTATAATTGGGCCTGTTGTTAACCCTGAAGAACCTAAACCGCTTATTGCATAAACATTTTTCAACTTAGGCACTTCCCCAAAAAACGGAGAATAATCTGACGTATACGCTCTAATACCAACACGTTCATTAATAATGTCAGCATCTTCTAAATTACGAAGAAACTGCTTAGCTTCATTACCAAAAGTATCTAATTGTTCTTTATCTACTTCCAAGTCAAATCCCATTTCATTTTCGTGAGTAGCCCCTACACTAACTACACCATCTTCAAACGGAATTATATCTAGTTCCCCTTCTGGCATAATAACAGGATAGTCCCCTGTATTATTATCACTTACTTTATAATCACGCAGTTGTCCTTTTTGTGGTCTAACATCAACATCATAACCAAGTGGCTCTAATACATCTTTTAACCATGCCCCTGTCGCAAGAACTACAACATCGTACTCTTTATTATCAATAACATACTTATCATCTAATAAATTTATTTCTACTTTTTTATTGATAACATCTGCTTTAGATGCTGTAAGCAATGTTTTTACAAAACGTTCACCTTCAACTCGGCCTCCACCGCTTGCATAAAGAACATCTCCATTATTATCAAAACTAGGAATAACTTTTTGAACTTCTTCTTTAGAGATTATCTCTAAATCACCTATCATCGGAGATAATTCTTTTCTTTGTTCCGCTAGTTCTTTTAATTCTGGAAGTTTATTAGCATCTTTCTTCAGTAAATATACCCCACATTGATCATAAAAATCAGTATTATAACCATCTTTTTTCAAGTCTTCTACTAATTTTAAATAAAAATCCGCCCCTAAACGAGCCATTTTATACCATGGCTTATTACGTCTTTTAGAAAACCACGGGACTAATAATCCCCGCAGACGCTTTAGTAGCTTGTCCTACTCCATAATCAAAAACTGTTAACTCTACACTTTTCATCTTTTGATAAATAATAAGCACAAGTAGCACCCTACTATTCCTCCACCTATTACAGCTACTTTCATAATTTACCTCACTTTTTTTAATAAATAATTTTTTTCTACTCAATAAAAATTATACATCAAAAAAATAATGAACGTAAACTTTTTATAAAATAAAAAGAAAGTTTATAAAATTTCACTAATTGACATAAATAACTCTTACAAGTAAAATAATATCTATAAAAAAACAATTATGGAGACTATAGAAATGAAAAAAACAATTATTATTAACTGTCGCTATCGCAGTTCTTTTCAGGAACAACACTAGGATGTGCTCAAAATAAGAAAGACAACAACAATCAACCTACAACACAGGAAGCAAAAAAAAGAGTTATCAAATGAGGAGATAGTTAAAACAGCCTTAAACAACTTTCCAAAAAGACAAAAATATTGAATTAGAAAGTAAACTAAATATAGCTACTCAGGTTGGAGATGAGCATATTTCTTTAAATATATTATCAGACATTAAAAATCGATGAAAAAAAGGCAAATATATTAAAAAAACTCTTCTAAACAAGAAACTTCTGCCGAAGGAAACTCAAATGAGAAAAAAACAAGTTTTTCTTAAAAAAATAGATTCTGGTTACGAAAAATTTGATGTTGTAGATGGAAAATTAGTAGCTAAAAAGATTGAAGATGATGCAGATTTTTCTTTCAGCATTAGATCTATTTTTTTCAAAAAGGAGTTCTATATTTGACTTAGTACTAGATAAAAATTATGAAAAAAATGATACAAAACTAACATTTACTGGGAAAAATTAAATTTTTCTGAGATAAAAGAAAAAAATTTAAATTGAGTGATGAGGATATGTTAATTGATGGCAATGTAGACTTATCACAAATAAATATACCATTTTCTTTAGTGATAGATACTAATACAAATGAAATCACAACAATTACTGTAGATATGAAAACTCCCTATGAATGAAATCATTAAAGCAAATCTTGAAAAAGAAAAAGGACTCAATGGAGAAACAAGAATATGCTATTGCGAAACAATTACTTGAAGCTATCTCAAAAAGACTCTAAAGGAGAGTATGTAATAACTCGAAAAACTAATAAAATAGACGAAATAAAATTTAATTAATATAAGATAAATCTAGGTTATTTTTATAATAATCTAGATTTTCTTCTATAATATAATTAATATTAGCGAATAATTTTTAACTTCCTGATGAAAAACTTCCTGATGAAAGTAATATAATAACCTTTACCTATTTACATTAAAGTACTATAATTAATATTAGATATAGTTTTTAATATATAAATAGAAATTGGATTATTAGTGACTACACTAATAAATGGAGGTTAATATGGGTGAGATTAAATTAGTTCCAAGAAACGAAGTAGATAAAAAAATATACTTGGGATATGACATTACTATATAAAAGCGATAAAGAATTTATAAGTTCTTTAGAAAATATTAAAAAAAGTATTTTAGAATTTAAAAAAACAACTACGAAGGAAAAATTAGCAGACTTAAATATTTTTAGACAAAGCGGTAAAAAGAATACGAAGCTATGTATGAAGAATTTTATAAACTTTTCTCACTATGCAGAACTTCCTATGACTGTTGATAGATTCAATGAAAATGTAGTTAATAACGCTACTCTATTTGAAGAAGTATCAACTCTTTGGGCAAGCAACCTTAGCTTTTTCGACACAGAATTAGTAGGATTGGACGAAAGTTTTATTAATGAATTTGTAGAAAAAAACATAGACCTGATTTAAAAATATTTCTTCGAAAAAAAGTGATTTTTAGAAAAAAACATACTCTTTCTAAAGAAGCAGAACAAGTAATTGCAAACTATGAAAGTCTTCCTAACTTTTATAATTTATACGAAGTTACTAAACATGAAGATATGCAATTCGATAGCTTTGAAGCTAATGGTAAAACATTAGAAAATAGTTTTGTATTATATGAAAACTTACATGAGATGGATAATAATAAAGAAGTACGTCGTGGTGCAGCAAAAAGTTTCTATAAAACTCTAAATGCATATAATACTTCTGCGAATGAGTATATCTCACAAATCAAAAAAGAGAAAATGATTGCGACTATGCGTGGTTATGATAGTGTTATAGATTTCCTATTAGATAAACAAGATGGTAATCGTGAACTTTATGATCGTCAAATTCGTACTCTTATGGTGGATCTTGCACCTCATATCCGTCGTTATATTAAACTTCTTGCACGCGAACATAATATTAGCGATATGCAATTTGCGGACTGTAAAATTAATTTAGACCCTACTTTTGAAGTAGATATGAGTATTGCAGAATCAAGAGAATACTTGAAAAAGGCGCTAGGTGTCCTTGGAGAAGATTATCTTAAAATGATTGATGAAAGTTATGATAAACGTTGGACTGACTTCCCTCAAAATATCGGTAAGAGCACTGGTGGATTCTGTGCAACAGTTCCAAATGTAGCGGGATTCATCCTACTATCTTGGACAGGTAAAATGAATGAAGTGTTCGTCTTAGCACATGAACTAGGACATGCATATCACTTTATGAGCACTGGTAAACACCAAACAATGTTAAACTTTGACTGTCCTCTATACTTTGTTGAAGCACCATCTACTTGTAACGAAGTAATAGTATCAAATTATCTACTAAAAACAAATACTGATGCTCGCTTCAAACGTTGGGTAATTAGTAATATGATTAGCAGAACATACTTCCACAATATGGTTACTCACTACTTAGAAGCAGTATATCAAGATAGAATCTACAAAAAAGTAGATAATAACGAAATGCTTAATGCCGATGTTCTTTCTAAAGTAAAACGAGAAGTTATGGAAGAATTTTTCGGAGATAGTCTAGTTGTTAATGAAGGCGCAGAATTAACTTGGATGCGTCAACCTCACTACTACATGGGATTATATCCATACACTTATTCTGCAGGTCTAACTATCGGAACATCTATCGCTAATAAAATAGATAAAGATCCTAAACTACGCAGATGTTTGGTTAAACGTACTTTCTAAAGGTAGCAGCATGTCAGCATTAGATCTTTCTAAACTAGCTAGGATGTGATGTTAGTACAGACGAACCATTAAAAGAGGCTATTTCTTATGTAGGTTATTTAGTTGACCAACTTTATGAACTAACTGATGAATTAAATAAATAATAGAAAAGTACCGATTGAAATTTTATTCAATCGGTACTCTTTTACTTTCTACTACATTTTACTTAATTTTTCAAAACATGCTCGTTCACATTCGATAACTGCACTTCTGAAAATTATTTTCTTCAAGCACTCTTACCGCTTCTATCGTACTTCCCGCAGGAGAACAGACATCATCTTTAAGTTTACCTGGATGTTCATTTGTTTTCAAGTACCATTTTTGCTGAACCTAGTACAGTATTCGCAGCCAATCTATATGCTGCATCTCTACGTAATCCATTAAGAACCGCACCATCAGCTAGCGCTTCTATAAACATATACACATATGCTGGACCCTGATCCACTAATCGCTGTTAATCCAGCCATATCTTTTTCACTTATTACCTCTACTTTTCCTATATTATCAAATAACTCTACTATTTCAGGTTGCTCATCTTTACTAATAAGCTCACTAAAGCTAACTCCTATTACCCCCGCTCCTACTTCTACAGGTGTATTTGGCATAATTCTTACTACTTTTATTTCTGGAATAATAGCTTCTATATCTCGTATTTCTACAGATGCTGCCATTGAAATTACAATTTTATTTTTTAGTTCATCTTTAATTTCCCCTAATACCTTAGCTACTAAGTAAGGTTTTACACCTATAAATACTATATCACTCTTTTGAGCCAGTTCTTTTAAGCTACTACATGCTTGCACCCCGTTTTTTTGTGCTGCATTTTGAGTGCTACTATCAGAAGAATTTCTAATAAAAATATTATTAGCTTCCACTTTACCTCCAGCTAGTATCCCCTTTAATATAGCACCACCCATATTACCAGCACCTATAAAACCTAATTTCATAATATTTATCCTCCTTACTTTGCTAGTCAATTTTTTTACTATTTTTTTAATCAATCCAACTTTATTATACCATACTTATAGTATTTTATTTTTTTATCATTCTTTATTATTCTAGAAAATCATATTATTATTAAGGAAGGTATGCTATACTAAAATTAAATATTTAATAATTTATAGAGGAGTACAATTATGGACAAAAGTTGGAAAGAAATATTTAAAAATTACCCTAAAAGAGAAGAACTTTCTATTACAATAGATGAAATTAATAATAAAAGAAAAACTACAACTATATATCCTCCAGAGAAATTAGTATTTAGAGTTTTTGACTTACCGCTAAAAGATATCAAAGTAGTAATACTAGGTCAAGATCCTTATCATAATCCTGGACAAGCGTGCGGACTTAGCTTTTCCGTTAATGATGGAGTCCCTCTACCAAAAAGCCTAATTAATATTTACAAAGAACTTTATGATGACCTTGGTATTAAACCAGCCAAAACTGGTAATTTAGAAAAATGGTTTAAACAAGGTGTGTTTTTATTAAATGCAGTATTAACAGTTGAAGAAAATTCTCCAGCTAGTCATAGTAACCTAGGATGGCAAGATTTCACAGACTATATTATAAAAACTATTTCTAAAGAAAATGATAATGTCGTATTTATATTATGGGGGGCATACGCTAGAGGTAAGCGAAAACTTATAGATCAAACAAAACATAAAATTATAGAATCTGCACACCCTAGCCCATTATCTGCATACCGTGGGTTTTTTGGTAGCAAAGTCTTTTCTGAAACAAATAACTATCTAAAAAGAAGTCGGGAAAGAACCAATAGATTTTTAATCTGGAAAAAAATAATTTATTTTTAAGTAAATTTTTAAGTAAAAATTTTTAAGTATATTTTTAAGTAAGAGTCCCTATAATATTGTCTTAAGCAAAAAAATAATGAATTTTTCTTAACTTAACGACACTTGTCGTTTCTCCCTTTTAAGTTAGAAAATGTTTTTTTGTTTAAACCAATATTTCGGTTAATTCTTTATGATATTAACAGATAATAAAACTTTTTTTAATTTTTTTCATAATGTGGCTTGTCGCTCCCTAGGCAAGCCATTCTCCCTTTTAAGAGTACATATTACTCTTTTGTTATTTGTATATAGATATTAGAGAACTTAATTTAGTTCGTAAAAAGACGTACACATCAACTTTGTGTACGCCTTTTTTATTTATATTTTTTTAATAGTAGATAAAACTTTCAACATAGTACATAGTTTTTATTTTTGTCCATTTGGATAAACTTTATTATTTAATCTTACTGTCATAAGACCAGTTGGTTTATTAGTCGCTACTGTTACATAAAGGAATTAAGATTTTATCCCCTTCTACTTTCCAATCTTCTGTTGGAGCAAATATAGAATTAGTAGTTCCACCATAACCTACTACACTACGTATAGCAAACATATTATCTTTTTTAAAGTAAACAACAGTGTTATTATCTGGTACTAATTTTTCTAATTCAGCTGGAGTGTATTCACTTTTTGCTTTATTTGCAGTAACTAGTTTTACACCATTTTCAACAAACAATTTATTTAGCACTGCATTAACATTGTATGTTTCAGCGTTATTTGTATTAAGTCTATCTAATAAATTAGCTGCTGGAAGATAAACAACTTGATTTTGTGTACTAGAGATACTTGCACTAAATCTTATTATATCTATCATTTTTTGAATTTTTTTAGTATTGCTTAAGCTATAATTAATAACGTTTAATAATTTTTTTCTACTTCTTTAAAGTTATGTTTATAGCCATTATTTTGTTTTTTTCAGTAGCTTTAGAATTATCATCAGCTTTTTGGATTTTTTTGTTCAGTTGCTTTTTACATCGTTATTGTTTTTTTAACATTTTTTTGTTCAACTGATCTTTTTTTCTCATCTTTTTTTACATTTTTTTATTATTTTTGTTCAACTTTATTATTAGCAACACTTGCTTTTTTTGTCACTAGCATTTTGTTGAGTTTTTTTAGTGTTTTTGAGCTACTTTGCTGTTATCACTATTTTTTTGTGCCACTTTGCTAGTAGAATTGTTATCTTTAACTACTTTATTGTTTTTCTTCACTATTTCTAGTTACTTTGTTAGCATAACTGCTATCTTGAATAGCTCTATATATATTTGAATTATTTTTGAGCTACTTTACTAGTTTGATCATTGTAATCACTAGTTACTTTATAACCTGTATTGTTTCTGTTATTTTTCTTGGGCTACATTATTATTACTATTCTCTTCAGTTACATTATTTCCATTATCATTTTTTTGTCTTTACTTTCATCTACATGTGCAATAGCTACTTTTTGATGATTCATTGCTATTATCTGATTTTTTTGTGATGAAGTATGTGAGCACCCTGTTAAAAAGTCCTACACCTAAAATAAATACGCCTGTTGTTTTTTTAATAATTTGTTCATAACTATACCTTCTTTTTAATAAAAATTCTTTTCAATATTTTTTTACAAATTTATTATACTCCTAAAAATTTCAAAATGCAATACTTTTTATTACAAAATTGTTACAAAAATATTACATAGATATTTCTAATCGTCATTAAACATTGATAAATCAACATTTACAAGTATTATATGTTACTATTTTTTTGTTACAATATTACAATTATGTTACAAAAAAATCTTAGATTCTATTAAAATGCATTCATATTTTTCTCTTTATCTTGTATAAAGATACATTTATTTGAACTTGCTAAATGTTTATAGTAAAATATACTCGATAAATATACTTATAAGGAGATTATTATATGAATAGAGTTGCTATTGTAAGTGCAAAACGAAGCCCTATTGGAAGTTTTGGAGGAAGTCTTAAAAATGTTTCTGCTGCAGCTTTAGGTTCAACAGTTGTACAAGATGCTTTAAATAATATAAACTTAGACCCATCACTTGTTGATGAAGTAATTTTTGGTAATGTTCTTCAAGCTGGACTTGGGCAAAATATCGCACGCCAAATAGCTGTTAATGCGGGTATTCCAAAAGAAAAAAGTGCTTTTACTGTCAATAAAGTTTGCGGATCAGGATTAAAAAGTGTTATTTTAGGAACACAGGCTATTCTACTAGGAGATAGCGACATAGTAATTTGTGGTGGTGTAGAAAATATGAGTGCCGCACCATTTGTGACTAATTCACCTCGTTTTCGGTCATAAACTTGGTAACTTTGAATTAGAAGATAGCATTATAAAAGATGGATTAACTGATGTTTTTGAAAATTATCATATGGGTATTACCGCAGAAAATATAGCTGAGCAATTTAATATTACTAGAGAAGAACAAGATAATTTTGCTTTATCTAGTCAACAAAAAGCTAGTTTCTGCGATAGAAAATAATAAGTTTGTTAATGAGATTACCCCTATTACAATTAAAACTCGTCGAGAAGAAATTATATTTGATACTGATGAATACGTTCGTCCTGAAACAACTCTAGAATCACTATCAAAACTACGACCAGCATTTAAAAAAGACGGTACAGTAACTGCTGGTAATGCTTCTGGAATAAATGACGGTGCAGCATGCGTTATTTTGATGTCTGAAGATAAGGCAAATGAATTAGGTCTAGATATATTAGCTTATGTAGATGGCTATGCTACAGCTGGTTTAGATAATAAAGTTATGGGGCTTGGACCAATTCCTGCAACTCAAAAAGTGTTATCAAAACTAAATCTTGATATTAAAGACATAGATTTATTCGAAATGAACGAAGCCTTTGCTTCACAATCTATTGCTGTTACACGTGAACTTGGCTTAGATAGTTCTAAAGTTAATATTAATGGTGGTGCAATAGCGTTAGGACACCCTATCGGTGCAAGTGGTTGCCGTGTTCTAGTTACTTTAGTGCATTCATTAATAAATGAAAATCAAAATCGTGGACTTTGCTCTCTTTGCATAGGTGGAGGACAAGGTGTCGCTATGGCAATTTCTAAAAAATAAAAATATGCTAATAGAGAAAGGTTTCTTCTCTATTAGCTCTTTTTTGTATCTTTATTTAAGTTTAATTTAAGTATACTATATTAAAATTTGAGTGCTATACAACTTTTTAAAAATTTAATAGTCAAACTGTGGACTATTTTTAAAAAATCTTATACAATAGTAATTGCGATAATTTTTATTTTTGACATAAGTATATGATTATTATAAATCCATATACTACATAATATTAATATATTCTATAAATACTATTTATAGAATAATTACGTAGATCGAAAGGTAAAAGGAAATGAAAATAGGAATTGATAAAATAGGTTTTGCCATGCCTAAGTATTACTTAGACATTCGCGATTTAGCGACTGCTCGTGGCATAGAGCCTGATAAATTTACTAAAGGATTACTTCAACTTGAAATGAGTATTCCCACCAGTGTCTCAAGATATAGTTACTCTTGGGGCTCAAGCAGCATTTGAAATTTTAGATAAAGAAGACTTAGAAAAAATTGATATGATTATAGTAGGAACAGAATCAGGTGTTGACCAAAGTAAAGCCTCTTCTGTATTTATTCATGGATTATTAGACATTCAACCATTTGTAAGAGCTATAGAAGTTAAAGAAGCTTGTTACGGTGCAACTGCAGCTTTAGATTTTGCAAAAAATCATGTTATGAATAATCCTGAATCAAGAGTACTTGTTATCGCTAGTGATATCGCTAAATACGGAATCAAAGCTTCTGGAGAATCAACACAAGGAGCTGGAAGTTGCGCAATGTTAATTACTAGTAACCCTCGTATTTTAGAGCTAAACAACGATAACGTGTGTCTTACTCGTGATGTTATGGACTTTTGGCGTCCAAATTACTCTCAATATGCCTTTGTAGAAGGTAAGTTCTCTACTGAACAATATTTAGGTTGCCTTACTACTACATGGGATAAATATTTAGAGAAAAATAATAAACAATTAAGTGATTTTGATGCAATTTGTTTACACCTTCCATACCCAAAATTAGGATTAAAAGGTTTAAACACATTATTAGAAACAGAATCTGATGAAGCTATTAAAGAAAAATTATCAGATCGTTTTAATGAATCTATTTTATATAGCCAACGCGTTGGTAATATATACACAGGATCATTATTCTTAGGTCTACTTTCTCTATTAGAAAATAGTACAAACCTTAATCCTGGGGATAAAATAGCATTATACAGCTATGGTAGTGGTGCTGTTGCTGAAATCTTCAGTATGACTTTAGTTCCAGGATACGAAAAACAACTTAAACAAAATCGTTTTGACGAATTTAATAGTAGAACACGTATTTCTATAGAAGAATATGAAGAAATGTTCTTTAGAGATACTACTGTAGATAGCGAAGGAAATCTTGATATTTCTGATATTAAAGACGATAGTAGATTCGTATTAGAAAAAATAGAAAATCATAAGAGAATTTATAAAAAACAATTTTAAAAGAGGGAATTATGGGAAACATTTGGAGTAGATTTTATAAAAAGAATAGAGCCGAACGCCTAGAAGTTATCGAACAATCTAATATTCTAGAAGAAGAATATCTGAATTTAGTTAAAGACAATACTGTTTTAGATTACGATACCGCTAATAATATGGTAGAAAATGTTATTGGAACATTCTCACTACCATTTTAGTGTAGTTCCCTAACTTTGTTGTTGATAATAAAAGTTACGTAGTCCCAATGGTAACAGAAGAACCTTCTGTTGTTGCAGCTTGTAGTAATGCTGGGAAAATAGTTGCTTCTTCTGGCGGATTTACGACTACAATTCATGATAGAAAAATGATCGGGCATGTTGCCTTGTATAATATTTCTGATACTGATTCAGCAGAACAAACTATTCTTAAAAATAAAAATCTACTTCTTAAAACAGCTAATGAAGCCTACCCTTCTATCGTTCAACGTGGTGGTGGTGCAAAAGATATTAACGTTAGAGTTTTGACTGAGGATGATACTACTTTTGTAGTGGTATATCTTATTGTTGATACTTTAGAAGCTATGGGGAGCTAATATGTTAAATACTATGTTAGAAGCTCTTAAAGTTTCTCTTGAATCTCTTACTGGTGGAACAGCTCTTATGGCTATACTATCAAACTATGCTACTAGTTCATTAGTTACTAGTAGTTGTGCTATTCCTTTTGAAAAATTAGGAGAAAATGGTAAATACTTAGCAGAAAGAATTGAGCTAGCGAGTAAATTTGCTCAAAGCGATGTATATCGTGCCGCAACACATAACAAAGGTATCTTTAATGGTATCGACAGCATTGTTATAGCAAGTGGTAATGACTGGCGAGCTATCGAAGCCTCTTGCCAAAGTTATGCTGTAAAAGATGGAAAATATAAAGGATTATCTACTTGGCGTTGCGATTTAGAAAACAACCTATTAATCGGTGAATTAACTGTACCTATGCCAGTAGCAAGTGTCGGTGGTTCTATAGGAATTAACCCTAGTGTAAAAGTAGCTAGACAAATGCTAAATAATCCTGATGCTAAAACTTTAGCAAGTATTATTACATCTGTTGGTTTAGCTCAAAACTTAGCTGCCTTAAAAGCTTTAGTTGGAGATGGTATTCAAAAAGGACATATGAAACTTCACGCAAAATCACTAGCAATTTTAGCTGGAGCTACTAATGATAATCTAGATTTAGTAGTTGAAAAACTACGTGAACAAAAACATATGAACCTTGCTATCGCAAAACAAATAGTTTCGGAATTAAATAATTAAAATCAAATAAAAAACAACTTCAAATTTATTTTTGAAGTTGTTTTTATATTATCTTAATATATTAAGCAGCTTTTTTATAGCCTGCTCTAGCTGCAGCTTCTTCTGAGCTATAAACTACTACATTATTAGGTGCTACCTTATTATAAGATGGATGACCTGGAGTGTAGTATTGACCACTCTTCTTACTTGCTCTTACTACAACCTTTTTAGCTTTTGGTTGTGGTTGCACTTGTTTTTGTGCTTGAGACTGTTGAGCTTGTGAATTATTTTTATCTTTTGCTTGGTCCGCTTTTTCTTTTTCTGTAGACTTAGAATCTTTGTCTTCTTTTTCTTCTTTGTCTTCTTTATTTTTCTTTTGTTTATTATCTGACTTTTTATTTGCAGCAGCTAATTCAGCTTTTTTCTCTTCTTCATTTTTCTGCTGTTCTTCTACTCTCTTTTGTTCTTCTGAAGATTTTCTTTCTTGCTCTTCTTTTCTCTTCTCTTGATTTATTCTTATATTTCTCTTCTTTTAGAGCCGCACTATGACGTGATGTTCCAAACAATGCAAAAGACATAACTATTGTCGCAAAAATACCTAGAACTACTTTTTTTAATCTTGTTTTTCTCTGAATAAATTTTATTATAGGTGGACACAAAAATATAAGACTTGGTACAAATATTACGAGCGCATAGACTATCCCTTGAGTTACTAATACCATTAACGATATAAACATAAATATTATAAAAAAATTAGCCATAAAATTATATGTCCGTACTTATGTATAAAAATTTTTTTCACAGTTCTTCTCCTTATTAATTAATTCTCACTTTGACTATTTTATCATGTTTTATTAGAATATACAATTATTTTCATGTAATTTATACTTTTTCATGCACAAATCATTAATTTATGTAAGCATTTTTTTGTTGTTAATTATCAAAATATTTCTTATAATTAATATATATTAATCAGAAAAAAATCGGGAGGATTACAACTATGACTTTTAAATTACCTGAATTACCTTATAGTTTCGATCACTTAGAGCCAGTTATCGATGCTAAAACTATGGAAATTCACCACGATAAACACCATGCAGCTTACGTTAATAACTTAAACGCTGCTTTAGAAAAACACCCAGAAGTTGAAACTGGATGTATTTGTGGATTATTAAAAAATATCGACAAAGTTCCTGCTGACATCCGTCAAGCAGTTATCAACAACGGTGGAGGACACCACAACCACTCTCTATTCTGGAAATCTCTAACTAAACCAGATTCTTCTGAATTCGGTGGATTAGTTAAAGAAAAAATCGATGCTGAGCTTGGTGGATACGAAGAATTCGTTAAAGCTTTCTCTGCAGCAGCTGCTACAAGATTTGGTAGTGGTTGGGCTTGGCTAGCACTTGATAAAGAAGGTAAATTAGTTGTTACTTCAACAGCTAACCAAGACTCTCCTTACTTAACAGGTCTTACTCCAATCCTTGGATTAGACGTTTGGGAACATGCTTACTACCTAAACTATCAAAACCGTCGTCCCAGACTACATTAAAGAATTCTTCCGTGTAGTAAACTGGGACTTCGTAAACGAACGTCTAGCTAAACACTTAGAAAAATTAGGTAAATAATTTTGAAAATCACCTCTGTAATATTCAGAGGTGATTTTCGCAGATTGTTGACAAAAATACCAAAATATCAAGCCAGTATTGATGTTATGGTATTTTTTCAAAAAAAATAAGCCTAAAGGCAAAAATTCAATAGTATTTAGTAGTATTAAGAGGGTTTATACCTCTCTTAATGCTATTGTTTTCATATTTTGAACGCAACAAGACAGCCAAGCGTACGACTGTACTTTGGCTTTTCCTCTATATCGTGCATACCTGTATCCGTGATTTTGTTTAGAATCCGCAAAGCTACGTTCTATTGTTTCTTTTCTTCTCTTATACAATAGTTTTTCCTTCTTTTTGATATACGTCTTAACCTAGCTTCATCATAATAATCCGCATTTATATGGCGTCTTATTATTTTCTTTTTCGTTTTTTTATCATCACTCTTATATTGTTTATATCCATTTCTATCAATATTTCTGTATCTAAATATTTCTCCTGTTCGTTTATCCACATATATATCTTTTTCATGTAAGTATTTAAAAATATTTGTTATCTTTTGATCTTGAGAATCTTCTATATCCTATTACTGAAAATATATTTTTTTATCTAACTGTTTTTAGTATGTCTAGAGAATAATATCCGCTATCTAACGCAACTTTACCTGGTATTAATCCAAAGATTTTTTTCTATCTGATCTAATCTATCTATATACGGACCGCTATCATGTATATTACCTGGGGTTATATGGCAGTCTATAATTATATTGTTTTTTTCCCATCAACAGTTCTATGGTCTAAATACATAAAACCTTCTTCTTTATGGTCTCTGTGATAATATCCACTATCCAGATCGGTAGTGTTAATTTTCTGCTTTTTTTACAACTTGTTCCTCTTTATACTCAAAAGGCTTTTTTTCCTTTTTTTGTTTCTCTCTTCATTTATTTCTTTTTCTAAATCTAATTTTTCTTTTTTTATTTTTTTGTAGTTACTTCAACTTTGAATTTCTTTTTTTATTTGCGTTGGCTTTTAATATGTGTTGAATCAGTAAAAAAACTCATTACCGCCTACTAGTTTCTTTTTCTATTGCTTGATTTACTATATTAATAAATATTTGTTCGAATATATCTGTTCCTTGAAAGCGTCGAATATAATTTTTGTGAGAATGTAGAGTAATGTGGGACTGGTTTTTGTGAATGGTATTCCTAAAAACCATCTAAAAAGCAGCGTCAGTTTCTATTCTTTTTATTGTTTCTCTCATAGATTTTTATTCCATAAAAGTCTTTTAAAAAAATACCAGTTTAAATAATACAACAGGATCTAGACTATTTCTTCCTGTTGTATGGCTATAGTATTTTTTTCTGTTAAATCGTAAATAAATTTAAAATCAATAGCTTTATCTACTTTTTCTTAAAAAAATGATCTTTAGGTACTATTTCTGATAATGTCATTAGTATTATTTCATCTTTGATATTTTCTACTTTATTAAACATACTAAAACCTCCTTTGTATACTTATATTATACCATTTTATGGGTTTTATTTCAGTTAAAAAAAGGCTGTTGACCTATTTGTCAACAGCCTGTGAAAATCACCTCTGTAATATTCAGAGGTGATTTTTCGTTCTTGCAATTGGAAACTTTAACTAAATTTAAACTATTTCTTATATAATTTCTAAGATTTATTAATAGCGTGTAGTTGGTCTATTTTTTAAATTAGCCAACTACCCTATTTTTATTTTATAAAATTAGATTTGACTTGGAGGAAAAACTATGAGTAATGGGAAAGCTATTGTTGCTTTTGTAGGGGTAGCTGTACTTTACGAAGTATTAGTTTTACTTTTATGGCTTGGCTTAAAATGGATGTTAACACCTTTTATCTCACCTAAAGTAAAATTAGTTCTTGGTATCTTATTCTTTATTTTTGCTAACTTTTCAATTATAGCTTATATGCTTCGACTAGGTGCACCATGGGTAAATTATGGAAACACTTGGTATTTCTACTTCTTAAACGGTGTAGTTATAGCTGTAATTTTATTAGTAGCAAAATTAGTATTAAAGCTATTTAACTTTAACCTTTCTCAAGGTATAAGTTTAGGTATAACAGGTATATTCCTTGTTGGAATGAGTGCTTTAGGGTTATATTGGGCATACTCACCAACAGTTAAAAGTGAAACTATAAAAGTTGATAAAAAAATTGAAAAACCTATAAAAATAGCTATGGTATCTGATTTACATCTTGGACATTTTTTGGAAATGATCAACTTGAGAAATTAAACAAAATTATCGAAGAAGAAAAACCAGATGCTATCGTAATTGCCGGTGACATTATGGATGATGATATGGTTATGTATAAAAAGCGCAATATGGGTGAAACACTTAGCAAATTATCTGCACCTTTAGGCGTATACGCTACTATGGGTAACCATGACCGTGAGGCTCAAGAAATAGTAGAAGAAATATCAAAAACTGGTATTAAACCACTATTTGATGAAAGTGTTAATCTGACCGATGATGTAATTCTTGTTGGACGTAAAGATAGAAGTGTTAGTAAAAATAGATTAGCTACAGAAGACTTATTAAAAAATGTTGATACTAGTAAAACTACTATTTTAATAGATCACCAACCAGATGCAATCGATCATCACAGTACATTACCTATAGATGTCCAATTATCAGGTCATACACATCGTGGTCAAATATGGCCAATTAACTATATTACAGATAGAATCTACACACTTGATCATGGTTATGCTAAAATCAATAATAAACACTTCTTTACCTCTGCTGGTTATGGTTTTTGGGGACCACCTTTTAAAACTACAGCCCAAAGCGAAGTTTGGATGATAACTATTGAAGGAAAATAATAAAGAACAACCTAGAATTGATTTCTCAACTCTAGGTTGTATTTTTTTATTCTCGATCAAATTTATTTGTTTGTTCATCAATAAATTCTTTTGTTAAATACTCATCTACAGCACTCTTTTCTTGTGATTTATAATCATCTCTAATAGAATCCCATAGTTCTTTAGCAGTTTTTAAATCTACACCATAATGCTCTCTAATTGTCTTAATATTCGCAATATCTCCTGCCTCTGGATTAATCACTTCTCTTAAATCAGAAAAATCTTCAGCAATTTCTTTCTTCACTTCTGAATTATAATTTGATCTTACTTCGTCTTTAATAGATTCCCATAATTCTTTAGTATCACTAAGTAATAGTTCCGGATATCTATCTCTTAATAATTTAATATGTTAATATCTCCTTTTGAAGCATCAACAACAGAGAATAATTCATCTTTATAACTTTCTTTTTTTAGTTCTTCTAGTTTTTTTCTTTACTTACTTTTTTTCTTTTTCTTCAAAAATCTGCTTTTTGATTCACTATTTCTAGTTGAGAAGAAAATAAATATTACTAGTGCTAAAACAACAATTAAACCTATTTTTCATACTTAAACACCTCTATCTTTCTTAATAATTTCTAATAACTTTTTTTAGCCTCAGGATATTGTAAGAAATAAGCCTTTCTTAATGTAGCTATATTTAATGCATCACTTTGGCTATAATCAATTAATCTTTCCAGTTCTTTCCTATAACTTTTTACTTTGCAATCTTTCTAACGCTTCTTTACTTTTTTTGCTTTACGTTGCTTGTTTTTATCTACTATTGATGAAATTATCCCATAAACTACAATAAAACCAAGCATAACATAAATAGTATTCATATTCATAGTTATATCTCCTTAGTGCTTCCAAATAAGTTATTATTATTATACACTTTTTTTGTGTTTTTTTGTAAAATTGATATTCAGCAACCTCAACTATCTAAAAAAATTGATTTTTTTAGCTATAATTTGTTATCATTAATTGTACTTTAATAGAAGGATTTGTAGAAACTATGAAATTTTTTTAACTGATATAAACAATGAAAAAAATACACAGAATTTATTAAAAGCCATAAACATGGAAATATGATGCAAGCTATTGAATGGTCAGCTATTAAAAATACATGGGGAGCTGTTAGAGTAGCAGTATCTGATGATGAGGATAATATTATCGCCACAGCTCAAGTTTTAACTCGTAAAGGACTTTGGTATGTACCACGTGGTCCAATCTTAGATTACAACAATAAAGAATTATTAGGATTTTTCTTAACTAATCTTAACAATTTCGCTAAAACTAAACAGGCAAAATTAGTTAAACTTGATATCCCTGTAGCTGTTAAAGACGAAAAATTAGCTAACTTTAAAGATGTTGATGTAGATCGTAGTAACGACGAATTAATAAAAACATTTAAATCTTATGGATATAATCACAAAGGATTTAGCCTTGATATGAGCAGTACTATCCAACCTCGTTTTAATACTGTTACGAAGTTAGAGCAACCTGTTCCTGATTTATTCTCAAAAGATACACGTCGTCTTATCCGTGATGCAGATAAAAAATTCGTTGAAGTTAGACGTTGTGGAAAAGAAAACTTAGATGATTTCTTATTTGCCTTAGCTTGTACTGAAAAGAGAAAAAATATTTCACTTCGTGGACGTGAGTATTTTGAAAATCTTCTTGATACATTTGGTGATAATGCCCTACTTTATATTTCTTATATAAATGTAGAAAAAGCTCTTAAAGAATGCCATAATCGTAAAGAAAACTTAGAAAAAGAAATCGAAGAACTTGGAGAAAAATCTCCTAAGAAAAAACGCACTTTAGAAGAACAAGTAGCTGGAACTGAAAAACTAATCGCGCTATTTAATGGACTTGAGATTGAAGATAAATCTAAAGACCAAGTTATTAGTGCTGCGATTACTATAGCATATGGTAACCACGCAGAAATTATTTATGCAGGTATGAATGAAGACTTTGCTAAACTTCCTGCACAATATAAAGTATTCTCTGATACAATGAAAAAAGCCCAAGAAATGGGCATTAGCGAGGTATCTATGGGAGGAATCGAAGGAAGCCTAAATGATAGTTTACTAGGTTTCAAATCTAAATTCTCTCCTAATATCGTTGAATACTATGGTGAGTTTGACTTAGTTATTTCTCATGTATTTAACCTAATGTATAATTATGGTCTACCTTTACGTAGAAAAAAATCTTAAAATTAATACATAGATAAAATTTAATCCCTAGAACAAAGTTGTTCTAGGGATTATTTTTATTCTATTATACTAATTTAAACACATCGTTTAAGTTTTCAGCCATTGTTGGGTGAGTGAAGATTTGGTCTCTAATATATGTATATGGAATTTTGTTGTCAATTGCCATTTTTATAATATTGATTATTTCTTCAGAGTTTTTACCGAATAATGTTGCTCCAAGAATTAAGTTAGTATCTTTATCTACTACTACTCTGTAAATTCCACGTTGGTCTTGGTTTACAGCTCCTCTAGGCATATTTGCTACAGGTAATGATGCTACTGCTACATTGCTGTATTGAGCTTTAGCTTCTTCTTGGTGTAATCCTACGTGAGATAATGCAGGTGAAATAAATGTTGAATATGGTACATTTTTACGGTCAGCTGTAGTGTATTCTTTTTTACCATGTAAGTATCCATTAACTACTCTAAAGTCATCTAATGATACATATGTAAATTGTAATCCACCATTTACATCTCCTACTGCAAATACATTCTCAACAGCTGTTTGACAATACTCATCTACAACAATTGATCCATTTGGACGTAGTTCGATATCTGTGTTTTCTAATCCTAGATTTTCTGTATTTGCACGACGACCTGTTGCATGTAATACTGCTTCAAACTCTAACTCTCCGTGTTCTTCAGTTACTACAACAACATTTTCTCCGTTATTACGAACTTCTTTAGTTGTAGAACCTAATTTGAATTCTACACCTGTTTCTTCTAAGTAACCTTTTGCTAATTCTGCGATATCTGCATCTTCTCTTCCTAGTATTCTAGCTGAAGGATCAATTACTGTAACTTTTACTCCAAGGCGAGAATATAAGCTTGCAAACTCTAGTCCGATATTTCCACCACCAATAATACCTAATGTTTTTGGTGCTTTTTCTAATTTTTGTAATTCAGTGCTATCATAAACATTTTTAGAAGTTGTTAAGCCCGGAATTGGTAATACATTATTTTTAGCACCTGTATTAATTACCACAACTTCTCCTTCTAATTGTTTAGTTTCACCATTTGCTGAGATTTCTACTACTTTATTTGATACAAATTTTGCACGAGCAGTATAAACGTCTACATTTGGGCTATTATCTAACATAGCAAAGTTTTTAGCGTTTAATTTAGTTACTACTTTATCTCTTGTAGCTTTAGCTTCATTGTAATCTTTTTTATTATCTGCAGCTACGATAAGAGTTTTTGTTGGGATACATCCAATATTTAATACATGTTCCCACCGTACATTGCGCTACTTTCTTCAACAACAGCTACTTTTTTACCTTCTTTAGCAAAAGTTGCAGCTAATGTTTTCCCTGCTTTCCCAAAACCTATTACTAATAAATCATATTTAGACATAATTTTATACCTCATTTTTTATTATTTTTCAAAAATTAATCATTCTTGTTTAACCTTTAGTCTTTATTTTTAGTCCTCTTTTTATTAACTATGCAATATATCTGCTTACAACGTTTTTTTCTTTAAATATTCTGATTTATTTAATATCAATTCTCAATAAAATTTGATATTCTTCATTATTATGGTATAATATGCTTTGTATAAATTTGAAAATTTATGGAGGAATACAATGTCATTACCAAATTGTCCAAAATGTAATAGTGAATATACTTATGAAGATGGAACTATGTTAGTATGCCCTATGTGTGCTCACGAGTGGTCACCAGAAGATACTAGCGATGTTGAAGAAGAAAAAGTATATCGTGATGCTAACAGAAATGTACTTCAAGATGGAGATACTGTATCAGTAATCAAAGACTTAAAAGTTAAAGGTAGCTCTTCGACTCTAAAACAAGGAACACGTGTTAAGAACATTAGACTAGTCGATGGAGACCACAATATAGACTGTAAAATCGATGGTTTTGGTGCTATGAAACTAAAAATCTGAATTTGTTAAAAAAATATAACAAAAAAACATTTACAATAAATAATTTTTTTAAGCAGTAATTTTTAGAAAATCAAAACATTTATAACTAATTATAGATTTGCTAATTTTTACTGCTTTATATTATGTCTAAATTTAGTTGAAATTCTACATTAAGTATGAAAACTATTATTTTCAACGATTTCATGTATTCTGCTACTTTACAAAACATATTTTTTTCTTGTATAATATACACATGTCTTTTTTTAGAAAATACAATTGTGAAAATTAGTTAATTGTTATAACTTAACATTATTAAGTTATTCAATTTATCTAATTAAAAAAATTTAGTAAAAGGAGAATTTTCTATGAGTTTTTTTATAAAAAAATGCCATTATTAGTAAAACTTATTTTAGCTGTTACTCTTGGGATTGTTCTTGGTAGTTCACTACCGACTTCTATTATTAGAGTCTTTGTAACATTCTCATCAATATTTAGTTCATTCTTAGGGTTCACTATCCCACTTATTATTGTTGGATTTATCGTTCCTGGTATTAGCCAAGTTTCTAACAATGCCGGAAAATTATTAGGTCTATCAACTGGAGTTGCATATGTTTCTACACTTATCGCAGGAACATTCGCATTTATCGTTGCTAAATTTACACTACCTAGCATTCTTGCTAATGCAACGCTACAAACTTTCCAAAACCCAGAAGATTTAATGCTTAAAGGTTATATCGAATTTAAGATGACTCCTATCTTCGATGTTACAACAGCACTAGTTATCTCATTTATTCTAGGTATCGGAATCTCAGCAACACAATCTGATAGCTTAAAACAAGGATTCAATGACTTTGGAGAAATTATTGAAAAATTACTTTCTTCAGTAATTATTCCATTATTACCATTCTATATCCTTGGGGTATTTATGAACATTACTGCTTCTGGTGAAGTATTCAAGATTCTAAAAATCTTCGATCATGGTATTCGTTCTAATTATCTTATTACACTGTATCATTATTACTCGTTCAATACATTTAGTCGCAGGTACAGTTAAATGGAAGAAATCCATTCAAGATGATTCTTGCTATTGTCCTGCATACATGACAGCAATAGGTACTCAATCTTCAGCTGCTACTATTCCTGTAACACTGAAAAGTACTAAAAAAATGGGTGTAGATAAAAATATCGCAAACTTCACTATTCCGTTATTCGCAACTATCCACTTATCAGGTAGTACAATAACATTAACTACTTGTGCTACTGCGGTTTATTGGTTACAACACGGAGCAACATTCCCAACAGCAGCGGTTATGGTTAAATTTATCATACTACTTGGGGTTACAATGGTAGCTGCACCTGGGGTTCCCGGTGGTGGTGTAATGGCGGCCCTTGGACTATTACAATCAGTTCTTGGATTTAACGAAGTTATGTTATCACTTATGATTGCATTATACATCACTCAAGATAGCTTTGGAACTGCATGTAACATCTCTGGAGATGGTGCTTTATCAGCTATCGTTGATAAGTTAAACAGAGTTTTCTTTAAAAAAGATAAACAACAAGACTTAGCATAAAAAATAAATAGTAAGCAGAAATTTCTGCTTACTATTTTCAGATTGTTGACAAAAATACCAAAATATCAAGCCAGTATTGATGTTATGGTATTTTTTCAAAAAAAATAAGCCTAAAGGCAAAAATTCAATAGTATTTAGTAGTATTAAGAGGGTTTATACCTCTCTTAATGCTATTGTTTTCATATTTTTGAACGCAACAAGACAGCCAAGCGTACGACTGTACTTTGGCTTTTTCCTCTATATCGTGCATACCTGTATCCGTGATTTTTGTTTTAGAATCCGCAAAGCTACGTTCTATTGTTTCTTTTTCTTCTCTTATACAATAGTTTTTCCTTCTTTTGATATACGTCTTAACCTAGCTTCATCATAATAATCCGCATTTATATGGCGTCTTATTATTTTCTTTTTCGTTTTTTTATCATCACTCTTATATTGTTTATATCCATTTCTATCAATATTTCTGTATCTAAATATTTCTCCTGTTCGTTTATCCACATATATATCTTTTTTTCATGTAAGTATTTAAAATATTTGTTATCTTTTTGATCTTGAGAATCTTCTATATCCTATTACTGAAAATATATTTTTTTATCTAACTGTTTTTAGTATGTCTAGAGAATAATATCCGCTATCTAACGCAACTTTACCTGGTATTAATCCAAAGATTTTTTTCTATCTGATCTAATCTATCTATATACGGACCGCTATCATGTATATTACCTGGGGTTATATGGCAGTCTATAATTATATTGTTTTTTTCCCATCAACAGTTCTATGGTCTAAATACATAAAAACCTTCTTCTTTATGGTCTCTGTGATAATATCCACTATCCAGATCGGTAGTGTTAATTTTCTGCTTTTTTTACAACTTGTTCCTCTTTTATACTCAAAAGGCTTTTTTCCTTTTTTTGTTTCTCTCTTCATTTATTTCTTTTTCTAAATCTAATTTTTCTTTTTATTTTTTTGTAGTTACTTCAACTTTGAATTTCTTTTTTTATTTGCGTTGGCTTTTAATATGTGTTGAATCAGTAAAAAAACTCATTACCGCCTACTAGTTTCTTTTTCTATTGCTTGATTTACTATATTAATAAATATTTGTTCGAATATATCTGTTCCTTGAAAGCGTCGAATATAATTTTGTGAGAATGTAGAGTAATGTGGGACTGGTTTTGTGAATGGTATTCCTAAAAACCATCTAAAAAGCAGCGTCAGTTTCTATTCTTTTTATTGTTTCTCTCATAGATTTTTATTCCATAAAAAGTCTTTTTAAAAAAATACCAGTTTAAATAATACAACAGGATCTAGACTATTTCTTCCTGTTGTATGGCTATAGTATTTTTTTCTGTTAAATCGTAAATAAATCTAAAATCAATAGCTTTATCTACTTTTTCTTAAAAAAATGATCTTTAGGTACTATTTCTGATAATGTCATTAGTATTATTTCATCTTTGATATTTTCTACTTTATTAAACATACTAAAACCTCCTTTGTATACTTATATTATACCATTTTATGGGTTTTTATTTCAGTTAAAAAAAAGGCTGTTGACCTATTTGTCAACAGCCTGTAAATAGTAAGCAGAAATTTCTGCTTACTATTTTTTATTTTAGCTTTGTATTTTTAATCTTACAGGATTATGATCACTATATCTGTAATCTTGTCCTAAAGTCTCAACACTAACTACTTCGATATTATCACTTACCATATAACCATCGATAATAAATCCATACGTCCCTTCACTACCACTTACATATGGTTTATTATTAAGCCTTGCTGAATTTTTACTTTCATCATAAACTAATTTAAATCCTTCCGGAATTAAACTCTTATCAAAGTTCTCTGCTCGCCATAGATCCTCTGGAACCTTATTAATTTCTTCTTTAGATAATGTTTTTAGCGATTGGTTAAAGTCTGCACCTACTAAGACATAATTACCTTTTTTATACTCTTTTTGAACAAACTCGACTAGCTGTTTAGTTTGAGCTATTTTACCTTTATTTTCCTTATCATATGCATCAAAGTGGGCATTAATAATGACTAATTGCTTATCACTATTTTCTACTTTGCTGTAAATAACCGAAAATCCACGTTTTAAATTCGCTAATTTTTCTGGAAAAGTGAATGGAATCGGCATTTGATATCGTTCTGCACGGTCAACATTGTGTTTTGTAGCTGTATAAATACCACTATTCACCTTACCTAATGTTGGCCATGGATAAGGGATATACTTAACTTTAAAGTTATATGCTAAAATACTATTTAAACCTAGTTCCTTGTCTAAATATGATACTTGATTAATGTTATAACTACGTTTTGAATCTTCATCAACCTCTTGTAATAAAGTAATATCTGCATTTTCATCTTTAATTATTTCGGTTATATTTTTAATGTTTTCTTCTACATGGGCTTTATCAAGTGGTAAGACCATCTTTCCACCATCCATAAAGAAATCTTCATCTTTATCAAGACCTGCATAGCCAATATTCCAATCAAGAGCGGTGTACTCTTTACCAATCTGTACACTTTCACTTTGCTGTTTTATAGTATTTTGTAGAGTTAACACTTCTACATCCTGCGGTTTATATTCTGTCGCCATTAAATACCCTACTAATGCTCCAAAACATAAAACTAACGTTAAAAGTATACTACCTAATATTTTAAATAACTTCTTCATAAGCTACCTCCTTAGCTTTAATTCGCTATATTTTTAAAAAGATTGATTACATAGCTTTCCTAATTTTTAATATTTAGGTTGGTTATAAATCAATCTCTCTATCATTATTTTTCTATTTGTTTTTTATCAGGAACTTGAGATATGATAATACCCGCAAAAACTATCAACATACCTAATCCTTCACGAATACCTACGTGCTCATTAAGAATCAATACTCCACCAATTACTGCGACTATCGACTCTAAACTTAAAATAAGAGATGCTGTATGAGGTGGCACATTTTTTTGCCCTATTATTTGTAAAGTATACCCTACCCCACTTGAAAGAATACCTACAGCTAGTAACGGCCAAATCACACTTAGTATATCAGCAAGAATAATTTTTTCTGTAAAGACAGCAAATACCAAACTAAGGATTGATACAACTACTAATTGAACAATTGATAAAAACATTGAGTTAACTCTTGCAGCTGAATAGTCAATAACTATTATATGAATACCAAATAACAGCGCACTAATAAGAACAACTATATCTCCTATTTCTAAGCTGAATTCCTCTTTTACAGAAATAAAATAAAAACCAATTACAGCTAATACTAATCCGATTATAAAAAATTTATTTAGCTTATTTCCTAGAAAAATCCCGATAAATGGTACGAAACATATATATAATACTGTAATAAATCCTGCTTTCCCTGCCGTTGTCATACCTACACCTACTTGTGATATGTACATTGAGACAAATAGAACAATCCCACATATTATACCTAAAATCCATTCTTTTTTCTTAGATACCTTCATTGCAAGATTCTTTGGATCTTGACTTTTATATAACGCTGGCATTAATACTGCAGAAAGAATAATAAAAATAACCGCAATTACCGATCTAATTCCTACTACTGTAAGAGGTCCAAGTACTTTACTGGCAATATTTTGCCAAATAAATGCAAGCCCCCAAACGATCGTTACCATAATTAACAAAACTTCTGAAATAAATTTTCTCACACTACACTCTCCTTTATTTAAATTTCATTCTTATCCTATACCATTGTATATTTTTTTAAAGATAAAAAAATTCAACTATAACCACTAATTTTTTTAAAAAAAGATTTTAGAAATTTTAATTTTTATACATAAAACTTCATAAAAAAGAAGGTTATGTAAAGATATATTCTCTACATAACCTCTTACATAATAACTATATTGGTAGATTACTCTTTTTCTGGAGCATCTTTAATTAGTTCTAATTTTTTTCTACTGGTAAGTATCCTTTTGTGAAATCTTCTACGTTAAGTTTTTTTATTAGAATTATTAAAAAAAACGACATAGAT
>BNJV01002540.1_pt1 | contig 253658 bp, 460 predicted proteins | sample 8540591 | NCBI WGS metagenome assembly BNJV01 (sample SAMD00202457, study PRJDB9452) | human saliva metagenome | host: Homo sapiens
GGGTTACGGCCGCCAGGCTCCGGTGCTGCACAGCGAACGGCTGAAGATTGCGGGCCCCAATATTTATGCGACGGGTCGTGTGGAACGGGAAGCCTACACTGCCAGGGGCTCGATTCGTCAGGGAAATTCTGGTGGTCCAATGTTGAATTTGGACGGCCAGGGTGTTGGGCGTGGTGTTTGGTGCTAGCGCGGACGAAAGCGATATTGGGTATGCGTTGACGGCCGATGAGGTCAAGGAGGCTATCGGCAATATTGCGGCGTTGGATACGCCGGTGGGTACGCAGGAGTGCGTGGTCCGTTAGTTGAGCGGGTACCAGTCGTGGTGGCATCCGAGGATATTTTTGCGCATAGTTGAGGGCATTTTTGCTGTTCGCTCGGGATTTATTGCGGGTGATGGTGCCGTCGGGCATACGGTAGTAGACGGCCCCGGTTTCGGGGTCGGTGAAGACGTGCCCGTGTCGGGGTTTGTGGCGGTCATCATCGTTGGTGAGGTTGTGTTCGCGGCAGAGGGGCAGAGGTTTTCGGGTTTGGCTTTCGCCGCCGCGTGAGTAGGCGATGATGTGGTGGGTTTTCGCAGCGCACTGCGGGAATACGGCAGTGGGGGCTCGGCAGATGAGGTGGGAGACGATGCTGATGAAGCGGTCGTCGGCGTCGGCGAGCCGCTTGACTTCCAATAGTTGTTGGGGGCGGGGTTGCCGTCGGGGCCGTTGTAGCAGGCCACGGCGAAGCCGAATTCGCGAGGCGGGCGTCGACAAGCTCGCGGATGTTGACACTTTCGCCGTCAGTGTTGGTGACGGTGCCGTCGTTATGTGACTGGATGTTGGCAATGGGCACAAGAAAGCACGGGCGTTGGCGTAGGGTCGCGCGGGTTATTGGGGTTTTTCGGTGGCCTCAACCTGCTCTAGGGTGGTCACGTCTATGCCGTGGAGGACCCGATCGGTGAGTGCCTTGGCTAACCCTTCTGACTTGTCGACGGCCTGGCCTTCCTGTACCCATTGTCTGCCTCTGGGGCTCTAGGGGAGTTCATAATGCGGGTGGCTACGTGGGATGGCAGCTTCATGATAATGTGCGCATATTGTCGGCGTCCGCCAGTTCGGAGCAGCGCAGATACCATTTGCGCCGCCGATTGTAGCCAGCATTGAGCTCCCCAATGAGGATTTGATGTGTTCCGCCAGCTCATCCACGGTGCAGTCGACGGCGGTTTTCACGAGGTCCAGGCGGAAGTCTCGCCGGTTGATGTCTGGGTTGGCGAGCTGCTTGTCGGTGCGGGAAATGAGCCGCAGTTTCGACACAGATAGCCGCAGCTTGTGGCTTGTGCTAATTCTTCGGCGTCAAAAACCTTGGCGATTGCCCGGAGCATACTGACTTCTCGTTTGGCCACATCTAGCTGTGCCGCAGAGTTCCCCAATGGTGAGTGAGGAGGATTTCACCCGCCAGCAACACGGCCCCCAATGGGGCAAGTTGTGTGAGGCGGCTGAGTACGGTTTCCATACTGTTAACGTTAGGGAGTTCCCAGGTGGTGGGCAAGATTTGCTGGGAATTTTCAGAATCATTTTCCCCAATGCACGGAGAATTTGTGAATTTGGTAACAATTTCGGAGAAAATTGGAAATTTCGGCCCGAAAAAGAGTCCAACTAGTGGGGGGAGTCTGCCTCTTGGATGAAGCTACCCACAAACGTGGTGAACCCTTCAGGGTTTTCTAAGTGTGGGCGGAGCCTGGTGTTGGGGATGTGGGCGATTGTGGGTTGGGTGAGGCAGCGGTTGTGGGCGGCTCGGATGAGGGAGCAGGATTGGCGGGATGCGTCGACAAGCATCATGGTGGGAACCTGCACTTTTGAGGTAGCCCATTTCACTGCGGTGGTATGGGCGAGGGGAGCCGAACTGTGCGGATGACTGCGGCGGCGGTGTTGGCGATCGCCAGGGCGGTGGCGCGTAGGTGAAGATTGTTGTGGTAGGCGGGGATTGTTGGAATTGAGGGTGGTGTTGCTGCGCAGGTCGCGGCGGATAAACCGGCCGCGGGTGCGCCAAAGGTTACGGACAAGCCAGCTGGGCAGCCGGAGAGCCCCGATGTGATAAGGAGGGTGGTGAACAGCCAGGATGGGTGAATGTGGCCCGCCGCATGTCAATGGGGTGGATGGCACCACAGCTGGTGATGGATGCCACATGGTCGGGCGTAGCCAGTTGCCATGGTCCAGGCGAGGGTGGCACTGGTGCCCATGCCCACAATGTGGGCTTTGTCGTGGCCCAGGGTGCGGATGGCGCCGGCAATGTCACCGCAAAGGTGCCGAAGGTCGTGCCCCCATGGGTGGTTTGTCAGACATCGCCATAGCCGCGGAGGTCGACGGCGATGGCATGGAGTCCTAAATTCCCAATAGGGGAAGGACGTCTTTGAAGTCGGCCCAGCAGGTGTAGGCGTCGTGAAGGAGGACGATTGCGGGGTCGGCTGGGTTGCCGGCGGTGGCCGCGTGGAGCCGCAGGCCACGGTGTGCACCATGTCGTGACGGAATTCGCCGTCGAGTGCGACCGCATTGGGGGAAAGATTGCGTCGCATGGTTATGGTGGGTTACCGATCGGTGCTGCGCGCGTTGAGGCGGCTTCGGCGTTGCCGGGTCGGAGGGCACGGAGTTCGGCAACGGATTCGATGGTTTTCTTTGGTGCCTTGATTTGCTTGACTTTCCGGGAACCCAATGAACGCCAGGAGGGCCGCGAAGAGCAGCATGGCGAAGAAGATAATAAGGTAGGCGGCCCAGGCCCACAGCCAAATTTTCAGCACCTCGGCAAGCGCGAAGAAGAAGAAAAATGAGCTGTAAAGCGCGATCACTCCGGCCACGGTGAACAGGCCGCCGCCGATGGCGCCTTTTTGGCCTCCACCTGGATTTTCGGCTTTGGCCAGTCTCGATTTCGGCACGCATGAGTGAGGAGATTTGTTCGGTGGCGTTCGGAAACGAGTTCCCCAATGGAGCCCCTTTGGTGTTGGTGTCTACGTCGGAAAGCGGAATGGAGTTGACCTGGGGTTTTTCGCGCCGGTGAACATTCCTTCGTCGTTACTCACGTGGGTTTTTCCTTCCAGAGTATTTTTAGTCACTCGCTAATGGTGCCATGAATTGCCCTGAAACGTGAATTAGTTGCGTGGATTAGTTGCTGATTCTTTGTTTTTCTCTATTGTTACGACGCATTGCGGATCCGCTCGCCCATATTGCTGCCCATTTCCACCATCGCTTCGCTTATCGACGCCGCCACCGCCGACCTTCAGGCCCTCCACCGGCATCCCGCCACCGCGCGGGCTCGGGGAGTGACGAGCTCCGAGGGGTGCTTCGCGGCGCCCGGCTGGCTGCCCTCTTGGGGAATGCGCCAGAAGCGCAGCTGGTCGACGCCTATAGTGTTTTTGGCCCCGGATGTTCGGGAGCAAACGGCCCGCACGTTTATCAAGGCCCCGCTGCAGGTGTTGGCGCGGCTGGATGTGCTGGTGGGCGGTTCCGGCCGGCCTCGTGATGAGCGGGCTGCCGGCCGGTTGGCTATTGAAAGATTGGTTACTAATCCGCACCAGGCGGTGATCCCGGCGGTGGTGCAGGGGGAGATCGATACCATGAGCTCTTTGGGCAGCGGAGCGTCGGCAGTGGGGTTGGCGGCCGCCCGGTGAGCGCGGTGGCCAGCGGTTTTGATCCGCGGGGGTTGGCGGTGCCGGAGGTGTACTCATAACCGGCACCGGTCGGAGTTGCTAGCCTGGGGCGGGGTTTGCGCAGCCGGCCGGGTGGTGCCGTTTGTTGCCTGTTATTTATGCGGCGATGCGCGCCGGGTGGTGGAGGCGCGGGGATTTGCGAATGCGGCACAACAGTCGGGTGTCGGTGGCCCTGCCTGTGGGCGTCGTTAAGCGGCGCGGTGGGGTCTGCGGTACCACCACCAGATTCCGGCGCTGACCGCGGCTATGCCGGCGATGACGCCCCCGCCGATGCTGAGTTCTTTGCCGGTGGGCATGGGGATGAGGGGGACAGGGTTGCGGAAGGTGCGGATGTCCCAGTCGCGTTCTGGCGGCGATTTTCGTGAGCGCCCGGTCGGTTGACGGCTATGGGGTGGCCGACGGTTTCGAGCATGGCAGGTCGGTGGCCGAGTCGGAGTAGGCGTAGCTGGCGGCAAGGTTGTAGCCGTTTTGGGCGGCGAGGATGCGGATGGCTTCGGCCTTGGCTGCGCCCTTGCAGTAGAAGGATGATATTGCCGGTGAATTTGCCGTCGGCTTCTTCAAGCTTTGGTGGCGATGACCGTGTGACGCCGAGTTCTTTGGCGATGGGTTCGACAAGGACGGTGGCGGATGCGAGATAATGACCACCGTCGTGGCCGGCGGCGAGGTGGTGGGCGATGAGGTCGCGGGCCTCGGCGTAGATGGTGGGGGCGACGACGGTGTGGAGGGTGTCGTCGGCAATCTGTTTGACCTGGTTGACGTCCCAACCGGTGACCATGTTGCTGAGCTGGTCGCGGCTGGCATCCATTTGTTCGCTGGAATGCCCAGAAACCATGTAGCTGGCTTTGGCGAGCGACATGGAGAAAGGCGGTGCTGGGGCTGATGAGCCCGGAGTTCAGGAATTCCTTGCCGTAAACGTAGGCGGAGGAGGTGGCGATGACGGTTTTTGTCCAGGTCGAAAAACGCTGCGGTGGTGGCGGGTAGGCGCATGAGTTCACCACGGGTTGTGCGGTGGTTCTGTGTTGGCCTTATCATCTTGAATAAGTGTAGTCGTTTTTGGTGATTCCCCGGGTAGGACATGTCATTATCGTGTGGTATTGTCTCTTCGAAAAACCTGTGACATAATGGTCCGTGCAAGGCCCGATATACAGTGTAGGCCTGCCCCGGCCTCAAACCCCTTTGTAATCGGCCGGGTTTGGCGGCTCGCGCAGTCCCCTCTAGCGCGGTCGCCCTTTATGCTTTACGACGACCCCCGCCGGGGGTAGCCACCATAGTTTTCCGTTATTGGTGTTGCCTGTGGTGCTGGTGGGAAAAGTTATCCACAGAATTTTGTGGTCCTCATCAACAATATGGTGGGTTTTCCACAGCCTAACGGCGTTGGCAAGCGTGCCGGGGGCGATGGGGCGAAACTGAAAGCATGACACCACGCCAACCATTCTCGTGAGCGTCACCGATCCCGTGCTCCACCCCTGAGGCGATTAATATCGCAGCAGCTACCGGCATGGATATTATCGACACCAGTGACCCGCGCGACATTGTGCGGCATGCCCCGCGGCCGCCGCCATCCTTGTGGACGCCACCACCGCCACCCACGCCGGCGGCATCCACCCCGCGGGCACTTGTTTCTGTTGCATCCCGAGCCCGGCCCGGTTGATTGGACGCTGGCTGTGCGCATTGGGGCCGCTGACGCGGTGATCCTGCCGGCCCAATCCAATAAACTGCTCGCCACCCTCGCCACCACCGCCGCCCCGGACTCGCCCCTCACCGGCCGCCGCAGCCTCGGTGATTGCCGTCACCGGGGCCGTGGGTGGGCAGGAACCTCACCTGGCGGTCGCCCCTCGCCCCTGCAACTACACGAGATCGTTCCCACAGTTTTGGTCGACGCCGACCCGGTATCGCCTGGCATGGATCTCCTCCTCGGGTGCGAGACCACCGGCGGCATTCGGTGGGCGGACCTGAGCTTTCGTTCCGGCTCCATTGCCGCCGCCGACCTGATTGCCGCACTGCCCGAAACCGAGGGTGGCCGCCGATACTCACCGCCGACCGCGGCAGCAACGGCACCAGCGGCATCACCGAGACAAAGCTCCTCCGGGTGATCGGCACCATGCATCACACCCATTGCGTGGTCGTGGACCTCCCGGCCACCGCCCCTGTTCTTCGCCACCCTCACGGATGCCTGCGATTTTGTGGTGCTCCTCATCCCCTGCTGAAGTGCGGGCCGCGGCCGCAGCCAGCCGCATCGCCCACTCCCTGTCCGCCCGGCGCGTCGACACCGTTGGGGTGGTGCGGCATCGTGGCTGGTCCGGCCTAACCGCCCATGATGTTGCGGACATCGTTAAGGTCGACGTGGTGGGGAGTTGGGGACCGTGTCGCAGGTGCCTCGGGTGGCGGAGACCACCGGGATTCGCACCCTGGGGGCGCTGCCCCGCGCTCTTCGTAGGCTGTTCGATGCGTGCTGCCGCAGGAGGTGGCCTAAATGCCGGTCGATGCTGCGGTTATTGCCGACAAGGTGCAGCGGGTGTTGGCTGCAGTGCCTGCGGAGCAGGCCTGCGACCCGGCTATGTGGCTCACACCATTCGGGCGGAGGCGGGCGGCATCATGAGCGATGTCGAGGTGTTGTCGGTGTTGCGGAAGCTGCGCCACGATTCGGTGGGGTGGGGCCGTTGGAGCAGGTGCTTTTTCCTTCCGGGGTTACGGATGTGCTGGTGAATGGCACCCAGGGGGTGTGGTTTTGATCGGGGCCGCGGCCTGGAGACCGCCGATATTGGGTTTGCGTCAGAGCGGGAGGTGCGGCAGTTGGCCACCCGACTTTTTGGTGTCGGCCGGCCGCCGGCTGGATGATACGCAGTGTTTCGCTGATGGGCAGTTGTCACGTGATGATGGTTCTAGTGTGCGGGTGCATGCGATTTTGTCGCCGCCGGCACAGGGTGGGACGTGATTTCGCTGCGGGTGTTACGCCACGCCGTCACCAGTCTCGAAACTTTGTGCGAGCGTGGACGATGTCCAGGCCTACAAAAAGCGTGTTTGCAGCAGTTGGCGGTGGCGCGCCGCTCCTTTCTGGTCATCGGGGAACCGGCAGCGGCAAAACCACATTATTGGCCGCCCTGCTGGGGAAGTGAGCCACCGACAGCGCATCATTTGCATCGAGGACACCGCCGAGTTGCGGCCGAACCATCCCACATTTTGGGGTTGGTGTCCCGCGGCACCAACACCGAGGGCAAAGGGGCGATCACCATGGCCGATTTACTCAAGCAATCCCTGCGGATGCGGCCCGACCGGATTGTGGTGGGGGAGATCCGGGGCGCGGAGGTCATAGACCTCTTGGCCGCCCTGAACACCGGGCACGACAGGTGCGCCGGTACCGTGCACGCGAATTCCCTGCTGAGGTGCCGGCCCGCCTGGAGGCGCTGGCCGCCCGGGGCAATATGGGCCGCGACCAGCTCATGTCCCAGCTTGCCGCCGCGAAACCCGTGGTGCTTGCTATGCGACGCCAGGCCGACGGCCGGCGGGTCTTACACCAAATCGGGGTGCTTTTCCGGATTCCCACCACCGTGACGGTGCTGTGGGATGTGGAAACCATGGCCCAGCCGAATATTGATTGGGCGGCGGTGCAGCAATGATATCCATGCTGGTTCCGGCTGCCCTCGGCTCGGCGGGCCTGCTGCTATGTGCCCCAACCAGCGGGGTTGGTCGCTTGACGACGCCCCGCCACCGGTGGGTGGCCCGGCTGGGTGGGCTGGTGCGCAACCACCCGTACCAGCTGGCCATCGGCGGCGTGGTGGTGGGGGCCGCCACGGTGGGTCAGCATTTCCCACCCTGGTTGCCGCTGTTTTTGCCGGTGGTACCGCGATGATGATGCTGCGGCGGATGCGGGCGCGTCGTCAAGCAGCCCGGCAGCGTGCCGAGAGCGCTACCATGCTCACGCTCATCGTGGGGGAGTTGCAGGCCGGCGCCACCATGGGTGCTGCCCTCACCGCCTGCCTGCCGAACCTCACCGAACCCGAACTCCGGCGCGAAATCACCGTGGCTGCTCGCCGCTGCGCCACCGGTGGTTCCGCCGGCGCCGAACTGGAACAATCCCCCATCTTGGCGCTCAGCCTCATGGGTCATGCGTGGCGCATCGCCGAAACCAACGGCATGGCGCTCGCCGGGGTCCTCGACAACATTCGCCACCGCATCGACCACCAAAACCGGCACGAATCCCGCACCAAGGCCGCACTTCAGGGCGCGAACGCCACCGCCATCGTGTTGGCGCTCCTGCCCCTGCTGGGCATGGTGATGGGTCACGCCATTGGGGTGAACGTGCCGGCCTTCCTTACCGGTGGCGGTGTTGGTGGTCCATTCTCATCGCCGGCGTGAGCGCCGAATGCAGCCGGCATTCTCTGGTCCGATCATATTATTCAGAAAGCTCACTCATGCTCATCGTCAGCTCCTTCCTCATCCTCTGCGCCCTCTCCCTCACCCGCGGCCGGCCCGCATCCCAGCTAGGCCCGGCAGAGAATGCTGGCCGGCGGGGCATGGGATCACGGTGTGCCGCGTGGGCGCGTGCCGGGCCGGCCGGGCGGTTTCTACCGGTGGTGGCTGGCGGCTCGCCCCACCCCCAACCCGCTCGATACCGCCGCGGACCTGGAACTGTTTGTCGCGTGTGTGTCTGCCGGCCTCAGCCCGGCGCGGGCCGCCGCCGCGGTCGCCACCACCAGCTCCTGTGCTGCGTGGCGGAGTACCGCCAGCCTCCTGTCCCTGGGGGTCGACGCCGACCGGGCGTGGCGGGAACTCGCCCAGGCCCCTGGTTTGGGCGAGCTGGCCGCCCTGGCGCGCAGCTCCCATCATTCCGGCGCCGGGTTGTCGAACGGGTGTTCACGGATCGCGGCGCGGTTGCGTGACGACGGTGCCGACCATGCCACCGCCGAGGCCGAACGCGCCGGGTGCTTATCGCCCTGCCCATGACCCTGTGTTAGTTTGCCGGCTTTTCTTCCTCCTGGGCCTGCCCCCATGGTCATCAGCCTGGGAACCAGTATTCTTTCCTCCCACTAGTTTCTTGTAAAGGAACCCATCATGAGTCGCCTCATGCATCTCCCCGTCATTGCCACTACTACCCTCATGGCCACCACCATGAATCTGCTCACCAATGCGTTCGAACGCATTGGTCAGTTCGATAACGACGAGGAACAACCACCATCGAGTACGCCATGGCGGCCCTCGCCGCGGCCGCGCTGGCCGGCGTCCTCTGCGTGATTGTCACCTCGCCCACCGTGCATGATGCCCTCCAGGGCATTATCACGAACGCCCTTTCCAACACCCCCTAGCCGTCACCATGTTGGGGAACGATGATGGTGCGGTCACCGTCGAAACCGCCATTGCCACCGGTGCCCTGATCGCGGTGTTCACCACCCTGGTCGCCGGCCTGGTGGCCGTGGGCGCTCATCTTGCTGCCATCGACATTGCCGGCGCGGCTGCCCGGGCCTACACCATTGGTGTGCCCTACGAGCCGCCTCGGGGTGCCGTCACCATCACTGAATCCGGTGGGCTGGCCACCGCTACCGCCGTCGTGCCCCAGCCTTGGGGCCCAAACCGCCCGCGCTGTCTTTCCCATCGAACAAGAATTCGGAACGCCAGCGAGGCGGGCTCACCACCTTGCGTGACGACGATGGTAGCGCTACCATCACCACCGCCGGCCTCATCGTCGCCCTCATCCTCGTGGTCCTGGCCCTCACCCACGGCATCCGAGGCACCATTGCCAGCCACCACGCCAAAGTCGTGGCAGACCTCAGCGCCGTGGCCGGCGCCTATGCTGCTACACGGGTGTCGACCCCTGTGACACGGCCGCCACCATCGCCCGTCGTAATGCGGCAACCCTCGACCACTGCGCCACCAGCGGCGACGACGTCACCGTGACCGTTTTCGGACGCGTCAGCCCGCGCCGTCGCTACCGCCGGCCCACGCTAACCATCTAACATCGAACATATTTTCTGCAACAGGGTGATTGCGCCGCGCTTGTCCAACGGCTGGTTTCCGTTCCGCACTTTGGCGACTGCACGCACGACGGGCACCCTGACTCGCACCCACAGCCCGCCACCGTCACCGCGGTCGCCGAAACCCACTCGCCAAACCGGGAAAAACCCTGCAGTCCGCGAACCCCGCCCCGCCCGGATATCCGTCATACACAAACACCGTGGGCAGCCCCCGTGTCCTGGTGCAACGCTGTCGACACCCCACCAATATCCCACCGGTCACAGGTCGCCACCAGCGGCAAAAGCCCAATTAGCGCATGCTCCATCGCGTGCAACGTGCCCGGCACATCCTGAATCCCCAACTCCGCCAACACCACTGGATCTATCGTGATCGCCACCGCCCGAGTCACCAGCGACTCCGGCGCACACCCAACGGCACTGCTGCTAGCGTCGCCCCGCCCGGATCCGCACCGCATAGCCCGTCACCCTGCCGGGTCACCTCCACCAGCATATTTTGCCACCAGCAGCCCCGGCGCCACCTCATCGCATGCCGCATCAGGCGCCGACACCACCCGAATCGTCGTCGACGATAGCGCCTGCGTGAAATAATCCGGCATCTCCCCGTGCACTAACGCCACGCCCTTCCGCCAGCGATAACTCATCCACCACATAGCTATGTCCCTGATGCAACACACACCGCGCCCGGATGCACCTGGCTTGCCGCCTGGCCGACATCGACCGTGCCTACCACCCGGCCCGTCGCCGACTCCACAATCGTGACCTCCGGCGAACCCCGGACGCTCCTACCACCCGATGTGGGTCCGGCTGCCCGGTGGCACCGCCGCATAATATCCCCGCGGTCGCCGCCGCAACCACCCGTCCGCCACCAGCCGGTCCACCACCGGCCCCGCCCGAAACCACGCAACTTCCCGATCCGTCAGCGGCGACTCCAATGCCGCGCACAGAATATGGCCGGCAAGAATGTGGGGATTGGTGGGATCGAACACTGCCGCCTCCACCGGCCTGCTGATGAGGCGCATCCGGGTGATGCACCAAATACGCATCCAACGGATCCGCACTGGCAATAAGCACCACCGTGGCGGCCTGATTCCGCCGCCCGGCACGCCCCGCCTGCTGCCAAAAACTCGCAAGAGTTCCCGGAAACCCGGCCGTAATCACCGCATCCAAACCCCCAATGTCAATACCCAACTCCAGGGCATTGGTGGAGGCAACCCCCAATAGCTCACCATCGTCGAGCGCTAGTTCGATCCGCCGCCGGTCGTCCGCTAAATAACCAGCCCGGTAGGCGGCAACCCGGGCACTCAGGTCTGGTCTACCGACCCGGGCCAACTCCGTTTGGGCGCGCAACGCTACGAGCTCGCGCCGGCCGGGACTTGGTGAACACCAGGGTGCGAGCACCCTCGACGAGAAAAGTCCGCCATGAGCAGCGCCGCCTCCGTGGTGATGGGACGCCGTCGGTCGCAGGGTGAACATCGGCTTGCCGCCCGCATCCCCGCATCCGCCGCCAAGCCCTTCTCCCACGCCCTCACCGGGTCCTCGCCGAGGGCTCCGCCGGGGAAATCTGCCGGCCCGGCTCCGTGAGAATGATGGTGCGCTGACCCCGCGGCGACCCATCCTCGGTGACTCACCACCACATCAGGGTCGCCAATGAGCCGTGCTGCGTGCTGGGCCGGATTATTGCTGGTGGCGGACGCCAGAATCACGACCAGCCCGCCAGCTTTTCGGCCCACCATGCCCGCCGGTCTTCAACCCCACCCCCACGCCTGCGCTTCCCTCACATTCCCCGTGGCTGCTGTGCGCGCCGAGCGAGCCGGAGCAGCCGCCGAAGCCTCAGGAAACATGCGCCCCAAAAACACCCCGGTGCTGGTGGGCCTCATCCACGATGACATATCGCAGGTTCGCAAGCAGCCGCCGCACAGGTCCGGGTAGGCGAGAATCCCGCCATGGAGCATGTCCGGATGAGTGACTAGGTAGCGGCTGGTGGCCCGAATGGTGCGGCGGGCCTCGGTGGGGTATCGCCGTCGTAAAGGCGCGGGGTTGATGCTGGCCAGCGCCGGGTCGGCCCGACAGAGTCGCAGTATTGCGGTGAGCTGGTCGTTTCCCAAGGCTTTGGTGGGAGTGAGGTAGGGCGCAGGCTGCCGGGTCGCGGGCCAGGTCGGTGAGGGCGGGAGTTGGTAGCCCAATGTTTCCCCGACGAGGTGCCGGTGGCGATAATGACGTGGCGCCCATCGTGGGCGGTGGTGGCGGTGAGGCTTTTGGTGCTGGTAGGGGTGGGTGATGCCGTATTCGTCGGCAAGCTGGGTGATGAGTGGGGGATATGCCCAGGTGGGCCAGTCGCCGTAGACTGCGGGTCGGGGCGGCTGGGTGATGGTGGTGCGGTAGAGTGGGGGTCATGGATGGTCCTTGGTGGCAAAAGAATCAAGTACAACCATTAAGCATAAGGGTGTGAATCAGGCCACTGATCTATTCTTTGGGGGTAAACATGGAACACTAGAGGATGGTTGTCACATGAGGTTTTGTATCTTCGCGCATTGTAGCAAGGTGATGTGCCTCTGATTTATTGTGTTGCCCCATGGTTTGTGGCGTCAGGCGTGTGTTCAGCGATGATAGGTTGCCGGAGATGATCGCGCTTGATCTGCCCTGATAACAATCTCTTATTGACTATATATGAAGGAAAATACTATGGCTAAAGGCACTGTTAAATGGTTTAATGCTGAGAAGGGTTTTTGGGTTTTATCGAGCCGGAGGATGGTTCGGCTGACGTGTTCGTGCACTATTCCGAAATCAACGGCGATGGGTTCCCGATACCTGGAGGAGGATCAGGTAGTGGAGTTTGAAGTGGGTGGCGAGGGCTAAGGGCACCCAGGCATTGAACGTTCGTGTGATTCGGTAATTGGTTGGTGATCCTTGCTCTTGTGGGGGTGAGAGCAGTGAGCTTTTTCGACGCTTGCCCCTGGTGGCTGCGTGAAAATAGCGGGTCTGGGGTTTTATAGGGGGCGTTGGACATTTTATGTCAGGTGCAGCCGTATTATAAGGAATCGTCTGTAATTTTTATGTTCACATTGAGACACTGAGATTGAGATTGAGGTTCATTCGGTTCCATGGCTGAAGGCAATGACATCAAGCGTCTGGTCATCGTTGAGTCCACGACGAAGGCCAAAAAGATTGCCCCTATTTAGGCAGCAATTACATCGTTGAGGCGTCGGTGGGTCATATCCGTGACCTGCCGCGGGGGAGCTGCGATGTGCCGCCGAAATAAGAAGGAGCCATGGGCGCGACTCGGGGTGAATGTGGATAAGAACTTCACCCCGTTATATGTGGTGAGCCCGGATAAGAAGAAAAAGGTGGCGGATCTTAAGGCCAAGCTTAAGGATGTGGATGAGCTGTTGTTGGCCACCGACCCGGACCGGGAGGGCGAGGCGATTGCCTGGCATTTGCTGCAAACTTTTAAAGCCGAAGGTGCCGGTGCGGCGCATGGTATTTCATGAGATCACCAAGCCGGCGATTGTAGCGGCGGCCCAAAACACCCGGGAGTTGGATAATAACCTGGTGGATGCGCAGGAGACCCGCCGCATTTTGGACCGGCTGTATGGCTGTCGAGGTTTCCCCGGTGTTGTGGAAGAAGGTGATGCCCCGGCTGAGCGCGGGCCGGGTGCAGTCGGTGGCGACCCGGGTGATTGTGGATCGGGAACGCAACCGCATGGTGTTTGTGCCGGCCGAGTATTGGGACTTGGCGGCCGAGTTCACGGCCCCGCGTCGGCGGGCACGGCGTCGCAAGGCTCGTCGACAAGCACGGACGGCGGGGACGACCGGAAGTTTACGGGCCGGCTGAGCAGGGTTAATGGCAAGCGGGTGGCTGCGGGCGGGATTTCAACGACCGCGGCGAGCTCTACAAGCGACGCGGTGGTGGTGACCAAGGCACAGGCCGAGCAGTGGCCACCCAATTTGCAGCACGTGACCCTGCCGGTCATAAACGTGGAAGAGAGCCGTACACCCGGAAACCGTCGGCGCCGTTCATGACTTCAACGCTGCAGCAGGAGGCGGGCGGAAGCTGCACCACACGTCGGAACGCACCATGCGGGTGGCGCAGCGACTGTACGAAAATGGGCACATCACCTACATGCGTACCGACTCCACAACCCTATCTGAGCAGGGGCTTACAGGCCGCCCGGCAGCAGGCGATCGCCCTGTTCGGCAAGGGATCATGTGGCGGATGCGCCGCGCCGCTACGACCGTAAGGTGAAGAATTCGCAGGAGGCCCACGAGGCTATCCGCCCGGCCGGGGAACAGTTTTCCACCCCGGCGGAGCTCGGTCACCAGCTGGATGCGGAGGAATATAAGCTGTACGAACTGATTTGGCAGCGCACGATCGCCTCGCAAATGGCGGATGTGAAGGGCGTGTCCATGAAGGTCACGATCGGTAACGAGGATGTGGAGTTCACCACGACGGGCCGCACGGTCACGTTCGCCGGGTTCCCGCGCGCCTATTCGGATGCGATTGCCGATGCCGCGAGCTCGACGCGAACCAAAAGCCGGCTGCCGCACCTGAAAGTCGGCGATGAGGTGGCGATTTCCGATGTTGCTGCCGACAGGGACACCACGAACCCGCCCGCCCGCTACACCGAGGCTTCGCTGGTGAAAAAGATGGAGGATTTAGGCATCGGCCGCCCCTCCACATACGCCAGCATCATTAAAACCATTCAGGACCGCGGCTACGTGTATTCGCGCGGCAATGCGCTGGTGCCCAGCTGGGTGGCGTTCCGCCGTGGTGGGGTTGATGGAGAAATCGTTTGCCGCCCTGGTGGACTATGGTTTCACGTCCTCCACTGGAGGATGAGCTCGACGACATTGCCGCAGGGAACGAGGTTGGTGCGAACTGGCTCAAGGGGTTTCTATTTCGGCGACAAGCACGCCTCCGACGCCACCGCCGAAACCATCGCCCGCCAGGGCGGCCTGAAGGCGCTGGTGGGCAATAACCTGGAGCAGATTGATGCGCGAGTGGTCAACTCCTACCGCTTTTCGACGACGACCAGGGCCGACCCATCTGTGTGCGGGTGGGCCGGTACGGCCCCTACCTGGAACGCCAAATCGGGTGAAATCGGATGGGAACCCGAATTCCCAGCGCGCTAACCTTTCCGACACCACCACCCCGGACGAGCTCACGCTGGGTTCGCCGGAAACTCTTCGCCACCCCCAATCGGGCGGGAGTTGGGCAAACCCCGCCAACGGCCGGGTCATTGTGGTCAAAGAGGGTAGGTTCGGGCCCTATGTCACCGAGATCATGGGTGCGGACGAGAAGGAAAAAGTGGCGGTGTCCGCGGAACAGATTGTTGCCGAGGAGCGGGCCGCGGAGGATGCCCAACGCGCCGCCGAGGGCAAGCGGGCCAAAAACTGGGAGACCAAAACCGCGATTGCCGCGAAGGAAAAACGCATCAACCAGATCATTGAGGAAACCCTAAAACCGGCCACCGCCTCCTGTTCTCCAGCATGGACCCGTCCACGGTGACCCTGGAGGAAGCCCTGCAACTGATCTCCCTGCCCCGGGAGGTGGGGGTGGATCCCACCGACGGCCAGATGATTACCGCCCAAAACGGCCGCTACGGCCCCTATCTGAAGAAGGGCACGGATTCCCGATCCCTAAGCAGTGAGGAACAAATCTTCACCATCACCCTGGATGAGGCCCGCCGCATTTATGCGGAGCCGAAACGCCGGGGTCGGGGCGCCGCCACCCAGCAGGCTATTAAGGAACTGGGCGATAATGACGTGTCCGGCAAGCCCACGAGCGTGAAGGACGGCAGGTTCGGCCCCTATGTGACTGATGGGAAACCAATGCGTCGCTACGCAGGTGACGATCCCTCACCCTGACGGATGCGCCGGGCCAACGAACTCTTGTCCGAGCGGCGCGCCAAAGAGGCCGCGGACGGCGGGCCGAAAAAGAAGGCCACGAAGAAAACCGCGGCAAAGAAAAACCACGACGAAGAAGGCGGTGAAGAAACCGACGAAAACCACCAAGCGGGTCGTGAAGGCCGGCAGCCGCAGTAAATAATCATCCCGATTGTGTGGAACACGGCATGAAACGTCTGGTTTCTAGCCCCAACTCTCCGATAGGATTTTGTATTACAAACATTTTTATCGGCAACTATCGGATGTGAGTTTGTGATGAAACCGCGTGCGGCACTGGCGGTAGCAGCGACCATGCCTTGCCGGTGCCGTGGGCATGGGCGGACTGTCCGGTTGCGCCCTACCGACCGGCATGGCGGGTTCGGCAACGGCGCCCGGCACTGGGCCGACCGGCACACAGGTGGCCGACACCGAATGCCACCCCAACTCGGACCTGGCTGAAACCGCTTTTCGGACCGTGGGTAACCGCTAAGAAAATCCCCATCCAGGGCGGCAGCCACCAGTTTTATTTCACAGTGCAGGACAACCACTTCGATCCTGCGTCGACCTCAGCTGGGTGACCCTCCAGGCGTGGAGCAGGACCGCGCACCACGATCCCATGGCGATGGAATCCGCACAACGCACCCTCTGTTTTTCATCGTGACCAGTGATTACCGACGCGAGTTTCCTTCTTTGCCTATGATGCGCGCGACATTACGAGTCGCCGACAACCAGCTGGAAGTCACCTATGAGGCCTGGCCTGCCCGCGCGTGACCGAGGGCCCACCCAGAAAATCACCTATAAATATGCGGATGGGGCGCTGCGGCAGGAAACCAACCCCACTATCGACGTGAAACCCCTGAAACTGGACTTCCACACCAACCCGCCCGCGAGCGACGCCATCACCATCCCCCTGGGTAACGCGAATTACCTCGCCCGCAATTAAAAACATATGAGGGTAATGTGTCGCCGATGTCCCCATGGGCGACGGAAAAATCTCTGCGATTTCTACCCTAACCCAGAAAACCAGCGGTCCGAGCTGCACGAACCGGCAGAAAGCCACCTGGCCAATCGTCAATGAGGGCCCCGCGCAGGCACCAACCAATAGCGACAGCAAGAGCAACAGTGAAGGTAAAACCAATTTCGCAGCCTTCTCGTTCAGCCCACCACCATCATTGCGCACATCCTATTTCCCGTCGGGGAATATCAACCCCGAGGACACATTCCCGGACGAGTCCGTGGTGCGAGTGGGCCCCTATTTTTGTGAGACACCCGCGGCGATACCGTCAAGATTTCGAATAATTCCAGCACCGTGGTGCTTGTGACGGCGTGGCGGGAGCTCCCGGGACGAGCCACTATTCACCTGGACAAATCCCGGTGGCCGCAGGACCTCAAGTCGAGCAGGTAGTGTCGGGGAGCATCACCCTAGGTGGTCAACGCTTTGCAATGCCCCGCGATGAAGCGATGGGGATCCAGTGGGAATGTATTTCATGCGTACTCTGATTACAAGCCAAGTTCATTTTCATCATCTTCATCATTATCTTCTCTCATCGCGAGCCATTCCTCATCCTCTTCGGCGTCCCATTGCTCTTCCTGAATTGACATGACTTCTTCCTCTTTTTCCAAGCCTTCATTTAACATTAGTTGGGCAGGTATGCCAGCTTCTATTAACTCTCTGGGATCAGTCATGTAATATATAGATTTAGCATCCGTAAGCTCGACATGTTTGTTACACTCACAATCAAAAGCGCCATGTAAGCTTCTTGTGTTTTTATCTGTTGTAGTGTCCTTAACCTCCCAGATTTTCATGTCAAAATTCCGAAGATCTTGCATGGTAAATTGGGATGATTTTTGTTGATTTTCTAGATTTTGTAATTGTGGGTCGAGGCGGCGTATGTTCTTCGAAGAACAGGTCGAGGACCTCTTTGCCGTTGATAGGGGTTTTACCAGTTTTATAGCTGTGCCATACTCCCAGACGCAGGTTCGAGGGCCCAGGTGATTTCTTCCCAGGAATAGCCACGTCGGTGAGCACCGAATGCCATAACAACTTTAGCATCATCAAAGTCATCACTTCTAACATGCTCATAGTATTTTCGCATGGCAGAGATGATTTTTCTACTGGGATATCATCAATAAGCACCCAATTATCAGAGGTAATGTTCTCATTTGGAATCGTAGGTAATACCAAAATCCTTATTCATAGGGCATTAATTCTGGTGGAGCTACCATCATCATGGTGCTGTTGACCAACTGGCAGAAAAATGCTGGATGCGTAATGCTAAATCACAAGCGAAGTAGGGCATAGGGTGTCGCTTTTCCGGTGGGATAGTGGGGAATGCTATCAACCAATCTCGATGAGCATCATCAGCAAGATTATATAGTAACAAGTTCGGTGTAATACACGCTTCATAAACTCTTCATCCTGTGGTGGGACACTAATGAAACCAGTTTCTGCAGCCTCATTAAATTCTTCTTTTGGTGATTTGGCAAGGAAGAATGAATCCGTGTATTTTTTCTTGCTATTTCTCGATAATCCATAAAATGCAGCTTTATTCAGATGTTTGAATTACGACCCAGCCACCTCGTGTAAACAATCACCCCGACAGCACGAGAAAACGAGGCCTGTAAATTGTACCTATAAAGTGTGACAAAAATAAAAATACTCATTGACCTCGTACCGCTGATTGCTTTGCACACTCACCACGGATAATCTTCTTACCTTCGCGAATATCGTCACCACATCAGGGATAGATCACCACCACCCACCAAGCCTGGGAGTGTTCACTAGTAGGAACATTGCTGATGGGAGCAGTGCCGCGGACAAGTGGTGGACTGCCAAGTTTATAGCTGCTGGTCAGCTTCTCGAAACCGTAGATGACAGGTAACTGAGGAGATGCTTGTCGATTGCGCGGTGAGTCAATGCGGAAATCGTCATGATGGGCGGCATTGAGCTTCCGCCGACGAGGAAACCGTAACGATCACCGCATGCCAGTTTAATTGTAGAAAAGCTTGCTTGTCGACGCTCTAAGGTGCATCATCGTCGTAGTTGTCTTCTTCGTCTTTGCTTGTGGCAGGGCTGGCGTATTCGTTGAGGAATTGATCAAGAACCTCCCTACCAGTTTTAGCTTTTTCCCCGGTTTCGTAGATTGTCCATTGCCCGGTACAAACCTCTAACACCTCAGCGAGCTCATCCCAAGAACAACCATAGTAATGTGCGTCGAGGGGTTGCATCAGCGAGTCCTCGAAATCATCAGTAGTCATGAGGTACTTCAACGCGGGCGCAAAAATATTCTCCACGGGGGTGTTATCAATCAGGGACCAATCCGTAGGTTGGATATTATCATCAACGATAAATTCACTAACACCCTCGGTGGTATCGGCATAAGCCATAAGCTCTGGTGGAGCAACGACATATATTGGGTCACCACTGCCGATCCGGCCAATCCTCGGATTCGAAAGTGCTGCGCTACCTGCCATAGAGGGCATAGGGTTTCGTTGCTCCGGGGAATCAGGGGGAATGCTAATAGCCATGCCCAGTAGTATGGGTATCGCTGGTTGAGTATCCGCCGAGTTGGGTTTCGAAAAGCTTGTTTGCGGTATACAATAAATGTTCATTAATGATAAACCCGTTTCTCGTGCTTCCTTGATTTTCCTCCTCGGTGAGTTCGGGACCGGAGGGGAACCCACGCTGCCGAGCAGCTATTTCCCGATAACCCGCGAAAGTCTCCTTGAGGTTTGTCCAGAGGATGAGCGGAAGCAATCCAATATTACGATTGCTTCCCAGCTGATTTATCCGAATACCGATACTATTTTTCAGCAAGGTATTTTTCCTACGTCGATTAATTTTATTGTGGTGGTAGCACGCGATCTCTACCAACGGGTTTTTGATCTGCATCTCCTCGGTATCCTCATACTCTACATCAACGCCCCTGGTGGCCTGCATCTTGATCCAACCATATTCATTCTCATCATCTAAAAACCCGAATCGAGTAGAATTTACCTGGTCGGCTTGCCATGTCTTTTTGTCTCTGAAGATTTTGTATGTGAAGGGATCGCTGTCATCTTGCGACATGGTTTTCTTCGAGAAGTCGCCTCATATCATGAGGGTTAATGGAGGTGATGATTTCAAACCCGGTGAGACACGGGCATGAGGAACACGGAACGAAAGGGAGGTTTCCCACTGATAACAACCCTACCAAGTCGTTTTCTTGTGCTCGTGGGTTGAGCCGCATAATAGGATAGTTGTGCAGCAAGATGTTGGGAGAGACCTGCTGCTTGAAGCGTCTTCCCTGGAGCCTGTGAACATCTGCGCTATATGCCATGGTTATTTCCTTCTGTGGTTGTATGGTTTGCTATGTGGCCTGACTATGACCACCAAGCATCATCTTCGTCTTCGGTGAAATCCTCATAATCATCGTCTTCTGGGTCAGGGTCGGGAAGCGCATATTCTTGGAAGAAATGTTCGGGGACTTCTTTGCCAGTTTGAGGTGTTTTTCCGGTCTCCCGGTTCGGCCATAGTCCAGTGCATACTTCCAAAACGCTGGCGAGATCTTCCCAGGAACAGCCTTTATCATGCGCATCAAAAACCGCGTCGGCGGCGTTTTCAAAATCATCATTGCTGAGGAGATATTTTTGCAAAGCAGGTAGGATATTTTCTACAGGAATGCCGTCGACGAGGGACCAGTCGGTGGGTTGAATCTTGGCATCAACAATAAAATCATCCACGATGCCATCATCAGCATTGATATAAGGTGTGAGTTGTAGCGGCATCACAATGAAAACCGGACTTTCACGACTACCCCAGCCGATCTGCTGGACATCGAGAGCTGCGCCGCCCGCAAAATAAGGCATGGGTTCCGTTGCTCCGGGGAACAGTGGAAAAGCCAGTAACCATAACCAGTAATAACCATAGTTAGTCGCGGTACTGCTTAATTGGGTGGGGAAAACATATTCGGACTGGAGCGGGTAGTCGTCAATGATAAAACCCAGTTTGGTGAGCGTCTGGATTTCTTCCTCAGTGAGCTGAGATCGGAGGAGGAATCCACGCTGCTGAGCGGCTAATTCGATACGACATGATGTTTCCTTCAATGCTAATTCTAATTATAAAACGGTAGATTATTTATTAAATGAGGTTTTAATGAAATATTTTTCTCCCAATAATTATTGAAGTGTGACAGATAACCAATAAAAAGGTGTCAATGATTGACTTATATGGGGTGGGTAGCACATTTGAGCAGCTCATTGGTGTAGCGTCATGTGCTAATTTAATTGCTGCTTAATGTGGTGTTAACGTGAATTAAATTTTTGTAGAGCGATTATTTTTGTCGCTTGTGCTTTCCTGTTATGGGATGGCTGTCATATGGTGCGCAATGTGCCATAAAGACAATGGAGCATCGTGTCGGGCGTTGTGTTTTGCAAAAATTTACGAACGATCCCATCGGAGTGCGTCAGGGTGAATCTTATGATTCTGCTCATTTTTGCATGCCCTCCCACGAGAGTCCGTCGTCAAGCATCGTGGAGGAGTGCTTGCGATTGCGTGGTTGGCTAATGCGGAAGGCATTGGGCTCTGCTGACGAAGAAACCGTAATGACCACCGCATGCCAGTGGTCGTGTACGGTTTATTGCAAACAAGCTCGCTTGTCGACGCTACAAGGCGCGTTCTCCGCAGCTATAGCTGCATTTCCTCCAGGATCTTTCCGGTGGGCTTGTCGCCGCCGGCCACGGTTCCTCGGTCAGAAACACCTTGAGGTGGCGGATCTGCAGATGGCATCCACACGTCTTTATGTTCCTCTGGGGTGATTACCCCGGCCGAGATTGATGCGGCCGGCTTGGTTCACGCCCACACCTGGATTCCCATACCTTTTCTCACCTCGGTGCCCCTGCACCACTGCCCCGGCCTTATTCATGCGGTGGTGGATGACACCAGGTGGAGTCGCACTCCACTGCGAACTCATGGTGATGCTCTGGGCATCCGCGGACTGCATGATCTCGGACATCGCCTGGTTGGTAGGCCCGGTGCTGGGGCGGAGGCAGCTTGGGCAGGGAGGAATCCGCTGCCGGCCAAGAGCGCGACCACCGCGGCCGCTGCGGCAATGAACATGACGCGTTGCTTCGATAGGCGAAACCGCCAATTGCCCAGGTTGATAACGCGCCCGCCACCGGCACCACTCGCCTCGCTGGCACCGGGCCCCACCCGAATCCGCCTTGGCCGCGGTCACATCCGCAGGCTCCGCAGCATCCGGGTCCGTGGTAGCAACGTCCGTGCTGGTTACCGCGTCTGCTCCTGTGGTGGCCGGGGTGCCGGAATCCCCCTCCGGTTCGATCCCGTCGATGGCTGCCAGCACAGTATCCCTTCAGGGAATCCGACGGGGTGACCGGCACCGTGAACAACGCTAGGGCGTCGGCAAGCTCAGTGTCGGCTAATTTCTCGTCAGGTAGCCAGGATTGGTCCTTAGTAGTCATCATGCCTCTTTCTTATTATGTAACATGCAGGGCAGATTTTGGTTTTTCAATCCATCACGGACGGGTCTTAGCCGTCCCAGGGGAATGCCCAGGTGGTCGGCGAGTTGTTGCTGGTGAGCCCACCAAAATAGGTGAGCATAATGGCGGTGCGGTGCGGCTCCCCAATGTCGTTTACTGCGGCACGCAAATGCTCACCCTCAACACTGGCTGTGGCGTCTTCTTCCACATCAATATAGCGGGTGAGCTGTTCAAGCATGGTGGTGCGCCTCGTCGCGCGCGCGAGTGCCGCCATGCGGAACGAAGCTTATCAACGGCGCGGGAGCGGGCGGCGCGCGAGCACCACCCCTGCGCGTCCCTCTTTCGGGGAAAACATTGGGGCGGTGCGCCAGATTTGCCCTAAATACCTCTGGGTGATTTCTTCGGCGATGGCTTCGGTTGCGGAGTACCTGCATGCAGATACCCATGACCCGGGCTGCTAGTCGATCATAAAGTTCGCCGAATGCGCGCTTGTCACCGAGTGGCAACCTGCACAAGTAGCTCTTCGCTGGATAGATCCATGGTTATCCAGAGTAGCGCCCACACAGGTTTGTGCTTTTACCACCATCGTACTGCCCCTGATTTTTCCTCGGTCATCATCGTGGTTTCCTGAGAATCCATCCCCGACGGTGCCATGGAATCGGACGGGCTCATGGCACTCTGACGATGACGGTGCCATGGCATCCGAGGGCGCGTTCGACATGGACATTGCGGGCGACATGGCTGGTGCGGACGTCTGCGACATCGCTCCAGTTTTATCGCACGCAACCAGACCCGTGAGCGTCAGCCCCAATGCGCAGGCGATGGCAATCATTACGGTTGGTCATGATTGTCTCCTTATCGTATGTGGTAGCCGCCGTGATGGCGGTCATAAAAGAGTTCGAGTCCTCGAATATTTGGATTGGTCCAATCAAAGCGGTGGTTGGCACCGAATATTCCCACAAGAACTTTGAAAGGACTTTACTATGGTTTTCTCTTATTCTGATAGGTTTTATCGGTGGGGTGTTAACGAGTCTTTCCCCCTGCATTATCCCGGTGCTGCCACTGGTTTTGGCCGTGAGCGCCGGGGATAAGCGGCGTCCTACTATGTGGCCAGTGGCATGGTTGTCAGTTTTGCTGCGATCATCTCAGCGGTTCGATCGTGCTCAATTTGTTGGGCTGCCCCAGGATCACGGTGCGCTGGGTGGGCATTGGGTTGCTCGTCCTCGTGGGCCTGGGCATGCTCATTCCGGTGCTGGGCGAGTGGGTGCAGGCGCCATTCGACCGGCTGCCCGCCTCACGCGCTCCTGACCAAGGCGCAGGGCCGGGGCGGTTTTCGTAGTGGGGTTGGCCCTGGGTGCGGTGTACGTTCCGCTGCGCCGGGCCAGTCCTGGCAGCTAAATACCGTTGCCGCGGCCACCGGCGAGATTGACGCCTCGATCATCGCGCTGACCATTGCGTTTGCCATCGGTGCGGCCATTCCACTGTCCATGTTTGCCCTCGGCGGCAATCGCATGAGCGACTGGTTTCGATCCCACCACACCGCTTTTCGACGCTCGGCCGGCGCCGTCGTCATCGCCATGGCGGTCCTGCTTGCCGTCGACGCCCCAACGGCCATCCAACGGCTCGTGCCCGATTGGACCAGTAGTGCCCAACAGGCCCTAGGAAACCACATCATCGGAAACCAAGACCTGGAGTCCTGCCGCAAGGGCGACCCCGGGACGCCACACGATTGTGGCCCAGTGCCGCAACTATCCAGGCTAGAGAACTGGATCAACACCGACCAGGCCATTGATCCGGCCACCTCGGGGAAGGTGACCCTGGTGGATTTTTGGGCCTATGCCTGCATCGACTCCGCCAGCGTGCTAACGAGCACGTCGTCTGCTTTACGACCACCACGAAGGACTATGGCGCTCGACGTTATCGGTGCGCATGCGCCCGAATACGCATTCGAACAGGATGCGGACAACGTTCGGAAGGCCGTCGAAGCGCAGTAACATCAGAGCACCCGTGGCGCAGGATAACAGCTTCGCCACCTGGAAGAACTTTCCATAACCGCTGACTGGCCGGCGCACTGTCTTACGGACCACACCGGTCGGCTGCGGCAGGTGCACGAGGGCGAGGCACACGCGGAGACCGAGCGGGTGGTGCGGCAGCTCTTGCAGGAGCGTAATCCGGGCATTGCACTACCAAACCCCTATTGAACAGGATGAACACGCCATCACCGAGCCGCGATCCCGGAAACCTACCTGGGGCCTCCGGTCACAGTACCGGGTTTCGGGAACTCCGCCGCTGGGATATTATGCGCTTCAGGGCGAGTGGGACGTCAACCCCATGGACATCACGCCCCGGAGTGATGGGGCGACGGTGAGCTTCACTCACCAGGCCCGTTGGGTGCAATTGGTGGCCTCTGGGCAGGGAACGGTTACGGTCAAACGCGCCGATGGTACTGAACAAACTTTCGATATCACTGGTGATGGTACGGTGGATATTATTCGTAAAGATAATGGGGATCCAGAACTTATCACTCATTGCACCATCCCCAGGTGTTCATCTGTATTCCATTACTGGCTGAGTAATTCTGCGATATTGTTCACAATACTACCGCAAATCGGGCATAGTCACAGAAAATCGGGCATACTTGGCGGTATAGATATGTCGTCAGGAAGGGTGCTTTCAGAATATGAAAGATATCGTTGGTAATAAAGTTGTGCTTATTGGCGCAGGCGATATGGGCGTCGCTTACGCGTATGCTCTGGTGAATCAGGGCACGTGCGATCACCTGGCAATCATCGACATCGATGAAAAGAAGTTGGAAGGTAACGTCAAGGACCTTAACCACGGCGTGGTGTGGGCATCTTCGCGGACCTGCGTCAAAGGGCACCTACGCGGATTGCGCCGACGCCGCTATGGTCGCTCATTTGCGCCGGTGCCGCCTGAAAAAGCCTGGTGAAACGCGGCTGCAGCTCGTTGGCAAGAACATGAAGATCATGAAGTCCATCGTGGACGAAGTGATGTCCAATGGCTTTGATGGTATCTTCCTGGTCGCATCCAACCCGGTGGACATCCTTACCTATGCCGTATGGCAGTACTCAGGCCTGGATTGGCACCAGGTTGTCGGTTCCGGCACCGTGTTGACTCGCCCGGTTCCGCTATCTGCTGGGTGAACGCTATGCTGTTGTCCCCCACCTCGATTCACGCCTCACATCATTGGCGAGCACGGCGATACCGAGCTACCGGTGCTGTCGTCCGCCACCATTGCCGGCGTGTCGATGCGGAAGCAGCTGGAGAGGACCCCAACCTTGAAGGTGAGCTCGAAAAGGTCTTCGAAGAGACCCGTGATGCTGCCTGCAACATCATTGAGGCTAAGGGTTCAACCTCGTATGGTATCGAGCATGGGCTTGGCCCGTATCACCCGTGCCATCCTGCAAAACCAGGATGTGGCGCTACCGGTGTCTGCCTTGCTCAATGGCGAATACGGTGAGGAAAACATCTACATTGGCACCCCGGCCATTCTGTACCGTGAGGGTATTCGCCGGGTGGTGGAGCTGGAGATCAGCGACCATGAGAAATGGAGCGTTTCAAGCACTCCGCCAAGGTGCTGCGCGAAAACTCAGGAGGAATTCTTCCCAGCCAAGTAGCCCTCAGGTACTTTCCAATTCCAAAGTAAATTCTTGGGTAGTCGGGTAGTGGTTGAACCATTTTCGGAATGGTCATGAACAGGGAAAATCTGACCAGTCCTGTTCCGGTTGAGCCACGTGCCAGTGCTGCCCTGACCACAACAAACGCCCCCGCCACTCATTGTGAGAATGGCGAGGGCGTTTGCGTGCACCTATGCCCTGAAAATGGTGGGTCCCTTTGGGCGTCGAAAAGCGAGGGCCTATTTATCAAGATTATCTATAGCGTACTGTGCGCCTCAGGGGTGAAACCGCTCCCATACTCGCTGGTCAGCTGGTCGTAGAGTTCGGAATCAGACATGGCGTGTACTTTTGGTACGCCTTCGCCGCATCCAAAGCCTCGGCATTCCAATCGGCTTTCACGTTATCAATAGCGTATTGTGCAGCATCTGCCGGGTATTTCGAACCATACTCACTCAGTCAACTGTTCATGCAGCTTGGCCTGGAAAAATCCGAATACTTGAGGGTACGACTCCGCTGATCGAAGCGCATTCTTGTATTCGCGTGAAACGTTTTCGGTGCCGCTTCCCTGCGTCACCCGGACCCCTCCTCAGAATCGCCCGCGGTCCCGAGCTGTTCGGCGGCATCCCGCGCCTGCCGGATGCCGCACTATCTATGGAGTTGCCATCGCATTGGCGGACGACCTAGCCGCGGATGTCGTGCTGGAAATATCGCCACAACCAGCAAGATTCATGGCAAGAACGAAACCGGCAATGCCGCCAAGGGTGGCTTTATGCCGTGGATTGATGAATCATCTCATCTCCTCGAAAAAGCATGCTATAAACATGCGCTAATAAAAATAACAAGATTATTTTAAGCATTGTGAGGCGTCATTCTTTATAATTTCATATATGATTTGCGCCACTAAACGACCGTTTATAAGCACATCACGGATGATCTCGTTCATGTGCCTATCATGCTTGATACGAAGGTAATGCTGCTGTCTCATTCATGATTTTTACTAGCGTCAGCATGGTGCTTGAGTGAGCCAGCATTGACACTCTTGGTGCCAATTCCTGTGCTGATGCTGATGCAGCTTTCATGCGGATTGTTTGACGGCGGGCGGTTTCATAGTGGGTAATGCCGGTATCAATGCTGCATCCCCTTTACTTGCCTCCGCTGCCGAAATGTCGGTGGCTTCTTCGCAAAGCCCTCGACATTCCTGGTTTTTGGTTTCGTGGGGTTGCTGGGGGTTCCGGCATGGGCCCAGGCTGGAACCGCCCATATATCTACCGGCACATCCGCTATAAGCGCCACTCGTGCCATATTGCCATTGGTCGACAAGACTTCAGACTACTTACCTCTAATGGGGTTAGTGTCTTGTTGTATCTGTCCCATATCTAGTTGATTAGTTGTGTAGCAGCCCCATATGATTGCATACTGGTGGTTAATGCCATGAATAAAGTGCCCCGAACCGCTCTGATACTTTTTACTGACCCACCAACTAACTCAAATCTTAACCGTACAAACATTCCTACCTTTTCCCTGCCACTATTCCTTCCCTTATCGCACCATCGGATAACACACAAGAAACACATCATGGACATAGCCAAACTTCGCACCATAGCATTGTTGATGCTCACGGCGTTTCTTGTGGTATCTTGCAGTAGCGCTGGGAAGAATGACGATCCAGACACAACCACCAGCGCATCTGCGGCGCCGCAGTGCCCCGAAGCAGAAAGCTTGACCTAGCGAAACCGCCTTTGGCCCTGTGGTTGCAGGGTAGAAAGATTCCGCAGCAGGAGGCAGGGCTTGGCATGGGATTTTCGAGGGTACTCGACAACCATTTCGACCCGTGCGCCAAGCTGAGCTGGGTGACCTTGCGGGGTGTGAGCCAGACGGTGGGGGAGGAACAGCAGTCCGCCTGGGATGATGCCACCCAAACCGTGGTGTTTTTCCACTACGACAAGTTGATTACCGACGTGCACCAGTTGGTGGCACCGCAAATCGGCAAGATTAAGGTGGAACCGGATACAATCACAGTGGAGTTCGCCGAGTTTTTCCCCTAATTATCCCGCAGAATGGCATGGGGATTGGGAGGCCATCACCTATAAACTCAAGGGCGATAAGCTCGAACAAAAACCGATCCGATTTTGAGACATTCGGGCCCTGGACCTAGACTTCGGCAAGAACCCACCGCCGAGTTCCCACAGTGTGATTAGCCCCTATGGGAATGTGCACCAGAAACCATGGGATTATGAGGTGAAATCCGGGGTGTTGGCGCGGGTGCCCATGGATGATATCCAGATTTTGTGCGACATCGCCCACAAACCCAACGAGATTCACTGCCAGAACCAGCAGGAATCCACATGGCCGCTCATCGCCCCACTCCCAACGATGATGCGGGTGCCGATCGTGGCAATGGTGACACCAACCATGCCCACATTATTTTCGGAACCCCAAACCAGTTCTACACGTCTCTTTCGTTTCCCAGCAATACCACCGCCGGTGAGCTTATTGCCGACGAGGCGGTGACCAAGGTCGGCCAGTACCTGATCGATACCCGGGGCGACAACGTGAAGATTTCCAATAATGCGTTCACCGTCACTCTTGCCAGCGGCGTCGCGGTCGCCGAGCAGAAACCCCTGGTCAAGCTGGATACTTCCGGGTTTCCCAATAATTTAGCGCCGTGGGAATAGCCTGAAGCTTATCGACGCTCGAAGCGGGGAGGATCCGCAACTAGCAGTATTGCCCGTAGCGCTGTTCCCGTTCGGATTGGTTTAGCTGGGGAATGTCAATGAGTTGGTGGGGAAGGCATGGGTTTTGTGATGAGCCGATCCTTGACGGTCAACCCGTCCGGGTTTTGGAAATCAATAGAACCAAAAAGCCACCAGTAGGGAGTCGATTACTCAGTGAGAACCCCATACCCACATCCGCCGATGGTTTGGCGATCATAGTGAGGGTACCGCAGCGCCCCCAACGGGTCGGGGAGCTGGGAGCGCTGGGGGAGGTTTCTTGCGCACCAGCACATGGTGTTACTGCCCCGGTGAGGGCGGCGGTGAGTGCGATAATGAAGATGGTTCTGTTTTATGCGTGAATTCATGTGGGTCATTCCTTGTGATTGCTGCCTTACCATAAAGGTTAGTAGTTATTGCGGTTACCAATCATCGTCCTCGTCGTAGTCGTCTTCTTCGTCATAACTGTCTTCGTTGATGTCTGCGGGTTCGTAGCCTTCTCGGAGAAAATGATCGAGACTTCCTTGCCGGTTTGAGGCTTCCTGCCGTTTTCATCGGTCCATGTTCCGACACAGACTTCTGATACATCGGCGAGTTCTTCCCAAGAACAGCCGTACTGGTAAGCACTAACAACTGCAAAGGCAGCATCTTCGAAATCATCGTTAGTAAGAAGATATTTCCGTAACGCAGGTAGAGCATTTTCTGTTGGGATGTCGTCAACTAGGGACCAATCGGTGGGTTGAATGTTATCGTCAACGATAAACTCATCTGTAACCCCTTCCTCGATGTTGGCGTAGGGCATGAGTTCTGGTGGGGTGATGATATGCGTGGGATTGCCGCTATTAACAGTCCAACCAATTCCTCGGATATCGAGGGCCTCTCCTGCTACATATGAGGCATAGGATTCCCGTTGTTCAGAATGGTCGGGAATGCTAAAAAGCCATAAACCAATAAGCATCATCATTTTGGCGAATGCCCGCTGAGCTGGAGTGCGGAAAAATATGCTTGGAGTGTAATGAGGGTAGCTTCTAAAGCCTTCTTCAACAAGAAACCCGGTATCCCAGTGCTCCTGGATTTCCTCTTCGGTGAGTTGGGACCGGAGTAAGAACCCACGCTGGTTGGCGGCCTAGTTCTCGATAGTGCATAATATGTTTTCTTAAAAATTGTAATGGGTAAACGTCGGCTAAATTATTAGATATATCTTTTAATGGGGTAAATTTGGTCTGCCCGCCAAATATGAAGTGTGGCAGATGATCTATAGGAGTCAATGGATGGTTTATATGGGGTAATGTCGGTGACGGTATCGGGTAATATCGTGGCTATATGCCTATTGAATAATTTGCTTAAAAATGGTGTGAACGCGAATTAAATTTTTGTAGATAGATCAATTTATCACTTATGCTTTCACCTTTATGGGGTATGCCGTTATCGTGCAGGATTGGTGGGGGTCGCCAAGGTTTTATCATGTCTGAAGTCGTGTTTTAGTAAAAATTTACAAATTGCTCCCATTTTTAGCTATGGTGTTATTTATCTGATGGGTGTAAATCTAATCTTATTAGTTCTTGCGCTACTTCCCTCAGCTTTATGAGCTAGAGGTAGAGCTATATACATTAAAAATGTGGAAAAATAATAACTACACAAAAATAATAGCCGTGGTTTTGCTGGTGATGCGCTTGGCGTGACGTCGTAAAAGCGTATGGTGGCGAGGGCTTCGGATAGAAAAATATTGAGGATATATTAGATGACAGCCAAACATTATTTCACCGTTATTCCTATTGCGGTATTTGCGTATGCTTTATCCGCCTGCGCTAACTTCGGGGCGCTCATTATGCCACAGTCGGTGCCTTCCGAAGCCGCCGTGGTCGCCAAATCCACCGCGGCGCAGCCAGCCCCAGCAGCGGTGACGGCGGGGGCGCGCAGAAAACCGAAAGTGACGCCAAAGGGTGCGGAATCGTGCACCAATCCGCAATTGGATTTAGCGGAAACCGCCTTCGGCTATTGGCTGACACCGAAAAATGATTCCCACTAGCCTGCGGTCAAGCTTCTACAAATTTGATGTTGTCGATAACCAGTTCGATCCGTGTGCGAAGTTGAGTTGGGTTACCTTGGACGGTACATCTGGGGTCATGGATGGGGATCGTTGTCAGAGGATATTTCCAGCCAGACGGTCATGTTCTTCAGCAGGACAAGTTCCTCACCAGGGCGCCATTTTTATATGTCAAGGAAGTCAATGATGTTACTGTTCAAGGCGAGAAAAATCACGATTAAATACACTCCCCAGAAGACTGATGAGGGAGCGGAAGGCCGAATATAAGCTAGAGGGCAAACGAATGGTGCTTAGCTCCCACAACGTCAGGGCGATACGTCCGCCAAGTTTGACTTCACCAAGAACTATCCGCCCTACAGATTCGAGTGAGTCTCATGCCATACGGCAATGCGAATCACCAGGTGAATATTGAAGACTATTCGGGGACGCAGTTGGCCGAGGTCGCCATGGGGGACAGGGACGGTTCTGTGCACATTGTCCGCGAATCCCAAGTAACCTGCGAAAATCGGCGCGAATCGACGTGGCCGGTGCAGGCGCCAACCGCCCTGCCTGGCGACTCCCAAGGCCGGCCCGAATGGCACCACGAATCACGCCTCCATTGACTTCGGCATGCCGTACGATTTCTACACCACCTATATGCCTTCCGGAAATATTAAGGCCCAGGCCAACATTCCGAATGATACGGTGGCCACGGTTGGGCGCATCCTGCTAGATACTCGCGGAGACACGCTCAAGGTCTCCAATAATAAGTACACGGTGACCTTGGGCGATGGTGTGGCATCGGCGGAGAGCAAGCCCTTGTTCCAGTTCGATACCTCCCGCTACCCGGACGCTTCCTCCCCTGCGAAAGTGGGATAGCGCGTAGCCCAATTTTGCTTGTCGACGCCCTCCCGCTCGTCTCCCTAGTAGCCGTGGTATACATGAAACATGGGTGATACCAGCAATAATGAGACGGGCGCTGAAACCCCTAATAGGAATATTGGGTTTGCGGAATTTGATGCCATGAAGGATGCTCTGGGTGCATTGAAGGCCGCCTATGTTCATAGGAACATTGCTGATGAGAGCAGTGCCGCGGACAAGTGGTGGACCGCCAAATTCGTGGCTGCTGAGCAGCTTCTCGAAACAGTAGATGATAGTAATCCCGAGGAGATGCTTGCGATTGCGCGGTTGGCTAATGCGGAAATCGCCATGATGGGCGGCATCGGGCTCCCACCAGCGGATGGGGCATCATGACTAATCTGACTGCTCAAGATTTTCCAGTATCCATTGAACAACAAAACACATACTCCAACGGTATTTACAAATAGCTATTAGAGGAAGAAACTTCAACCTCATGATGTGCCGCAGATAGCGTTCATCGGTGGGCAGCCTGGATCGGGGAAGAGCCCGAACCATCAATAATGTTCTCAAGAGCATGGGTGATGGGCTAACAATAGATTCTGACGAACTACGATTGCTGCACCCTGACATCGCGCGTATTTCACAATTAGATCCACTTCGAATGGACGTGTTATCAGAATGGCGGTGGGGGAATGGACGAAAGCTCTCATTACCTACATCCGGGAGCAAAAGATTCAACGTTATTATCGAAAACTACTTTTTGCGCGTTCAGAGATCATGGCTGCAGAGGCTGAAAATTTTGAGCGGGCAGGATACCAGTGCTCGTTTATCGCTCTTGCTGTGCCGGAATCGGTATCACGGTTAGAGATTGTGAACCGCTACCGGGCAGCAGTACAAAGTGGCAATATTCCCCGGTGGACATCCGGTGTCCCACACCAATGCCTATGCGGGGATAAAAACCACCGTACAAGAGCTGCTTTCATTGGGTACAACGCCGAAGTCACCATTGTCTCCCGATTCGGTGACCAAAATATTCTTGTGGATTCACCAGATCAGGGCCGCTGATGCGATCACACATATCCGTGAAGACTATTTCACAAAGGAAAACATTTTCGTGGTGGCGGGATACCTATGCTCAAGTGGTTGATTTCGTTTTACAGAATGGTCTCGTGACTGATTACTCGCATACATTACTCACAAATCTCGCCGAAATGCGGAAGAACTGTTGGGAAATGATGTGCCCGCGAATCATGAGGGCATTCCACGTGGCTTTGAAGGATGCTGTCAATAAACATAGTTGAGACAGAACCGGCCAAATCAATTTCATTAGGGTGTGCACTAGGCGTCCACCCGTTCCCTGAGCGTACCACGGTACCCTTAAGACAGGACAGTGCCGAACCCGAGCTCTGGTGCGTAACACAGTAACACATCCAGCTCGGTCGGCACTCCGTGACCTGATGCACTCTCATAACGCTTTGGAACAGTGACAACATGCACATCATCGCACACCGTGGCTTCAACGGCCGCTGCCGGAAATGAGCCCGCTCGCCTGTGAAAAAGCCCTCACACTCCCCATTCATGGCGTGGAATGTGATGTGCGGCTTTACCCGTGACGGGCGGGTGGTGTGCACCCACGACCGCACTATGGAGCGAGTTGCCGGCGACCCCACGGTGGTGTCGCAGGCAACCGCGGGCCAGTTGAAAAAGCTCAGCATTGCCCAAACCTTTGCTCCCCAACCCGGGCGCCCACCTCTCCGGTACCCGACAGGTTTGCCGCCGGCCGGACGGCCCCTGGTCCAGCACCTGCTCACCCTGGATGAGCTGCTCGACATGGTGTTCGCCACGGACGATAAGCACCTGTACATAGAGACCAAACACCCCAGCCGGGCCGGCCGGATGCTGGAGGAACAACTGGTGTTGCGGCTGCGCTACCATAATCTGTTGCAGAGTCGCCGCATTCATGTGATCTCGTTTTCGCACGTGGCGATGCGGCGCATGCGGGCGTTGGCTCCCCAAGATTGAGACGTTTTATCTGCGCCGCGACTGGGAGGCCAGGGTGAATCCCAGGATGTGCGGCTGTCTGCGTCGAAAGGCTTGGGGCTGTCGGTGGCGCGCGGGCATAGCAGCCCTGGCTGATCACCGACAATACTTATATGTGGACGGTGAACGAGCCGGCGGATATGGTGTGGGCCAGGGATCATGGTATTTCGGTGATGGCCACGGATTTCCCCGACGTTGCCTTGGATGTGGTGGGATCGGGTAAGTTGTAACCCATGGCTAAACGGAAAAAGAATCAGGAGCAGCTGCCCGAGGGCATGAGTCGTCGTCAAGCAAAGTTGGCTGCTCGGGCCGCGGAGCGTGCCGCATTGGCGCGGGACCCGCGACCCTACGGGAACCTGCCGTTTGAGGCGGATTTGATTGCGTTGCAGGAGTTCGTGCCGTCCGCAACGGTGAAAGTAGCGGTGCCAGGTGCGGAACGGGACGTGTACCTGTGCACCGTGCTGCCCGGCGGTGGTGCGGTATTGGTGCGGGACGACGGCGCCTATGTGGCGTTGCAAACCCGCAACCAGTCGTATAATCCGCATCGGGATCTCACCCGGGCGCTGGGTGGGCGATCACTGCCCAGCCGGGCGAGGAGGTTGGAGTCGGCCGTGGCCGAGAACGTGGAGCCGAAACTCGACAAGCTCATCCTCGCCATGGCCCCCCGAGGACATTAGGTTTTCGACGATTTTCACCTGGTGGATTCCCGCCGGCACAGAGGTCAACCCGCAGTATGCGCAGGCTATTAAGGCCGCCAACGATTCCGTGATGCCGTCGCGCCGCATCACCACCGACATCGCCGGCGCCGCCTGGTGGATCGACACCGGTGACAAGGCCCACATCCGGTGGTGCGCACCGAAAACGAAGACAAGGTGGTTCGCGCCCTGGCGGATTGCCGCCCGCGGTGAGCTGAAGTTGGGTGAGGAAACTAAATTCGCCGGCGTGTTCCGCACCCACGGCATTGCGGTGCCGGTGTGGGACCTGGACCCGGATCGGGACTACACCAACTATGCCGCCGAGCTGAAACAGGGTGGACAAGGCCATTCTTGCCGAGCTGGATAACGATGCGCAGCTGTCTTCGGAGGAGCGTCGGCAATTGGAGAACATTAAGTCTCGTCAGGTGACCATTTAATAAAACAGGTAAAAATTATCTAATTTTTCGAGAATTTTCAGCGCATAACTAACGTGCTTGCGGAATAATGAGACACTATCTTCACATCGTCCGCTCCGTCACGAATAGGAAAAAGTTATGAGCTTCGCCACTATTCTCGATACGCTCACCACTATTATTTGGTCGCCAGCACTGGTGTTTGTGTGCCTGGCCGTGGGGATTTTCTTCACCGTTAGCACGCTGTTCATGCAGATTCGTTGTATTCCCGACATGTTTCAGCAGATGGTGAGCAATGATGATTCGAATCCGGGGTGTCGTCGTTTAAGGCATTGATGATCTCCCTGGCTGGCCGGGTCGGCGTCGGCAATATTGCCGGGGTGGCCACCGCCATCGCTTACGGTGGCCCGGGTGCCGTGTTCTGGATGTGGATCGTCGCCATTTTCGGCGCCGCCACATCCTTCATCGAATCACTCTCGCCCAGATATATAAGGAGAAAGACCAGGACACCGGCGAATATCGAGGTGGGCCGGCACTATATTGAAAAACCTTCCAGCACACGCGGGCCCGAAAAATTCATGCTGGTGTACGCCATTATTTTTGCGGTGTGCATGGTGCTGTCCGGCGGATATTTCCTCCCTGGGCATTCAGGCGAACGGGGTGGCCGACGCCATGCGCAACGCGTGGGGATTAACGTGTGGCTCAGCGCAGCCGTGTCGGCGGTGCTGGTGGGCGTCATCATCATGGGTGGGGTGAAGCGGATCGCTAACTTCGCCTCCCTGGTGGTGCCGTTCATGGCCATCATCTATATCTTGGCCTGCAGTCATCATCATGTTCGTCAATTTCCACCATATTGATGACGTGTTTTCCCTGATTTTTCCGGTCGGCGTTCGACCGGGAGGCCATGTTCTCCGGGATGCTGGGGTCGGCCATCATGTGGGGCGTGAAGCGCGGCATTTACTCCAACGAGGCTGGTCAGGGCACGGGTCACCAGTCGGCGGCTGCTGCCGGTGTCGCACCCGGCGAAGCAAGGCTTCGTGCAGGCGTTCGCCAGTGTGTGCGGGCACACTGTTTGTGTGCTCGGCAACCGCGTTCATCATTCTCTCGACCGACATGTATAAAGGTGTTCGAAGGCGAAAAGCCAGGACGGTCGGTGCGTTACGCCGGCCAGCTTGCCGACGGCGTAGACGTGGGACCCGGCTTCGTCAGGAAGGCCTCAACAGCTTCGTGCCCGGCATCGGCGCCGGGTTTGTGGCGTTGGCCGATTGTGCTGTTCGCGTTCACCACGGTGCTGGCCTACTACTACATGGCGGAAACCAACCTGGCCTATTTCAACCGGTGGATTCCCAACCATAAGGTGCGGGTGTCGCTGCTCATCGGCCTGCGGGTGCTGGCGGTCGCCTCGGTGGTTATTGGCGCCACCACCACCCCGGGCAATGCGTGGGCCCTGGGCGACATCGGGGTGGGCGTGACCACCTGGCTGAATATCATTGCGATCACCATTGTGCAGATTCCGGCCGCAAGGCCCTGTGGGACTACCAGCGGCAAAAAGAGGGCTGGGCTCGACCCGGTGTTCAGAACCGGAGAAGCTGGGAATCAAGAACGCGGACTTTTGGACGGTCCGGGCGATGGAAGAACGCATCGCGGCGAAGCGTGCGGCCGGCGACAGCGACAGTAAAGACGAAATCGACAGTAAGCCCAACCCCAATAATCGGTTTCTATGCGCCGATAGATAAGCGTTTTTGCTGGAAATTAGCCCCAGATTAGGGTAATCTGGGGCATTTTCTGCGACTTAGGGGCTCATAACTGGGGCGGCTCGTGCATAATGAGCAGATGTATTCCGCGTCACAAAGAATGGAGAGGTGCCATGAGTTTTGCTGCACTCCTCGAAACCCTCAATAGCGTTATTTGGTCGCCGGCACTGGTGTTCCTGTGTGTTTGGCGGTGGGGGGTTTATTTCACCCTGACCACGCTGTTTCTTCAGGTTCGGTGTCTGCCCGACATGATGCGGCAGATTGTGAGCAATAAAAAATCCGGTTCCGGGGTGTCCTCCTTTGAATCCCTGATGATCTCCCTGGCCGGCCGGGTTGGCGTGGGGAATATTGCGGGGGTGGCCACCGCCATTGCGTTCGGTGGCCCGGGGGCCGTGTTTTGGATGTGGGCGGTGGCGCTGTTGGGGTCGGCCACGTCGTTTATCGAATGCACGCTCGCCCAGATTTATAAGGAGAAGGACCGGGACACCGGCGAGTATCGGGGCGGGCCCGCCTACTACATTGAGAAGGCATATAAGCACACCCGGGCGGGGAAGTTCATGCTGGTGTATGCGGTGGTGTTCGCCGTGGCGATGATGCTGGCCACATCGTATTTCCTCCCGGAATTCAGGCTAATGGGTGGCTGCCGCCATGCATAATGCTTGGGGAACAGATGTTCGTATTAGTGCGGTGGTGTTGGGGATCCTGCTGGCGGTCATCATCATGGGTGGGGTGCGGCGGATCGCAAAGCTTCGCCTCCCTGGTGGTGCGCGCTCATGGCGGTGGTGTACATCTTGGCGTCGATCGTCGATCATGTTTGTGAATTTCGACCGGATTGACGACGTGTTTTCCCTGATCTTCCGGTCCGCATTCGACCAAGGGCCATGTTCTCCGGGATGCTGGGCGCCGCCATCATGTGGGGTGTCCAAGCGCGGCATCTATTCCAACGAGGCCGGTCAAGGCACCGGTCCGCAGTCGGCGGCCGCCGCCGAGGTGTCGCACCCGGCAAAACAAGGGTTCGTGCAGGCGTTCGCCGTGTACGTGGACACACTCTTTGTGTGCTCGGCGACCGCGTTCATCATCATTTCCACCGACATGTATAAGGTGTTTCGAAAACCAGAGTGAGGACGGCGCGGTGCGCTACGCCGGCAAAGCTTGCCGACGGCGTGCCCGTGGGACCCGGCTTCGTTCAGGAAGGCCTCAATAGCTTCACCAGTGGCATCGGCACGAGCTTCGTTGCGGTGGCGATCGGGCTGTTCGCCTTCACCACGGTGCTGGCCTACTACTACATGGCGGGAAAACCAAGCCTGGCCTATTTCAGCCGGTGGATTCACAGCCGGCGGCTGCGGTTGGCATTCGTGTGGGGGCTTCGCGTGCTGGTGGTGGTGTCGGTCGTGGTGGGCGCCATGACTACCCGGGCAATGCGTGGGCCCTGGGCGACATCGGGGTGGGCGCCACGGCCTGGCTGAATATCATTGCCATCGTGGTGCTGCAGATCGGCTACAGGCCCCTGTGGGATTACCACCGGCAGAAGAAGGCAGGGCTCGACCCGGTGTTTGACCCAGAAAAACTAGGGATCAAGAACGCGGACTTTTGGGTGCAGGAGCGGAATGCGTCCCAGTCTTCGGCAGTCACGGCGGAGGCTAGAATTATTGCCGTAAGTATTGTGCACCAGGAGGATAACCCGCGTGGCGGGCGTCGACAAGCTAGTAATTGCCGGGGAGATCGGGCGACAAACCGCCCTCGAATATATCGAATACACTTTCGATCCTGGTGTGATGTATGCGCTCGCCGGCCGCAACAGGGGCAGGCAAATCAACGCTGCTGCTCACCCTTGCCGGGGAGCTGGAACCTGTGTCTGGCGAGGTCACATTTGGCGGGACGCCGCCCGGGGACGTGACCAACGCCGGCAATATGTAACGCGTGAGGCGACCGATATTCCTGCGGATTTATCGCTGGGGGACACATCGAACTCATGCAACGCAAAACCAAACTCGACCTGCTCCGACGCGCTCGCCACCTGGCAGCGAGGGAGCTTCTGCCCTTGCCGCCAGCGCAGCTTTCCAGTGGTCAGCGGCGGCGGGCGTTCCTCGCCATCAACTGTGCCCTACCCGCAGGTGCTGCTCATGGACGAGCCCGAACGTTACCTGGACACGCACTGGCAGCGTATGCTTGACCGCCGAACTGCGGAAGCTCGCGTAGTGCCGGGCGGATCGTGGTGGTGGCAACACAGCGCCGACATGCTGGCCGCCTGCGACCACCGCATCGTGGTGGGGCACCATCGGGTAAGCTTATCGACGCCTCTACTACCTGGTGGTCACCGCCATCATCGGCGGCTTCGTGGTGCAGGGCGCCCTAAAACTCACCCCCACCCTCGAACGCACATTCGGCACAGCGGCGGCGCGGGTGCCGGACTCCTGGGCGCTCCCCCTGGCAATCATCGGCTGCTCACCCTCAACCTGCTCCTGGAACGAATCCTCCCACTCCGGGCGCTCTCCGAGGCGCATTGGGTGTCTACCGCCCGCCCGGCGCCTGCCATGCCCGGGTTCGATGGGCTGCGCGGGTGCAGTTGGGGCTGGTCAGCAGGGTTGCAGCCCTCGTCGGGGTGGGGCGGGGCATGTGATGGCAGTATGCGGTGATCGCAGTGTTGTCCCGATTCATGATGGGGATGCGAAACTGGACACTCGCCCAACTGTTGGCGGCGGGGGTTACCCGGTCGGTGGGGTTGGGTGGCCTGTCGTGCAGGATTCCGAACTGTTGAGCCAGGCGTTCGCCCAGTGTGCCATCACCAACAACCCGAAGGTGTGGTTGGCCGTGCGGCCGGCCGGAAACCCGTGGCTGTTGGCGGCCCGCAGATACGGACGCCGGTTTTATCTCCCTGCTGGCGGTCATTATTGTGTGCCTGTCGTTAAGCGTAGCGCCTACCTGGCCGCAGGTGGCGGAGTAGTGTTCCTCCTGGCCTGGTCGATCCTGGGGCGGGGTGGCCCGGTGCGCCAGGTTTGGGATGGGATCGCCGGAAACTGCGCGGGTGCTGTGGGCTGTGGTAGCAGGGCATGCCTTGGTTGCGGCCATGATTCTGTGGATCACCTGGCGGGCGGTAAACCCGGCGGCCCTGGTGGCAACCGTGGTGATGGTGGTGTATGTGGGGGTTGTGCGGTCTCGGCCGCGGGCCGCCACCAGCGCGGAGGTTGTTGACTCCGGGTTGGGGGCGATGATATCCCCCGACCTGATCGGCTACTACGGCAAGGGCTGGTGGTGGCCCTGGTAGGTGCGGTGATTACCCCTGGCAGCTATTTCGAGTTAAATAATTTGCTGGAGCCTTCCTCGTCCCACAGCACCACGGAGCCCACATCGCGTTACCGAACCCGCCCACCGGGACGGTTTCGTGGTGACCGCTGCGCATTGCAGCGCCACCGGGCCAGGTTCCACACGTGGTCTTTTTCACCCACGGTGAAGCTGCCGGTCACGGTGGTGATGGTGGGCAGGAGTCGGAATGGGTTCGCCAGGGTTCCGGCGGAGGACACCTTTTTGACGAGGGCGGCGAAGAATTCCGCTGGCGTTGCACCGGTCCAGGTCGCCCATGGCGGTGGCGCGGGGTGCGCACGTAACCTGAGGCGGTGGGTCCGTCGACTTTTGGCAGCCTGCCTGAATGTCCAGGTGGGCGAGCGGGTCTTTGGATGGGTTCATGGGGGCACACTTCGATGCACGCTCACCGCGTCAACTAACGTTGGCGAGCCCGCCCATGCCGATTTCCGCATAGTGTTTGATGCAGCCCGGTGGCTTCTTCCACGGTTTGGGTGAGGAGTTGCGGGCCGCCGAGGTGAAGAGCCGCATTGATTTTTGTCCATGCCGTAGCCGGGAATGTTCACGTAGGGTCGCGGGGTAGGGACCAGGGGTGGCCTTGCCGGTGAGGGGATGTGCAGCAGCATGATGGTGTCGGTGCGCATGGACCCAATGTCCCCACCGGTTCCGAGGCGTTGCGCGTCTGCTTCGGACAACCCGGTGCGGGAGTCGGAGCCGACCAGGAGCCAGTTGGTGCCGCTGGTGGCGGCAATGTGCTGGGGTGGGTCGGCGGCCACCCGGTTGAGCCGACTATCGAGCCAGAATGTGCCGGCAACAGCCAGCACAAGCACCACGACCAGGGTCCAGGCCAGGCCGGAGGCAGCCGCGGGGTCGAGTCGGGGTAGCCGGAAAGTGCCCAAGTTACCCCAGGGGATTGGTTTCCGGCCGAGACGGCGTTGTTGGGGGCGCCATTGGGAGCGCGCTGTGGCCAGAGTGTTGTTGGGGGTTCGCCGTCCCCTGCCCTTGCCGTTGGCCTTGCCCGGTGGTTCGGGGGCGGCGCTGCCCCTGGCTTTGCCGTTGTTGGCCCATGGGCGCACCATCCCGACCTAATTGTTGCGTCTCATAATATTGCTGGGATTCGGCCGGGTCCGGAATGTATTGCTGTGGCCTGCCGCTTTGGCGTGGCTGCCCCTGCCGGGGTTGCTGCCCACCACCGGTTTGGCGAGGTTGCCGCGCCGGCTGTTGCTGCGGTCGTTGTGGCCGTTGCGGCTGCTGCCCCCGCGGTGTGGCCCCCTCGCGGCCTCGGATGGGCCGACCGCAACGATCTACCATGACAAACCCCCCACCTGTACGATGTGCGATAGCATTGTGGTCACCCTTCTCGGATCCATAGGCCCAACAATAACGGGACACCAGCGAAAAATAGAACATTTGACGCTGGTCTTACCTGAATTATTCTTTAAGAATACCGTAACAGGGGTGGGTTAGAGTCCCAGGAAGCTCAAATGCCCTCGTAAGAGTGAGTAGCCCACGAACGCCACCGTGTCGATAAGAAAATGCCCAAGAATGAGCGGCCAGACTCGGCGAGTCTTCAAATAGTATGCGCCGAATATGAGCCCCATGATGATGTTCCCCAGGCCGGCTGACCAGCCCTGATACAGGTGGTAGCTGCCCCGCAGCACCGCGGAGAGCAGCAGGGCCACCCACGGGGGGATCCGCAATTGTTGCAGCCGGGTGATGAGCCACATCACCACAACGATTTCTTCGCTAAAAGCGTTCGCCGCCGACCAGATGAGCAACACGATGATCTCCCACCAGGCGTCGTCAAGCGTGCTGGGAACCACCTGCTTGCTGAACCCAAAATGCACCGCGGAAAGGTAAAACACCAGGCCGGGGATGCCGATGAGTGCCGCCAAGCCCGCGCCTTCCAGGATTGCTCTGGGCCGCCACCGGGGAAAAGACTGACTCGCGCAGCAAGTACAGGGCCAGAAACCCCCAGCTAAACAGCATTGCTGAGCTGCACAGCTGCATGGCCAGGTCGATCCAGGATGTGTCCGATTGGTGCTCCGCCAGCGTGGTCTGTTGCTGGTTGAGCGGCACCGGCTGCATGAGATCGCTGGAGCAGCCGCGCGCGGCCCGCATGCCACCAGCCCGAACGTCACCACCAGCACGATCGCAATCTCTTGCCGAATCCGCCCGTGTCGGCCGGCTGGTCGGTTGCGGGGTTATTAGAAATAGTAATCATAGTGTTATTCGCCCATCAGAGTCACCATATAACGTAGCCGCAACCCCAAATAATTGGGCCGGCGACACCCGCAACGCGCCCACATGAATAGGCGTACGAATATTCCTCAAACGGGAAAACCAATGCGCCCAAGCCTCGCCATATTAAACATGGTTGCTCACGGCGTCCACTGGGTTTGCGCATAGAAACTCAGATTCGGGCGACATGGCCCGAAAATACCCCGATCGGCGGCGGATCAAACGCCAACATGGGGCTGGAGCAGCACATCCATCCCACGCCCGCAACACCTGAGACTTCACCTGACATGAACTCGGTAATCACCGCCTCCTTCCGATGCTCACCAATCCGGGACCCCCGATCCCGCAGCCACGACACCAACGGCGACGCCTCACCGCGGCACCTTCACCGACCGCAACGACAAAAATATCGTGAAACGCCGCAAACGGGGCATCCCCATACGGCCGCCGCACCATCATCACATCATGCCCGGCCTTACTTAACGCCGACGCCGCCCGATCCACCGCCGAAAGCATGTGCTCCGAAACCTCAACCTCCGCATGCACCGGCTCTATCAGCACCCCCACCCGCAGCCGCGGCACCCGCGCCGGGATGGTGACATTATTCACATACGCTGAGTCGGTGAGGGTGCCGGCAAGAAACCCCTGGGCCACCGGGTTCGCGTTCCCTGTGTCGTGCGGTGGCTTATAGCCCACAATGCCCGTGCACGCTGCCGGAATCCGAATCGACCCCCCACCATCTGAGGCGTGGGCCGCCCGCACCAACCCCGCGCCACCATGACCGCGGCACCGCCCGACGACCCGCCCGGCGTGTGCCCCGGCAGCGTGGGATTATCCGGGTGCGGCAACCCCACCGGTTCGGTGTAGGCGGTGAGTCCCAGCTCCGGGGGCCAAAGTTTTCCCCGAATAATGGCGCCCTGCCGCAGACAGTGGAGAAGAAACGGGTCCGTTTCCGTCGCCATATACGTCCGACTCCGGTTTCCCAACGTGGTGGGCATGCCCGCAACATCGGATAAGTCTTTCGCCGGAATAAATCCACCCAGAGAGCCGACCATCGTGACCGCCGGAGTCGTTGGGACCGTTGCACTCGATGCTGTTGCGCTCGCCACTGTGCTTGGGCGGCATCCGGGTCGAAATATAGCGAAACCATGCTCCCGTGGGCTCAAAGCGCCACGAGTGAGCTCAAAACGACGAAGGACTCAGGCATGTAGGTAGCGTACCTATTCATTACCGTAAGATAATAGTTAGCGAGTGTAACTGTGGCATATTTAGGGACCCGCCGGTACGTTCACCGAGGCGGCGCTAGGAATTCGCCCCACCGCGGCCACCTGACCACCCCAGTTACCGACACAAAAACAATGCTTGACGACGCCACCAGCGGCGGGGGAGCGGACTTGGAGGCGGGGGCCGGCGGCTCGTCTGCCGCATCCCCGCCGACAATGTTATCCCCTTCCTTGCACCAGCCCCCGGGAGGCTATTTCGAGCGCTGCGCCGGGGATGCCGATTATGCGGTTGTGGCTATTGAAAACTCGGTGGATGGGTTTGTGACCCCACCTTTGATGCTCTTGATGCCGATGGGATACAGATTTATGCCGAACTGGATTTGCCCATTGCGTTCGCCATGATGATGCGCCCCGGCATGTCATTATCCGAGGTCACCACGGTTACTACCCACCCGGTGGCCTACCAGCAGGTAAAAACCTGGCTTGCCGATACCATTGGGGAGCACACCTTTGTACCCGCCTCCTCCAATGCGGCCGCGGCGCAAATCGTGGCTGATGGTGGCGCCGACCTGGCGGCGGCCCGGTCCGGTCGGCGGAGTTGTTTCACCCGACCGTGGTTGCGGAGAACATTGCGGACGTGGCCGGGCCCGCACCCGGTTTGTGGTGGTGGGCCCGACCGGCATGTCGCCGACACCTACACGGGTGACTGGACTGCGGTGGTGTTTACCCTGCGGAACGAGCCAGGGGTCCCCAGCCGCGATTGACGGGTTTGCGGTGCAGGGCGTCGACCTTTCCCCGAATTGAATCGCGCCCAATTGAAAACGGGTTGGGGACGTACCGGTTCCATGCGGACTTGAATGGGCATGTACCCAAATCCAGGTGGCGGAAGCACTGCGCGCACTCTATGTGCGGTGTGAGTCAATAAAGTTTTTTGCCCGTGGCCCGGCGGCCCCACCGCATCCGCAGCGCGAGCGACAACTTCACCACAATAATCATCTGCTTTGCGGAGGCCGAGTCGTGGGTTTCCCTCGGCACAAACCGAAGGATGACGTGACATGGTTGCACGCATGATCCTCATGCGACACGGGCGACGTATTGAATGCCCGAAAATACTGGACACCCGACCCCGGGTGCGGAGCTAACGGAAATCGGTCGCCAGCAGGCGTTTGATGCGGGCCGCCGCCTGCGAACGGACCTCCGGACATTGGGCTGGCGGTGTGCTCGATCGCCATGCGGGCGCATAGGAAAGCCCAACCTTGCGCTATTGGGCTATGGGGCGATGCCGCTAGATGTGCCGGGCGTGGGCAAACCCAATATCCCGGTGGAGGTGATCTCGGCATCCACGAGATTTTCGTGGGCGCCGACTACGATGACATGGATTCCCCCGAGGGCCCCACCCGCCAGTACAATATTGCGTTCGAAGGCTGGCGGTCCGGGGACTTGTCGGCGGGCCCCGGGTGGGGGAAAACCGCAGGTGAAATGCTGATCGCTATGTGCCGGCATTGGTGGCCGCCTTCACGAGCGTGCCAACGGCAAGGACTTGTCGTGGTGACGCACGGTGCCGCGATCCGGGTACTCTGCATCCACGCCCTTGCCGACCCGAGCATCACCAGACCGCACATTGATAACGGTTCGTTGACAGTGATCGAGCCGGTCGGCGAGTTCGGCCAGTAGCGTTGCCCCATATGGGCCAGCAATGACTAGCCCGCTTTACGACGCCCTCAGCACCAGGCAGACACAGGTGCGTGCCTGCCTCGAACGTTGTACTATCCTATCAAGTTCAAGGTGGAGACTATACGTCCAGTTGACCTAGTTAAACGAAAATTTAAAAACAGAACAACCAAAACAATCACTGTGGGCAGATATCACCCACATAAAAAACTCTATGGGGGTGTATCATCCTGATCGGGATGTGTAGTACTGTGAATGTCGTCGGTACTGGCCGTGCTTAAAAGAGTGCGACATAGTAGCATAGGAATTAAACTTCCTAGTGGTATTTTTCGTTGCTTGACCACATACCATATCACCAGTAGAGCATTAACGGTTGTGATGGTTGCGGAGTCGTTGAATGTATTGGTTGGTTAGCATCCAGGGCTGCATTGGTGATTTCTGCTTGTTGTTGTCGGAGGGCTCGTTGTTGCGCCATTTGTCGGGCGTTAGCGAGTTGTATTGCTTGTACTTGCATGGCCTGGGCCTGGGCGATTTGGCGTTGCCGCTGTCGTGCCAAGACGCGGGGGCTGGGTTGATGCCATGACTTTGGCCCTAACCTCATAACATACAACAGAACAAACATAGCAAGAAATGTCATCATCATTGTGAAAGCTACCAAAGCAGTATGAAGAATAAGGGTTGCGCTAATAACAGCCATGAACATGAGTATCATAATGCCCAGCTTGATGCGTTTCCCCGACCGGTAGTTTTCTTCTATCTCACTGCTGGTAAATTTGACTTCGTCGGGAATCCCTGCGGCATGGGTATGGTGGCCGAGGTGTTTGCATCAGTAATGGCCGGGAGATCCGAGAAGATTGGCATCAAATCAGACCACATGGTTGCTTCTACAACGTTGGTGAGGCGATTATCGTATTCAGTGATATCCAGCCGACCAGCGGTAAAGTGCTTGCCTAGATCGTCATTGCCTTTCTGGCGTTCGGCGTCACCAATACGATAGTCCTGATTACGACGGTTATTTCTGGGGTTAGTGGATTAAACGGTTGGTTCATGACATCAATGATAGTGAAGCCATATTTAGCTGAAATGCGATCAGTTTTCGTCGAAGCAACTATTTCATAGCTGTGAAGTTTGGCATAGATGAATTATTCCGAATATAAGATCGAATATGAGATTTTTGGATAAAATAATTGAGGCGGCATCACCTTAAGAGTAAAAGTTTTTATGAATAAATATAAAAGATTTATACTTATGTATAAGAATAAATTTATTTGTCGCTTTATAATCCAAAAGAAGTTCTGGCACTTGATGACGTAATCGTGTATAAATTATACACACTTGCAAAATATAAGTTTTTATTAGCTATAATATTGACTGCATATTAGATTTCGACTAAATGCTGTTGAGGGTGCTTTGAGAAAATTAAATATAGCTAAATCTCTAGATTTGGATGTATGTTCTAATTGTAATTGATTGGGTAATCAAAGTTCTAACTTATTAATTAGAGCCATCCTACAAACATTTGTAATAAAAACTTTTCTATTCTTGACAAATAATATTTGGTAATGTTAGTCTTGTGTCAATCAACCATAAGGTTGAGAAAACTATAGATTGCACCCAATTGCACTAATTGGTTCTCTAAAGTTTTATTCCAAATCGATCATTGAAAGGATGTGTTTCTGATGTTGAGAAGGCATGTGTTTTATTGCTGCCGCAGCTATGGTGATTACCGGCAGCGTTTCCGCGGCAAATGCCATACAAGTTGATGCTGGGGGTGGCTGATGGGACTACGGGACAGGGTGGACCAATGTTTGGTCCAACTACTACCACCGAGGTTTGTGGCATGGTTCCAGTGTGGTTGGCAATTACAACTCTGACAGTGGATGCACAGCACCTAATAGTTGGTCCTATGCATCGGCACAAAAGTCATGGTATAACACAGGACGATCCTACTACCGTCACTGCTAGTTTCTTATTATGGCTCATGCGTTTGAAAAACGCGCCTCACTTTAAGCCTCATCTGCGCGATCATTTTTGCATTTATTTGTAGCTTACAGTGAAAGTGTCAGATGAGGCTGAGCTCATTGGTAATCAATTGGTGAGGATTGACCAGTCTGATGGGAAAATATCAGCGCAAGCGAATTTCGGGAAAAGTTATTGAGTTCGCCAACGAGAACAAGGCTGATGTTTTTCTTACTTTACCAGATCCGGTCTGCCTCCCAGGCAAAATGGATACTTTATATTGCATCAGCATCATCTGGCATCTGTAGCCAGGTTTAGAGAACGGGTATCCGACTTTTAGCAGGAACTCACAAGTAATTACTAAATCTCTTGGTGAATATCAAATCAATGATCCACGTGGATCATTTTTATATTGATGGACCTCGCAATCCGACGATTTCTTGCTATGGCGAAAAGAGCATGGCATGAATGGAAGTATTTTCAAGTCGAATGCTTTGAACTATTTACGGTCAGAAATAGCTGCTTTCACAATTGTGGTATTTTTATTCTTCTTGTTACTATGTCTGTTATTCATGTCATTGATACGTTCCTCGACACTTAGCAATAGCTATAATGATTGGGCAGCGTATATCCATATTTGTGGTTAAAGAATTCATTAACTCTTTAACTGGTGCATGGACCATTGTTGTTCCCCTTTGCTGATAACAGCGACAGGATTTTTATGGTGGTATAACTCTTTTCACCGTATCGGGCTTATGCTTGTTGGATTTTTTATCCTGTTGACCACATATATTATAGCTATGTGTTTATCATGTTGGGGAACTGCAAAAGTACTTTCTATTACTCCTTTAATTTCGGCCATTAAGGGGGGAGTGCCAGGCAAGCAATTAATTTGGAGTGCATATGTAGTGCGTTTGGGAATTATACTCCTTACTTGCAGTTTATCTTTTTCCTTGGTATCATATTTTGCTCAATATTCGATTCGTGTCAAGGAAGCACCTTGTGTGGCAGCAGCATGATCAAGCCACAGCATTATTTATTTCTAGTACCGCCGGTTCTAAATATTACGAAACTTTGGGTCCGCTTTTTGCGAGACATGGAACGAGAAAATAAACTCATTCTTTCGCAGCCACAGTGGAATTTGGGATTGCACAATTCTCCAGAAGATCTGCCGCAACTTTTGGTTAATACGGAATACGCAAAAAATGAACTTGGTTTTTCTCCGAAGAAATCTGGGGTTGTGTATGTCTGTATCCCTTAGATGCACCACAAGAAGATATAGATAAGGCAGTTAATGCAGTTAAACTGCAGTATGGTGATTATCAGGGTTTTAAATATTGAGACGTTACCCCAGCCTGTAGATTTTAGTGCTTTTAGCTATCAATCTGAATTTAGTGGGTTTTCCCATGATCTGATGCTGAAACGACCAATTGTGACGGTGTTACCATATGGTTTGGAAATGGTAACAGACCGCAACATGTCTGCCTTAACTACCTCACGTCATCTTTTGATGAAAGATGAGGCAACAGTAAAACAACTGCAAAGTAGTACTAACTCTCTCAACCTCATTGCAGGTTGGCGGCCAGCTCAGAGTCAGTGGCAGGAAGTTACGGCAAAGCTTGGAGTAGACACTCGGGCAGCTACGCTCAATTTAGGGATACTTCTCGTTGTGCTCCTTGTACTGATTCTGTCTTGTGTTACTACTTTTTCTCTGCAATATCGTGATCGATTGCGTGCTAGTTTAGTTATCGGTGTGCCCTTTATCTGCGCTTACATTGGGTTCCCTTTATCGTTGAAATGACTTTTATGCTAGTGCCGTTTATATATCTGGGATATCGACAAAGTGCATATAATGCAGCGATTGCTGAAGGGGTGCCACGGGCTATCGAACTCAGCCGGTCCGCGGCGGTTACCCCTACCATTGCGGCCGTAACAGTGGGGCTTGCCGTGTTCTGGATCATTACCGCAATCTGGCTAGCCGAACGACGCTACACCCGGCATGGCACACCCAATAATCTTAATCTTAAGGAAAGGAGGACCTTCTGCATGATTACCGTATCAAACCTGACAAAAAGCTTTCACAAGCAGCCGCCCCTCTGGGAAAACCTGAGCTTCGACGTCCCACCGCACTCCATCACCGCCCTGACCGGGCCCAGCGGCCCGGGAACCACCCACTCAACTGTATCGGGGCGCTGGAAAACCCCGACTCCGGCAGTATCCAAGTGTTCGGCACCGAAGCAACCAAGCTGGGGTATCGCAAAGCCCGAAAATACCGACACGACTATGTGGGCTACCTCTTTCAAGACTACGCCCTCATCCCAGACCAAACCGTCTACGATAACATCAACCTGGCTGCCCGACCCAACCAAATATTCCTTCAAAGCAATGCTCACCCAGGTTGCCGAAGTCTTGGAACAGGTAGGCTGGCCGGGTACGAGCGCCGGCAGGTATGCGAACTCAGCGGCGGCGAACAGCAGCGGGTCGCCATCGCCCGGCTACTTGTGCGCCGCCCAAGGTAGTGCTCGCCGACGAACCCACCGCGCGCTCGACCACGACAACTCCCTGCGGGTTGGTGGTCACCTGCGCGACCTTGCCGACGGCGGTGCAAGCGTGGTCGTGGCCACCACTCGACCTGGTGGCAGACTCCGCCGACCAAAACATGAAGGTCGCATAGAGGTGCGACTACTGTCGGGCCGAGGCCGGTGCTGCCGGCTGGCCCTGACCTTGCTGTCCCTGCGCACCCGCGGAATTCGGCACCGCGGTAGCGGGCTCACCAGCGGACACTGCCTCGCTAGTGGATGCCGGCTTCTCCGGCGAGGCTCATGTCTTCGTTCTTCCCATCATGACATTGTGACGTTGAAGCCGGCGACCGCATCACCACACAGGATTGGTCACCAAAATACCGGGCAAGCTTCGCATTCAAAGCGATCTCCACCCACTCCTTCTCCACCGAAGCAATCTGCGGCTCCAGCCATTCCCGCTGGTCATCGCGTCGAGTGTTCCCTCCCGTGGCTGACCGCCACCACCTTTGTGCCAATGAGGGTAACGGTAATGAAATGCTCCTGCTTAGCGGAACTATAAAAATATCTACCGAGGCAGACTGGTCATCCGTCAGGTCGCCCCGGTAATGGATGACGACGCGCACCCCATTCTCGGTGGTTGACAACGCCGCGCCGTCGATAAGCGGCAAAATCGGCATTGGTGGCGGCAGAGGCAGGTTGTGACTTCCTACTATCGTCACGTTTTGCCTGGTAGGTGCAGGTTCGGTATAAACCAGGAACGCTTGCTGGGTTGCGGACTCGCTAGGGCGTGTCGATGATCTCCCCTATTGCTTTGGGGGCTGCTCTGCGGCTGAACCCGCCGCGTTTCCTGCTCCTGTTTCTCTCGGCCCCCGGTTGTGCTGCCATCCGGTGATTAGCAACGCCGCAACGAATATTGCAAGCAATCGTTTCATGGCTACTCCTCTCTTGCTTTTCGACGCTTCTCCTGGTTTGAAAGCCTATTCATTATTATGGCACCCAAGGAACCCTCGAATGCTGTCCAACACGGCCCACAAGCCTCACGAACTTCACGAACCTGTGCGATTAATGTGGGTGACATTCGGCAGTATCAATGGTTCTTCTGACGTGGTGCCAGAATCCCATATTTATTGATTTTGGTTATTTTGCCTCGGTATTTTAAGGATACTTTTGTTGGTATTATTTTCGCTGTTGAGGGGACATGGTGAATTAAAATCAACCATGCTGGTGCAAGCCACTATGGGGAAGTGGCCGAAAATATGAGTTTTCCGCAATAATCCTCTCATTACCTAATTCCTTATGGAAAAATAATCCGTAGCTTTATTCTATGACACTTGCCCGCCCAGTAGAGCGGGGAGGCTGTCGACAATATGATGCGACAGTTTCTAAGCTAAAAGATCGGGTTGGTGCCCAGGCGTTTTAGGGTGCTGAGGTGGGCGTGGTCGCTGCCTCTCCGGGAGAACGGCAGCATATTCGATAAGCTTGGATTTCGACCAGCAGCACTTCACACTGGCTTGCGGCACGAAGGTTTTCAGGCAGAATACGTGTGGCTCCGCGGGTGCTGCACAAACCTGGCAGATGTGCTGCACAGTTTCTAAGCTTGGATTCCGCTTGCGGGTGGGGGAGCATCTGGGGTTTTGGGGCATTCGCGGGTGCCCGAGAATGGAAACCATGCTTAGGAAATGTGCTGTGTTGCGCTGAGGGGTTTGGGAAAGCTCGGGGGTGTGTGGGAGTGTGGTCAGTTTTCTGGGTTTGAGTTGTGTGTTTGCTTTAGCTGGGGTTCTGTTTAGCAGCCTAGGTTTCCTCAGGAAAACTCCCAAACCGGAACCCCAGCTTCAGCAAAAGCCCTGATTTGACAGGTTGGAGGTGTCCTAAGCTTGGGTTCTGGTTTGTGGTGGGTGTGTTTCCTGGTCTTATGGTCCAGGCCGGATGCGGAATCCTAGTTAAAGCGAGTCTAGTGTCAGGTCGGGATTTGGCTGCATATCTTCTAAGCTTGGTTTCCATTTAGCGTACCCTGTTGTCCCAGGGAGAATATTGGTTTAAAACTGGAATCAAGCCCTAGAATACCTGCTACCTTCACTCCCACCTGTCGCGAGCATAAGTTCCTAAGCTTGGGTTCTAGTTGATAGCGCCCCAAATGCGTGTCCTTTGGAGTGGAACCCAAGCTTAGGAGATGTGTGAGGGTTGTGGAGACGTTGGGGTAGATGGCTGGTTTTGTGGTTTTGAGCTGCGTGTTTGCTTTAGCTGGGGTTCTGGTTTCAGGAGATTTCTTCCTGGGCAAACTGGAGCAATAAGCAGGACCTAGCTAAAAGCAAAAACCCTGCTTGGCAGGCTGTAGAGTGCTAAGCAGGTCTGTGTTTTAGGGGTCTGGATCCATCTGTTGGGTGTGGAACTCAAAACTAAAACAGAAGCTGGTGCTGGGTCAGGGCTCGGCTGCATATCTTCTAAGCTTGGTTTCTATTTGGTGCCCTCTTGTTTATCCAGGGTGAATGTTGGCCTGAAATTGAAAACCCAAGCTTAGAGATGCTATCTACCACACTAGCATGTGGGATATCAGATGTTCTAAGCCTGGGTTCCGGTTGATAACGCCCTGAATATGTGTATCTTTTGGGGCGGAACTCAAGCTTAGAGGATGTGCAGCAAAGGGTTGCGGAGATTAGGGAGAGATAGCTGTTTCCTTGTTGAGCTGCGTGTTTGCTTTAGCTGGGGGTTCTGGTCTCAGGGAGATTTCTTCCTGGAGCAAAGCTGAGCAGCTAAGCGGAACCCCAGCTAAAGCAAAAAGCCCTGCTTGGCAGGGCTGCAAGAATGCTGGGCTTGGGTTCCGTGTCTAGAGGCTAGGGTGGGGATTGGGGTGCGCTGGGGTGGAGCCTAGCGCAAGCCCATGCGGTGCAGCAGTGGGGCAGCTTCGAGCCTGAGGGTTGGCAAGATGAGGGAGGGCAAAATAATCCCTCGGGTGGCGGGCTTGGTCGGGCTGGCCAGGCGGGTGCCACCAGGAGGGCGTCGAAAGCAGGGGGAGGAGGGGGAGGATTAGCCGTAGCCTAGGCGGTGGAGATCGTCCTCATCAAGCCAAAAATAGTGGCCGATTTCTTGCATTACTGTAATGCGCACCTGTTACTATCGAAAGCTCATCCTCGGACCAACAATAATCCTTCAGGGCCTGGCGGTAAATCGCAATCGTGTCGGGCAGAAGCCGTGTGGTCAGAAAGTACGTTTGAGCAATGCCACGGTGTACTGGCCCAAGATGTGGGGAGCGGGGACTATGGTCCTCGATCCAGAAACGCACGTTTTTGATGTGCTCGTGCACCTCGTCGGGAATGTCGGGACAGGAGGGCCTGGTCGACAGCTCTCGAACCGTTCGTCACTAATCTCCATCATGGGCATTCACCTCTACTGGGGTTTCGGCTGCACGGACTGAAGCGCTTCGGGGTTCTCAATGGGGCACGATCCGGGCGCTCCGCGGGCAGCTGCCCATTGATCGTGAACTGGCCTCGCGAGCCGGCCAAATGTGCCCAGGTGGCCGTTGTCGTTAAACATGGGGAACAGTTCACGCTGTGCGAACCACGATCCCACGAATTCGCCGGAATCGTCGCCCACAGCGGTTGCAACGTGGACTTATAGAGCTGGTCGTCGCCACCAATATAATCGCCTTCGCCGCCTGGGTGCACACTGCGCAGGTGATTATCCTGGTCCTCGATCGACGGGGTGTTATTGGGGAACACCTGTAACAAATCCACGATCTGGGTGACCTCCAACTGGTGAGGTTGCGTGCAATCAATCTGCTTTTTCAGAGTTTGCGCCATCCACGGCACGCACTCGCCCACCCCGAGATCCGGGCCTGGTCCTGCTGCGCCACCTTGCCGTTGGTAGTAATCACCTTGCCCGCCTCATCCGTGGCCTGAATACCACACAACAAGGTTCGGTCACCCGCATTTGCAGGCGGCTCGCGGTGGCAAAATCGACGCCACCGAATACCGCCCCAATGGGTCGAACGTGCCCCCCAGATACTTCATCGTGGGGTCCATGCACAATTCTTCCCGCAATTGGGCCTGCCGGGTTGTATTCGGCATTGCGGCTTTCGCCCCCAAACTCGGAGCTGGGGTAGATGGATAAATCTTCCGGAGGAAACCTCAAACCGGTGCCTCGCAGTCCGGTTTTGTTCGAAAGCGGTAATGGTGGTGCCGCTGTCTGCCAGGTATGAGCAAAGATCCCGCATCCGCAGAAGTGAAGGATGCTACCTGGTTTCGTGGATTTTGCCGTCATCAGCCTTACTGGCGTGTCGTGGTCTTCCGTCACTGTGTGTGGGGGACATCAGATGAGTAGCCTCCAGAGCGCCGCGGCGGCTGCTAGTACTGCCACAATGAGAATGCGAAGGACATCCGTGGTACGCCAAGTCATAGTCCTTCTATTATGCTTTAGGCATCAGCGTGTGCAAAAGCAACGGTCGGTACGATACAGCGAGGAGCACCATTCGATGGGTTTCAGAATTCGACCGGAGAACCGCACCACCTTGAGGAGGGGAGTTCCCTTATCCACTTGCAGGAATTCCGAATCATCGCTGCCCGCTGCGATAGCGCTCCACATTTGTTCGGCGTCGGTGATAGGTACGTGATATTGGGCATCCAAAATGGCGTACACGGACTCGTACACGCTCATTTTCCAGTAGGTCAGGGGCGAAAAGCGAGCTATACCAACCGTCATCAATGGAGAATGGTTTCCCATTACCCAGCCGGAGGCGTCGTAGATGCGTGTGCGGCTTGGTCAACGGTGAATTGAAGAAAATCCAATTTCTTCCGGGGCCGTTGTCCATGCCGAGAGCAAAATCTTTGATGAGAGGTACTGTCGCGCCGCCATCTCGTCGGAAAAGCTGGCGAGATGTACTCGCGCCACCAGCGGCGAATGCGCAACGAACGTTCCTTTGCCGCGGGCGCGCCGCAGCTTACCGCTGGCCACAAGGTCGCCAATTGCCCGGCGCACGGTGATACGAGAAACGCCATATTGTTCCTCTAGCACTCGCTCGCCCGGCAACATGTCGCCCGGGTTTAAGTAGTTAATGCATACGTCTTCGAGGATCTCCCTGAGTTGTTGATGTTTTGGAGCGTCACTCTCATCAGTCAGGGTCCTGATGGGTAGCTCCACAGGAGGATCAGTCATACCCTAATACTACTCCTAGCGGTCATAACCAGTACAGACCCCATAATTATGGGGCTACTTTTGTTCATTTTCTTTCCCCATAAGGTTTGTTTCTAGGGCTATGCTCCGACACCTTTACAACGACTTTACAACAAGTTCCAGGGGATCATCCATAACAGATAGACTAAAATGCATGATTGACCTGAAATTCCTCCGTGAGAATCCCGACCTTGTACGTGACTCCCAACGCACCCGTGGCGCTAACCCTCGTTTGGTGGATCAGCTCATTGCCGCCGAGGCATCCGGCGCGCCGCCATCAAAGCTGCCGACGAGCTCAAGGCCGAGCAGAACGCCTTCTGGTAAGAAAATCAGCCAGGCTGACCCCTGAGGATCGGCCGGCGCTGCTCGCTGGCGCAAATGAACTAAAGGCGAAGGTCAAGGCTGCGGAAGATGCGCGGAAAGAAGCCGAGGCGGCTGTGACCGATCTGCAGATGCGGATCGACAATATTGTTGAGGGGGCGCCGGCCGGTGGCGAGAACGACTTTGTTGTGCTCGAACATGTGGGCGAACCGCGTAGTTTTTGACTTCACGCCCTAAGGATCATTTGGATCTAGGAATCTCGCTCGGTCTCATCGATATGGATCGGGGTGCGAAGGTGTCCGGTGCCAGGTTTTATTATCTCACTGGCGATGGCGCGTTCTTGCAACTCGCCATGTTGACTCTTGCCGCGCAGAAGGCTCGGACTGCCGGATTCAAACTTATGATTCCCCCGTTTTGGTGCGTCCCGAGGTTATGTCCGGTACGGGATTTTTGGGCGAACACGCGGAAGAAATCTATTATCTTGAACGAGATGACTTATATTTGGTGGGTACATCCGAGGTGGCTCTTGCTGGATATCACCAGGATGAGATCATTGATTTGAGTAATGGGCCGCGGAAGTATGCGGGGTGGTCGTCGTGTTTCCGTCGGGAGGCCGGCAGCTATGGGAAGGACACCCGCGGCATTATCCGGGTTCACCAATTTGACAAACTGGAAATGTTTGTCTACTAGCAAACCGGAGGCTGCCGCCCAGCATCAGGAGTTGCTAGGGATGGAGCGCGACATGCTCTCTGCCATTGAGGTGCCCTACCGGATTATTGATGTTGCGGGTGGCGACCTGGGATCTTCCGCTGCACGCAAGTTTGATACCGAAGCATGGGTTCCGACCCAGAATACGTATCGGGAGTTGACGTCTACTCGAACTGCACCACAGTATCAGGCCGCCGGCTGCGTACCCCGGTATCGTGATGAGGCTGGTAAGGCGCATATTGCGGCCACCTTGAATGGGACGCTCGCTACCACGCGGTGGCTTGTTGCCATTTTGGAGAATCATCAGCAGGCCGATGGGTCCTTGGATGGTGCCGGAGGCGTTGCGGGCCGTTTGTGGGCGAGGAAGTGTTTGAGCTCGATCCGCTAGGGCGGCCTGTAGGTGGCGCCGGCGTGGCCGGGAGGGCGTCGCCAAGCTCGACAAGCCCCAAAAATGCGGGTAGGAAAACCGAAGTAGAAAGATTGTGCGATTTATGAAGGTACGTGCGGGTTGGCAGAAGCACGGAAGTTGGTATTGGGTCGCCCCGGGTTTCCGGCCCACTGCGATCGAATAAAGCCGAGAATCGGAGATTTTCTATAACCAGATCGTCATCCGATTGATGAAAACCTATGCTTCGGTTTCAGGGCATCCAAATGTCGGTTGTGGGGTGAAAATCTTCCCGACACAGGTGAGGCGCCTGGCCTGAATCACACCGGCTATTTTGATTTTATTTTCGGGGGCACGGCTGCGAATCTGCATGGTCGCCGGCTGGTGCGGTTTATGGCCAAGAGGTGTTTGACGTGCCGGTGGTGGGGGCGTTGATGCGCAAAATGAAGCACATTCCCGTCGACCGGTCGGCCGGTGCTGGCACCAGTGCGCTTGATGCGGCGGTCACGAGTTTGCGGGCCGGTAACCTGGTGGGGATTTTTCCCGAGGCCACGATTTCCCGCAGCTTTGAGATTAAGGACATTAAGACGGGGCGGCGCGGATCGCCAAGGAGGCAGGGGGTGCCGTTGATTCCGGTGGTGTTGTGGGGTCGCAGCGGGTGTGGACCAAGGGCCATAAGAAGCGTCTGGGCCGGCATCATTTTCCCGTGTGGGTGCAGGTGGGGAGCCGCTGGCGCTCACCGGGTGGTGGAGGACGATACCGTGAAAGTTGCGGGAGACCATGAGAGATCATGCTTGATAGGCTTCGTAGCGAATACGAAACTGAATACGGCCCCTTTCCCGGGGGCGAATATTGGCGGCCAGCAGCTCTTGGTGGAGGTGCCCCCGCTTTGGAGTAGGGCTTGGGAATACCGCCCTAGAATAGGAAAATACTCATTATGCCCACGCATCTTATAGTCAGTGACATTGACGGCACGTTCATCACCAGCGCGGAGCGGGTGACTCCCCGGCTGCGGGATGCGGTGACCCATGCCGCCACCAAGGACGCCGAGCTGGTGCTTGCCACCGGTCGTCCGCCGCGCTGGATCTACCCGGTGCTCGACCAGCTTCCCATCCGCCCCATCTGCATTTGCGTGAATGGCGCGGTGCTCTACGATTCCGACACTGATCGGGTGGTGACCGCCCGCACCCTGCCGCCGGCCACGCTGACCAGAATCATGCAGCTTATCGACGACGTGTTGCCGGTCAGCTACGCCGTGGAGCGGGTTGGGGCGTCGGCCTTCGATAAGTGTGAGGAATTATTCCTGGTCACCCCGGATTTTTTGCACCTGTGGGATTCGGAGGAGCATACGGTGGTGGATAAGACCGAGCTGGCGGCCAAATCCGCCGTGAAGCTTTTGGTGCGTAACGATCGTAAGACCGCGTGGGACCTGTATCACCTGAGTTAAGCTGGTGGTGCCGCCCGAGTTGGCCCATATAACCTTCTCCACGGATGAGGGGCTATTGGAAATATCCGCGCCACAGGTGACGAAAGCCGCCGGTCTTATGGCGGTGGCCCATCATGGGGTGCCGGCTTCGGATAGGTGGCGTTTGGCGATATGCCGAACGACATTGAAATGATTGCAGTGGGCGGGCCTGGGGGTGGCCATGGGGAATGCTGACGAGCGGGTGAAGGTGGCCGCCGATGAGATCACCACCAGCAATGATGATTTTCAGGGTGGCCCGCGTGTTGGAGCAGCTGTTCCCATAGATTCCCATAGGGGCCTATAGGGCTTATAGGACTCCCGGAGGTGCCAAAAGCCCAACCCGTTAGGCTAGAGGACGGGTTGGGCTTTTGGCGGTGTTGCTCGTTATATCGGAGACAACAAGTTTTTATTCTTCGGTTGTAACCGGGATATCGGCGTCGGTAGGTTCGGCGTTACCGGCGGCGGCACTGTAGCACCGGTGGTCGCGTGAGCTGCGGCTTTCTTCGCCCGGCGGCCTCGCTGCCCGTGGCGGTAGCGGCCGCGGTGAGGTTGCAGAGGTGCGCTGTTGGCGCTGCTGGCTGCGACGGCAATGTCGCTATCACCGGCGGTCGTCCCGGCCTGGACCGCGTGTTGCGGGCGTTGCCCTTCTCGTTGGTCTTCGCGTCGACTTTGCCGGTGGCGGAATCGTAGGTGGCGTACCCGCCCTCGAAATCGACGCGCACGAGTTCGCCATTAGCCTCTTCCCTCGCTGACCGGCAACCCGAGGCGGGCCCATGTCGAAGCCTTGCGCGCCCAGGTGTCACCGATGGGGCCCCACAAAGCGTGGGTGCCGGTGGTGGGGTGCCGACCACGATACCGTTCTCGAAGAAGGTGTGGGTGACCTCCTGGTCGTAACCGTTGGTGTAGGTCACCTCCTTGGTGCGAGCCTCAGCCAAGGAAGGATAGTTGGTATTGGCGGTGCGGAAAATCTGATTGTTGCTCGATAGGGTGCGAGCTTTTGGGCCAGGGAAATGATCTTGCCCAGGTCCAGGCCATTTGATGATTTTGATGGTGCCCAGCTTGCTGAGCGTGCCGATCAGGCCACCGCGTTGGCGGACAGCACCTTTGGAGAATCAGTCCCACCAGCGAGTTGGAGTTATTGGTATGGACTTGTTATCCGACTCTGCCTTGGCGTTGCAGCCCCCTGCACCAGGGAGGCGGCATTATCGGCGCTCTGCTGGTTGTTGTGCTGACGCCCCGATTATTGGTGCCGGTGCCGGCATTGCTACCGCTGTGTTGCTGTTATTGGAGGCGCCGTTGTTGTCGCCGTGTGATGTCCTGGTCGATGGACTCGTTGCCCAGGGGAATCGAACTTGGCCTGGCGATTTGTCGAATCTGGTCCATCTTGGCGTAGGCGTAGTCACCGGGGCATTCGGTATTGCCGACGTCGCGGTGGGCGAAAAATGATTGCGTAATCTCCACCTCGGTGCCATAGGGTAGAACGTGAATTCGGTGCCCTCGAGGTGTGGGTGCCCTTCCCCTAGCGGGTCGATGCCCGCATCCCTTGGCCCGCCAGCCGACCAGCTCACCAGCGCTTTTTATCATGACGTCGGTGGGTTCTTCCTCCTGGTAGCTGCCGAGCATGGAGATCGCGGTGTTCTCATCTGAAGCCGCCGGCGTGGGCGCCAATGACGACTTATTCATGCCGCCGTAATGGCCCTCGGTAGAGTTGCCGAATTTATCGGCAGGCTGTGGTAGCTGATCGTCACACCAACCCAGTTGTTGGGCGTGGTACTTGTACCGCGCACAATGCCGGCGGCCCTCGTCCTCGGTATAGTTATTCGACCCTGCGGTGTGGTGGATGACAATGGCAGACGTGTGGTCCGTGTATTCGGGTTCCCACACCCGAGGGATCTGGTCTGATGCCCCACCCGGCGCGGGAACATCTTTGGGCAGGCCGTCGGAGTCGGCGGCGAGTCGACGCCAGAGTCGGTGGGGTGGACTTTGCCGCCGTCGATACAAAGACCCGCGCTGAGGTCTTTTGGCGGTTTGCTTTGAGCAGGTCAATCGCCGGATATAGACACCTGGACGGGTGTTGGTGGGCTCCGGATGTAAATCAGGTCGGTGTTCTTGTGTTCGAAGGGTTTGGAGGACCCGTAGTCGAGTCGGTGTCGAACCGGTTGGGTCCAGGTTCCGTCGGCTCGTTGCCGCGGACGAAGGCGGCGATGTCTTTTTGCCGTCCCAGGTGAGGCCGAATTGGGAGAATGCCCTCGTCGCGTTTAAATTCTGACGTGCGTGGTTGGTGCTGCCATCGCCTTGTTTGCTGATGGCAGGGTCGCGCTGACGACGCTCGCGCGGCCATCCGCCAGGCTGGCGGGTGGCCGCGGCTGGCTGTCGACGGGCTTGATGCCGTCTCCTGGTTTTGTGATACTGGTGGCGGTTATTCCACGGCGGTTGGATGAGTAATGCGGACAGCCATACGTGGCATGCGACTGGCCGCGATTTCGCTGCATGAGGCGAGCGCCGTCGTTTCACTGTGGTCTCCTGAGTTCGCGGATAACTCTAAATGTTTAGTTTAAGGTTAGTGACTCTAGTTGAATCAGTGCATTTATGTGAATAATGAAGCACGTTAAGGATGTTACTAATGCGAAATAGGGGGCGACCTGCGGAAAGCTGCCGAAAAAATTTTTCCCCAGGCGTGTCTCCGCACAAAATGTGACCAAGATAAAAATGTTTCAATTGTGGGCTTTTTCGACGCACGGTGCGGCGTCGAAAAGCAAGGTGATACGCTTACACCTGCGAATACCTATGATCTGATTGTCGTCGGCTCCGGCTTTCTTCGGCCTCACCATCGCCGAACGCCGCCCGCAGCTCAGCGCGTCCTCATCATCGAACGTAGGAGCCACATCGGCGGCAACGCCTATTCCGAAGCCGAGCCCGAAACCGGCATCGAAACCACAAACATGGAGCCCACCTTTTCCATTACACTTCGAACAAACGTGTGTGGGATCATGTCAATCAGTTCACCTCATTCACCGGCCACCAACACCGCGTGTTTGCTATGCACAACGGCAGCGCCTACCAATTCCCCCATGGGGCTTGGCCTCATTAACCAATTCTTCGGCCGTTACTATTCGCCCGACGAGGCCCGGGAACTCATCCGCGAACAAGCCGCCGAAATCGACAGCGACGACGCCACCAACCTGGAAGAAAAAGCCATCTCCCTCATCGGCCGGCCCCTCACGAAGCCTTCATCTCGGGACCACACCGCCAAACAATGGCAAAACCGACCCCCGCGAACTGCCCGCCGGCAATATCACCCGCCTGCCTGTGCGCTACAACTTCAATAACCGCTACTTCAACGACACCTACGAAGGCCTCCCCGTTGATGGCTACACCGCCTGGCTGAAAAACATGGCCAACCACCCCAACATTGAAGTACGACTGACACCGACTGGTTCGATCGTCCGCGAAACACTACGCGCCGCTAGCTCCCGAAGCGCCTGTAGTGTACACCGGTCCACTCTGACCGATATTCTCGAATACTCTGCCGGACACCTTTCGGCTGGCGCACTCGACTTTCGAAACCGAGGTGCTCCCCACCGGCGACTTCCAAGGCACCCCAGTCTATGAACTGCAACGATGCCGAATACCCCTACACTCGCATCCACGAATTCCCTGCACTTCCACCCCGAACGTGACGACCGCTACCCCAAAGACAAACCGTCATCATGAAGGAATACTCGGCTTTCGCGGAAGAAGGCGATGAACCCTACTATCCCATCAACACCCCCGAAGACCGGGCCAAATCCTCAAATACCGGCAGCCAGCCGCGGCCGAAACCGAAACCAACCGCGTTCATTTCGGCGGCCGCCTCGGCACCTACCAATACCTTGACATGCATACATGGCTATCGCCTCCGCGCTGAGCATGTTCGACAACAAAACTCAAGGCCGAACTCGAAACCAACTAACCTGGACTACTAGTGGATCAGACGGTTCTCGACTTCTTGTCACCCGCCGCACTGGCGCCATAACCCACATCCTCATTGGGTATCGGTCATATTCCGACCAGCGCTGGTGCTGCTCTGCGTCGATCATCAGTGCGAAACTTTGGGGAATGCGCCACGCATTACTGCCATTATTCGCCGCAGTCGCAACCAACATCATCCTCAATAACCAAACACATTGTGCACCGACCCCGGCCGCCCCTGAACCTCCAACTAGCCCCCAGAATATAATTACTCCATGCCCTCCGGGCACGCCATGACTATCATCGCCGTCGCCACCGCCATCAGCCTTATTCCCCACAAACCCCGCTGGGCCACCAGGCTGGCCGGAGTCACCTGGGCAATCGCCATCACGGTCTGCGTCGCCCGCCTCTACTCGGCGTGCACTGGCTCACCTGACGTCCCAGCCGGCGGACTCACCGGCGCCGCAACCACCGCCCTCCGATGGGGATACTCACAGAGAGCACAACCATAATGAGCAACCCCTGGCACCTCGCCCCTCGACTACGGCACCATCACCACCGTCGCCGCCCACACCACCGGACCCACCGGTGCCATCGCAACATTACCGGTCACCCTCCGCAAACATACGTCTCCGAAGACGGCACCATCATCACCGGCGATAACGCCCACACCAAACCGCGGCAAAACCACTCGCCCGATTCATCCCCCTACCCCAAACGCTACTATCGAACACGAATTGTCCCTCGTTGCCGGCGCCACCATGCCGCTTGCCACCATCATCGGCGCCACCTTCCGAAGCGCCCTCGACGCCGGCCGCGCCCAGCATGCCGGCTCACCCACCCACCACCGTCACCATCACCCACCCCGAACCGTGGACCATCCTCGAGGTGATGACGCTCGTCGAAGCGGCGTCGACAAGCGCATCAACCGCGACACCATCCGGCATCATCTCCGAACCCCGGGCCGCAGCAATCCACAGCGCATCCGGGCCCGCAACAGCAATATCGACTTCGGCGGCGGCACCCTTGACATCACCACCCTCCAGGCCGAACCCGCCGGCGACGTGCGCGTCACCGCAGCCACCGGGCGACAGCAGCCTCGGCGGGCTCACCATTGACAACCTGCTCTACCAATGGTTTCATCGTAGCCGCCTGAACGCGACCACCCACCACCTCGCCGCCGAGCTCCACGCGGCACCACCCCAAATCATGCGGGCTGCCGTCGAACAATCCATCCACAACGCCGAAAGAACAACTCTCCACCGACACCGAAACCACCATCACCATCGCCATCCGGCGCCACCGCCACGACATCCACCCTCACCCGCACCCGACCTCGAACACATTATCGCCAGCGTGATTGGGCGCGTCGCCGACCTCGCCCGCCCCTCCTCAACCTCGGCACCCCCTCTCCTCACCGGCGGCTCCGCCCGCATCCCCCTGCCTGCGCACTCGACTCGAAAAATCGCCTCCGTCACGCTTGTCGACGACCCCAGCACCGCAGTCGCCCACGGGCCATCGCCGCCACCCAACCAGGCCTCCTCACCACCCCATCCGGGACCTCCACCACCGACGCCCGCCACAGCGGCACCGAAGCATTCTCCGCCGTCAAACCCGCCACCCCACCAGAGCCTGTGGAGACCGAAGCGAGGCCAGGCGAGGTAAGACCCGTGGCGAACCGGCACGGCATACGATCGGGCGGAGCCGGTGGCCCCACCCGAAATCCCCAACCCGCAGCCGGCCGCCCCTCACAAAATCGAAGCCGAAAACGCCGCTACCTGCTGGCAACCATCCTCGCCCTCATCTGCGTGGGCGTCCTCGCTGCCGCCGGATACTTCATCATCACCCAGAAAAAGCCCGACAACACCGCGGACCCAGCCCCCGCGGCGGCCACCTCCAAGCCGGCCCCCACATCCACACCCGCATCCGTCGGAGCCACCACAACCCAACCAACCACATCCGCACATCCCACCGTCAGCAAAGTAGCCGCAGTCAACACCGAAAACGGTGACGCCGAAATCCCCCTCATCGAACGCTACAGCACCGCCAACCACTCCTGCCGGAAAAATTCGTCAACGCCTCCCAGAAATGCACTGGAAAAAGCCGACGAACACGACAAATACATGCCCGTCCCGTCTACAAATGCACCCTGGCAGAAGACCCCGATGCCCCCAAACTCGACCACGACGTGAGCGTCGGCAACTACTACTGGGTGCCAGGCGAACACGCCAAAGCCGCCCGAGACGAACTCGAATCCGGCAGGTCCACCCTGGCGAGCGACCTCAACACCCTCACCAGGATGCACATCCAAAAAGCCGACGGGGCCAAACCCGAAATCGGTGCGGCTTCCCTACAAATCCGACTGGGGATACATCTACGTCTACTATCCCAAAGACAACTTCACCATGTACTTCTGGCGCAACGGCATCCCACCCGGGAACAGGTCGACGCCTACCTGAAATCACATGGACATCACCCAGTAGAAAGGTTTAGTGGGGAGGGGTGGTGCGCTGGGTTGCCGGGTGGCGGGTGGCGGGTTTTCACGCCCGAGCGTTAGCTGAGGTTCCGACTTTTCTGGGATGTTTCCGCCGATTGTGGGAGGTTTCCCAGCTAACGCTCAAGCCGGAAACCCAGGAGGAAGCGCTGAAGAGGTGTTCAGAATCAGACCATCACCGCAATTACTGCGTTGCTGATCCAGTATGTGTTAGCTGGGGTTTGCTCCAGGACGGTCAGAAATCAAAAGGCACTTTGAACGCCAGTTTGTCGGAACCCCAGCTAACGCTCAAAAACCATGGCCGAGACAAAGCCCTGGAAACACTACCCGGCCGTAAAGCCCGGCCTGCGTTAGCTTGGGTTCCCAGAGCGGTGGTGATTTTAGGCCGCTCAGGAGGTTTCCCAGCTAACGCAGGAACCAAAACCACCAGAAACTTGTCGGAGGTCGGTGCGCTCTTATTACGTTGCCGGACCCCTGCTAAAACGTGCGACACCATGTTGAGCTTCCCCCAGCGCGTTAGCTGGGAAACCCCTTCAGATAGGGCCAAAAATGAAGTGGTAAGAACGGGAAACCCAGCTAACGCGCGGGCAGAACAGGGCGAAAGTAGGGAGGATGTGGAACAGGTAGAGATGTGCATGCGGTGGCGAATCGGTTGGCTGGGATTCCCACCACGCCAGGCCAAAATGAGGCGTCGTTGAGCCAAAAACCCAGCTAACGCAATGAGGAAATGAGGAGGGGAAACATCCCACTTTGATGGTTCGGTTGAACTGGTTACGCTATAGGCTATCATGAAGAACACAACATTGGTGATGGGGATCCTAGCGGTCCTGGCTACCCTGAGCGGCTGCGGGATCAGCGACGCAGGCAGTACGGCGTCGGCGTGGGGAGGACGCTCGGTCCCATAAAGGCTGGGCGGGCGCCGGGAAGAGATCGTCACCACCAGGAATGCTATCGGGAGTGGGAGTGGTGAGGATTCGGTGTCGGCCTTTGGGGCGTCGACAAGCGGGGCGATCGTGTACTCACGACTGCAGCTAGCAGCCAGCTCGACGAAGAAAACCGGTGTCATGGGGGTAGCGCGAGCCGATTACCAGCGAGCTTGACGACGGGCTGCCGCTGGCAGCAGCAGCGCTGCGGTGACGGAATACGCCGGGCAGCAGCTTGGGCTGATTCAACACACCGGGGTGCTGCCAGCCGATCGGGACCGTGACGTTTGCGCTACTCCAGCTCGCCGATGCGGGAACAATTTATCACCATCACCATGCGGGACACCGAGGTGCTGGCCGCAGACTATGGTGCCGGCGACCCCTCGACGCGCAGACTGAGCGGATCGCGCTTGACCTTGCTGACGTGTCAGTTAAACCGGATGGGGTGCTGGTTGCCATGCCCTCGGACATTGCTTCGGCGTTTGGCGAGTCGACGATTGCCTTGTTGTCGTCCGATACTGTCACCTCACAATGCACGTAGATCGGCCCCCGGAATCCCTGGGGCCGATATGGATGATGCTGAGATTTTAGTTCTTCTTGCGACGACCGAAGAAATCGCGTGCCACCAGCAACCGCAGCAACTGCGGCGATTGCCAGCATAATCAGGATGCCGCTCACACCGGTGTTGGCCAGTGCGGAGTTGCTCTTAGCGGGGCTTGCGCTCTTGACATCCATCTTGGAGGTGTTGGGATCCTTGTGAGCCACACCCTTTTCCTTGGGCTCAACACCCTTGGTGTTGGCAGTTCATGTGCGTTCTTGTTGTTCTGATCACCAGCAGCCGGGGCGGCACCTTGGTGTCGCTCTTCGGGTCGGCTGCGCCAGCCAGAGGAGCGGAGGCTGCGTTCTTGGCGGAACGTTGAAGCCAACCGCGGTCAGGACCAAACCACCAACGGCGAGGGCGCCGAGAGCCAGGCACCACCGCAGTCAGCGCCGCTGGTGCTGCCAGCCAGAGCGGCGGAACCGTTCTTGTTCTCGGAGTCGGAGCCATTCTGGGTGTCAGAGCCACCATTAGCGCCGCCGTTGCCGTGCCCTGCGCTTCGCCGGAAGAGCCAGCGGTGGAGCCGCCGTTACCGTTGCCTTGGCCAGTGCCGTTGCCTTGGCCGTTGCCCTCACCTTCGCCGGAGGACCAGAGGTAGAGCCGCCATTGGTGTCGGAGGTGGAGTTAATGTCGGAGCCCGCTCTTGCCGTCGGAACCACCGTTGCCCTGGCCGTCCTGCCGTTACCCTTGTTGTCGCCGGAGGAACCAGCGGTGGAGCCATTGCCCTTCTGTCATCCTTGTCGAAGCCGCGAGGAGGCCGGTAGAGCACCACCAGCGGAACCAGCAACAGCACCAGCATCGGAACCAGTCTTGGTGTCGGAGCCGCCATTGGCGCCACCGTTGCCACCACCATTCGCCGTTACCGCCACCGGTGGAACCGCTTGGAGCCGTTGTTGTCCTTGTTGTCGCCAGTGGAACCACCATTGGTGTTGCTGCCACCGTTGCCGTTGCCGTTGCCACCGTTGGTGGAACCGCCATTGCTGTCGGAACCGCCCTTATCTTTGTCCTTGTCGCCACCGAAGAGGCTGGAGGAACCGGCAAACAGGTCACCAGGAGCCCTTGTTCTTGTCTTCCTTCTTGAAGAGCCACCAGCTGCGCCGCCGGAGAGCACTTGCAGGAGGCTCGGCGAACATGGCACCGGCAGAACCGGTCTTTAGCTGCGGAGCTGTCGCTACTCATGTCCTGGTATAGGCTGGTTGACGTAGATGGTTTGGTTCTCATCGTTGATGTCATTGTGCTTGGCGATGAGCTTCCGTCGGGGCCATAGGCCTCTTCGAATACAACCAGGGTCTTACCAGCGTGAGCCTCGAGGGATTTCGAGCTCCAGGTGGACTCTCGTCCTTTTCCTGGAACCGGGTGTGAACTTTCTTTTCTGACTTGATGTCGGTTGGGACGCTCAACGGTGTCGGTGCCCTCGTTTTGACTCGCCGCTCATACAACTGACCCTTCAGGGTGTATTCTTGCCAACGATCAAGCCCTCGTAAGCCACGATGTCAACGATGGTGCCGCCTTGGACTTCACCCGCTGTGAATGCCGTCACCCTTTCTTGCGGGCGGTGGTGGAGAGTCGGGCGTTGGTGCCTTCCCACTCAATATAGAGTTCGGCTTCCTTGGTCTTGTTTCCTTATCGTGGGTGACGATCAGGGTTTGATAGTAGCCATTATTAGCAGTCGGAGAAATGATGAGGGCACCATTGACCTCAGAGGAAGCAGCCTTAGCGATCAGTTTGGCAGACCCTGCTTGTTCCTCAGCCTTGAAGTAGAACTCTTGGCCCTTCTTGATCTCATTGGCTGGGAACGCATTGCCATTCTTGTCGACAACCTGACCGGTTTCGGCGGTCACTTCCACGGAATCAGCGTTGGTGTCCAGGTGAAAGGTCCGAAAGTGCCATTGGCCTGGCGCTTTGCGCTGTCCTTGCCCTTGAAGCCGACCTGGAGGTCCACAGAGGTAGACTCCGCACGGCCCACGTTGGCGGGGCCGAGCAAAGTATTCGTAGACTTTCTTGGCGTTTTGCTGTTCTTCAGCGGTACCTTGACCGTGGGCAAGACCCTTAGAAGTTGAAGCCGGAGCCCAGATTCCAGATAGCTGCCTGGGTTTGGGCGATCACGGATTTCTTGGAGACCTGAGCGGAGGTTACGCCAGCCTTTTGGAGTACGGTTTCGTAACTGACGGCCGGGTAGCTGTTGGCGGCGATCCAGTTAACCTCCGAGCGAACGGTTTCATCCTTCTAGAAATTGTTATCGCCGAGGGAACTTTTTCCACTTAGCGGCATAAGCATCATCGGTTTTGTGGAGTTCACTTCCACTCATTGCAGTATGCGAGACGTTTTTCACTACCAGAAGTAGCGCTGAAGAGTTCGGCGAGGACGTTCTTAGAACCATCTGTAATCCGATAGCCGTGCTCAGCTTCATCGATGCTGAACTTGGCGCCGATTTCCTGTGCGCTTGCAGTAGGTGCTACGTGAGCTGCGCCAAAAATAGTGACAACGCTGCCACTGCGCTGACCAGCCGCTTGGACCGGCCTTTATTGAGACTATCGTTGAGAAAGCATTGACCCATCGTTTTCTGGCGACTCCGCTAGACGAGTCACCGATAAGGCGAACTCGTGATACCTGATAACGGATTCTGCTAAGGTAATGCGTTCGGCAATAACGCATGGTTTCCTTGGAACCGTTTCAAGAATTAGATGTTAATTGGAAAATCGAACTGAAAAACTGCCCCCAGAGGGGTGTGATTTGAAACGTAATCATACATATCAGTTATGCTAATCGGGACATTTTGTGGGCTGTAACCTTACGAAATATCCCCGATGGGTAATTTGGGGAAATGTCCATATTTTTAGCGTATAAAACTAACTCTTTTCGATCTATTATTCACCAAAACAGCACTTTAGCGCATTTATTATATAGGTATTAGGTGTATTAATGTTGTACATATGTTCGATCGTTGTTGTGGTTTTTAAAAACCGAGAGGGTGATTTATGGGTTGATTAAAATGTTCTCATTTTCTTCATCGAGACCGAACCGTTACCATTTTCACTGATTTCTTTATAAAAATATCTCTAATCTTACCTCAATCTAGGGGTTATGGGGGCAAATACCTACCCCCGTTTGGCGTCTTTGGGTATTGGTAGCTTTTGTGAAGCGATTAATGCCTATAGCCCAGCATAGATAAAATTTGGCGAATATATCGCGGTTATCCAGTAAAAAACCGTCGAACTCTTAGCTGTAGAAAAAGGTTCTATTCATTTGGAATAAGAATTATAGAGTCATGGCTAGCAGCAAAAGGCTACCTGAGAATTTGGGCGTCGAAAAGCGAGAAAGAACCCGTCTAAATAAGTTTCCAATAATAAACCTACTTAAGGCGAATCATTGCTGGGTAAAACCATAATTACCACCCCAATTACCCACACTGATGTGGGGAGCTTAGCGGCAACCAGTAACTACGCACTACCCTTAGGGAGAAACTCTTATCCTAAGGATCTACCAGGAAGGTAATTTTATGAACGACTATCGGTTGCAGCGCTTCTTACCGCTCTCGCGTTGGTGAGGCCACGACGTGCGCATGTTGTACCTCATCGAATCCGAATACAACAAGCAGCGCGCCATGTGGACCGACCGCAGCGATATCATATGTACCGCCGGTAGCGAGGTCAGCTTTCTTTCCTACTTCAATGCCTTCCCGCCAGCTATTGGCGACGCTGGTCCCAACTCGATTCCGTTGTTTCTTAAAGTCAGGGTCACCGGGGCTGCTCGAATCGACGTTTACCGTTCTAAATTCGACGGTGCCCGCATCGGCGTCGAGCAAACAGGTGAAAAACGGTGAGGTCGAATTCAACCTTTCCTCGCCCCCTCTGAATCGGCGCGGTGGCTCTGGTGGGACATCACCGCTGAAACCGACGTGACCGTGGAAGAGGCCGGCTGGTACGCCCCCCACGCGCCCAAAAGCGCAGACCCTTCCCGACGGCACCCAAGTTGGCCCTTCGAACCGCGTGTGACTGTGGGCATTCCCACCTTCAACCGGCCTGACGATGCCGTTGCCGCTCTCGAAGCCCTCGCCCAAGACCCCGAAGTCGATGCCGTCATCGACACGATTATCATGCCCGATCAGGGTAATAAGCACCCCGCTGACCACCCTGGCTACAAAAACGCTGTCGCTCGGCGACCGATTCTGACGAATTCCGCCAAGGCAACCTTTGGCGGCTCGTGGCTATCTCCCGTATCATGTACGAAGCCTGGGGGACGGGCCGGCCGCGCCGCTAAATCCCCCTACACTTTCTTTATATGGATGACGATATCGCCATTGAACCCGACTCGTGCTGCGCGCCCTGGCCGCCGCCCGTTACGCTACATCCCCCATGCTCATCGGTGGCCAAATGCTCAACCTGCAAGAACGCAGCCACCTGCACACCATGGGCGAATCATCAACGCGATTGCTGTGGACCTCCGCACCACGTCCACTACGACCACAACTTTGCCGCCCACCCGCTCTCTGACCTGGTAAACCCGGCGACAAGCCCGATCACCCCCTAACTCCCTGCGATCCGCACCGGCGCATGGGATGCCGAATTCAATGGTTAGTGATGCATGATTCCCCGGCTGGTTGCCGAAGAAATCGGCCAGCCCCTCCCGCTTTATTAAATGGGATGATGCCGAATACGGCCGCGCGCTGCCCGCCACGGCTACCCCACCGCCACCTGGCCCGGCATTGCCATTTGGCACATGGCTCGGAGCGATAAAGACGACGCCATCGACTGGCAGGGCCTACTTCCACCGCCTTCGCGCCTGTTGGTAGGCCGCCATGCACCACGATGGTCCCATCGACGGCATCATCCGCAGCATGTTGAAAAGCCACCATCAAACACCGTCGTGCTCTGAATATTCGACGGTGGCTACTTCAATTGGAATCAATCAAAAGACTCCCTCCGGGGGCCCGACAACCTGTTTGACATCCTGAATCCTCCCGGATCGCCGCGATTCGAAAAACCACTCCGACGCCATTATCCTGCCCTCCGCCGCCGGAACTGCTCGCGCACCGCGCATCCCCGGCGTGCCCATCAGGGAACATGGCGGCCGCTCGCTGAAAAAGGCCGGCGTGTGGCTGGCCAAAGGCATCAAACACTCCCTCAGCCGGGAAAACACAGGCACACCACGAGGTTCCCTGCCAACCTCGCCCCGATCGAGGCCCGATGGTTCTCTCTCTCGCGGGTTGACGGCGCCACCGAGGCCACCGCCGACGGTCGGGGAGTGGTCTTCCCGGAACGCGACCTGGCCCAGGCCAAAGACCTTTTTCAGCAGACCCGCCCCCACAAGCAACTCAGAACGTTCTGAAGTGCTGCGGGACAATACCGGGCAGCCCACCCTGACTTTGGTGAGCCGAAAGTTGGGCGAAAATCTTTGAACCAGAAAAAGCTGATCGAAAGCCGCAACAGCGAAACCGGAAAAAGCTAAACCAAAAAGCTGAGGAGAAGAATAGCGATTAGTGAAAACGAGTCTGACATCCTGATGTCCTCCAAGACCGCTTGGCGACACTCCGCATCCTCCGCATTGCTCGCGGTTTAGCCACTGGGAGCACTCCTTGGGGTGGTTGATTGATTTTACCGGGCGTTAGGATAAAAACCATCGCGGCCGGTGGCTCAAACCGATGGCGGCGGCGTTTGTGAGCCACGCACTAAGTGTCGTCGTCAAGCGAATTGTGCGACGGAAACGCACATCGACCCCCGCATTCAAGTGGGCGTAGGAACCCCCAGCGAGCTGAGTTTCCCCAGCTCACATGCGACATCGACCACGGCTGCGCTCGTGACGTTGGCGAAAATCACCAGGAACTGCCGCTGCTCGGGGTGCCAGTGATGATGCTATCCCGTATGGTACTTGGTGTTCATTACCCCTACCGATGTGCTGGCCGGCGCAATGTGGGGAGCCGTAACCGCGCAGGCTATCGACCGGAAAGATTGCCGGCTGTGGCTAATGTGGGGTTCGCGGGCGCAACGGAAAGAAGGATAGCTCATGAGCGAGAAGCCAGAGAAGTCAGAATCAGAGGCTGACACACAGGCCGGGTCGCTGCCCAAGGCTGCGGCCGGGGCCGAGGTTGCAGGGTCCGAAGTGGACAAAGCGGGGGCCGTCAGTCGCCGCTGACGACACAGCGCTCCGGCAACCCCAGCGGAGTCAATGGAAACCCACGGAAAACCGCCCAAAAATCTAGTAGACGCCATTATCAAAGGCCTGCGCCCCAAACAATGGGTGAAGAACGTGCTGGTCCTGGCGGCGCCGCTTTCACCGGCGCGGCTAAACTCTTCAACACCAGCACACTTGTGGACGTTGCCATTGCCTTTGTGGCTTTCTGCTTCGCGGCATCTTCCATTTACCTTATTAACGATGCGCGACATTGAGGCCGACCGGGCGCACCCCACGAAGCGGTTTAGGCCTATCGCCTCCGGGATGCTGCCCCAGAAGCTGGCGTATGTGCTGGCAGTGGTCCTGATTCTTGCTGCGGTGGTGGTGAGCTATCTTGCGTCATCCGGCCGCGGGCTGAGTGATCGTGATGGTGGTGTGATATCGTGTTGCAGCTGGGCTGTTGCTTTGGGTGGAAGCACCAGCCGGTGATTGATATTGCCCTGGTGAGCTCCGGGTTTATGCTGCGTGCCATGGCTGGCGGTGTGGCCGCGGGCATCTATCTGTCGCAGTGGTTCCTGTTGGTGGCCGCGTTTGGTTCCCTGTTCATGGCCGCTGGTAAGCGGTACGCCGAAATCCTGTTGGCGCAGGAGTCTGGCGCGAAGATCCGCAAGGCTCTGGAGGGGTATACCGTCACGTACCTGCGGTTTGTGTGGACTTTGGCCGCCACTTCCGTGGTGATCGCCTACGCCCTGTGGGGTTTCGAGATGGCCCGCCAGGCCGCTGGTACCGCTGCTGCGTGGTATCAGGTGTCCATGGTGCCGTTCACGGTTGCGATTCTCCGGTATGCGGCGGATGTTGACCGCGGTGCCGGCGGCGCCCCCGACGAGTTGGCGTTGAGCGACCCGGACCCTGCAAATTGGCCGTTGCATGGCTGGCTTGTATAGGTGTTGCCGTGTATTTTGGTGCCGGTTTTAGCAGCCCTGCCCGCTTTTCGACGCCCACCTCCCGGCATCAGCCCTTTCACTCCCCGCGGGATCCCGTCACCGCAGCCTCCCGCCTCCTGCGTTAGCTGGTTTCCGCCGATTGGCCCGGTTTTAGCCTGCCTCAGAGGTTTCCCAGCTAACGCGAGCTGGGTGTTTGATGGGGCGAGCCGGCTTCACCTGGTTTCCTGCGTATGTAGGTTGAGGAGCGCCGGATTCCCGGCGTTGTAGTTTTCCGCCCTTTCCCTGGCCCGAGCGTTAGCTCGTTTTGCGTTGGGGTGGCTCGAAACCGGCCTGATTTACACGATTCCCAGCCAATGGTTTGACGGCTCAACTTGCGATTTTTCACGCCTAGGGGATTCCATCCTGGGGTCTCGGATCTCACCATGGCGTCCTCTGCTGTCCTCTTCTGCGTGTAGCTTGGGTTTCGCGTCAACAGCAGGCTGCTGCGCTCGGTTCCAGGGAGGTTTCCCAGCTAACGCTCAAGCTGGGGCTGCCAGGTTTTGACCGATGTGGAAGCGTCGGGATTGACGGGCCATATCATTGTCTGTGGTTTTCCGCCCTTTCCCCGCCCGAGCGTTGCGGGTTCGTGCTGGGGTGCCTCGAAAACCAGACCCTGATTTTACGATTCCCAGCTAATGGTTTTGGGCAGGTCTGCCAGGCTGCCATGCCTGCCCCTCCCATAGGCTCCTCACCATATCCCCTCCTGCGTTAGCTTGGTTTCCGTTGGTTTGGTCCGGTTTTGGCCTGCCTCAGGGAGGTTTCCCAGCTAACGCTCGGGCTGCTCGCTGCTGCTATGCCTGCACCCGCGGGGACCCGTGGCAGCCCACCGCGGCGCCCGCGCGTTCCAGGAGCCAATCCCAGCCCCATGCCCGAGCGTCGAAGCCTCAAGCTCATTCCGTTGGGGGAATGACGGCTTCAAACTCACCGCTTGCTAAGATATCTTCCTATGACCACAGCCCGCTCTCTCACCACGCTCTCCGGTGTTATATCAGCAGTCGTTGTTGCCGCCCTCGGGTTTTACGGCGGCTGGCAGCGCCGTTGGATGAGCGATGATGGGTTGATTGTGTTGCGCACGGTCCGTAACCTTCTCGCTGGGAACGGGCCGGTTTTTAATGCAGGGGAGCGGGTGGAAACAAACACCTCCACCCTATGGCAATACATTATTTATATTGGTGCATTGATAAGTGGTTCCCGGTTGGAGACTATTGCCTTGTGGGCGGCGTTGGTCTTCACCACCGTGGCCTTATTCATTGCGGCCGTGGCCACCGCGAAACTCTATCAGGGCAACAATCGGCTCCGCCCTGCCTGGGGGACTATTGTACATTTGCTGCTGCCAGCCCGAGATTTTCGCCACCTCGGGCCTGGAGTGCCTGTCCCTGCTGTGGATTGCCACGTGGTGGTTCCTCATGGTTCAGTGGGCGGAGGACGCCAAGCCGCGGTGGGGATTAATACAGCTATCTGCTGGCGTTTGTTCGGGCTTGAGTTGGTTGCGCGCCCAGAATTGGCGTTGTATGGGGGCTTGTCGGGCCTGATGTTGCTGATTATGGATCGGAAAAATTGGTGGAAGATCCTGTTGGCGGCGATCGGTGCCGTTGGCCTACCAGGTGTTTTCGCATGGGCGTATTACGGCCTGTTGGTGCCGCACACCGCGGTGGCGAAGTCGGCGTCGGGGTCGCAGTGCGGGGTGATGGCTGGTTTTTATCTCATGGACTTTTGTGACCCCTTACCACGTTGTGGTTGGGGGTGCTCATGCTACGGCGGCCGCCGGGTTGCGGGTGTGAACGCCACGCGGGAGGCGTCGATAAGCGTGAATCGACGCACCTGGTCATTGGCTGACGTGTGGGGCGGCGCTGATTCATTTCTTTATGTGCTGCGCGTGGGCGGCGATTTCGTGCATGGGCGCATGCTGCTGCTGCCGCTGTTTACGCTGCTGCTGCCAGTAGAGCGTTGTGGTGATTGATCGGCAGCGGATTCCCGACGACCGTGGCGGCTGCGGGCTGTTTATCGCCGGCATGGGCTGGAGCTTTGCGACGGTCCTGAGGTGGGCACCCCTACCAGCTTCCCGAGGGGACGAAGCCCCGCTGCGCATCGTGGACGAGCGGATTTTCTGGCAGCTGGCCACCTACCGGGACCAGCCCACCCGCTACGCCGAGGACTTCCTCACCGCCCGCAACATGAATAATTTCGTGCCCATGTGCTGGAGCGGGACGTGCCGCCCACGATGCCCAACTGTTTCAGATTCGTCTGAGTCAGCATCCTCTGGTGTTGTCCGGAGCTGCGGCCGCGCACCACCGAACACACCGACCTGGCCGACATGCCGCTGTCGCTCACCGCGATTAACCTGGGCATGACCGGTATGCAGACGCCCCTGGACGTGCGGGTGCTCGACAATATGGGTCTGGCCAACCCCTGGCTGGGCCGCCAACCCCGGGTCGTCATGGGCGGGTGGGTGCATGACAAGAACCTGCCCTTGGAAATGGCGGGTGGCGGATTCAGCACGTGCGCTGGACGCCGTGCCGAGCTGGGTGGACAAAGCATATGTGAAGCGTGCCCGGGAGATTTTGTACACCCCGGAGTACCAAAAACTCTTTGCCTCGTACCGAAGCCCGCTCACCTTCAAACGCTTCCTTGCCAACATCAAATTCAGCCTGGGAGCAGGGCGGACCTCCAGTTTCCAGGAGGGACCGGCCGCCTGCAAGGCCCCCTGCCTGTAGTGGATCCGCTTCCGATAAATTGGCCTCGGGACATCAAACTGGATCCGGTTCGCTCAGCGTTTGCTAACCTCGATTGGGGACGGTAGCACGATAGTTAAAAGCGATTCAAAAGTGTGAACGTTACCCCAAGATTAGGGAAAGAGTTGCCCCCGTAGCTGAGAACTGCCTTTGATTCGGCTGCGTGATCGTCGAAAAATGCCGGTGAAAATCGATCGAAAAATCACCTGAGTTTCTCGCCCTATATACCCGCAGAAATTACCCTGTAACCCAATATAGGTGTAGGTGATTTGTATTACTGCTGGTAGTGAATGAATTTGATAGGTCTGCTACCAAAATTTTTGTGGATGGTTAGGTAACAAAATAGGTGGACTAATTTATATCCCTGTATATAAAGTTTAGGCATTTAGTTGGCTCTTTGCTGTGAACCACTACAAAACCTAAGGCAAGAAGTTTCACGAGAAGTGAATTATCTAGCCTGAATCATAGGAGAAGCATGAAGTTCATGACACGCGCGATAAAGAAGGTGGCGGCGGCTGTCACCGCAGTTGCCGCTAAGCTTCCGTTCTGGCGGTGGCGGGCCAGGGCGTAGCTACTGCTGGCCCGCGGGACTGGTTGCGTCCCGACGCCACCGGGCTTGTGAATGGGATGGGGTTGGCTTCTGGGTTCAGCGTTGTGACGTGTTTTTCCCCGAGCCATGAACCGGAACATCACCGTGCAAATTCAACCGGCACAACGAGGCGGTAACGCTGGGTTCTATCTGCTTTGACGGTGCTCGCGCCACCGAACGGGCAAATGCCTGGACCACCGACTCCAATGCCCCGGAGCTCTACGCCACCACAACATCACCCCTGGTGATGCCCGTTGGTAGTCAGGTACTTTCTACCAAGACTGGCTGCGGCCTGCTAACTACACTGGTGACGGCCCGCTGTTTCAAGTGGGAAACCTTCCTCACCAGGAACTCCGGCTTACCTGGAGGGCAACTTCGGTGCTGCCAGGAACAACAACTCCATCGCCGGCCTGTCCATGGGCGGTACCGCCGCCCTGAACCTGGCAGCCCGCAACCAGCACATGTTCAAGCAGGCCGCAGGCTGGTCCGGCTGACCTCACCCATCTCGGCCCAGGCATGAGCACCCTGGTGCGTCTGGCTATGCTGGACCTGGGCGGCTTCAACGTGAATAACATGTACGGTTCGATGTTCAGCGAACCGGTACGAGACGACCCCTTCTGGAACACGGATGCTCCTCGAGGGGCAAGGACGTGTATATTTCCGCAGCCAGCGGTTTCTGGAGTGCTGACGACATCGCGCGCTACGGAAGTGAAGGGACCGGATCGCCGGCTCCATCCTGGAGGCGTTCAGCCTGTACACCACCACGCTGTGGGAGGCCAAGCGCGCGCTGAGGGCGTGAATGTGACCGTTAACTCATCCGGCAGCAGGCATCACAACTGGTTGCAGTGGAACTACCAGTTGAACCTCACCAAGAACCGCGTGCTTGACGTCATGCAAGCTTGGTAATCTACACATAACGGAAAGAGTCACCCGGGGTATCGCATTGTTGGGACTGCGATGCCCCGGTAGCATTTTGTCGGTTTACCGGTGTGCGCGCACGGCGCGAGGGCACTATGGCGCCTTTACACTTGGCGGGTAACATTTGTGAGCTTTTTCGACGAATATTCCTGCGAGGGCCGACAGACCGTTACAATCGCCAGGGCAGGGGAATCCCCGGTGAATCAGCTCAGTACTAAAAAACTTGAAGGATTGAACATAATGCGTGTAACTCAACGTCGTTCCTACCAAATAGCCGCCCTTCCGGTGGCCATTGGCTTGGGAGTCTCCCTGCTATTTCCTCCTGCCGCGGTGGCGCAATCAACCACCAGCGCGAAGCCAACTAGCACTGAGCACTAGCAAATCCCGTAGCAGTAATTCGTCAAGCTCAGGAAGCCTGGGGCTCCTCCTGAATGGCTTTGACCGACTACCTTGAGTACCAATGCAGTGGAACGCACCCCCTATTCGCGTGGATGAGCGGCCCCAAATCAATGGTCTGCCCGATGGGGTGTCGGTGGAGCGTGTCAAGTGGATCACCGATAGGCGCATCGAACTGCAAATTAAGTCCAAGGTCATGCCGAAAGACGTGGTTAAGGTGCAAATGCTGCTGGCCCGCGATTGGCATTCCCAGCCGAATCGGAAATTCCCCGAGGTGTGGGCCCTCGACGGGTTGCAGGCCACCGACATTTGAAAGCGGCTGGACCAGCGAAACCAACATTGAACAACTGTTCGCCGACAAGAACGTCACGTGATCTTGCCCGTTGGCGGCGAGATCCTCCTTCTACTCCGACTGGCGGTCCGAAGACAACGGCAAGCACACATGTGAGTCCTTCCTGCTCAATGAGCTCATCCCCGTGCTGAAGAACGGCTATCGGGCCAATGGCGACCGGGCCATCTTCGGCCTGTCCACTGGTGCTACCGCCGCCATGAACCTGGCGGAACTAACCCCGACCTGTTCAAGTTTGTGGGCTCTCTTCTCCGGGTATTTGGATACCACCAGCCCCGGCATGCCCGACGCCATCCGCACCGCCCAACAGGACGCCGGTGGTTACCACAGCGAGGCCATGTGGGGACCGGACGGCTCCCAACAGTGGATCGACCACGACCCCAGCTGGGCATTAAGGCGTTGAAGGGGATGAAGGTGTATGTGTCGGCCGGCTCCGGCCGGGATGATTTCGGCCAGCCGGGCTCCGTCATAACACCCGGCGAATGCCGCCGGCATTGGGCTGGAAGTTATTTCGCGCATGACCACCCAAACCTTTGTCGACTCTGCCCGCCGGGACGGGTGGAAAGTCACCTCGGTGTTCCGGCCATCTGGCGTGCACGACTGGCCCTACTGGCGGTTTGAGATGGGGCAAGCCTGGCCGCACATCGCCCGGGGCCCTCAACCTGTCGCAATCCGACCGCGGCGCCGACTGTACCCCCGTTGGGGCCATCGCCGAAGCCACCAAGGGCGGCGTCATTGGCAACTGCGTGAACAACGAATACGACGTGGCCGGCGGCAAGGGTCAGGACTTCACCAACGGTCGCGCCTTCTGGTCCCCGAACACCGGCGCCCAGGCCCTCTACGGCCGGATCGGCACCGTGTACACCGAAGCTTGGCGGCCCCGGCTCCTGGCTGGGATTCCCCACCTCCACGGAACGCGGGCTCGCAAACGGTGGCCGGTTCGTCACTCTCAGAACACGGCAATATCTACTGGACCCTGCAAACCGACGCCATTGCCGCTACCCACCGACATCGTGAACAAGTGGGGCGACCTTAAGTGGGAGAACGGTGACCTGGGCTACCCGGTGGCCGAAGCCACCGAACACAACGGTGGCCTGGTGCAGAAGTTCCAAACGGCTACGTCACGCCATAGCCCCAAGGGTGCACTAATAACTGGGTGCGGGGCGCTATTGCCGCCAGGTACGGTGAGCTGCAAACCGCCAAGTCCAAAGCTGGGCTACCCCACTCGATGAGAATCCATCAACGGTGGCGCCTTCCAAGAGTTCGAAAACGGCAACATTTACTGGTCCCCCGCCACCGGCGCTCACGTTATCTACTACGGCGACATTTATAAGGCTTGGGGCGAAAGGGCTACAGAGCAGGGTGAATATGGCTACCCCACCTCCGATCAGGAGTCTGCTAGCGGTTCCATCACCTTCCAGGGTGGTAAAATGAGTCAATCCAATGGCAAAGTCCGCGAGGAGCGAAATTAGTGAAACGCCTGTTAGCGACAGGAGTTCTTACCCTGTCCGTCATAACCGCTGGTGCCGGCCTCAGCGCCTGCGGTAGTTCGCACCGTGAGCGATGATGCTGCGGCATCCGCGTCCAAAGCCCCCATCGCGCCCCTGAAGGGCTCCGGTGGTTCGGGTGCAACTTCAGGTGCGGCCGGGGCCTCCGATGGCGCTGGTGCCGGCGCTAGTGGGGCTAACGGGGCTGGTGGCTCCGGTGATGCCGGCGAGGCGGTAACGCCGCCCCTGCCGGCTGATGGGCCAGCCCAAGAAGTATCGTCCATTCCCACGCCGGCCCAACAGTTGAGCGATGCGGACAAGACCTGCTTCGACGCCCTCACGGCTGGTGGTATAGGTGGAAGGCGCCGAAAACCAAATGATCGGCGCCGCCCAGGTTGTGTGCCAAAACCAATTCCCGCAGGCTGTGCAGGCAGTCGGTGGGCAATTGGTTGAGCAGAAGCGTACCTCGCTGTCGCCCGAAGAGACCGTTTCCCTGATTGAAACGTCGGCACGCAAAGGCTATTGCTCTAACGCCGATCCAGGAAGTTCATGAAGAAAGTTCTCACCGTTCTTGCCGCGCTTGTGGTGATTGTTGTGGTTGCTGCAGGTGCGCAGCAATGGTTGAGTCAAACCAATAAGGGGGGGCAGGTCGGCCTGCCCGAAACCTCCGAAGCAACCATGGTGACCCAACCCGACCACTGTCCCCGGGTTGAGGTGCTTGTCGCGCCCGGCACGTGGGAATCCTCCAAGACCGATGACCCGTTCAACCCCTACAGCGAACCCCAAATCGTTCATGTTGAACATTTCCCGCCGTTGCAGGAAAGCCTATCCGGCCCACGAGGTGAAGGTGTGGACCCTGCCGTACACGGCGCAGTTCAAGAACATAACTCCCAAAACGAGATGCCTTACGACGAATCCCGGAGGAAGGCATCGCCACCATGGAAAGACCGAAATGCGGGACGTGTTCCGGGAATGTCCCTCACCGATTACATCCTCATCGGGTTCCTCCCAGGGTGCGGTCATTGCCGGGGACATTGCCAATAGATCAGCACCGGTACTGGGGTGGTTCCGGCGGAGCGGATCCGGGGCGTGGCATTGATCGCCGACGGTCGGCGGGAACCCAACGTGGGCCAGCATGTGGGCAACCCGGTCGGTGGTGTGGGTGCGGAAATCGCCCTACAGCCCCTCAACCTGTTGGTGCAGCCCGTCGTGCCAGCGCCACCATGCGGGGTCCCCGGCAGAGCGGCTTCGGCGCCCTGAACGATCGTACGTTCGAAATTTGTGCCCCGAACGATGCCATTTGTGACGCCCCCGGGAGATCGGCAATGCCCTGGGCCGGGCCACCGAAATGGTGCAGGCCAATGGGGTGCACTCGGTGTACGCCACCAACCCCTATGTGATTCCCGACACCACCGCGAATCAGTGGGTTGTGGAATGGGCAAAGGGGCTCATTAACCGGTAACGATGATGTTTCGGCGACCGTCGAGGTGTTCGTCCCACCGCTCGTAGTAGGCGGTGATGGCGAGCACCTCGTCCCCAGTTGAGGGTTCCTCGCTTTTTCGACGCGCCGTCGGTGCTCGATCTCATCCGGGAGCACGCATCTCGAATTGGATGAGTCTCGCCCGATGCTGTTCGGCCAGGTCCCGGAATATGGCCCGGGTGTGGTGCATGGGTTGACCGCATCAGCTGATCACGGTGCGGCCCAGCTCTAGGGTTGTCGCCGGCCAGGTGGGCGATGGCCTGGTAGCCGTAGTCCTTGAGGTCGTTGTTGTCGGCCTGCGGATGACGGGTGCTCCAGGGTGTCGAGGCGGAGGTAGACGGCGCGGGCGCGTCGGCAGCAATCGTGCCTGGGTGGTTTTGCCCGCACGCCTGGCAGACCGGCGAAAACGATGAGTCTGCTCATGCCCCCAAGTCTAGGTTGGAATTTGCTGTCAATTTGGGAGAATGAGAGTTCATTTTAGCTCTGCAAAGTAATACACTGGTGGCTGGTTACGATGGAGTAACCAGAAGCGCAATTTCAATCGATTTTATCGAGGGAGACACATGGATTTACATGCGATTATCGGCCAGTTCTTCAACGAGAAAGGTGAAATCACCCTCCAGCCTGAGGTGACGCTCGCCGGCATGGTGCGAAGTCCTTTACCAGACGGAGAAGGCGGCTGGCACCACTGGTCGAAAGACCTTGCGATTCTGGGATTTCTCGCAGTCCCGCGATGGGGAAATCGTGGAATACTCCCGTGACCAGATCAATACCCGCATTAAGGCTGTTGCAGCTAGGTTGCAGCAGGTGGGCACCATTGGCGACCGGGTGGCCATCCCGCCAATAACTCCCCCGAATATGTGTTCGCAATGTTGGGGGCTATGTATGCCGGCATGGTGCCGGTGCCACTAGTATACGACCCTCAATGAGCCCAGCCATGCCGACCACCCTCAGGCGGTGATTTCGGACTCCGCCCCCAAGGCTGTGCTCGCTACCAATGCCCGGTCCGCCGGTGCGGTGCGCACGTTCTTCGCCGACATTCCCGGCCGGGAGCGGCCCCGCGTACTGTCGGTGGATTCCCTGCCGGACTCCCTGGCCGAAAGCTTTACTAACCCCCTGGAAAACCCGCCGCAGCAATTCCTGGCTGCCAGCGGCAAGCTGCCGGTGACGACCGCCTTCCTGCACATACACTTCCGGCTCCACCCGGGTGCCGGCCGGCGTGGTGTTGACCAACCGGTCCATTCTCACCAACGTGCTGCAGATTTTCACCGCCGCCCAGTTGAAGACCCCCTCCGGCTGGTCACCTGGCTGCCGCTGCACCACGACATGGGCATCGTCCTGGCCACCTTTGTGACCATTCTCGGCCTGAACATGGACCTGATGTCGCCCCGCGATTTCATCCAGCAGCCCGCCCGGTGGGTGAACCAGCTGCACGCGGAGCATGAGGGCGAAAAACGTGTATTCGGTTATTCCGAACTTTGCCATGGATTTGGCCATGCGCTACAGGCTGCCGAGCCGCCCGCCCGGATTTTGGACCTGTCCCAGGTGGATGGCCTGATTTTTGGGTTCCGAGCCGGTGACCGAAAAAGTCCATGGAGGCCTTCATTTCGGCGTTTGCGGAGCATGGGTTGCATCGGGCTGCGGTGCGCTCCTCCTACGGCCTGGCTGAGGCGTCGCTGCTGGTCACGACGCCACAAACCCCGAATCGTCCCCTGATTAACTATTTTGATCGGGAGGCGCAGTCCGAGGGCCTGCGGCGTGGTGGTTTCGCGCAATGAGGATTCGGTGTCGTTTGCCTCCAACGGCCAGGTGGTGCGTCCGCAACTTCTTGCGATTGTTGACCCCGAAACCCGCGCTGAGGTTCCCCGACGGCACCGTGGGTGAGCTGTGGTGTTATGGCGCTAACATTGCCGCCGGCTACCTGAATCGCCCCGAGGAAACCGAAGAGACGTTCCATAATACCCTGGTGACCCCGTTGGCGAGAATTTCAGGCTCCGGCGCACCTGCCGACGCCCAATGGTTGGCCACCGGCGACCTGGCGGTCATCGTCGACAACGAGGTCTCACATCACCCGGCCGACTCAAGGACCTCATCATCATCGCCGGCCGTAACCACTATCCGCAGGACATCGAGTACACGGTTGCTCACGCCTCGGCCCAAATCCGGCCGGCCGCCGTTGCGGCCTTCGCTGTTGAGGGCGATGATGTGGAACAGCTCATCATCCCGTGCGGAGCGTGACCTGACAAGGTTGGAGGCCGATGATGTCGACGCCATCGCCGCCATCCGTGCCGCCGTCACGGAAGCTCATGGCGTGGTCCCTGCCGACATCCGTATCACCGCCCCGGACACCATCATCCGTTCTTCCGCCGGCAAGATTGCCCGCCGGGTGAACAAGAAGCACTATCAGGAGGCTGCCGCCGACTAGCGAAAGCTGTCCTCCCGGTGGCCGGGTGGGTCTGATGGGCCTGGCTTGTCTGGCCAATGTTGCCAACGCTGCGAGCAGGCTGAGCCCTTTCACGTCCGGGTGCCTGGCGCCAGGGTCCAGGGGTGTTGTGCATGCGTTTCATGTGGGTTGGTCCACTGACTCGCTGGTCTGCTGGTCCGCGTCAGCCGCGTTAGCCAGCCTGTCAGCCTGTTAGCTGGGTTTTCGCCCTATCTTCGGTCCTGATCTGGTCTGTTTTGGGGAAACCCAGCTAACGCCGACTGAGACGTAGGGAGGAGGCAAAACGAAGGTGTCTGGCCGTTGGCATCCTGCTGGTGCTGGCTACCATCGCTGGTGTTGGCTGGGAAGTCCGGTGGGATCGTGGCCTGTGGTCCTCCGCGGTCCAGTGAGTCTTTAGCTGGGTTTCGCCCTGTTTTGGTCCCTGAACCGGCCTGTTTTCGGGAAGCCCCAGCTAACGCTGGTGCCGGCGGTCGCAGAGGCGGTCACTGTTGGTTGCAGCTGACCGTAGCCGGTCGCAGCAGGTGTTTGGCAGGGCACAGGTGCGCACCGGCATGGCGCTTCATGGTGGTGAGTTCAGGCCTCAACTCTCCTGATTCCCTGATTTCGATTTCCCAGCAAGCTGGCAAACCCCGGCCCTGGCTCACGCCGCCACTCCACGAGCCATCCCCGAAACCCCTGGGTTACCTTCGGTTCATCCGCTCCTCACGCAATTGCCACCAGGGAGGCGCCACGGCTCAGGTTGACCAGCTGGTGTTGGTGGGGGAGCTAGTCGTAGTGGATGTGGGTGGTGAGATTGTTAATGTGATTGATGATGCGCCGCAATTTGGGATGGCGCGACCCGAAATAATATCCGTGCTTGGCAATACTTTTGTTCGCGCGCAATTTGTTTTTGCATATGTTTTCCGCGCGTTGTTCGGGTGTGCCCATGGTATTTGATGGCGCCGTCGAATTTCAATTATGAGCCAATTATTGACGAGTAGGTCCGCTCGATAGTACGTCGTAAAGCTTGGATTTTTGCTGGAAACACTAAAAATCGCCTGCGCGTCCACGGTCAGCTTGGGTAGCGCGTGCGTGATGGCGTACCGCGCGTAAGTTTCCTGCACCGAATCAATCCCGTAGAGCGCCTGGGTGAGCACCTTGCAGGCTTTGCGCGTGCCCCAACGCCCGCGGTGACGGTTCAGGTGAGCCCCAAAACTTTTCTTTGCGACGTCCGAATCGGCGGATCGCGGCCTCCAGGAAAGCTAGTCCCTCCACCTCGCCATTCATGGCACAAATGTCTGCGAATGTACGTTCGATCGTGGTGACTCTGGTGCCATTAATTTCGGTGATGTCTTCCTCCGGTAAATCCGCGTACCGATAGTGAACAATGGCCGGCCATTGGGATCTAGAAGAGTCTCCGCTGCTCCTGTGGGGTGACGTCCACCAGGGAGCGGTGCGACTCATTGAGGATAGGGATTTTTGTGAATCACTGCAGCCGCCATCCCACTGATGAGCCTTTCCGGAGGGATCTCCCACCGCTTCGACATTTGTTTCGAATCTCCGATAGGCTGGCGCTCGCCGGTAGGCCTGTCGATCAACCCACCAGAATCCGGCTAGTCGCATGTGGGTGTTGGTAAATCTCGGGGTGAGTTTTGCGGGCCGGTGCACTAGCTCCAGCGTTCCAGACCCGCATGATGATGGCGCATCATTTCTACCATTTCTCCTGGTGAGAGGCGCTTTCTCTTTTAGCTTTACTCCTGTATTGAGCGTGTTGCAATGTGATATCCATCATTTACCCCCGCTTGTTTTTCGATGGGTTGTCTGACCTTTTTCATGGCCTTTGTTAGCTGCCTGCTTCCTTCTGGGTGCTACCTGTAGTCGGTACTTTAGCCAGCTGGGGTGCTTTGTGGTCTCTGGGCGAGGTAGGAGGGAGGCTGGTTGGGGTGGGCTGGGCGCGGCGTGGTGTGCAGTGCGATTGGCAGTGCCGCTGTCGCGTGCCACGTTAGCTGGGGTTCCCGTCAAAATGGCCCGGAGATGGCTGATTCAGGCGGTTTCCCAGCCAACGCGGCTGCTAGTCGTTGCTGTGGCTGCGGTTTGGCTGAGTAGAGGAACGGTGGCTCTGCTGGGTCCACCGGGGTGAATATGGGAGCCAGCGCCGGGGAGCGAGCAAGGCGAGTGGTGGTTATGGCTGTGGTGGAATGGCGTGCCGGAGGTTTAGCTTGGTTTCCCTGGGATTGGGGTGGTTTTGGGCCGGTTTTAGGGAGAAACCCAGCTAACGCAACGAGCAGGGGGCGGGCGAAGGTGAAGGCGCCGCCGCCGGCGGACCCTCCAGCGGAGCCGCCAGCAAAGGCCAAGAGGAGGAGGTCTGGGGGTTGGGAATTTACCCCTTGAGGTCACCCCTTGGGGGCGTCGAAAAAGCTAGGATCAGTAAACATGCAGCCTCTCAACATTTTGATTGTAGCCCCAGGTAGCGCTACACTGTTGCTCAGTGTTACGTTTACATGGAGTGAACGAGAGTCGATAGGTGAGTTTGAAACATCTAGTATGTTTCACTCGATATAAAATTATACGAATTGTGATTTTTGGGATTAGCTTTCAGCGAGTGAAGGATTACGTTGACTGATCGAACACGACACAGGAGCAGCCAGTCGGCGCCATGACCGTAGAACAATTACGCAGAATGGCTTCGGCAATGGGTTATAAAAACCACCGGTTTGCCCGCCGAAGAGATTACCGATGACAAGCCAATGCAAATCTTTGGGCTATCCTCACGCGACGTGGTGATCCTCTCCGGGAGTTAGAAAACCTGCTGGACAAGCGGCTTGATGCGACTATTGCCTACCAATATCCCACCATCCAGGCGCTCGCCCAGCAGCTCTGCCGGCGGCCCAGGCTGGGCGCGCGGGGCGAACGCGCTGCTGCCGCCCATGCAACCATGCTCGCCAGCGCCACTGACCCCAGCGTTCACGTATATTGCCGTGGTGGGTACAGCCGCCCGCTACCTGACGCCCCAACCTTACCGGGAAATGTGGCGACTTCTCGTTGAAGGCAGGACTGGCATTGGCCCGCTGCCCATTGGCGCGCTGGTCAGGTACGCCAACGATCCCGTCACGAGCCGCCGCATGGAGGAAGTCAACCTCACCGGCGGCTACTGGAGGACATCTCCGCGTTTGACGCCGAATTTTTGGCTATCACCACTGAAACCGTGAACGTTGACCCCAGCAGCGCCTGGGTGTTGGAACTCACCTGAGGTCCCTGGAGAACGCGCGGTTCCGCCATGCCCTGCGCGGCAAGCCGGTCGGCGTGTATGTGGGTTCCTCTAATAATGATTATGGCGATGCTCATTACCGCCGATCCCGCCGAGGACACCTACGCCCTGACCGGCACCGCCAGCTCCATCATCGCCAACGCGCGTGCCTAGTGCGATTTCCGCGGCCCCTCTATCAGCGTACGATACCGCCTGCTCCTCCTCCCTGGTCTCGGTGCACCAGGCTGTGCGCGACGTTACGCAGACATAATGCCGATGTGGCGCTTGCCGGCGGCGTGAATATTTTGCCGCCCCGTGGGTTTCTACCGCCTTTGGTGAGCTCGGCGTGTTTAGCCCCACCAGCAAGAGTTCGCGCGTTTTCCGACGATGCTGACGGTTTTGTCCGTTCCGACGGTGCCGGCATGCTTCGTGCTGAAACGGGGTTTCGACGCGCTTGCCGACGGCGATACGATCCTGGCCGTCGTCAAGGGATCCGCCATCAATTCGGACGGGCATTCGAACGGTCTCCACCGCCCCAACCCGGAGGCCCCAAGTGGATGTGTTGCAACGCGCCTACGCCGACGCCGGCGTGGACCCATCCCAGGTCGACTACGAAAGCCCACGGAACCGGCACCATTCTGGGCGACCCCATCGAGGCCACCGCCCTGGGTGCGGTTTTGGGTGCCAACCGCACCCCTGGCCACCTACCCTACTTGGCTCGCGAAACACCAATTTCGGCCACACCGAATCCGCCGCGGGGCATGACCCAGCCTCATCAAGGTGGTGCTGGCCATGCAACACAACGCTGCCGCCCTCCCTGAATTTCACGGAACCCAACCGCTATATCAACTTCGACGCTGAACACCTGGAGGTGGTGGCCGACCCAGAATGGCCCGGAATACTCCGGCACGAAACTCGCCGCGTGGAGCGGCTTCGGCTCGGCGGCACCAACGCCACGTGGTGCTCAGCGACTCAACCCCGCTGACTATGGCTTGAGGCGCAGGCCGCCCCTGCCGAGGCCCGCCCTGGCCGGCGCCGAGGTTACCCCTGCCGGTCCGGCCTGCTGCCGTCCCGGCGCGCCCACCCTGGCCGCTACCTCGCCGATTTGTCACCACGCTTGACGGCACCTGCCAGCGGCTTGGCCCGCTCCGTCACCCGCCGCAATCACGCCCGTTCCCGGGCGGTCGTCCTAGCCGACACGGTGGCGGAGGCCACCAAACGGCTCCGCTATGTGGCCGACGGGAAGGTCGTCCAGGGCGTGGCCCCTTGCCGACTCGCTGGCTACCGGCCCGGTGTTTGTGTGATTCCGGTTTCGGGTCGCAGCACCGCAAAAATGGTCAGGAGACCTGTTCGCCCACGCCCCTTCTTCCGGGATCGGCTCACCGAACTTGACCGCATTGTCGATTTCGAATCCGGCTGGTCGATCCGGGACATCATCCTCGATGACGAACAAACGTACGACACGGAAACCGCCCAGGTGGCCATCACCGCCATCCAGATCGCCTCACCGACTACCTCGCCACCTGCGGAGCCACCCCGGCGGCCGTGGTGGGCATGTCCATGGGCGATTGCCGCCGCCTGCTGCCGGCGGCTTTCAGCGCCGAGGACGCTATGCTCATTGCTTGCCACCGGTCCCGGCTCATGAAAAGTCCTGCCCGAGGATCAGCTGGGCGCCATGGCGGTGGTGGAGTTTTCGGTGGAGCAGCTCGACAATTTCATTGCCGAAACCCCGATTTTGTCGGCATTGAGCCCCGCTGTTTACGCGGGTCGGGCATGACCACCGTTGGTTGGTCCCCGGCAGGCGGTTCTTGATTTGGTGCGGCCAAGCTGGAGGCGGAGGAGAAATTCGCCCGGCTTCTCAATGTGAAGGTGCCGGCCACACCAGCGCGGTTGAGCCTCTCTTGGGGAGCTTGCTGCCGCGATTGCCGGGATTCAGGCCCACCCGGTGAGGCTGCCCCTGTTTAGCTCCGTGGATCGGGGCCGGGTGTACCAGCCCGGTGAGACCGTGCACGACGCCGACTATTGGGTGCGGTGTACCCGCCAGTCCGTGTGGTTCCAGGACGCTATCAGACAAGCTTTCGCCGCCGGCCACACCACGTTGGTGGAGATCGCCCCGAACCCGGTGGCGATCATGGGCATGATGAACACTGCCTTCAGCGTGGGTAAGCCGGATGCCCAACTTCTTTACGCCCTTAAGCGGAAAGTGCCGGACACCCACACTATTCCGGACCTGTTGGCCAAGCTGTATGTTGCTGGCGCCCCCATTGATTTCGCCGCCCTTTATGGGGCCGGGCCCATTGTTGACGCCCCCGCCATGCCGTGGAAGAAGCAGCGCTATTGGACTTCGGCCCGGCCGGCCGCCGCGGCAGTTCCGGTTCCTTGCTGGGGCAGAAGGTGTCTCTCCCGGATGGCACGTTTGCGTTCCATGCGCTTGCGGACACGGTTCCGTCCCCGATTGCCCTCATGGAGGCGGTCGTCATGGAGCTCGCGCCGGGCGCTACGTTGGTTGCGGTGGAGGAGAGGCCACGTTGCCGCCGTCAGGTGAGTTGTCGGTGTTGGCTTCCCGGAATTTGGGCAGGTTGACCATTGCGATTCACCAGGTGTTGGGAATACGGTGATGCTTGTTGCCGAGGGGTTTTGCTTCTTCCCTGGGTGGGAATGTGGAGCCGGTGTTGGGCACTCCCGCCGTGGTGGAGAGCCAGGAGGCGTCGGGCCGCTGAGCGATAATGTGTCGTCAGGTCGTTGAAGTGGGATCCGAACAGTGGGAGACGGTGGAGCAGCGCATGCGGCTGATCGTGTCGGAGGCCATGGGTTTATGACATTCAGGATTTGCCCGGCGAGTTGCCGCTGATTGACCTGGGGTTGGATTCCCTGATGGGTATGCGGATTAAGAACCGTATTGAGCATGATTTTTCCCTGCCGAGTTTGCAGGTGCAGGCGTTGCGGGATGCGTCGGTTGCGGACGCGGTCCGAATGGTGGAGGAGTTGGTGGCGGTGCGGCATGACACGCCGGCTCGAGTCTGTGCCCGCCAAGCCTGTCGACGCCCCCAAGGCGGTTGAGACACCCAAGGCCCCTGAGGGCCTGCGGCTGAGCCGCAGGAAGCGGCTGGAGTGGCGCCCGAGGAAAAGCCCACGGTTGCTGAGCAAGAAGTGCAGCCGGAGGGCGTCGTCAAGCAAGAAAAGAAAGCAACCCACGGGGTGGGTGTGGCGCCGCGGGATGCGTCGGAACGCCTCGTGTTCGCAACCTGGGCCGGACTCACTGCGGGCTGCGGCCGCCGGCGTCACCTCGGAATTGCCGGACATCACCCGCGACGTTGCCGATTGCCGAACGTTTGAACGAACGCGCCAGTACGGAGATCACCGCCGACCAGGTGTTGGCCGCGGAAACTTTGGAGCCGCTCGCTAACCTGGTGCGGGAGGGCTGGAGTCCGACGTGTCGGGAAACATTCGGGTGCTGCGGGAACGCCCGGCCGGATCTACAGCTCCGAGCGTGTTTTTGTTCCACCCGGCCGGTGGCTCCTCGGTGGTGTACCAGCCGTTGATGCGCCGCCTGCCCAAGGAAGTTCCCGTCTACGGTGTGGAGCGGTTGGAAGGATCCTTGGAGGAACGCGCCGCCGCCTACCTGGACGAAATCGAACGCTATAGCGATGGCCGGCCGGTCATTTTGGGTGGGTGGAGTTTCGGCGGCGTGCTGGCCTACGGGTGGCACACCAGTTGCGGAACACCAACGTTGAGGTCGCCACCATCGCGTTGCTGGACACGGTGCAGCCCGCCCACCCGGCGCCGGACACCATGGAGGAAACCAAGAAACGTTGGGAACGCTATTCCAGGTTCGCTAAGAAAACCTACAACTTGGATTTCCCGGTGCCGTACGAGATTCTCGAAACCGCCGGCGAGGACGCCCTGCTCACTATGATGGCGGAATTCCTGGCCAACACCGACCCGTCGGAGCATGGGTTGAGCGCCGGTGCTGGAGCACCAGCGGGCGTCGTTTGTGGACAACCGGATTTTTGGACACGGTGGACATGCACCGCTGGCAGGATGTGGATGCCGGTCATGCTGTTCGGGCGGAGGGCATGCATGATGGGGCTATCAATTAGAGCCGGCCTACGCGGAGATTCATTACGACGGCGGTTGGTCAGCTATCGTAAATGATCTGGAGATTGTTCAACTGGCCGGCGATCATTTGGCCGTGGTGGACGAGCGGAAATCAGCGAGGTGGGGCGTGCCTTGACCGAGCGTATTTCCCGTATCTCCCACGTAGGTGCAAACTTTAGAGGTGATGATGAGTCTGGATACCACAGCCGGCAAGCTGGCGGACCCTGCGCGCCCGCCTGGAGAAGGCACAAGACCCGGGGTGAAAACTCCCGGAAACGCCGCGATGAGGCGGGGCGCACCACTCCCGCCAGCGTATCAACAGGCTGCTGGATGCTGGTTCGTTTGTGGAGATCAGGGCACTGGGCCGCACTCCCGACGAGCCGGACGCCCCCTACTCGGATGGGGAGGTTGTTACTGGTTACGGCCGGATTGATGGTCGCCCGGTGGTGGTGTACGCGCACGACAAAACCGTGTATGGCGGCAGCGTGGGTGTGACGTTTGGCCGGAAAAGTGTGCGAGGTCATGGACATGAGCCCAGTAAGATCGGCTGCCCGGTCATTGGTATCCAAGATTCGTGGGGCCCTGCATCAGGACGCGGTGACGTCGCTGGCCATGTATTCCGAGATTGCCCGCGCCAGTTGCCGCTTAGCGGCCGCAGCCCCCAGATTTCCATCATGATGGGCAAATCCGCCGGCGGGGCAGTGTATGCGCCGGTGACCACGGATTTTGCTTGTTGCGGTTGATGGTGAGGCCGAAATGTACATCACGGGCCCCGCGGTGATTAAGGAGGTCTGCCGGTGAGGTCATCACGTCCGCCGATTTGGGTGGGGGCCGCCAGCAGGAGCTCAACGGCAATATTTCCTATGTGGCCCACGATGAGGAGGATGCGTTCAACTATGTGCATGATCTTCTCGCCCGCCTGCTGACCTGCCACGACCCGGGCCCGGTGTATGAGTGTCAGCCCGATTCCGAGGTTGCGTACGCTCCCCGAGTTGGATTCGTTCATGCCTGACGACACGAATGCCGGCTACGACATGCATGAGACTTCTCGCCCAGCTTTTCGACGACGCTGACGTGCAGAGAGGTCCAACCGGGATTCGCCCTCAACATCATTACCGCCTTCGCCCAGGGTTGATGGCCGATCGGTGGGGTGGTGGCCAACCAGCCCATCGAATCTGCCGGCTGCTACTGATGCCGACGCCGCCGACAAAGCCGCCCGCTTCATTCGCATTTGCGACGCCTACAGCATCCCCTGATCTTCGTCGTGGACACCCCGGCTACCTGCCCGGGGTGCAGCAGAAAAGGTGGGCCTGATTCACCGCGGCGCCAAGCTGGCGTTTGCCCTGGTGGAGGCCACGGTGCCGAAGGTTTCCTGATTGTGCGCAAGGCTTATGGTGGGGCCTACGCGGTCATGGGGTCGAAAAACCTGTCTGGCGACATCAACCTGGCCTGGCCCACCGCCCAAATCGCGGTGATGGGGTCCCTGCGGCCGCGGTGGTGATGATCCAGGGCAAACAATTGGATGCCGCCCCGCAGAGCAGCGCGCTCCACATGAAGAAAGTCTTCATGGACTTTTACGACCAGAACATGACCAGCCCCTATGTTGCGGCTGAGCGCGGCTATATTGACGCCAGCTGATTGAGCCCAACCAAACCCGCCTGGCCCTCCGGCAGGCCCCTGCGCCAGTTGGAGACCCCGAAGGCACGACCTACCGAAGAAGCACACCATTTCCCCATGTAGGCCAGGGCGGGCGCGTAGGTGCCCGCCGGCGCGCCACCCTTCCCGATCACCCCGACCAGCCCATTTCCGTTAGCTGGGTTTCGGGTTTTTCATTTCCCAGGCCCCGATTTCCGCGGAACCCCAGCTAACGCTCGGGGGTCATGGGACGCCACACGGGGGCTGATCTCCGTGAGCCGCAGCACCATTTGGGAGTCGCCAAAAACGGTGGGGCAATACTCAAACCCATACCGAAACTCGGGGGTTTCCACGGCAACCCCATCAGCGGTTTGGGAGGTGGGAATATTCACACCTCCCGCAAACAGTAACACGGTGGTGGCCTCCTGAAGCGCAGACGGTGCGGCATTGATATCGGTGCCCCATGCAACCTCAGCCTCGGGATATTAAACTCTGTGCAGCCCTGCGTGTAGCCAATGGCGGTTTTCCCATCGGAATCCCCCTGTTGAGGCATGCCACACCTCGGTCATGGGGTGGGGTGGCGCCTGTTTAGCCATGGTGGTGAATAGATCCATGGGGACCAGGTGATCTGCCCCGAACCACATCATCGCAAACGCTGACCGAAACAGCGCACCTATCGACACCAGCATCTGCGACAACAACACCGCCAACCGTGGAGTGTTCCCAGCCGTGGGCCGTCGGCAGCATTGGCGGCGCTGAGATGAGTGACATCATCAATCGTCACTATCACATGCATTGCGTGCTGATGATTGAACGGCTCAGCCGCGGGCCATAACGGTGATTGCGGCAAGAGTTCCTCAGTCTGCTCAAACGGCTCCCGCGCGATGCTGCAGGTGATGAGCGCCCTGAAACCAGTGGCCGGCTCCTGATACTCAAACGACAGGCTGTCCGCCTCCCCCTCGGTGAAGACATCAATGTTACGGAACTCGCCTTGCTGCAGCAGTTGCGGCCAATCCTGCGTTATTTGCCGAATGACCGAATCGTATCCACTGGGCGGCTCGCTTTCGTGACAGCATAAGAGTGCGGTGATAGTCATGCTCCCCGATTGTATGCAACCCCTACTGCCTGAGCCACCCTCTCGGCAGCCAAACCCGCCCGCAATCCGTTAGCTGGGTTTCGCCCAAAACCGGCCCATTTCATCCCCCGCAGGGCGGGTTTCCCAGCTAACGGCCCAGGGTCCAAACACCGCCAGGGCAGCACCGCTGGGTACCAGGGTGGGCGGCCGCGTCGGCGAGTGTTAGCGGTTTCGCTCCATCGGGCCCCTGATTTTGAGCTCATACTCACCGAAACCCAGCTAACGGAAACCACGGGATCGTGGAAACCACGGGGATGCCCGCCAAAAATCGTGACGTCAGTCATGGGTTTTCTATCCCATTCGCCTTGATAGTGTGAGGCCACTGACTGTTGCTGGCCACACGCCGGGCTTCTATCTGGTGGCCTTTTCACTGGTGTCCGTGTTCCTCGTCATTATGGAACGCCTGGTTACCGGCTATCACACATTCCCATATGTTGTTGCCCAAGCCATTGTCGGCTGCATCCTTATCATCATTGCCGCCATCCTCACCCCCTGCTGGGCGAAAAACCCCGACAACACCCTCTTGGCCGTCGCCACCGCCATCGTCAACATTCTGCTCTTCATCATCGGTGACGTCACCATCTCCTCCAGCGGTGCTGGCCGTGGCCCTGTGGGTGGTGTACCGCTCATTCAGCATGCGCGCCTGCCTAGGGCTCACTATCGCCTTCATAATCTTTTCGCCCATCCCCTATATATTGAGGCATCTGCCGGCCGAACGGGTTATCCGGGAATTCATTGGCGCCAGCATCCTCTTCATCCTGTACCTGTTCCTCGCCTGGTTTCTGGCATCCCTCGAAGCTGGCGCCGAACGCGAACGCGCCCTAGCAATTGAAGCCGCGGTGAGTAAAGAACAAACCACCGCCGCCCGCATGCTTCACGACGGCCTAGGCCAGCAATTGGTCGCCATCACCATGTCCTTCAACGTGGCAAAAGCACTCAAACCCACCAACGAGGAAGCGGCCTGGGAAGAACTAGAGCACGCCCACACCGTGACCAACCAAGCACTCACCGACCTACGACGCTGGGTGAGGGCCCCTCGACCCACCAACCACACCCACCCCACACACCACCAACCAACTGGTAGAAATAATGAAATCGCTATCGCAAACCTTTTCGAGCACCGGCCTGGAGTTCCGCATCGCCCCGCCATCTGAGGACCAACCCATCCCCACGCCCATGGGGAAATCCTCCACATCGCCGCCCAGGAAGGCGTCGCCAACGCTCTCCGCCACGGCCACCCCACCGCAATCCACTTTCACCTCAGCACCACCGACGACACCGTCACCCTGATGGTGGAAGACCACGGCGATCCCACGGCCACGGCGTCGACAAGCGAAAAACCGGAAGGGTACGGGCTGCGCTCACTGCGGGAACGCGCGGAACACGCCGGCGGCACCGTGACCGCCACCCCCACACCCACCGGCTTCCAACTCACCACCATCCCTGCCACTAAGGGAGGCCTAAACCATGACCGTACTCACGACTGGGTGGTCGAACACATCCGCGCCGCCCTCCGCACTAGGGCAATGGTGCCCGGCGCCACCCACAGCGGCTACCAGCTCGCCGCCGACCTCGGCATATCCCGCAGCCCCCGTCCGCGATGGGCTGCTGCGCCTCGCCGCCACCGGGCTCATCGAATTCACCCCCAACCGGGGCTTTCGCATCATCCAACCCACCGAAACCGACATCGCCGAAATCTACGCTCTTCGCATCGCCATCGAAGTCCCGGCCGCCTCGGCGCCGCTCGCATACTCGCCAGCCAGCAGGGGCCCACTAGTCCCGTGGGGACGTGCACGATTTCATCTTCGCCACCATCGGCTCGCGCCAGGGGAGCCGCATTCTCGCCCAACTCCGCGACCAGTTGCTCGCCGCACCCCAAATCCCCGGCCACGGCAGCGCGGACCACCAGGCCATCCGCAGGGCCCTCACCAGCTATAATAGTGAGGCTGCCGGCGAGCTTATGCGTCGCCACCTGGAACACGCCGCCCTGAGCCGGCTCACCATCGTGCTTGACGGCAATCCGGAGGCCGCCGCCAATCTGTGGCAGCGTGTCGAGGCGCCCGAGCCGGCGGGGGATGCCGCTAGGGAGGCGGAGTTGTTGAATTCCCTGGGCAGCCAACTGCCGCTGCACCTGATCCTTGCACTCTAACAGCACCCGATGCAGCGCGCCGGGCAGTTCCGTCTCCAGAATTTCTTCGGTTTTGGCCACGGCACGGCGGTTTTCCGCAGAGGCCGCGCACGATCCGGCTGGCGATTTCGATTGGGTATTCGGTCCAGATGTGGTTGAGGTTGGCGAAGAATTCCGCGGCGAAGTCGGGTGCGTGGCTGGCCGTGGATCGGTGGGGGCCCGGAAGCCGGCGATCAGGGCGTTGACCTCCTCGTTGAGTAGTCCATGGCATGCGGGAGATCGTCGAAGGCCTGTTGTTTGGCGTGCGGGTAGGAGTACATTGCCTGGAGGTAGGCGGCCTGGCCGTCGAGGGTGTTGTCGGCTTCGCGTTCGGCGAGGAGTTCCTGGGCGGTCACATCGTCGTGGCTGGCCAGGGCCGCGATGATGCGCCACCGAATGTCGGGGAGAGGACCAGGCCGGCGAGGTGGCCGCCTGAGTTCCCGGAGTTTTCGGGCGCCGCCTGGTTTGCGGTCGGCTGCCAGGGCGGTGATGGCGGCCCGGACGAGCACGAGTTGGGTGTCGGATCCGGGTTTTGCCTGGTACATGAGGTCCCAAAGGCTGTACACCAGGTCGGCGATGACGGTGGGGTCGGTGGTGAATTTCGTGGCGGCCACAGAAGCATTGGCGAATACTTGTTCGATTATGCTGGGGTTGGGTTCGTTGGCCCCGTGGAGCACTCACAATGTCGATGTAGTCTGGGCGGGAAGTTCGGCGTCAGCGGTTGAGATTCCAGAGGGCGGTCAAATGACGGCGCGGGACACATTGTCGGTGATATTACCGAGCCGGGCTTTGAGTGCGTAAGTGAGGTGGGGTCGAAGCCGATTTTTGCGTAGAGTGTGGTCGTTGTCATTGAGGAGGATGAGGTCGGGGCGGGGAGGCCGTGGGCTTCGGTGAGTTCGGTGTTTTTGCCGGGGATGCCGGGGAGGCGAACATCCATGCTGTGGTAGCGTTCGAGCGGGCGCCGCGGAACAGGGAAACGGTGAGCCGGTGTGGGCGCGTCTGCGGTGAACCATTTTGCACGATGGAAAGCTGTTTGATGGTGTTCCCGGAGGTGGTGACTTCGGGAATGAGCTGGTCGGGCCCGGATGTGCGCAGCCACCGCTGACCAGTCGTGGAGATCCTGGTCGGTGTGGTTGCCCAATGCGGCAATGAGGTCGTCGGGTGGCGGTGCCAAATGCATGCTTGCGGAAGTATTCGCGGGCGGCCGCACAGAAATTATCGCGCCCAACAAAATGCACGAGCTGTTTTAATACGGCGGCGCCTTTGGTGTAGGTGATGCCGTCAAAGTTTTGGCGGGCCGCATCCACGTCGGGAATCTCCGCCTTAATGGGGTGAGTGGTGGGCAATTGATCCTGCACATAGGCCCAGTTCTTGCGGGTGCCGGCGAAAGTCCGCCCAGGCATCCGTGAATCGGGTTGCGTGCAATGAGGCGTCGGCGCCCATGAATTCGGCGAAGGACCTCGAGCAGAGGTCATCCCACCATAGAGGTAACGAGGTCGCCAAACCACATGTAGCTCATCTCGTGCAAAATGGTGTTGGCGCGGTGTGCGTGCTGCGCATCGGTTGCGGGCGAGCGGAAAATATAGGCCTCGGTGAAGGTGACCAGCTCCCGGTTTTCCATTGCGCCCAGGTTATATTCGGGGACGAAGATGGAATCGACTTGGTCCACGGGTACGGAAATCGAAATTCTTATCGAAGAAAATCCAGCCCTGCTTGGTGACCTCCAGAATCTCCGAATCCACATGTTCTGCCATGGACGCCCGGGACCATACGCCCAGCTCAATCTCGCGCTTGCCGTCGGGGAACGCCAGCGTCGCGCTGCGCCACATATGGGCCGGCGGCGAACGCCATGAGATAGGGTGGACACCGGCGGCGTGGCCTCCAAACGTCACGGTGTCCCCGTGGGCGCCCGCCTCCCGTGGTCTCGGGCTGATTGCTGAGTGCCACCATCTCTGTGCACCGTCATCCGTACGGTACATTGTGCCTTAGATCCGGCTGATCAAAGCACGGAAAAATCCGCGCGCATCGGAGGGTTCGGAATGGGAGTATAGGTGTTGCCGTCCTGCGGTCGGTGAACCGGTGCAGCCCTGCCCACTGCGCGAATACCGACTGTGCGCGCGCACGTTGAGCGCGATCGGCCGCCCCACCAGCCCCGCCGGCACGTCAAGAATAACGCGTCCCCCCTTTTGCTCCCCAGGGCACCGGGTTCCCATTAATGGTGACGGACTCCACAGACTCCCCAGGTAGTCGAGGGAAAATTTGTTCGCTTTTTCGACGTTAATCTCACCCCAACCTCAACCGAAATGTGGGAGCTGGTGGTGGCCTCTACCAAGATCAAGCTCAAGCTCATGAGGAATCAATCTGAAGGGAATCGGAACGGAAGGTGGTCGTATCGCGTGAGTTTTGCAAAGTCCATAACGTAAGGGTAGAGCAATTTTTCCAAGCAGGTGACAAATGAAAAACATCTCTCACATCGAGCTGGTTTGCGCTCACATCTGCGGCCCGCACTGCGCCCCGAACCCTGGGTGCAGTTTTGCTGTTACAGCTGGTGTTGGCGGGTTTCCGGCGGCCCAGGTGTGGCTGGTGTCGGCCCTGGGCCGGGCCATCGAAACCCGGTCCGCGCACACCTACGTGCTGGCGTTCTGCGTGGCCCTACTCATCGCCGGATTCCTCTCATTGCAGGACATTTCCTCCCGGCTTGGCGACATTCTCCGGCTGAATATCGCCTGATGGGGCGTAAACCGTCGACCAGCAGGTGTCCCGCCTGCCCCCGGAACGGCTGGCGCACACCGAAACCAACAAACAGGTGCGCCAAGCCCTGAGGTGGTGTCCAACGGAACCCTGTCGGTGCAGGCTACGGCGGTCACATCCGTCATTTTCGCGGTCACGGTTGCCATTTCCCTGTTCGTATCCATCGTCCAATTCAACGTGTGGACTGCCATGTTTACCATACTGGCGCTCATTCCCTCCCTGTTGGTGAACTTTTTATTGCTCCCGCAGGCTGGCCGAACATGGTGAGACAAAACAACGACTACCACCGCCACGCAAACTACCTGTGTGAGCAAATGATCTACAAGGAGCCGGCCACGGAACTCGCCCTCCTCGATGCCCGCGAATGGTTCCGTGCCGAGGCCGAAACCTACCGGGACAAGGTGGCCAGCCTCGACCGCAGCGTGCACACCATGTACATCCGAACGGAGCTCTACAACCCCTGGCCACAATCGCGTGCTTCTGGGTTGGCGCTGCTCGCCTTCGTGCGCACCGACACCCTCACCGCGGTCCAGGCGACCGCCACCCCGGTGGGCATCTCCAGCGGCCTCTTCGCCATCCATAACGTCGGCTGGTCCGTGGGCATGCTCATGCAAGAAACCACCCCACTGCTCGCGCTGCAAACGGTTCTTCAACTCGCCTGAGGTGGAGCCGCCCCCTCCCCGTAATAGAGACATCCGAACAGTTGCGCGTCGAAAAAAGCTGTTCGTTACCGATATTCTTTTACGACGTCAACCTCACGGCCCGCCAAGGTCAACCAAAGCCGATAGTCGGACCCAACGGCGCCGGCAAAACCACCCTCGTATCCGCCCTGGTCGGCACCCGCCCATAGCCGCCGGCACCGTGACTATCGACGGGCACGATATCACCCATGCCTCCTTCGGGGGAGAAACACCGCTACTTTGGGATGCTGCCGCAGGACTATTTCCCGATTCGGGCTCACCGTCGCCCAAAATCTCCGACTCGGCGGCCCGGGCGACCCCACCGAAGCCCCACGGATCTCCGGGCGGATGCATTCGTCCACGACCTGGACCAGCAACTCGGGCGAACAATGGGGAGGCGTTGGGCTGTCCGGTGGACAATGGCATGACTATCGCTGGCCCGACTCCGAGCTTCGCAACCCCGGATTTGGATTCTTGACGAGCCCACCAGCTCTATCGACGCCCACGGTGAGATGGAGATTTTTGCGGAACTGCGGCGCATCAGCGGCAATAAAATCGTGATCGTGGTGTCTCACCGGGCATCCACCCTGCGGATGATGGACAAAATCTATTTCTGTCGAACGGCCGACATCACCGAATCCGGCGCACCTTTTGAGCGAACTCATGCCAGGGGTGGCGAGTCCACGGAATTATTTACCTCCCAAATCGAAAGGCGTTGCCGGCGCAGCAGACCCGGCGGACCGGTGGAAAACACGAACAGCCAGCTGACTTGGGGAATCCAAGCGATTCAAGTGATTCGAGCGATCTGGAAAGGCTGACGAGCTTCACCCGGTTGACACCGGCTGGTTTTGTGGGGTGAGCTGCGTGTTTGCTTTAGCTGAGGTCTCGGTTTTTGGGAGATTTCTTCCTGGGCGAACCGGGGCGGCTGGATCGAACCAGCTAAAACAAAGCCGGAGTTAGACCAGGGTGCGGTCGGACTTTTGCTGCATATCTTCTAAGCTTGGTTTCTGTTTGATGCCGCTTGTTGGTCCAGGGGAATGTTGGTCTGAAATTGAAACCCAAGCTTAGAAGATGTGCGGCAAGGGTCTGTGATGGTTTGGGCAGTACGGTCGCGTTTCCTTGGTTGAGCTGCGTGGTTGCTTTAGCTGGGGTTCCGGTTTTGGGAGTTTTTCTTCCTGGGCAAACTGGAGTCGCCAAGTGGAACCCCAGCTGCGCAAAGCCCCGCTATGGCGGACTGGGCCAAGCCAGCGGTGGGCAAAACAAATCCTCGGAGGGCCAAACTAGGCTGGCTTAAAGCCGGCCTGTAGCCACCGGAGGGCGTCGCAAAGCGGGAGGTTAGGACCGACGGCGGGCAGCCAGCCGGCCAGCCGCGCGCCACCCGAGAAGCAACAGGCCGGACATAGTGGTCGCCACAATAATGAACGAAATGTGAGGGGAACCGCTGCATGGCGCGCCGCCCAAATCGCCAGCCGGTGAGCCGATGACCAGCCACACAATCACACCATAACGGATGGCACCGCCGCCTGCGCCCCGAGCGCAACCGTGGTAACTCGTCCCCACCAGGAGTTTCTATGGCAAACAGCCAGAACGTGTCCGCAATCTGGGCGAGCCCCAAACCATCATGGGCGGGCTAGCACCGCAAACACCAGTACCGCAATACGTCCGTCATCAACGTTTTCGAACTCATACTTCCTACATGCATGCCACCGCGGGCAGCGGAGTAAAAATATGTCACCCACCCAATGATCATAATCAATGCAAAGGAAATAATCCGGTACACGAACACCACACCAAACGCCGACGAAGCCGTCATGCCCACCGCGACCAGGCTGCCAGTCATGGCTGCCTCCACCGGCTCCTAGGTCCCGCGGGCGTGATCTGTGCCGTGCCCACGATTGTCAGCAGTGACAAACGCCAACACCACACCCAGCACCGTTGTGTTGTTTTCCACCGCCGAAAACCCGGAAGCTTACATCCGTTACGGCCCAGAGCGCAGAGCCAGACCGCCACAATGTCGACACCCAATTCATGAGCGACAGGAGGGTAACCCAGCTGAATTTGCCGGGAGTGAGCGATACCGCGTCAAGCTGCGAAATGCTCGTCAATGCTGTCGAGTGATTTTTGTCGGTCGCCAGCACAATCCTGCCGGCGGACAATGACCGCCACCACAAACCGTTTTGCCGGTTCCGGGTGATCTCGTGACCCACCACACCAGCGACGCTAGCGTCCCAGCATGATTGCCACCGACCCCAACATGGGCCAGCAGGCTGAAATCCGCCCCGAAGAAAAACACTGAAATCAGCCCCAGCGCAATCGAAGCCACACCGTGGACAGCGCGCCGACACCACAATAAACCAGGAGGAAACCAGCACGTTGACCCCCAATTGCTGCATGGTGTGAAATTGGCTGACTGCCGACAATGCTGCGCCGGGAATGTCGCCGACCAGGAGTTCGGCAATAAATGTGAGCTGGAGTGTGTCCTGCGAGCGCACGTTGCGCCGCCGGCATTGAGCAGTGTGCATCACCTCGGCCGTGACCACTATGGAGGCAATCACCGCGAGGAACGCGAGCACCAGACCGGTGGGTTTAGCACTTAAAACTCCTGGTAGCCGGTGGCGAGGAACGGCATCTTGTCGCGCGCAGCAGCAGGGGCCGCGATTCCATGATGACCAGTGGTCCGAGAAATCGCACCGGTTTTTCCAGCTGGCGCCGGTTTTGGGGCTCGCGGGATTTTCGTGGCTGACCGTCAAGAAGATCCTTTCGTGGTGTTGGCGGTGCTAGTCTTCGGATTCTAAACGCTTGAGCAGTTCCGTGAAGGGACACTTGTTTTGTGTTGCGGCCGGTGGTGGGGAGAAATGCCGGTGGGTACAATGGGTTGCGCGAGGCTTATCGAAACGCTGCGGCGGCAAGCTCCCCTGTTGCCAACTCTATCGTTTCTTTCCCCGCCGCGGATGTTGGTCTGCTTTGTTGCTTTGCTTGACGGACGCCCGGTCCGCTCCATTCGGAACACTAGCACGGGAGTCCTGTTTGGGAATATTTGGTTCGAGGTCGGCGCACTGGCCTCGGCCGCTGTCGTGGCTGAGCCGCCCGCGGCGGTTGAGGTTAGTCGGTGCCTGTTTTGACAGTCCTGCCTGCCCCCGACCCCGACCTTGGCCCTGACCCCTGGCCCCTGGTTCCGAAACTCGGTGCTGCAGCGCTCGGCCGCGGACTTCACCCATGGGGGCGCCCACCAATTGTCGTCTTGCAGTGGTGCATGACTGCGGACCCGGCATCATTCGGATGATGGTGGCGTCGAAAAGCAGGGCGAAGATCATGCCAGGGCAATGTACTTCATCATGACAATGTCGGAAAACCCGAACGCCCCGCACACCACAATCATGATGATGGCCGCCGCGCTGATAATCCCGCCGGTGTGGCGGTGCCGAATTTGATGGCAACATCGGTGGCGGCGCGACGCTCGCGTGCCTCCACCATGCGCGACAGCAGGAACACCTCATAGTCGGTGGACAGCCCATAAATGATTGCTGCGATGAGCACCAGCACCGGACTCATGAGCGGGCCTGGGGTGAAGCCGACTAGGTTTGCGCTCACACCATCGACGAACATCCAGGTGAGTAGCTCCAATGGTAGCGCCCATGCCCAACAGCGTCATGATGACTGCCTTTGCCGGCAGCACGAGTGAGCCAAATACCAGGCCATGAGCACGAAGGTTGCGAGTACAATATAGAAACTCATCACGGCAGTGTTGTCGAATAAAGCTTCGATAGGATTCGATTTCGCGGGCCGAAGTGCCTAACATATACCTTTTACTCCGGGTGGTGGTTCTATCGCCCGGAGCTGGTCGACAACCGACTGATTATGGGCTCGATCCATGATTCCCGCCGATACATCGTGATGCCATCCTTTGTGGCTGAGGTGGGGGTAAAACTCGTCCGGTTAGGCCCCTCTACCTGAGCGGCCTGTTGACACACCCGTACGAGTTGATCGTCGGCGTTGGTGACCACCAGTTTGATGGGTCTGTGCGGAATTCGGAAATTCGATCGAATGTGCTTTGCGCCGTGCGCACCTGATTGGTTGGCGGTGCGAGGTTTCGTTGATGCCACCGAATCCACGTCGCCGATCGAGGGCCAACAACAGGAGGCCGCTTTCGACAATGGCGCAGGTCACCCATACCGCATGTTGCATTGACCAGTTCGGCAGCCGATACCACCAGGTTTCGCTGAGCCTTCGATCCCTTCGACCTTTCGACGCCGTGGCTGGCGCGGCTACGGCAGTGCGGGAGTGGGAGTAAGAGCGGGAACGCCCACGCCCCCAGCGGAACGCTGCCCAGCCTGGCCACCTTGCCTGCCCCGACCCAGACGTGCGCAACCATTCCCGTTACCCCCTGCCCACCTGGGTCGGCGCACCGCGAACTTATCAATATTGTGCCCCAAGCAGGCTAAATAATGCCGGTAGCATGGTCACCGACAGGACCGCCGCTAATCCCACGCGCTGATCGCCCTGTACGCCACCGATTTCAAAAACGCCTGTGGAAACACCAACAACCCGGACAGAGCCACCGCCACCATGGCGGCGGAAAACACCACGGTCTTGCCCGCGGTACCGGTGGTATGCCTGACCGCGGTGCGACATCCCTGCCCGCCACCCCGGTTGAGTTCCTCCCGAAACCGGGACACCATAAACAGCCCATAGTCGATGGCTAGCCCCAGCCCCAAGAGGGTCACCACCGAGTGGGCAAACACATTGACCTGCGTGAACCCGGCCAGTATTGATAGCACCCCAGGGACCCGACGATGGACAGGCCGCCCACAATCAGCGGCATGCAGGCCGCCACCAGGGACCCAAACACAACAAGAAGCAGCAATGCTACGGCTGGTAGCGCGTAAATTCGGCCCGGCTAATATCCCGGCTCATGCCCCTCATCCAGGGCATCCGCCACGGCCGTGGGTTCCCCCTATCGTGCGTCGATACGCCAGGAAACATCCTGCCGGCCTCGCGAGTTGGACCTTGATGGCCCGGAAGTCTTTCAGGGTTTGATCTCCCGTCCCCTTTCAACGCGATTGCAGCGAAGGCGGTGCGTTTGTCTTGGCTGATGAGCCGGTCGACCCGCTTGTCGAAATAGCTGGTGATGTGGTCGATCTGGTCGGGTGGTTGGCCAGGAGGTTGGCTCGAGGTATTCCTGGATATGCCCAAACTCTGGTGACTCGTCACTGGTGCCGGTTTCGGCGGTAAACAGCAGGATGACGTCACCATTATTGTCACGGCCGAATGTCTGCGCTTCGATGGCGGCGGCGGTATCGTGAGTCGGAGTTTGGGATCATCCCACCCCCTCTTGACTCATGCGGTCCGAAAGCCGCATCCCAAAGGTGAGGTAGAGCAAGATGATGACGGCAACAACTACGAGCGGAATAACACGTCGGTGCTGGTGAGGCGAATTCACCCCAGCGAGAAAACATGGTGACAACATCCCTTCTACCGATCGTGCCTGGCTACTTGTCGGACAGCAGCATGGACAGCGGTCGGAATGGCTGCAGCCAGCCCCGGTCGCTGGCAGATTATCCAGGCTGATGCGCGGCAGCGGCTCCCGGAACACGCCGGGGATTTCCTCCAGGTCCACGAATGTGAAGATTTCGGAGTTCACCGCCCAACTGGTGTGTTCGTGGGAATCCCAAGATGGTGACCGGGATGCCTTCGTCGGCAAGCTCGGTGAGGAGTTCCCGAAGTTTTGCCCATCCGCGCTGGCCACGATGACGTTGCAGCACGCCTTCGGCGTGACGGTGACGAATGTGCGCCACCATGTCCGGGTCGACGTCGGTGATCTTCGGTGAGCTTGGGCTTGGCGAACACCGCGAACCCTGACATTGCGCAGTGCCTCCACCCACGGCCGGATGGCGTCGGCGCCGTTTGCGGGCCACATTGGTGAACACGGTGGCTTCGGCGGCGATCCGAACCCCGGTGTGGTGGGCGACCTGCCCGCGCGGCCCAGCACCCACCTGCCGATGGCGTCGAACCCGGGGGCCGGTGGGCTGCGTGTGGCTGGCACCCAAAATGGCGCCCAACCCCATGTCAATATTGGGGGCGTCCCACACCAATAGGAGCGTGTCGTCGCCCATTGGCTCGGGTGTTTCGGCTGTGGATCGTGCCGCGTGGGTGGGGTTCCCGGGATAAAATTCATTCGAACTCATGTACGCCTCCATAGGAATTCGGTGATGGTGTGGTCTTGGCTCTAAACCTTTGCCCTCAACTCTAGTGATGACCTGCCGGTCGAGTTAATTGTGGGCAGTCCGGCCAGGGCCACCCCATGTATTCCAGCTGTGGTTCTACCTCGGCGAGTTCGGCAATCCACGCAGCATAATCGGCATGATCGGTGGCAACGTGCAATACCCCACCGGGTTTGAGCCTGTTAGCGATGAGGTTTAATACGCCGGATTGAATGATGCGACGTTTGTGGTGTCGAGCCTTGGGCCACGGGTCTGGGAAGAAAAATACGGACACCATCCACAGTACCCGGTTCGAACATGCGAGTGAGTACTTCTACGCCGTCGCCGCTAATCATGCGAATGTTGGTGATGTTCTCCCGCACGATGGCGCCGAGGAGTTTCGCCAGCCCAGACTTATATAGCTCTACGGCAATGATATTGGTGTCGGCTTCAGTGCGGCGCCATGGCTGCGGTCGAGGTTCCGGTGCCGGAGCCGATTTCCACAATGGTTTTCGCCCCACTGCGCCCAAACCAGTCGTCGATGTCGATAATCCGATCGGCGAGCGTGGTGCCGAGCGTGGGCCAATACTCGTCCCAGCGGGCGGCCTGATTATCAGTAAGCGACCCGCGTCGAAAGCTGACGCCGCCGAGTCGGGGGTAGTCCAGGTCGTTATGAAAAAGCTCATTGAAGTCGGTTTGTTGCGGTCTATTCATGCTGGTTTCCTGTCGGTAATCGGTAGGATTCTTAAGAGTAGTGGGGTGAAGAAATGGCGCTAACTGGCACGCCGGATCGTCACTAAAGCTTGTCGACGCCGGACCTCGCGGTGGGAAAAATGACCGAAAATCACGCCAATTCCCCCTGTTTAGGGGAATGAAAATGTGCTGTTTCGTGGTTATTGGGCCCCCGAAAGGGGCGAACGTCGATAAGTGAAAAAAGTTATTTCCGCTGGACAGGGCCCATTATGGCATAAATGGTTGTGATAAACCCACGGAATTATGACATTGGTCTCACCAGACCCGCCTACCTGAGGGTGATTTGGTCGCTACTGTTGAAAAACGGAACCAAATATGACAGGAGGAGTTTAATGTCCAAAGTGGAAATCCCGGGACTTGTAGGCGAGGCTCCACTCAAGAAGTGAAGCATTGTTGCATTGGATTGTTGATGCTGCGAAATTACTCACGCCTGACGAGGTGGTCTCGCCGACGGCTCACGAGAAGAATGGGATCGTGTTTCCCAAAAGTTGAGTGGATCCCGGAACCCTCATTCGTTTGAACGACGAAAAGCGCCCCAATTCGTTCCTGGCCCGCTCCAACCCCTCTGACGTGGCTCGGGTTGAATCACGGACATTCATTTGCTCAGCCACCGAAGAAGGCGCCGGACCCACCAACCACTGGGTCGACCCGGATAAAATGAAAGCGGAAATGACCGAACATTTCCGGGGCAGCATGCGGGGTCGCACCATGTATGTGGTGCCGTTTGGCATGGGGCCGCTTGATAGTGACGACCCCCAAGATTGGTGTGCGGCCGACGGACTCTGAATAGTGGTCATGTCCATGCGCATCGCATGACCCGCATGGGCAGGCCGCACTTGACCGTCTGGGCGACGGCGAATTCGTGCGTTGCCTCCACTCCGTGGGGCATCCCCTAGAGCCGGGCCAAAAGGATGTGACGTGGCCCTGCAATGACACCAAGTACATCACCCACTTCCCAGAAACCAAAGAGATTTGGTCCTATGGTTCCGGCTATGGCGGCAATGCCATCCTGGCTAAGAAGTGCTTTGCCCTGCGTATCGCCTCCATTATGGCTAAGGAAGAAGGCTGGATGGCGGAGCACATGCTCATCCTGAAGCTCACCTCCCTGAGGGCAAGAGCTATGGTGTGGCTGCAGCCTTCCCGTCGGCATGCGGCAAGACGAACCTCGTGATGATTACCCCCACCATTCCTGGCTGGAAGGCCGAAGTGGTGGGCGACGACATCGCTTGGATGCACCTGCGGGCGGATGGTTTTGGCCGCCATTAACCCCGAAAACGGGTTCTTCGGTGTGGCCCTGGTACGAACTACGATTCGAACCCCATTGCCATGCGCACCATGGAACCGGGCAACACCATGTTCACCAACGTTGCCATGACCGACGATGGCGACATTTGGTGGAAAGGCATGACCAAGGAAAAGCCAGCTCACCTCATCGACTGGCATGGTAATGACTGGACCCCTGAATCTGATACTGATGCCGCTCACCCGAACTCCCGTTATGCGGTTCCGATTGAACAATGCCCGATCGTCGCACCCGAGTTCGAAGACGCTCACGGCATTAAGATCGACGCCATTCTGTTCGGTGGCCGCCGTCCCGACACCGTGCCGCTGGTGACGGAATCCTTTCAGCTGGAACCATGGCACCATGATCGGCTCCCTGCTGTCCTCCGGCCAGACGGCTGCCGCCGAAGGCAAGGTTGGTGCCCTGCGCCACGACCCCATGGCCATGCTGCCGTTCATTGGCTACAACGCTGGCGACTACCTTCAGCACTGGTGGACATGGGCAAGAAGGGTGGCGTACAAGATGCTACAGGTCTTCCTGGTTAACTGGTTCCGTCGCGGTGACGACGGTCGGTTCCTGTGGCCCGGCTTCGGCGACAACAGCCGCGTGCTGAAGTGGATCGTGGATCGCATCGAGGGCAAGGTTGAGGCCAATAAGACCGTGGTCGGCAACACCGCTCGTGCCGGGGACCTGGATTTGAACGGCATTGATTCCCCGCTGGCCGACGTGGAAGGGGCCTTGAGTGCCCTGCGAGGATTGGGCGAAAGACCTTGACGACAACGAGGCCTACCGAAGTTCCTTGGCGACAAGGTGCCGTCCGAGGTTCACGAGAATTTGCTGCTCTGCGCAAGCGCATTGAGGACGCCCTTTAACCCCTAATCAATCCACGAACCCGGCCCCGTCTGTCCGCGGCGGGGCCGGTGATCTGACAGTTCGGTGGGCATGTTAAGCCGAGTGGTGGTGCCGGTTTTCTGTCGTTGAGCTGCGTGTTTGCTTTAGCTTGGTTTCCGGTTTTCGGGAGTTTTTCTTTCTGGGTAAACCGGCGTGGCTGGTTGGAATCCCAGCTAAAAGCAAAAGTCCTGCCTGTTCTGGCTGCATGTGTGCTGAGCTTGGGTTCTGGTTCCGGCGGACGGATTTAGACCGTTAACAGATGGAACTCAAGCTAAAGCGACGTTGATGCTCAGTTGGGGTTAGCGGGATCCTGCTGCATAAGTTCTAAGCTCGGTTTCTATTTGGTGTCGCTTGTTGGCCTAGGGAGAATATTGGCCTGAAAATTGAAGCAAGCTTAGAGCACCAGATATCTCCCCCGCCTTGCCAGGTCAGTGTTTGTGCTGGAGCTGGGTTCACATCTCAAAGGGCACGCATTTGGGGCGTTGTAGCAGAACCCAAGCTTAGAAGGTGTGCGGTAGGGATCGTGGAGAGATTAAGGCGATGGTTGGTTTTGTTGGTTGAGCTGCGCCTTTGCTTTCAGCTTGGGTTCCGGTTTCGGGAGGTTTCTTCCTGGGTCAACCGAGAGCTGCCAACTAGAACCCAAGCTAAAAGCGAAAGCCCTGCTTGACTAGCTGCATAAGTTCTAAGCTTGGTTTCTGTTTGATGTGTCCTGTTGCCCCAGGGCGAATGTTGTGAAAAATCAGAGCAAGCTTAGAACAAAACTGCTGCTATGAGCAGGGGCAGTGGGATATCAGAATGTTCTAAGCTTGGGTTCCGGTCGATACCACCCTAAATCTGTGCCTTCCGGTAGAACCCAAGCTCAGCAGCTGAGCGACAGATGATGCGCAAGGAGCGTAGGAGATGATACGTTTGTTCCGGAGAAAACGTGGAAGAAATCTTGCAGAGTGAACCAGGGTTTTTCAGTATTTATGCCGCCACAGAGGGCTGCAAACTTACAACCTATCCATGGGGTGATGGGGTAGCTCAGGGGTGGGGTCAACAGTGCGGTGTTCAGACAAGTTTAAGCCTGTGAGTTGACATTCATGGTGTGTACTTTTGCAGCCAGTTTCTGAGAATCGAAAACCCCCGCGGTTTACTGGGGGCCAACGAGAAAGGAGGTGGTATTTATGCAGGTAACCATTATAAATATGGCTTCCACCAGGTGAATACCGGAAATGAAAACGCAGATCCTTGATTGGACTCGTATTCTAGGACGGAACCATCCTAACGTCAAGCAATTACACGGCTTTTATTTTTGATTTAGTGTGCTGGTAAACACAAAAATAAAGTTTTTCGCATATATAGTGGGCTTTTCATTTTATCTGCCCTCATTAGGTGTGGCTTTTTGCAACACAATCACAAGATTACTCACAAAAATTCTCGGAAAACGGGCATTGAGACGAACCACCATGCCCACTTCGGGATGATAGCAGGGGAATAGGGTCACTACCTTGGCATTTGGTCTGTGAAGCCCATCGATACCGCTCGAACAGGACACGTCGAAAAGCGAAATACCAAATACATTTTTGAGGCTTATGCCCATGCCTTTTAGTGTAATTGTCTCTGGCAAAATTTCCGCCAAGATAATGTGCCCAAAGCCGGTTTCATGGCCATAAAGGGCCGAGACCACACGGTATGACTTAAAATTACGAGCCCACCCGGTTTTACATACTCGAAGCATTCCTCCCCATAGCAGAGGGTGGGGAATATGCTCGGCAACGTTGATGAATATACAACGTCGAAGGAATTATTCGAAACAGGGCGCCATGCCATCGCCCCGTACCGAGTTACTTCACCGTAATCCCAGCCGCTGACTTGTCTCCCCCACATCGGGTTCTGAGGCCAATATAATCTGCGCCCTCGGGCAGCAAATTCCGCTGCAAAATACCCCGGTCCACCCCCGACGTCTAATACCCCGCGTCCCTGATAGGCCACAGACCATGCGTGTCGATGAAGCGCCGTGACCAGCTCGCATGTGTCTTTGCCAGGCGGGAATAGAAAAATCCGGGTCGGATTGCTCTTTCCGAACGTCGAGAAGCAATTGAATTGATCGTCGTAATGTCGGCCCGTCGGCGGTATAGAAATAACCGAGTGTTCGCATGATGCATTAGGGTAGATGAAGTTATGAAGATCCTCTTGTTGTGCTGGCGTGATACCACCCACCCCCAAGGTGGTGGCGGCGAGCGATACCTGTGAACATGTGCCCGGTATTTGAGCGACCGCGGACATGGGTGATTTATCGTACCGCCGCCCACACCGACTGTCGTCGTAAAAAGCGTTCGAGATGGAATTACCTTCTATCGGGGGTGGAAAGCTGGGGAATTGTACCCGCGCGCAACAATCATGATGCTGTTGGGTCGGTGCGGTATCGGTTCGTTGAAAGATGTTGATGTTGTGGTCGATACGCAGAACGGCATCCCGTTTTTGGACAGTTAGCGGGAAACCAACCGTGTTGCTCACGCACCATTGTCACCGCGAACAGTGGCCGGTTGCGGGAAAACTCCTGGCCAGCCTGGGTTGGTTTCTTGAATCGGATTTCGCCGCGGGTGCATCGAAACACTCAGGTGGTGACTGTTTCGGCACCAAGCAAACAGGATCTTGTGTCGCTGGGGTTTCCCCCGGACAATATAACCATTATCCACTAATGGTGTTGACCCCATCCTACAACCTTGCCCCAGCTGAGAGGACGACGGTCGGATCCATGTAGTGACGCTATCGCGCCGCGGTCCCCCCTAAACAGATCGAACACGCAATCGATGCGTTGCGGGATCTGCCCGACAACGTGGTGCTCGAGCATCATCGGTTTCCGGCTGGTGGGAGGATAAGCTCCGCGACTATAGTCGGCGCCGATCCGCGCATCACCCTGCACGGCCAGGTGACCGAGGATTATAAGCATGCGCTCCTCGCCCGTGCCGCCGTCACCTCGCGCCCTCCCGCAAAGAGGGTGGGGGTTGGCAGTGGTGGAAAGCCGCCCAGCATCGCGTGCCCACCGTCGGTTACGCCAGCGCCGGCGGCCTCCGCGACTCTATCGACGACGGGGTGACCGGGTTGCTGGTGTCCGACCCCATCGAACTCCAGTCCGCCCTGCAGCGCCTGCTTATCGACGACGCCTTCCGCGCCGCCCTGGGTAGCGCCGCCCATGGTGAAAGCCCAAGACTATTCCTGGGAGGAAACCGGCCGCAGGTTTGCCGACACCCCTGGAGAGCGATGGGGAGGTGCCATCCTGGGGAATCAGATGGTGTGATGGAAAATGTATTTTCCGCCGATTATGCGTTTGCGCAAGACATCATGGATGAGGTCGAGACCATCGTCGATCGGGTTGGTCCGCTGGGTTTTGTGAAAAACATTTTTGCTCTTCTACCTGGGAGATCATGGGATTCACGATGGCGTGGTGTGGGGGTGTGTGGTGAATCTTTCCGAGTCAGCCCACGAGGTCCCCTGGTTACCGAAAACACATGGATGCGTTGCTTGCCGAGTACGGTGAGGACCGCTATCCCAAAGTTAGGGCAGGGATTCGGCGAATCTGCAGGCCTGCTGATTGCGACCCAGTGCATTCTCGCTGCGGCTGTCGGTGGCGGAGAGCGCCAGCTGGAGTTGCCCTACACGGTTTGTGGGCTGATCGTGGATTCGGACTGGGGCTTCGACAAGCTCCATGAGGGCATGATGCAGATGCTACCGCCGCCGGGCCACCACGCCGGCGACAATGGGGATGCACAGCCATGCTGCTAGCAGCCCCAACCCGGCATAAAACCCACCACGGTGGGCCACCGGCTCATTGTGCAGATCAATGAGTTTTCCGTCGGCCACCACATGGGACACCCCAACTTTGCCAGCTGGGTTATATCGCGTGCTTTCCCGCCGACCTGGCTGCCACATACCGCGACGGGCGGGATCAGCCACCTGGCCATCGACCACTAATTGGCCCGCCTCAACCGAGCCCACGGCCTTATACAGCGGATCAATCACGGTTCGGCCCGCGTAAACCACCAGGCCGGCCGAATCCATGTTTGCCACATCCCCGGTCGGCCGTGCCACCTGCACTTCCCGGACAATGGCGAGCTCCGGGGTGGTCATGCCGCCATGAGCGCCACGGGGCATCCGGCACCTGAAGCACCGCCATCGAGCGCCACCACCCCGATATCACCCCGGACCTGAGCCGGGTCCGGGCACGCCGCTCCGATCCGGCCCGCCGCCATCACCAGGCCGGGTATCAGGAACAACGCCAATTTTTGCGAGTCACGAAACAGCGCCAACCCCGGTACGTGAGCCACCAACCCCGGCCACCGCCACAGCACACAAAACACCAGCACTGCCACGGCAGACACCACCAACCACCGTCGGGGAATCCACCGCACCAGGAGGGCTGCCAATATTACCCCGGCCACGGCGAACCCCCACGTTCGGGAGGCCGGTACGACGCTGGCGTTCCACATGCCCCCAATCCCAGAAACGCCCCAACGTGCCCACAAAGCTCCTCCGGTCGGCCCAGAAACGCCGAGGTTCCGGCGGAGGTCGGTGGCGCAATCACCCGGGCACTAGCCACGGAAGAAGGCACAGGGTGCCGAAAACGGCCACGAACCGGCGTCGACAGGCGGAAACGAGGGCCACGATGAGCGCCACGAAACCGCCGGTGGGGTGAGGGCTGCACACCCATACGGTGGCCACCTGCCGGACTGGGGCGGGTGCGGCACGCCACCACCGTGGGCGGCAACCACGCCACCATCGCCACGGACCACTGGCCCTCGAAGCGCCGTTCCACCACGAGACGGATTCCACACGGTCAACCGTGATCGCCGCCACCTGACGGAATGCAACGCGGTTCCGCCCAGCCGGCGACTCAGCCGGCGTTGCCAGTGTTGCCGCGCCCCACGCGCCCGCCGCGGCCGATCCCACCAGCAGCATCCGAACAAACCACGAGGCCGGAATAACCATTCCCACCAGCGCCAAGATGCCATCCTGTGGCGCATTCCGGGCCAGCAAATCCCCAAACCCCACCGCGCCGGCATGCAGGGCCGGGTGCCGCAACACCGCCATGTCGCGCAGCAACAGTACACCCGGTTGGAAGAGTACACCCAGCAACAGGACAATGAGGAAACCGGTGTAGCCAACGACCAGGTATTTCGCCACTGCCGTGGTCCTGGGTGGGGTGCGGGACTCATGCTTTCGGTGAAGCTGGTGGCTCCGGCGGTGCGGTGGGCGTCGTCAAGCTAGTATCTTTCTGCGCGGCGCACAATCTGGAGTGTACCGCCAGAACCCGTAAATCAACAGTGTGCCGGCCAGGTATTTCCAGCACAAACGCCCCGAAACCGCAGCCAATACATGATGCTCACCACCGGTTCCGCCCACGCCTTCGCGGAATCCTTCATCTCCTGATTCCACGTTGTCGACGTGTGCGGTATAGTGCGATACATGTTCACGCCCTCTTGGGCGGTTTTCTCCCGCGTCGGCGGAATCCATGGCGAAGAACAGGTGCATCTCCTCCTGCTCGTCCACAATCACCCCACTGGACGCCTCCACCCACAGGGTGCGGGTTGCCGTGTAAAAACGGTGCCAGTGTGACACTATTGTCGCTCCCCCAGGATGAGAATTTCGACTCCGGACCGGTGAGCAGCATATTTCCGATCTGCTCCCGCTGCTGCTGCGGCAGATCCGATTCGATAATCGTTTCGCCAGGAGCGTCGCTGATGTCGTCGGGGTGGTTGAACGAGCGGGCGGCCGCCGATGCCAGATTCATGACCGGTAACTGTTGGTGAAACACAAACACATCACTGTCCGGCACTAAATCATTGTGGCGCGGCGCTCGGTGCGCACATAATCAGGGGAATGCCGCCTGGGCGAACACGTCGAAATAGGAGTAAAGCGGCGTTCCGTATTGAACGGTAGGAAATACTGCAACCCATCGCGGGCGAAGGTGCCGGTGTTGAGTTCACCCCAAACCCCCCGGTGGTGACCTCCATTTGTGAGGTAGGCAATAATATGGGGTGGGCAGAGCCGCGCAATAAATGCAGTTTATCGGTGATATTGACCAGCGGGGACTGCGAATCTGTTCGAATAAGTTTTTGGGTAACGTCGAGTTGGGCGACGTTTTTCATCGGTTTCCCTTTGGTGTCGATCACCTGCCGCTTTGGTGCTATTGAGCACTGTGGTCCCACTGTGTGGTCGCCTCCCGTAATGTAGCAATCGTTCCCATCCGATTCGGAACACGTCAATGAGGGGTCGTAAAAAGATTGTCGGTGCCGGCTCGGTTTGAATGGTTCGGGTAGTGTTAATTGGCAACGGTTTAATCGTGCTAATGACCAGCTCCGGGACGTTTTGCGCAATGATAAACGCAATAATGGCGCTCATAATGGTTATCACGGTGGCCCTAGGCACCCGCCGCTTCGCCTTTCGCTTCTTATCGACGCCCAAGGCTGCGGTAGTGCTGGTTGCTTCGGCCCTGGCCGCGGCGTCAGCGGTGGCCTTATCGCTGGTATCTGATCCCATGTTGGTTATTCCTATTCATTTATCATCTTTGCAAGAGACAACCATGAAGCACAAACCATTATCTTGACAACTAATTAAGTAAGCTCAACAACAGTGTTTCCATCGTACTCTCACCATCAGCCCCAACCACATCGTCTTCACCACCCCAGGTGCCAGCAGGATCCCAGCATCGCCGGGGCTTCAAACCCCAGCTGGAGGGACTCCGCAGGGGTGTCCGCAGTGGCGATTATGACAACCCACGTTGCTTTCCAAACCGGCGTCGATCCCCACGGTAATATCGGGGCGATTCTGGGCCGATTCGACTATTTCCTGGCGGTGTTCTTCGCCTTCTCGGCATACCTATTGTGGCGAGGAATGGACTTTCATCGGGGCATGTTGGTGACCTATTTTTCACCGCCGGTTTTGGCGTGTTGTCCCAGCATACTGGGTATATGTGGTTGTGGTGCTAGCTCTCGTTCCAGAAGCATTTGGTGCCAGCTGGGTGTCTGTTCTCTCCACCTTATCTTTTTACTCAAATATATCTGCCGGAAGGGTTTTTCTTGGTGGGATGACACACCTGTGGTCCCTGTGCGTGGAGGTGGTGTTTTTACCTGGTTATGCCCCTACTTGGTTGGGCGCTTCGGAATGTGGGGCCCGCAAAACGGATCATGGTGTTTTTGCGGTTTGACGTTACTTAGTCTGGGGTGGGCGTTTCTGCCGGTTGTGGCGGATTCTCCTCAGGAGCATGTGCCTAATATGCAGATCTTTTTCCCAGGGTTTTTCTGCTGGTATGCGGTGGGGTTGATCGCGGCCGAGGCGGAGGAGCTACGTCGGCGACGCGGGGTGATGGACAAGCCCGCGAAGGTATTCCAATACCGGTGGGCCTGGTGGCTGGTCGCATTCTTTGTGATGTGGCTTGCCGGCCAGGAGTTTTTCGGACCGGTCGGGTTGGAGCACCCTTCGGCAGGCGAGTTTGCGCTGCGGGTTCTTGCGGGACGGTGATGTGCATGCGTCTTCCTGCCGTATGCATTTCATTTCGGCCCTAAGCTTTTTGGATTGGCGAATCATCTCATACCTTGGCAGGGATTAGCTATTCGTTTTTCCTGTGGCATTTGGCGGTGTTGGGGCAGTGCTGCCACTGTTGAGGGATTCGCCCGTTTACCGGCGGTTTCTTGGTTGTGCTGCCGTTGACGTTTATCGGATCTTTCATAGTGGGATCCTGTGGGTATGTCCTGGTGGAATGGCCATTTCGGAGTGCCCGAGCCGCGAAACTTACTCTGCTGCGGATATTTCGCTGATTGCAGAAAACCGTGGTGTCACCCCTGCTAAGCTGGGGTTCCGGTTTACCAGGGTTGCGAGGTTGGAATAATGGCGAACCCCAGCTCAGCACACCTGATATCCGGCCTCTTGCGCCCGGCTGCATAAGTTCTAAGCTTGGATTCTGGTTTTTGGGGTGAGTGCTTCCTGGGCAAACAGAGGGTAGCCGAATGGAAAACCATGCTTAGAAGGTTTGCAGCAGGATTATGGGGCTTTGTGGATGGGGCTTCAGGTCTGCTTTAGCTGGGGTTCCGTTCCGCGGAGCATGGTTTGAGGGATATCAGCCGGAACCCAAGCTCAGCGAATGCGGCTTCATTATTGCTGAGCTTGACTTTCTCGATTCAGAAGCTCCACGCGGTTGCGCTTTGGAACCGGAACTCTAGCTCAGCACACCTAACTATTCCCTTTCCCGCCATGGCTGCAAAGGTTCTAAGCTTGGGTTCCAGGTTTGGGGCGAGGTTCGTTCTGGCAAACAGGGGCAGCCGAATAGAAAACCATGCTTAGAACATGTGCTGTAGGGCATTGAGGGTTCGGTGTGGTTTTCGGATTTGCGTTAGCTGGGGTTCCCACTAATGGTGGCCAAACTGCATGTCCTGTAGCGCCAAACCCAAGCTAAAGATTGAGCTGTAGTTCGGGTTTTCCCAGACTCTTGGTGAAGCGAAGCGACCAAAACCCCAGCTCAGCACACCTGATATCCGGCCTCTTGCGCCCGGCTGCATGAGTTCTAAGCTTGGGTTCCGGATTTGGGTCGGTGCGCGTCCTGGGCAAACAGGGGCAGCCGAATAGAAAACCATGCTTAGAAGGTTTGCAGCAGGATTATGGGGGCTTTGTGGATGGGGCTTCAGGTCTCGCTTAGCTTGGTTTCCGTTCCCGGCGGGCAGTTCGGGTCGGTTATGCGTAGAACTCCCAGCTAACGCGAAGGGGCTGCCGCGAGGGTAGTGGTGGGTGATGGTGGTGAGTTTTCGGGCCCGGGAGGACGTCGTCAAGCAGGGGAGAAAACGAGCACTGAAACCATAAGTTCAATGACTTGAACTTTTGCTTTGGGGGTGTCTAGAATGAGGATCGTGCAGAAGAAATATTTTGCCGGTATCCTTGCTGCTGCCCTCGCGTTGGCTGGTTGCAGCACTGCCCCGACCGGAGCCGCCAACGCCAAAGGCATTCATGCCGTAGCCACCACCACCCAAATCTGTGACTACCTCACCCAGATTGCCAACAACGGCATGAAACTGGTCAAAAACCGACTCCGCTGGTCACGAAACCACCAGTGGGACGGCGACGTCACGTTAAACCTCACCTGTTTGCTCGCCCCCAACGCGTCTGCGCACGAGCACGAAATGACCCCGCAACAGATGAAGGCGCTGGCACAAGCCGATCTGCTCTTTGTTAACGGTGTCGACCTCGAACACTTTCTCGACTCGGCGGTGAAATCCTCTGGCTTTAAGGGAACCATGTTGGTCACCTCAGGGGTGTCCGAAGAGAAGGGCGACAGCTACACTGTTGAACTCGGCGACCAGAAAGTAGACGTCCGGCCGTGGCCGTTTGTCACGCCCGGTGAAAAGCCCGAATTCACCCACGATCCCCACGTGTGGACCGACGTAGAAACAGGCCGACGTCCAGGTGTTTAACATCGGCACCGCTCTGGAAAACCCAGTCGGACAACCCCGCCGCTGCCGATAGCATTAAGGGCGCTGTCGAAAAATACGAGGCCCAGCTCACCCTCTTGGACCAGTGGGTTCGGGACTCCATTTCCAGCGTGCCGGAAGAAAACCGGGTGCTCTTCACCTCCCACGATGCCTTCGGCTACTTCGCTAACGCCTACGACGTGAAGTTCATTTGGTGCCGCCCTCAGCGACTTCAGCCACCAGCAAGACGCCACCGCGGAACACATCAACAAGGCTGCGGAAGGGTCAAAGCATCCGGCGCCAAAGCCCTGTTCGCCGAGGAACTCCAATAACTCCAAGTCGATCGAAGCCATCGCCCGGGCCGCAGGTGTGAAAGCCATCACTAACGACGAGTGCCCCTGTACGGCGATTCGCTAGGCCCGACCGGCAGCCCCGGTGAAACCTACATCGGCTCCATCATCCACAACGTCACCACCCTCGTGACCGCCTGGGACGGCACGCCCGCCCGCTACCACCCGAGATATCCAATAACGCCAAATAACCACAACGAAGGGCACTACCCACTGACACCCATGACCCCGCCTACCCCAGCCTCGACACCCGCCATCGGCGCCGGCTGCAACGCTGACTACGAAACCCCGGTCCTGGTCACCGAAAACCTCGACCTGGGCTACGATGCCACCACCATTTTGGAAAACGTCAACCTCACCGTGGCCCCCGGCGCGGCCCTCGCGCTCATCGGCGCGAATGGTTCTAACAAATCCACGCTGCTCAAAGGCATCCTGGGCATGTGTCGCACCACTGGTGTCTTGCGTTGTGTCAACAATATTGGGTATGTGCCGCAACACCAGGATATTGATCCGAGTTTCCCCGTGACCGCCCAGGGCGTGGTGGCCATGGGACTGTCCGCCACACACCCCTGGTGGCGCCGGGTTGATTCGAGATAAAATTTCGTCGGCGCTTGCTCGGGTGAATTTGGAGCGAAGGCCACGGAACGCTTCGGTAGCCTGTCTGGTGGGCAACGGCAGCGGGTACTTATCGCCCGGGCCATTGTCACCAATCCGGATTTGATGCTGCTTGATGAGCCTTTCAATGGTCTCGACACTACAAGCAGAGATGTGTTGGTGCAGGTACTCACTGAGCTCACAGCAGGGAACCGGGGTGGTGGTGTCCACCCACGACTACAGTCTTGCCGAACAACTATGCGAGCAAACCGCGGTTTTGCCGATGGTCATGTCGCCATTTACGACACCGCCGAAGCTCTGTTGCATCATGTTCGTTGATATTCTCACCCTCCGTACCTGCAGCGCCCTCTCATTTTGTTGCTGATTCTCGGAATCGTGGGCGGCAGCGTGAGTGCTACGTTAATTTGCGTACTATGGAATTCAGTGTGGAGCTTTGGTGCACTCCGTGTTCCCGGCATGGTGGTGGGCTTGGCCCTGGGTGGGATTGATGGTATTGTGCCCGGCGCCGCCATGGTGGCGGCGAGTTTGCCGCAGCAGCGCTCACGTTTGTCCTGAGGCGGGCCGCCGCCAGAATGGTCACTGCCGTGGTGCTCACCAGTTTTTATGGGGTTGGCGTGGTGTTGAGTCATGGCCATTGGGACTATTCCGGTCAGTTGGATGCGCTCATGTTTGGCCGGCTCCTGGATGTGACGGATAGCCCGGCTCATTCAGACTGCGGTGTTGAGCACTGCCGCGCTCGTGATATTGCTGGTGACGTGGCGAAACAGGTGGCGGTGGCGTTTGACCGGAATTTCATCGGTGGCGCAGCACACCAATGTGACCCCTGATCGATGCTGCCCTCAATGCCGCGATCGCCGCCGTCGTCGGTGGTGGCCAGTTCCGCGGTGGGGGTGTTGCTGGTGATCGGATAGTTTGATTACTTCCGGGGGCGGCAGCCCAGCTCTTGGCCCGAACCATTCCGATGATGGTGGGGATTGCGGTTGCTGCCGGCTCCTGACCGCGGCGGTCATTGGGTGAGTGGCGATGAATGTTGATGCTGGGGCATCAGATTTAGCTCCCAGGCGGCGGTCAGGTTTGTCGCTGGTGGCGGTGTTTGTAATAGCGATGGCCCTCAACACTCTTCGACTACTACCGCTCGTTCGGCTTTCCGCAGGCGGGGCGCAAAGCGGCTAAACCCGCGTCGCAAAAGCTTGCAGAGCGAACAAAGCCACAGCAGGCACGGACCGAGGTAGTGAAATGGTGGGCATTCTTACCCTCCCCATTGCGGAAGTGGTTGTGGTCGGCGTGCTGCTGAATCGTGGGCGCACTGGCGATCGTGGGTAGCGGGTGTTTTTCTCGAATCGCTCTCCACGGCACGTTTCCGGGCGCGGTGCTGGGCGTGGTGATCGGCCAATTCATGGGGGCATCCAGCAGCAGCCTCAGCCTGTGGCTCTTTGTCAGCGCCGCACTGTTCTGCATCCCACTAGCGTGGTTGATGCGATACCTGGCCAACTGGAGGTTTCCCCACCGCCGCCGCTGGGATCGTAGCTGACGGTGGGCTATGCGCTGGGCGTGTTTCTGCCGCTGGTTCCAACCGCTGCCGCTCAAAGTGGAGGGGTTCCTCACCGGATCCCTCCTGGCCGTATCCCACACGGATGTGCTGTCAGCCGCAGCCATTTTAGTGCTCGCGGTAATAGCATTGGTGACCTGCGGTCGCCGCCTGGCATTTTATTATTTTGACCCCATAGCATTCCGGGTGGCGGTGCGGAATTCCCACTGGTGGCTGGCCCTCATGGAGGGAATCACACTGGGCTTATTGTGCGCAAGCATGGTGGTGGCGATTCCGGCGGTGGGCTCAATCCTGTCGATCGCTGCATTCTGGTGGCGCCGGCCGCAGGGGGTGCAGGTGTTTGCGCGGAACTTCGCGGGGCTCATACTGTGGTCGGGGCGTCGCTGGTGTGGGCATTGGGATCACCGGGCTGCTGCTGGCCGTGTGGCAGAGTTTATCGGCCGGCGGCATGGTCGCGGATGGTAGCAGGCCTGTTTTATTTAGGTTGCCGGTCATTAGGATGGATACTGTGCATGCCATGGACTACCCCGAAAAACCCAAGATTACCTCAAATGCATTTGGGATGTCGTCGAACGAACCGGTGAGCCGGCGTCGTTAAGCGCGATTGCGGGGCGTTAGCCCAGAAAACCGACTGCGAGCGAGGCGGTGAAACGGCTGGCGGCGCGGGGCCTGGTGGAGCATCAACGGTATGCGGGGTGGTGTTGACGTCGGCGGGCCGGCGGGTGGCGTTGGCGATGGTGCGACGGCATCGGCTGATTGAAATGTTTCTGGTTCGAGGTGTTGGACTACTCCTGGGACGAGGTGCATGACGAGGCGGATTTATTGGAGCATGCGGTGTCCGACCAGTTTTTACGCCGGGTGGATGAAAAAGCTGGGGCATCCGACCCGGGACCCGCATGGGGATCCGATCCCGGACGAGTCGGGGAATGTTGCGGAGCTGCCGAAACAATCATTGAGCTCGATCGAGCCGGGGGAGCAGGTGGTGGTGGGAGCAGATCCATGACGGTGATTCGGAGCTGCTGCGTTATTTGGCGGAGAACAGTATCACGCCGGGGGCGGTGCTTGCGGTGGTGCGTCCGCCGGTGGCGGGGCTGGTGCAGGTTCAGGTGCAGGATGAGCAGAGTGAGGACCAGGAGGTGGTGCCGATTTCGGTGTCGTCGGCTGCGGATATTCGGGTGAGCCACGCCGGAGACTGATGCACATGGTGATGACGGCAATGGCGCAGGCGCAGGGCGAGCAGCGGCGAGTCGCCGGCATAGTTCGCGGCGGGCCAGGGGGCGCGGGCTAGCCACATGGCGGTCATGGTCATGGTGGCGGCGATGAGCAGCCCGCGGCCGATGAGGGTGTAGCGCAGCACCAGCCATGTGAGCGGTATGAGAATGAGGATGGGCCAGCCGGTGGTGAGCGCGAGCCCCCCGCAAATGATGACGGTGCCGTAGGTGCCACCGGTGATGTGTGGCACTTCGTGGCGAGCTTGTCGACGCCGGACCGTGGCGATAGCGCAAAAGCAGGGCGGTGATGCCGGCGGTAATGCTGCCGATGATGAGCCCTGCCGGTAGGTGTGGTCGCCGGCGAAGCTCGGGCGGAATTCCCACCATGGCCCGGTGGGACGATGAACGCCTGAATACCGGAGTTGATGGTGGTTGGGGTGAGGGGGTGCCGTCCAGGGTGCCGATGAGACCATCGTTGGCGGCCCGGTTGGTGATGATGAGGGCGCTCGCGGGTGGCGGGTTTGAGGGTGGGTGAGCGGTGTGGTGGGGGCGCCGGTGGGGTCCGAAACCCACCTCGGTCAGCTTCAGTGTTGCGCACCTGTTCGAGATCTGGTGGACGCCGGGTGTGAGGGTAATGGTGTCGCCGCACTCGTGGCGGGCGCCGTCAACATAGACGCGTTGCACACAGGCGGACAGGTCTACCGCACCTGCATGGTCCGGGGGACGGTGAAGCGGCGCTGCAACTGCTCCGTGTAGGAAAATACCTGGTTGAACTACGAATTGCCGCACCTGTGGTGAGGTGTCGGGGACCGTGACATTGCGGGTGATGGGGGGCGTGTTCGATCCCGAGTTCAGCAACCCCAATGGGGGAACCGCGAGCTGCCCCAGGGTGAGCCGCACCTGGATGCCATGCCGCCTGGTATGGGGATTTTTACTCGCTCACCAGTTTTCATGCGTTTTGGTCACCTTCCGGCCGTCGGCGGTTACGATGACCTCGGCGCGTACGGGCTTGCTGGCGGTGAGTAATACTTCCAGCACCGGGTCGGCCAGGGGGTGTCGGGTTGCAGTTCGATCCATTCGCCCCGTTGGGTTTCCGGGTCGGGGCCACCAGGCGGTGGTGGCGAGCCCGTCGACCGCCGCGGTCACCGCCGCCCAGGTCGGGACCCGGCGAAGCTGGTTGCATCCCCGCCGACGACGAGGCCCGCACCTGCCCCCGGATTCCACCACCTTGGTGAAGGGGCCAACGGACGGGTAGTCAATGACCCGATTGTGCACATCCTTGGCCTCGGCGGCGTCCGCCAGGGGGTGCGGACACCGAGTTCAACGACCCATAGTTGCGGCCCACCAGCAGGGGAGTGTCGGTGACGATGCTTGCCCCCTGGCCCACCAGCCGATACGCCCCCGAACCCAGCAGCGCCAACGATTCCCCGCCGCCGGCAACCGTGGGGATGCGGTCGGAATCGACCACGGTCATGCCCAGGTCGCGGTTAAGGATCACTACCTCCACCTCGCCGAATCGGTGGATTTTGGCCTGTGGAAAGAGCGTTCCGCCGACATGTTTCGGGTGCTGCGCGCCAGGTCGTGGCGGACGATGACCGCCCCGATACCCTAGTCGTGCCAGGTTTTTCGGGGGTGGGGTAGGCGGATACCCGTCCAGACCCCGGATGGCTTCCGGCGTGACCAAGGGGATGGCGTCACGTACCGCCCACGGTACGTCTAACAGGGGGCTGGGCCGGTTCGTCCCTGGTCCAACCCCAGGTTTGCCGGGCGAAAGAGCTTGCCGGGAGAATAAGTGTTCGAGTCCCGTGGGCTTCGTGGTTGAGGAATTCGGCGGCCTTGGCCCAATAGTCGGGCACAGACCGGTAGGCGCCCAACGGCAGGAGGCCGACCCGCCCAGGCCGGGGAGACCGCGGATATGCTGACCAAGAGAATCAGGGCCAGGGCGGCGGCCCGCCGCAGGGTGGCAGGGCAGCCAGGCCATGAGGATGCCCGCGCGCCCACCGATGCCCCACCGGTTTCCGGCGGCCCGCCGGGGGCGCCGGGTTGGAAGTGGGTTGGGGCGGGAAGATAGTTGCCAGAGCTGAGCGAATCCCACCAACAGCGGTAGCCGCACCAGGGGGTCGAATTTGTGGATGTTCCGCAGCGCCACCCCAGCCCCATCTAGAAAACCCGGTGACGTGGTGGGCGCCACCCAGCACGATGAGCCCTATCCCCAGCAGGGTGAACCAGAAACCCCGAAGGTTACGGACCCGGCTCAGAGCCATAAAGCCCCAGGCCGGCCACCGCCAGGGTGAAAATAATCAGGTAGGGGTCCGTGGCCAGGGGCGTGGCCGGCCTGCCGTTCGGCGTCCACAAACGGCGACCAGCTGGTGGTGCCGCGGAGGATTTCGGCCAGGTTCAACCACCGGGTGACCACGGTGGCGTTTTCAATATAGTCGGTGAACGGGCTGGCGTAGCGGCCCAAAACCAGGAGGGGCAGGATCCACCACAGGCTAATCAGCACCGCCCCCAGGCCCCACATCATGGTGAGTCCCTATGAGCCGCCACCGGAACGCCACCATGAGCCGCCACAGGAGGAAAATGCCAGCCGGGGTGCAGGCGGCCAGGGTGGCGGTGGCATTCACCGCCCCCATCATGCCAATGGCCAGCACCGACATGGCGACGCTGCGCAGGGTGAGTCGGCGGGTGATGAGCAGCCACAACACCCAGGGGGCCAGCATGACTGGCCAGGTTTCCGACGAAATGGTGGTGAGCGTGCTCAGCACCCGGGGGGAAAGAGCATAAAGGAACGCGGCCCCCATGGCGAAGCCGGTGGTGAAGCTGCCGGCAAGCCCCCTGAGGTGTCGGCTATTCGGCGGAGGTAGGAGGAACCCCGAATAGCCGACACCAAGTACCAGCCACCACCACAGGCGTTGGGTGAATGCGTCCGGGAGGGCGTCGAAAAGCCACGCGCCGTGGGGAAATAAATAACCGTATGCCTGATTTTTGGAGTTGCCCGAGGGTAAACGTGTCAGTCCAGGCGGATTGACGCCGGCGAGGAACCTACCGGGGTTGGCCAGTAGGTCGTGTTTCGTGTCGGCGGCGATATAGCCCAGGGTTGAAAAACTTATCAGCCCCAGGAAGATCCAGCCGGTCAGATGGCTGCCTCGTGGGCTGATAATGGTTGCGGACCGAAACGGTACGCGGTGCAGCAAATGTAATAGTGTTGGTTTAGTTATTGCGGGAACCATACTCCGGGTCGCCCAAGACTGGTCGGTCTCATGCCTACCGCACCAGATTCGGGGCAGGGGAATGCGCTGTTGGAAAATGGACACCCCACCACGGCAACAATGCCCAGCGTGACACCAACCACAGCGCTCGCAATGGCTGGACCAAGCGTTCTACGGTTTAACGAGTCAGAGTCATAGGCCATAATTGCAAAAGATAGCAGCATTCAAGCTTAGGAAAATACGCTTTGACGATTCTCACCTTAGAACGGGTGGGGTAACCAGGTGGGGTGTGGTGGGGCATGGCGGAAACCCACCCGTATCACCGGTGGCGGCTAGCCGAACACGGAGGTGCGGCGATAGGTCAGTTCCGGTGGTTGCGGGGCTGACCGGTGGGCTTACCTGCGCAGTCTTGGGGGCTTTCTGCCCTTACGCCGCCGCCTCCCCAACGTTTGGCCGATCGCGGTAATAATCCCGCTCAACATAAACCCGATCGCTAGCCCCAGCAAAATGAGTTCAAACAGGGGCCGATTCGGGTCCGAAATCCCCATGAGCAGCTGCATTCGGTGTAAATGTAACCCAAATACCAGAAATTAAAAACAGGGAAGACACTAAATAATATGAGGTGGGGGCGGCGAATCGGGTGGCAATGCCCCGGCCGGGGATCGCTGGAGGTAATGGTGGTGGCCATGAGCCCCAGCATGCCGCCCCACATGAGCTCGCACCCAATGATCGACATGCTGTATTGCAGCACTGGCGCCATGAGCTCATGTGAATTGGGGCTGATCGCAATGCTGAGGTGGGCGATAAACACGACAAAACCAATGCTCAATGCCACATTGCATGCCGTATATGAAACGCGCATTTGACTAACTTTCTCGCTTTACGACGACCGAAGGTTCCTTCTCTCCCATATTAACCCCGCACCAGTTGAAACATGCCCCAATACAGCCCACCCAAAAATAACCAGATTGATGCTTCCAACAACGCGTTAATGCCCAACGGCTCCGCATAATACAGGGCATGAGTATTATTCGGTACGGAGGTGGCGAAAAACCCCAATCCCCACATGTTCACAATTGCGAACAGGCCCAACATAAACAGGTAGAACGGCCCGAACCGCTGCAATACCCCCACCGACCCGCCGGTGGGGAGAACACTATTTCGGGTGACCCCGACGGCGATGCTTCCGGTGATCCCGGCCGTCATCAATTCAAACCCCAGCAGCGCCATGACGTGATACCACAATGGCACCGGTGGTGCCGCAGTTTGGCCTATTGCAGTAGTGAAAACCCCATAAATAACAAGCCCAATGACCGTTACTGAACTCGTGATCTTCAACAGGGTGCGCATGGAAACCAACTTTCTGGGGAAAATGTGCATATAGTGTCCGGCCAAATGAAGTTATTGAAATGACAAAATTGCAATCACCTTTAGTTATGAGGTAGTGCGACTTTTATACATTAGCAGTTGTTAGAGGTCAGGGTTCGATGTGGATACCACACTAGTAGTGAAAGTTTTTACTATATATGCTTGGGATATGTTCGATTTCCGCAGGAGGGAAAACTACCCCCAAACTTGTTGAACCGTGGGTGATGCCCCAGGGGCGGGGGTACCAACACACGGGGAATGCGTGTTGAAGATTCCGCTGGTGAAAACGTTTCCAATACTGTAGAGGGCATGAAGAAATTTCCCGTTCTGGCCCTCCTGGTTGCGGTCACGGTAACAACCACCCTGGTGGGCTGCACCGATAATGCAACCGACCAAGCCGCACCAACGAGTGAAATAACCACCACCACGGCCCCGACGTCGACAAGCAGTGTGGCGCCGACAACTACCTCAACCACACCCAGCAACCCCGAACTACGCACCAAGGTAGCGCAACTCATGATGGTGGGCGTCCGCAATTTCGATGACGCCCTGGGCGCGCTGGAGCAGGGTGCCGGCGGCATTTTTATTGGTTCCGACACCGAAGCCGCCATTCTCACCACGCCCAGGCGTGACATTGCCGAGCTCCGCAACCGTGTCGGCCGGCCATTCGCCGTCAGCATTGACTTCGAAGGCGGGCGGGTGCTTCCGCCACCCCGAGGTGCTGGGAACCTTCCCCTCGCCCCGCACCATGGCCAAGGAGAAGAAACCCGAAGAGGTTCGCGGCATGGCCTACGACATAGCCACCTCGCTGGCCCGCCACGGCATCACCGTTGATTTCGCCCCCGTGGTCGATATTGACGGTGCTGGCCTGGAGGTTGTGGGTGATCGGGCGTTTAGCGACGACCCCTGCCGTCGCCGCCGAATACGCCTCGGCCTTCGCCCAGGGGCATGCTTGATGGTGGCGTCATGCCCGTCTTCAAGCATTTCCCGGGCCACGGCAGGGCCAGTGGTGACTCCCACCTGGGCACAGTCGTCACCCGCCGCTGAATGAACTACAAAATTTCGAACTCGTCCCCTATCGCAGCATTCTGGCTACCCCCGGTGTTGGGGTCATGGTGGGGACACATGGCGACGCCAGGATTGGGCGACGGCAAAACCCCATCCTCTATCAACCCTGCTGCATATCAGCTGCTACGGTCGGGTAGTTACGAAGGCGGCCGCCCTTCGACGGGCCGGTTTTCACCGATGATCTTTCAGGTATGAAAGCTATTAGTAACCAACTAACTCCGCAGGGATGCGGCGGCTACCGCTATCATTGCTGGAGCCGACCAAGCCCTCTGGTTGACCACCGATGCGCTCCTGCCAGCGATCGACACCACCATGAAACGGATTGCTGAGGGGGCCTTAAGTGAACAAGATGTGTTCGCAAAAGCTGACGCGTAAGCCACTATCAGCGCTAGTGGGGGCAGAATAGATTCGAAAACACTAGGAATTGTCTCACTACATTGGTAAGAGTGATCGAACAGGATACTGAGCTGACTTCAGGCAATATGCCGGCCCGATTCTTCGGCGGCATACTGCTTTGGGCTTTTTGTGCTTTTTGGGCACTGGTTACGGTGTCGATTATTTTTCTCAGCCAAGGTACCATGCCCCGCGGCACCATGATCGGTGGCGTGCAGGTCGGCGGCATGAAACGCGCCGAAGCGAAAGAACTCTTGCAAAAAGAGCTTGCCGACGAAATTATCAAGCCCGTCACTATCACAGCAGGTCAACGCACCTCAATCATCGACCCTCGGGCGGCCGGCCTGAGGGTCAACTGGGATAAAACCCTAGATTCTGTGGAATCCCAATCACTCAACCCTATTAAACGGATCCTTGGTTTCTTTAAAGACACCGAGGTTCCTATCGTTTCCGACGCTGATCCGGCCAATTTCCGGCCCGCTGTCGATCGGGTCACCAGGAGCTCAGCCCGCACCCGTCGACGCCGGCATCGTGCTCACCGGCGGCCAAGTGAAAGTGGATCCAGCCCCCGCCGACGGCCAAACTGTCGACGCTGAACAGGTGGAAAAACCATTCACCGGCTGGCTGAAACCCGGTGGCGTGAAGGAACACGCCACCATCTCCCACCCAAAGTACGGGGAGAAACAGGTGCAGCCCATTGTGGAGGGCCCCGAAGAAGGCCGTGTCCGCGCCCCTGGTGCTGCACGGCCGGGACATATAATGGTGAAAATCCCCAGTCGATCGCATGGGCGAGGTGGTGACCTTCCGGGCCCGAAAATGACGAGTTCAAGATCGACTTCAACTACGATCGGGCCCGTGAAATCTTCGCCGAAAAACTCATCACCACCGAAAAACCCCGGGTCAACGCCAATATTACGTTCCACGGCTCCGACCGCACGGTTACGCCCCACAGCGATGGTGTGCACATCGACTGGGTGAAAACGTTCGACCACATCAACGAGCGCATCATCGCCGATGACCCCCGCACCTGGGACGCCACCTACATTGACGAACCAGCCAGCTTCACCACCGAAATGGCCAACGCCGCCACTTTCGACCAGGTGGTGGGCGAATTCACCACCGGCGGCTACTCCCAGGCGTCCGGCGTGAACATTGCCCGGGTGGCGGAAATGGTGGATGGCGCCATGGTTGCACCCTGGCGACACGTTCAGCCTCAACGGTTACACCGGCCCACGTGGCACCGCCCAGGGCTTTTGTGGAATCCGGCATTATCATGAACGGCCATGCAGATAAGGCGGTGGGTGGTGGCATCTCCCAGTTCGCCACCACGCTCTATAATGCGGCCTATTTTGGCGGCATGGAGGACGTGACTCACACACCTCACAGCTACTATATTTCCCGGTACCCGGCCGGCCGTGAGGCAACCGTGTTCGAAGGCGCAATCGACTTGGCGTTTAAGAACACCAGCCAATACCCGGTGCGCATCGTGACCTCTGCTGGCGGCGCCAGGGTGACCGTGAAGCTCATGGGCGTGAAGGTGGTCAATGTGGAGTCCGTGAACGGCGCGTTGGGCCACCACACAGCCGAATACGATCAGCCTGTCAGGCAAAGATTGTTCGCCCTCCAGCGGCGCACCCGGGTTCACCACCTCCGATACGCGCATTGTGAAGGACCTCAACGGTAACGAGCTGTCCCGCAAAACCACCACGACGGTGTATAACCCCTCGCCCATCGTGAAGTGCACCTAACTCCTCACGCTTGACGACGGCCGGGTGGTGCCGGGTTTAGCGGTTGTCTGGATCAGACCCCAGCTCGGGATTTTTGCTGCCCATCGGCCGTACGCGGCTGTGGCTGCGTGCTTAGCTTCGGGGTGGGAAGATTCAAATTCGATTTTTCCTGCTTGAGCTGCTCGTTTGCTTTAGCTTGGGTTCTGGCCCCAGCGATCCCCGAAAAACTCGGAAATAATCATGAACCCCGGCTAAAGCAAAAACCGCTGGTGGGTGGGGTTGCATGTTTGCTGAGCTGGACTTCTGGTTGATGGGGTGCCAAAAGGGGCCAAAGTAATCACGAACTCAAGCTCAGTAAGTTTGCAGCTTGTTGTGGCTGCTTTGCGTTAGCTGCGTTAGCTGGGGTTCCGGTTTTTGGGGAGATATTCTTCTGGGCGGATGAGAAGATTTGGTCGGAACCCTCAGCTAACGCAAAACCGCAGCTAGATTGGCTGTGAGGGGTGGGGCTGTCCTAGGGAGTGCTATCAACCGGCACCCAGGCTAAAAACACATGCGGCGCCAGGTCTGCCGCCGCTGCATGTTTGCTGAGCTTGACTTTCTCGATTCAGAAGCGTTGCCCGACTGTGGCTAGGAATGAAACTCCTAGCTTAGGGCATGCAGCCGCAGTCATGGGTGTAATCATGTTAGGGAAATACACAACCGGGAGAACCATGTGCCATTGGACAAGAGCCAATTCTGTCTAGGCTCCAATTATTTCAGCAAAACAAGGAAGAACCTCCCTATCCTTGATTTCCAGCTTTTCCGTTCACGCCTATGCCTACGCCTACGCAGACGACTAGCCAGTGACATGTGAAGCTCCCTTCTTTCTGAAATAGTGAAAAAGAAACTATCTTCACGTCGAATATATGCCAGCACATCACCACAATGTAGCGGAAATGATTTGTGTACACCCATGTGGTGGGTGGTGTGACTACCCGGAAATATTTGGGAAATCATTCAAAAGACCAGGATATTTTAAGGTAAACCTCAATATCCTGGTGAATATCTAGGAGCGTGCAGAAAACTCGAAGCCCAGCTATTGGCCGGTTGTGGGGTGATAGCTGGGCTGAGCGAAACTGGATCTCGGATCCTTCAACATCCTTCAGTTAGGCTGCTAGGAATTCCGGGATGATGTTCTTATGGGGGGTGGGGGTGATCCCCAGGGTGTTGAGGAGTTTCCGCACCCGTGCTTCTACCTCGTCGCACATGGCATGGATGTCTGCCTTGGTGCTGATGTTTTTGGTGATGTTCCAGGTTTTCACGTCATCACTGACGTGGGCGTCGTCATCGAAGATAATGATTTCGTCGATATTGCCCAAGGTGTGAGGGTTGAAGTTCTTGGGTTTGAGGTCGTCGGTAGGGACGCCACGCTCGTTGAGAACTTCAATCACTAATGGATCAACATGATATGCCGGGGTCAGACCAACGGACCGGACGAACACTTGTTCGCCTCCGAGCCATCGGGTGTATGCCGAGGCGATTTGGGTTCGTGCAGCATTATCGTCGGAGACGAAGAGGATCCTGGAGGTCGGCAGGGCGTCGTCAAGCTTGCTGCCGCGGTGCTCATTCAGGGTCTGCTGCATAAATGCGTGCAAGGACTGGGATGGTTCAGTTTCGCCGGTCTCTGCTCGCTTGGATTCACCGGTGCGTTCCCTGCGGTGTTTGCAGGAATGTAGTGAAAAAGCTGCCCCCACCGAAGAGAGAGCTTTTAGGGCTGAAAATCAAGAATGGTCATGGCCGTTAGGCTCCTTTCTGTAGTGCGCTTTATGAAGTGCTAGATTTTCACTCCAGTCACCTCAATATCAGTAGTAAATAACTTTCAATCAACCTTACACCTAAAAATCGTTGGTAGGAACCAATGATTGTTCGTTTCAGTGGGTTTATTGAGTTGACATGTCCTCTATTGGCTATGAGCTGGTAATATAAAAAGAAAAATGTTGAAAATTTTCTAAAAATATTCCCAAACCAATAGAAAACCATAAATTACTAGCTGTATTACTAGCTGCAAAAGGATTGCGAGTCAGGGGTCTGGCCTGCTGGAATTTTTATTGAGCTGTTCAGCATAATCTCGTTTGGCTAGTTTTCGCTGAAATCGACTCGCTGGCTGTAGATGGCCCGGCAAGAATAACCACAGGTAGCAGGTATGGCAGTCGTAGTGAAATGGAGTTGGTGCCTCAAAAGTGCCATGTGTGGTGTAGTGGTTATTACCGCAGGTGGATGCGCTGCTTTGTTGATATAGCATCATGTTGAGTGGCAAAATGCCAAAAAAAGTGTGAAGTGTGATGCCCTGTCTGGAAAGGGGGAATGTATAATTTTACTCACATTTAAGTAGTTGGTGCAAAAATGCCCTGTACCAGTTCTGGATGGGGTATAAGGCAACGGAAGTGGAATGGCTAGAACGCCCATGCCTATTTACTTTCCATGGAAAGTATTGTTATGATGTGTCCCATGGAAAGCAAGTTCGTTACGGATGTTTCGTCTAGTTTCTGTTCTGAAATGTTGTTTTTCTTCCTCGTAAATGCACAAATTTGTGCCTGGTCCAAGATTGACAAAGCTGCCAAAAATTGTCCCAGGGATGAATGCTGCGCGATACCTTATCCTCCAAAACATTCTTCATCATCCGGAAGGTTTGGGAGTGACTGGGCTTGCGCGGATACAGCGAATTACCGATGGGGCAGCGTCGAAACTGTGTGAACGTCTGGAATCAATTGGTTTGGTTATCCGGAAACGCCTTTGAGAAGGACAAGCGTCGACAAGTCATTATGGTGACCCCTGAAGGACGTGCTGCGTTCTGAAGAAGTTTCGCACACATGTTGACGAGGCAACCACTCAATTCTTTTTCTTCACTTACTACCGAAGAACATCTTCAGCTCATCGATATGCTTCGTCGGTTATCTTGTGACGAAGAAAAATATAGATCCCAAAGGAGATAAATAATGATAGCAACGACTAGTAAACAGCTCAGGAAGAGCCTCATTGTAATCATAACGATGGCATTGGGTTTCACCTGCCTAGTGGGGTGTGGACTGAAATCCGATCCTTTAGCAAACAATTCCAACTCGAAGGATAACCCAGGGGATGCGATTGTTGTGGGAGCCAAGACTACTACTCCAACGAAATCATTGCCGAAATTTATGCGCAGAGCTTGGAGAAAAATGGGTATACGGTGCAGCGCAAATTCCGCATTGGGCAGCGGGAAGCCTACCTTCCAGAAATCGAAAAAGGTGGAATAGACGTATTTCCGGAATACACCGGGAACCTGCTCCAGTATTGGAAAAAAGACACAACAGCCCGTGATGAAACAGCCGTCTATGACGAATTAAAAACCGCTGTTCCTGCCGGCCTTACCGTTCTTAACGACGCTAAAGCCACAGACCAGGATGCCTATGTGGTCCGAGAAGACTTTGCCCATGAACATAATATTCAAAGCCTCGATAATCTTTCCGGGATTGACGAATCAACCTTGGGGTAACTCAGAGCTGGAAACACGCCCCTATGGCCCCACCGGGTTGAAAGAAACGTACGGCATTAACACCCGATTCGTGCCGATTGAAGATTCTGGCGGGCCGCTCACAATGAAAGCCCTGAAGGATGGCACCATTAACCTGGCTAAGATCAATACCGCATCACCGGATATTCATACCAATAACCTTGTGGTTCTTTCGGATCCCAAGCATTTGATGCTGGCATCGCATGTTGTGCCACTGGTTTCGGATCGACTCTCGCAGAAAGCCCAAGATGTTATCAACTCTATCCAGCAGAGCCTTACAGCGGAGGATCTTCTGCCATGAATGTTGATAGTGTTGGGGTGCAAAAAGCCTCAGATATAGCCTCACAGTGGCTTTCCACTCATCAACAAAGCCAGTCGGCACCAACAACCACGTCAGGGGCGGAAGAAGCTCAGTGATTACCTTCTGAATCGGTTCTGAAAACAATATGGTTCCGCACCCGCAGTAGACAGTTTTTTTCCCTTGAGGTGCCTTCCCATGCGTGTGTTGCGCTTGTTGGATCCTCCGGTTGCGGTAAAACTACGCTTCTGAAGATGGTAAACCGCATGGTCACCCCGTCGTCAGGCCGCGTACTCATTGATGAGGTTGATGTGGCACAGCAGGATCCCATATCGCTGCGCAGGTCAATCGGTTATGTCATGCAAAGCGGCGGATTGCTGCCCCACCTCACTGTCGAAGCCAACATTAATACCATTCCGCGACTACTTGGTGCACCAGCATCATCGGATCGCATTCACCATTTGATGGAAAGCCTGAACTGGACCCTGCTCTAGGGCGGAAATACCCTACCAACTTCCGGTGACAAGCACAACGGGTGGGGGTGGTACGGCGCCAATTTTTGACCCCAATATTTTTATTGATGGACGAGCCGTTTGCTGCGGTAGATCCCATCGTTCGGCATGGGCTGCAAGAAATGGTAGCCCAGTTGCAACGGGACTTTCATAAAACAATTATTCTGGTCACCCATGACTTTAGCGAGGCCTGTTTCTGGGGATACTGTTGCTGTTCTTAGCGTTCGCGCCCATATCGAGCAACATGCAACACCTCGTGAGATTCTGACTCACCCGGCAACCCCGTTCGTCGAAAAATTCATTCAAGCTACCAGGCCCTTGAAGGTGGATTAAATGAATTGGGTCATGCAAAATTCCAGCTTTATCGGCCAATTATTTTTGAACCATACTGTGCTGATTGTCCCCCCTCTGATTGTTGCATTCATCTGTGCGGTGCTCGTCGGGGCGCTGGGTGCCCAATATCCACGAGTGCAGGAAATAATCGGGGGAGCCTGTCAGCTGCTCTACACCATTCCCTCACTACCGTTGCTAGTGATAACCCCGATCTTTTTGGGGGTTTCCATTACTTCACCGGTAACTGTCATGGTGGCACTGGGTCTCTATGCTGTGGCGTTACTTGTTCGAACCAGTATCGACGCATTTGCCTCGGTGGATAACACTCATCTTCAGTCGGCAGAAACCTTAGGTTATGGGCCGTGGCGTATCACGTTTGGGGTTCGATGCGTGCTAGCCTTACCAGTCCTCATGGCTGGGCTGCGGGTCGCAACAATGTCAACAGTTTCACTGGCATCGATTGGGGCATTGGTAGGGGTGTCGTCTTTGGGGACACTACTCACAGATGGTTTCAACGTTCACTGACCGTCGAAGTTGTCACCGGGATCATAGCAATTGTGGCTATGGCTTTACTCTGTGACGCCATCCTCCGGCTTGCCACAAAGCTACTGACCCCCTGGGCGGAAAGGCTGCCTCAATGATTGCGGATGCCCTGTCGATTCTTATGGACCCACAACGCTGGGGCGGCGACTCCGGGTTCATTATGCGCAGTGAGCAGCACATCGTATTAACACTCGTGGTACTCATCATCGGTTCGGTCTTGGCCATTCCCCTCGGAATCTGGTGTGCCCATGTGCGACCAGGGGAAGTGATCGCAAGCATCCTCATGAACAGTGCCCGTGCGCTACCATCCCTGGGGCTTTTGATCCTTTTTGGGCTCTGGTTAGGTGTTGGGGTGCTGGCACCTACCCTCGCGCTCATCGTATTGGTGTTCCCCTCACTGTTCATAGGAGCTTACTCGGGAATAATGGCTATCGACGCCGGGATCATAGAGAGTGCTCGTGCCACCGGCCATAGTTGGTGGCAGCAGGTACGGAAGATAGAAATCCCCTTGGCACTGCCGCTGATTGTGGGGGCTTCCGGCAGGCTGCCCTCCTGGCAAGCTCAACCGCAACCTTTGTCGCCTACACATCAGATTTTGGATTAGGACGATATATTTTCGCTGGCTTGAAAAACCCGCGACTATCCCCTCATGCCGTGTGGCTCACTGCTCGTTATCCTCATCACATTCTTCTTCGACCTCATTTTTGGCAGGCTTCAAGCCTTGACTCATAACCGTCCTTGGAAGGACCACTCATGAAAGCAATTGTTGTGCACCAACCCGGACCGCCCGAGGTATTGTGCTATGAAGAAATTCCCACACCTGCTGTACGGCCAGGATGGTCGTTAGTGAAAGTGCAGGCGGTAGGTGTCAACCGGTCGGAAATATTCACACGTCAGGGGCTTTCCCCACCGTTACTTTCCCGCGAATATTGGGAATTGAATGTGTAGGAGTCGTGGCGGATAGTACCACCCCACCTTGGTGCCAGGGCAGAAAGTAGCGGCACTCATGGGCGGTATGGGCCGAGAATTTGATGGGGATATGCCGAATACATTCTCCTGCCAAATGATCGAATCTGGCCTATCCACACCTCTTTCACCTGGGAAGAACTCGTGCAGTGCCGGAAACTTTTGTTACTGCCCTGTCTCGATGAAACAGTTGCAGCCTGGCGGACAGCCGATTGCTGGTGCGGGCAGCAACCTCAGGGTGGGGGTAGCAAATAATCCAGCTGGTCCGGGCGCTTTACCCGAATACCGTGATTGCCGGAACAACCCGTAACGAATCCAAGTTTGACACTTTAAAAGCGTTAGGATGCGACGAGGTTATCCTGGAGGAAGCACATAATGTTATTCATTCCGATGAAAAATTTGACTGCGTTCTGGACCTGATTGGTCCGTCCGCGATTCGACACTCATTTGCGGTGCTGGAAGCGGGGTGGAATTGTCTGTAATACCGGTTTGCTCGGCGGGCAGTGGACGCTTGAAAACTTCGACCCGATTATTGACACTTGTGGTGGGTATTTGACTGGATACCATTCCCGGTGATGCAACCGCCGACCTGCTGCAAGAAGCCATCACGATTATTGAGGACCATGCCATTGATGTGACGCCGCACAAAGTGCTCCCCCTGAAGGAAGCAGCCCAGGCGCATACCCTCATGGAGTCAGGTGCGGGCTATGGTAAATATGTGCTCCTACCAGAACACTAACTGTGTTTGATGCGCCAACGCAATGAGCGTGAAAACCCCATGCAAATCGCATGGGGTTTCTATTAAAGAGCCGATGACGGAATCGAACTCGCGCCGCCTGCTTTGGGCAGGAGTTCTGCCATTGAACTACATCGGCAATAGTGGTTGTTACTAGGGGCCAGGCCAATAGGCTGACCGGTTCACAACGAAGTACAGTCTAGCACTAAAAATCCTGCGGGGGCAATTTTGAGCAAGAAAAATGGGTATTTCCAGGTCATGCCAGGTTGCAACCAGGTCGCAATTAGGGCCATGGGTCAGGCGCTGGCACCCCAGCTGCCACGAGTGCTCCGACACTTCGACGCTTCATCGGCGTTCTTTCCCATTGGTGTGTTGGACCCTGCCGGGTTACACTAAAAAGGTGCTTTATCTGATCGTGACATACGCAGCAATCGATGCTGGCGATTTAATTATCAACCCTTCGACCCGGAACTGGTCCAGCCCTCCAGTGTGGATGCGCATGGATCGGCATTTTCGGGTTTTTCAATAATTCCCAAATACACCCTCACATTGATCCGAAAACAGCAGCAGGATGATCTGACCAGCATGGTTGAGGTCGCCGAGGATGAGCTGTTTGTGCTGCACCCGGGCGAGTTTGTGCTGGGCCCACACTGAGCGGTTTGCGTTACCCGCGCACATGGCCGGCCGCCTGGAGGGCAAGAGTTCGCTGGTCGGCTGCTGCTCACGCATTCGACCGCCGGGTTTGTGGACCCGGGCTTTTCCGGCCGCATCACCCTGGAGTTGTCGAATGTGGGCCAATCTGCCCATCACGTTGTGGCCGGGCATGAAGGTCGGCCAGTTGGCGCTGTTCAAAATGACAAGCCCCGCCGAAATCCCATATGGTTCCAGCGTGCTGGGTCTGAAGCATCAAGGCCAAGACGGTCCCACGCCGTCGCGCGCCTATCTGAAATTTTTCCCGACTCGCTTATCGACGCCTCCCGTGGGGGTGATAGGGGTGTAGAAAAGGAGCATTTTATTGCTGAGTTTATCGCTTGGCAACGCTCAGAAATAGCCGGCAAAACCGGGGTAAAAATACGATTTTTGGTGCATAAAATCTCATAAAGGCTGGTATTTGCACCTAGTTATATTTAGTAAAATCTGGGGAAAATTTTATATTAGGGCTAGATTTGCTGATATGGAATAGTGAACCGGCTTAACGTCTCACGGTTTCGTTTAGGCTCACATACATGCGCAACAGTGGATTGAGAACCGGTACACGTCGACAAGCTGCGGTCGTGACCACCGCCGCATTATGCGCCATTATGGCGTTGGGATTGGCACCCCAGCCTGGTCACGCGCAGCAAGCAAACACTACCGGCTCCACCGTTGCTACGCCTGGTGGGGGTACTTCGGGCGGTACCCGGCGGATGGTACTGGCGCCGGCACGGGCGCCACCGGGCAATACCGGCACCACCAGCACGAGCACCACTGCCAGCACCGCGGGGCGAGTGCGAGCAGCCAACCATCTCCAGGAAACGGCCGCCCCGGCGACGGCCGATCCTTCAAAGGTGTCCACAAAAACCGATGATGTCCAGGAGACTAAAGAGGCAGCAAATGGCGCCACCGACCCGCAGAAAGCACCATTGCTAGTTCCGGTGGTGCGATTGACGGCAAACTGTACCCCAAGCTGTTTCCAGGATAAATTCACCGATACCGCCACGGCCCGCGGTCTGCTCCACTGGGATGTGGGATTGAAGGAGGACGAGCGGCTTGCCTTCAGCTATATTGTGCCCCCTAAGCAGGGGATTCAGCGGATGGATTCAACCCTGCAAATCATCCCATTCATTATCGACCAGGAGGGCCATAATTGTGTGGCCCAAAAGAGCACCGATCAGGAAGATAACACGAATTTTGCCGCCCCATTTACGGGATATATTAGTTTCCCCAGGGTGGGCGGCCAGGACCAGGAATGCAAGCCGGGCAAATTTAAAGTGTCCCTAGAGCGCCGGGGCGCCATTGAGCCATCCATGGAGCTTCCATTCAATCATGTTGTGGAAAGGTTCCCCTGACGTCGGAAGAACCAACGGCTGTGGCGTCGACAATGCGACATTAACCACGGATGATAGTCCCGCGGTGCCGTTGACCATGGCGGATGAGCGCAAGAATGCAAAATTAATCGGGTCGGGAAACTATTCCGGCACGCTGGAGCCCAATAAACTGCAATGGTTCAAGGTTTTTAGTGTCGGAGGGGCAGCGGCTGCATGTGGATGTGAATGCGTCGCCCATTGAGCTGGAGCGGAATGCGGACACCAGTCAGCCTATTTCGCTGGAGTGGCGGGTGGTGGGCCCTACGTTTAACCCGGTCAGCGACCACGGGCACGACTGATAACGTGCCGTACGATAATGTGTCGGTGTCGTCCAAGCAGGCCGTGGGATCGAGACCGTCACCAATCCGATCCAGTGGCCAAACCTGGAGAAGGAGCAGGGCAGTGGTGGGCGAGTTCCCTGTCTGGGGAGCAGTGGGTGCGCTTTCGGTATTACCGTCCGCAGGCCACGGCAAACACGCAAACCGTTGAAGTTCACTATTTCGCTGGCGGTGTCGGGCACGCCCTTGTCGGTGCCGAAGTTTGTGGATAACCTCACCGGTCAGGCGGCTACGGACGCGAAGCGGCAAGAAGCTGTGGCCGAGGAGTCCCAGTCGAAAAACATCACCAAGCGTTTATGGTGCGCAGTAATTCCACCCCCGGCCAATTATGGACGTGGGCTATGGTTGCCGCAATAGTGGCAAGCATCGGCGCCGTGGGCGGGTGGGATCCTGCGCGGCGGGGCAAGGAAGCGTCCCTGTTCCACTAGGGGTGCGTGGTACAGCATTGCTGCACCGGTGAGAAACGTAGGAGGTGCACCTTGGCACAGCGCAATGCTGACCGGCGGATGTGAAATGAACCCAGAACGACTGAGGCACATCTGCATTACGCAGCCGGGCGCGACGCGTCCCGGACAAAAAGAAACAAGAAGCAAAAAGGCCTGCCGCCGAGAAAGTGGCAGGCTCTGGCCTCTTACGAGCTTGTCGACGCCCCTACCGTGGGATTATGCGGTCGTCGGGGCGGGGTCCGCTACGGCCTCTGAATCAGCACCCTCATCGGTGGTGGTGTCGGCCTTGTTGCTGGTGTTCGGCACCGTGTATGCGGCGATCACCGTGGTGATGGGTACGGTCAGCGTGAGGGCGAGTGCACCAATCCCGAAACGCAGCACTTTTTTCGGTGGCTGACAACGTCGCTGGTGAGGATTTGCACCAGCGGCCGTTCCGACACCGACAGCAGCAGCAGGAGTGGCAAGGATGCACCCGTGTGGTGCACCAGGGTGTACACCATGGAGGCAATATGGTCGCGGCCCACCTTCATGGCCCCCAGGAACAGCCGGGCTGGTGATGCCTGCGGGTCTAGGTCGGCCAGCTCGTTGATGGTGGGAAGCCTGGGAGATAGCGACGTCGTTGAGCACGCCCAGGGCGCCACGATGAACCCGCAGAGCATGAGGCCCCTTCACGGACACGTCGGGAAGGTTCACATGATGGACAGGTTATCGCTATTGCCAAGGCCGCGAAGCTCGTTATTGTCGATGGCGATGGTGGCCAGCCATGCGGCAATGACGAGTGCTAAGAGGGTGCCACCAAGCGCCGACGCGGATTTCCAATTGAACCCGTGCACCATAAACACCACCAGCAGGAGGATTGCGGCTCCCACTGACGACCGCCGCCGAAATTGGGGAGGCGCCCAATAGCAATATTCGGACGGTAAACAGCACCACCACAACCAGAGTGATGCCCAACCCCAGGAGAGCCCGCACGCCGCGGATCAGCGCAAACCCAGCGATCGCCGCCGCGATAATGAGTCCCCCCAGCAGCAGCGGGTAGGTGCGTTGGAAGTCGCTAAAACCCATACGACATGGCCCCATCGGCTGCCTTTGTCCTCGATGAGGAGAATCCGTCATTCTTGTGCAGCTCTGGGTCGCCGGGGTTGTGTGAATTAATCAATAAGGTGCGTTGCCCTTGTTGGTGCTCTGAGTCGATTTGGGTGATATACCACTGGCAGTTATTATCCGACCCGGGCGATTCCTGTGGCGAGGTGTCGAACACTCGGCCGACTTCCGACGACGTGCACGACCCCGGTTGAGGTGAATAATACGGTGCCTCAACCTGCGCATGACTCATGCTGAATGAGGTATATCCGGCGAAATATTGGGTTTTTATCGCCCGGCCACATGGTGTACACGCCGAAAATGGTGCCGCCAACCCAGGCTGCAATAAACGCAACCAGCAGGATGCGCGTAAACGTCCAGGTCCGGGTCTCGGTTTGCTTTGCTTATCGACGTTCACAGCTGGGCTTTTCAGCCTCTGGTTTCCGCTGCGACCGGGGCACCCGGGCCGCTTCGCCGGCTTGGCTGGTTTAGTTGGCTTCGCCGGCTGCCCGAAGCCACGGGGTAGCGGGGGTGGTTGGTAGGCTTGGTTCCTTCGCCGGCCGGGGCTTCCGAACCCGCGGGTTCTCTGGGGTGGCGGGGCAGCATCAGCAGGCTGTTGATACTTTCCGAACCGTCCGTTTGGCCGGGCGACCGGTACCCGCCGACTGCGGCGAGGACGATTGCGCCGCCTTGGTGGGGCGCACAGCCGGCTTTGCCTTTGCGGACTTCGACCCCTTTGCCGGTTGTTGGGCAGCGGGTGTGATGCGCTTCGACCGTCGATTCCGCCGAATCTCCGCTGGCGACTCTGGTCCGTTCTCTGACTCTGATTCTAATTGGTGGTTATGCCTCACCCATCGGATCACTCCTACCGCTTTGTAGCTGGACAGGAAATTTCCCAGGCGATCAATAGCTTCCGCTAATTCATTGGCCCACGGTAGGGTCACCACCCGAAATGGTCGGGCTGTGGCCAATTGAAACCAGTCCCATGAACCAACAAAATTTTCTCGGCACGCAACAAGTCCAGCATCAATTGGGAATCATCGTGGATATCGTAATATTCGAGATCCAACTTAGGGAAAGCATACAACGCCCCCTTAGGCTTTACGCAGCTCACACCCGGAATTTCATTGAGTTTTTCCCCACGTCACATCACGTTGCCTTGTCAGCCGGGCCTGCGGGCGGAAGTCAAATCATAAATTGACTGCCGACCCCGCTACCTGAATTGCATGCTGTGCCGGCACATTGGCGCACAAACGGGTGCTCGATAATAAATCCAATCCCTCAATAAAACCCTGGCGTGGTCCTTCGGCCAGTCAATACCATCCACCCGGCACGGTAACCCGCCACCCGATAAGTTTTCGAAAGTCCCATTGAAAGTGATACACAGCAGGTCGGGGCGAGGGAGGCAATGGATGTGGGTAGCATCATCGTAGAGAATCCGGTCGTAGATTTCATCGGCCAGGATAAGTAACCCATATTCCCGGGCTATTTCGATAATCTGTTTGAGTGTCTCTGGTGAGTATACTGCGCCGGTAGGGTTATTGGGGTTAATGACCACAATGGCTTTGGTGCGTTCGGTGATTTTGGCCCGCATGTCTGCTATGTCGGGGTTCCAATCGGCGGCCTCGTCGCAGATGTAGTGGACGGGTTTCCCACCGGCCAGGGACACAGCTGCGGTCCATAATGGTAGTCAGGTGCAGGAATGAGTACCTCATCGCCGTCGTTAAGCAAGGCTTGGGTGACCATGGTGATGAGTTCGGAAACCCCGTTACCCAGGTAGACGTCGTTAATGCTGAATTTCGGGAACCCGGTCATCACCTCGTAGCGGGCGACCCTACGGCGCGGGCAGTGGCAACGCCTTTAGAAGTCGAATACCCTTGCGAAAATGGGAGGGCGGCGATCATGTCCCGCACGATCACGTCGGGGCCTCAAACCCAAAATGGCGGGTTGCCGGTGTTGAGCTTGAGAATGCGATGCCCGTCAAGCTCTCAATCTTTCTGCCTCCTCAGCCACCGGCCCCCGGATTTCGTAGACAATATTTTCATCTTTCCGACTGGTCGAAGATGCGCCGACGCTGAGGCCGGCGGAGTGGTGGCGCGGTTTGCGTGGGCTTTCACAGGGTGCTTCAGTTAAAAGCTGTGGGGTTCCTTGTTATTCATTCGTTAAATTTTTGCCACTTTTGCTCCAGTGCGCACACAGACATGTGCGGGTGAGGCACGAAACTTATGAACGCCCTCATCGTGACATGCCCATGCTTTGCGCTGACCTCGGTTAGCGTCAATCGTTGTTATACCGCCATCGGATAACGCTGCACTGCAGTTGTTGCGGGTTGTATTGGTCCGTGGTCACCTGTTGTTGGGTGATTTGGATCTGCTGATACTGTTGGGAGGTCAACTGCTGTGATCGATCATTTTGTGGCGGCTGTGGTGGTTCCGTGGGCTGCCCCAAAATTTCACCCCGCAACGACCCGAAGCCGACGAGAATCAGTGGAGCAAGGCAAAAGCCCAACAGGTACAGGAATGGGGTGATTGCCATACTGGCCAGCATAAACAGTGGCAGTAACATGAGGAACCGGTATAAGACTTTGGTGCGGTTTTCCGGTTTGTAGCCAGCGTTAGGGGATAGAGGGGGCGTTTGTCGTTGCGACTGGTCCTACCGATGGTGGGGGAGTGGGGAGGGCGAAACTAGTGGGGAGGTCCGCGAAGACTGGTGCCAGGTCGGATTGCATGACTGCGTTGGTGATGCTGGCGAGCCGGTTGTCGTATTCGGTGACGCAAGCCGGCCAGCGGTGAAGTGCTTCCCCTAGAGCGTCCATTGCCTCTTGGCGCTCGGCGTCACCAATGCGGTAATCCCGGTTACCTGGGTTGATTAGGGGGCACAGGTCGATGTCATAGTACTAATAATAGTGAAGTTATTAGCGTGAGGCAGCATCAGTATTGTCTGTTTATGTTGTTAAACATGTTTTTGAATCTGTTGCTGCTGTTGTTGTCTCCAGTAGTATTGTGCGTATTCTTCATTTGCCGCCTCATCTAAGAGAGCACGCTGCTGGAGGTTCAACTGGTTACTGAAAATTCTGGTATACACGTTTGTATTTATCCACAGTAGCCATGAAATTACAATAAGTGGTGAAAGCATTAAGATCGGCATGAAAATACGAATCCTGGAGGACCAGCAACGCCCAGACTGATGAGGAAAATAACGCCCAAAAGTATGGGTAACAGGATTATTACTAACGGGCTCATGGATTGTGCTTTTTGTGCCGCATGGCATGCCTTGAGCAATTGCTTGCCATCGTAGGCGAGCCAGGCGCCGGAAGGTCGGCGAAGATCGCCACCAGGTGGGAAACCACATGGTTGCCCCCATGATGCCAACCATCCGGGTTTCATATTCCGTAGGCTGTAGCTTGCCAGCCGCATAATGCTGATCCAACGAGGTTTTCGCATGCCACCGTTCAATGTTCCCAATGGGATAATCCCAGCTAGCGAACTTAGAATTAGAAACAGGATCTCGGGGGTAGGTGGGAGTGCCTGCGGATTCATACCTATCAATTGTAGTGGTGGGCCTCCCTGGTTGCCTGACCACACTCGCACCCCATCACCGCGGTTGCGAGTGAGGGGTGGTGTCGGTTGCGGAGTCGTTGGATGATTGTTGGCGACGTCCAGGGCGGCGTCGGTGATTTCTGCCTGTCGCTGTTGCCGGAGGGCCTGTTGTTGTGCCATTTGTTGCGCATTGGCGAGTTGTAGGCCTGCACCTTCATGGCCCCAGCCCGCGACGGTGCCGTTGCCGCTGGCGTGCCAGGGTGGGGCTCGGTTGATGCCATGATTTCGGCCCCAGCTTCAGCACGCACAACATGATAACGGTGGCAAGAAAGACCGAGAATGCTATACCGCTTACAAAACGTATTTGCAGGCAGCTAGTGGCAAGGAAAGGGGAGCAACATGACATCGTAATGCCCAGCTTGATGCGTTTCCCCGACCGGTAGTTTTTTCTATCTCGTTGCTGGTGAATGCGGCCCGTCGGGGAGTCCTGCGGCATGCGGTACAGTGACCGGCATTGGCATCGGTAATGGTTGGAAGATCCGAAAAGATTGGTATCAAATCAGACATCGCGGTTGCTTCTGCAACGTTGGTGAGGCGATTATCGCATTCGGTGATGTCTAGCCTGCCGGCAGCAGCGTTTGCCCAGGTCATCCATTGCCTTTTTGGCGTTCGGCGTCGCCGATACGATAGTCCTGGTTACGGGGATTGATTGGGGCACAGACGATGTCATAGCACTAATAATAGTGAAGCGATTAGCGGAAGAGTCACCCGCATCAGCTGTTTATATTGTTTAGTCGCTGTTGTTGTGAGCATAAACGGATTGCCCGTACCTGTTCCGCAGCATGCAGAACTCGTGTTGTTGGGGATTGAGCTGTTTGACGAAATTACAGCGTGCAATTCGCTTTGCTACCTCAGCACACCTTTGTTGCCATAATCCATGATAGTGCGGGCAATATCATGATTAGTGTGGGTCACCAGACACGAATACAAATGACGTGAACGGAAGACACACTATGAACAAAAATAATCCCCACCATGAACGGTGTATAGCTCGTTTTCTGTGTTCTCCGGCATGCTTTTGAATAGTTGGCCACCATCATAAGCGGGGCCAGGTGCGGTAAGTCGGCAAAGACCGCTACCAGGTGAGACCATCATGTGGCCACCCATGCATGGCGGACAACCGGTTGTTATAATCCACGGGGTGCAGCCCACCAGCTGCATAATCCCAGCTAGCCAATTTTAGAAAACGGGATTTTCGGGGATAGGGCTGGTTACCTGCGGGTTCATACCTTCCAATGGTAGTGGTGGCTTTTTAGTTGCCTGACCACACACCACAGTCCTGGTAGATTGTTAGCGGCTGTGACGGTCCCGGAGCCGTTGGACGTATTGCTGGTCACTTCCAAGGCGGCGTTGGTGATTTCCGCCTCGCCGTTGTTGCCGGACGAGTCGCTGCTGCGCCATTTGTTGCGCGTTCGCCAGCTCCATGGCCTGTACCCGCATGGCCTGGGCTTGGGCGATTTGGCGTTGCCGTTGCCGTGCCAAGGCGCGGGGACTGGGTTGATGCCATGACTTTGGCCCCAACTTCAGGATGTACAACATGATGAATGTGGCAAGAAAAGCTATGAATGTTATACCGCTTATAAGTGTCTCCAAGTGGAAAGTGGCAAAGAAGGGGAGGAACATGAGCAGCGTAATCCCCAGCCTGATGCGTTTCCCCGACCGGTAGTTTTTCTCTATTTCGCTGCTGGTGAATGTGGACCTGTCGGGGAGTCCTGCGGCATGCGGTATAGTGACCGGGGTATTGGCGTCGGTAATGGCTGGAAGATCCGAGAAAATTGGTATCAAATCGGACCGCATGGTTGCTTCTGCGACATTGGTGAGGCGATTATCGTATTCGGTGATATCCAACCGGCCAGCAGCAAAATGCTTGCCTAAGTCATCCATTGCCTTTTGGCGTTCGGCGTCACCGATACGATAGTCCTGGTTACTAGGGTTATTTTGGGGACTAAGTGGATTCAATGGCTGGTTCATGATACTAGCGATAGTGGTGTTTGATGATAGCGAAGCCGCATTTAGTTGCCTTTAAAAGGCTGATTCACGATTGCGGCAGTCACATTCACCGATTACAGGCCCTGCCTCTGGCATTACCTGCTTTGCCTGTGCCATAGCCATGCCACGTTGTTGCTCCCGCATGATCTTCCGTGGATTCGGATAATTCCACGATGCTGGTCCGAGCTTCATGAGGAACAAAGCGATGGCGACAATGAAGGCCACGCCCAGCATGAAGTTGCCAAGAAATTCGGACATACCAGCATCATGAAGCTGGCCACGAAGGTTGCGAGCACAATACCAATCTTCATATTCCGACCCTTGCGATACAGCTGCATTTGCTTCCACGGACGGCATGGCCGGCGTCTCCATGAGATCAATGGGTTCTGACACGGTGGCCGGAACATTGGCTGGGGTGGAAGGCGCCAACGGTAGGTCGTCGAAAAGCTGGGTGAGTTCGGACTTCATGGTTGCTTCTGCGATGGAAGTGAGGCGGGTGTCATACTCGTTCATGTCGAGGCGCGGAGGCAAAGTGCTTGCCCAGCTCATCCATTGCGTGCTGACGTTCGGTATCGCTGATTCGGTAATCGGAATTGAATGTTTGGCTCATGCTTTTAGCTGCAACGATGCGCACGCCGATTGTCTGTTGGGTTTGCCCCTGAAATTTCCCCTAATAAACACATCGGCGTTTCCGCAGCTCAACGCGCATGAATACCCGGATACCCCTAGAACAGGTCAGGTTATTCCTGATCTTTATCAGTATCTTGACTGATGTCTTTGCTAGGCGGTATCGTTAGTGGTTTCGCCATCGGCGGCTTCGCTACCGGCGGCTTTGCGACGGGCGGTTGCGCCACCGGGGGTTTTGCTGCGGGAGGCTGTGCGACGGGCGATGCTGCAGGCCTCGACCCAGGGGCATCGCCCCGGTGGGGTGGTTGTTGGTGGTTTCGCCACCGGGGAGCAGCGGCAGGGGCTTCAGCCGTTGGCGGCGTAGGAGCAGGGTGGCTTTTGCGACGGGTGGACGTGCCGTTCTGGGATCGTGGCCCCAGGGCCACGGTTTTCGGCACCGAACCCCCAGGTGCGGGGTGCTGGCAGGAGCTATGGCTGCTGGGGGTCGAGCCACAGGAGGTTGCGCCGTTGGGAGGGTGCCGCCTTCGGAGGTGTTGCTGGCATCGCCCGCAGGTGGAACTGCGGATCCAGGTGCTGCTGCGCCGGGCACAGCAACACCTGGGGAGTGGTGCTGCCGGCCGGCCCCCAGGTGGTAGTGGCCCCCGGAGGCGTCGCCGCTGGTGGGATCGCTGCACCAGGTGCTGCTGGTTTCGCTACCCAGGCACAGCCGCACCCGGAATCGCCGCGCCGGGTGCGGCCGGCCGGGCTGTTGGTGGCGTTGCCCCGGAGGCGTTGCTGCTGGTGGCATCGCCCCGCCAGGTATTGCCGCGCCAGGCGCTGGTGGTACCGTCGATCCGGGAATCGCCGCCCCCTGGTGCCGCAGCCCCTGGGACTGTTGGTTTGCCGCCCCAGGTGGGGCAACAACAGGAGAAACGCCAGGCTGTTGAGTCCTCCCCACAGCGGTCGTAGGTGACGACGGTTTCGCCGGAGATGCCTGCGGTTTTGCGCTCTTTCCTGCCGGCTTCGGCTCGGTTTTCCTCCCGCTTCTCCCGGATAGGTGGTTGCAGGAACTGCTTGGGCGCGGGTCCGGGAGGTGGCCGTCGACAAGCACGGAATCCCGGCATTTGCGCAACATCCCGCACCGCCGGGGCTGGGGTAGCATCCGCGACCGCCTTCACCCCGGACACCATCATCGTATTGCAAAACGGGCAGCCCACAGCGATCTCCGCCGCACCCGTAGCAACCGCCTCGGCGGCCCGATTCTCATTAATGCGCGCCTCAAACTCCTCCAGCGAACATGCGCGCCCCACCCGCACCGCAAACAAAAACCCTCGTTACGATTCCGCAGCATCTCCACCAAATCAGCCCCCGTAGTCCCCAATAATTCCCGGGGCGGATCGAACACCTGTATTGTGCCGACCCAGGAAACACGGATCATGGTACGTGATCGGCTTCCGGTCCTTCGGACCCCGGGGAATAGGTGTGAGCAACTTATCCCGAACCAACCGGTTGAGTAGCTGCGTATGGTGGAAAACGTCGAAATAACCGTCAAAAATCCGGGTACTCGTTTCGGAACGTATTAAAACAGTGCGGACACGTCGTAATAATCTTACGCTGACCTTTTGGGAACCCCAGAAAACACCCCGTTAAGAGTATCAATATTTTCCAGGCCAGTGCTGGAACAAAAACTCGTTACCTGCACGCCGCGCCGGGTCGCCGGTGCAGCGTTCCGCCCTGCTCAAAACCGCGAACTTCACACCTGCTGTGTGGAGCAGCTCGACGACGGCGCGGGTGGTGCGCTTGCCATCATCGTCAAACGCTCCCGCACACCCCACCCAGAACAAGTATTCGATATCATCGAAGCTTTTCGCATCCTCGCCGAACACCGGCACCTCAATGCCGTTGCGGCGGGCTTCGGTAATCCACGAGGCGCGCTCTGCATTATTACGCCCCTCACGGGTGCCGCTTTCGACCTCAGGTTTTTTAAACATCCCCACCAGCTCGGAGGGGAAATCCGACTCGGCCAGCACTTGGAAGCGGCGCATGTTCACCACATGGTCGATGTGTTCAATGTCGACCGGGCATTGCTCCACGCAGGCGCCACAGTTCGTGCACGACCACAGCACATCCGGGTGGATAACATTGGACTCGCCCACGGTTTGAGCAGGTCGACATCCGAATATGTGGTGTCGGTGGCAAACGTGTCCGGGTCCTGAAGGTAGGAAGCATTGGCGACGGCTGCATCCCGGATGTCGGTGACAAACAGCTTTGGCGACAGGGGTTTTCCGGTATTCCAGGAGGGCATTGGGTCTGGCAGCGGCCGCATTCCGTGCAGGTTGCCGCATCAAGGAGCATCTTCCAGCTGGCGTCTTGGAGATGCCCAATACCAAGGGAAGAATCCTCCTCAATGGTGTCGATCGTGAGTTCGGTTGTGCCGTCGTAAAGCGGCAGGACCTTACCCAGTGCAGGGGCGCTGTCGGGGTTGCGTTGGAGAAAATATTGAAGAACGCCAGGAAGCGATGCCAGGCGACACCCCACGTGAGATTGCGGGCCACCACCACTAACCACACCATGCCCCTGACAAGCAGTTTGAACAGGGCAAAGACGCTCACCATTATGGGGCTGGCGGGGAGGAACCTGGCCAGGTATTGGGTGAGGAAGTCCGCCCACGGCGAGGCGTGACCATAGGTGGCTATCTTCCCGGCCTTCACCAGGAGCATGCCGGCTCCTCTAGGGAAGATCACACCTCCACAAAGAAAGCCGAAAGCGCGTTCGACCCGTAGAAGCGGGATAACCGCTCCCCGCATGCCCGTCGATAAGCGAATGGCGAAGAGGAACCCAATGCCCAGGACCGTGCCGATCGCCAGGACCTCCTCGGCGAAATGATACAGCGACCACTGGGACAGCAGCGGCCACCCGCCGGCCGGATTGAACGTTTGATATAGGGCTTCGAACCACACCAGCGACCTAATGAGGAAGCCCACCATCACAAACCAGTGGCCACGGCAATGGCGGGACGCCGCATCAGTTCGGTGTGGAAAAACACTCCTGAGCACCTGCACTCCGCGGCGCAGCGGCCTGTTCGTGCGGCCGGGTGCGGTTGACCAGCGGCAATAAATAGGTACAGGCGGCGGGCGGCGCGAATGAATAAAAACCCACGCGGGCGCTGACAGCACAATGCCGAGCACCCCGCTGATGAGCGTTGGGTGACAGCCGGCATGGGGCAAAACCCTATGAGTCGTAGCGGAGGGACGCGTAAAGTATATGCGCGTCTGCCCACACCAACTGACCAAGAGGTTCCGCCGGCCTTTTTCCGCTGCGGCGTTGTGAGCTGCACATCGCAGTGCAACCCTTCGCTTGACATATCTGGCACACTGGAGGACATGAAAATTGCTTTCCTAGGAACTCGGTCGCATGGGTACCGAACTGGCCAAGCATCTGATCGCCAATAATGATTAGTGAGGGTGCGGGTCTGGAACCGCACGCTGGACAAAACCACCCGCTTGTCGACGCCGGCGCCACCGCATACCCCACCGCCGCCGAGGCCGTTACCGGCGCTGACGTGGTGATTACGGCCCTGTTCGGTCCGAAAACCGTGCCAGCGTGGTCATCGAACCCGACCTTATTCCCTGCAGGTATTCCTTGGATCGACACCACCACCGTATCCCCTCAAGACGCCGAAGAATTCGCCACCAGCGTTTCCTACATTGCCTGCCCGGTGGTTGGCACTCTGGGCCGGCCCGCGCCGGAAAACTTGGGTGTACGTGGGCAGCCCCGATCCGCAGCTACGGGGAAAGCTGGCTGCCGGCATCGTATCCCCTGGGCGGACCCTGAGCGGTTGAAGTGGTGGACTCCCAACCCGAGGCGGCCATCGGGAAACTTCGCTAACCTGGCCCTAGCGATCAGCGCCGAGGGCATGAAAAGAGGCTCTCTTGTTTGGGGACGCCACCGGCCTGTCGTTTATGCGGCCAACCTGAAGCGTGATTTTTGTGCTGGTGACCGGAAGCACGACCCGGTGATTTTCACCGTCGACGCCCGTGCAAGGACAGCAAGTTGATGCTGGACACCGCAGGCCAGGTGTTGCCCGGCATTCAGGCGGCGGTGGAATCCTTTACTCATCCAGCAGGATCGTGGCCGGGGTGACCATGATTTTTCCGCCATTCTGGTGCACCGCTCCGAATAGGTGTGGTGCCGAGATCGGCCGTTGGTTGGGCGTCGACAAGCGTGCGGCTAGCGCAGCGCGGACACCCACCCTTTGCGGCCGTTATGCAGGATCGAACCGCGATAAATCCGGGCGCTCAGCCACGGGGCTCGCCGGTCGTCGCCGCTAACAACGTATGACGCCACCAGTTGCACGAGGGACATGTTATTGGCCGCATAGGAGATGGGTGTCAGGGTCGTAGAGAATGGGGGATCCACGCCAAGACCTGCACAATTGGGCTCGATACGTTGAGGGAGCCGAACACGGCAGCATACATTGCTGCCATCATGAGAATCAGGATGGGCGACTGGTGGACTGCAACCTCGGTGCGCGACACCCATCGACCCGGCTGCTGCGTACAGGCTGCCGAAAAACAGCATCCCCAGGATGTAACCCACTATGAGCAGCGGAATCATGCCATAGCTGATGGTCGTACCTGAGCAGACCGGTGGACTGCACACGCAATCGCACCGACCGTGATAATGATTGCCGTGCTGAGCGCTCCCATAATCAAACTGCCCAGGAGCTTCCCCGCCAGAAAATTCAGCGGCCGCACACTGGACAGGATGATTTCGATCACCCGGGATGACTTTTCCTCCGTCACCCGGCTGCCCACTATGGCTGCGAACGTCATAATGAATGTCATCATGATGAACACCCCTAGCGTAGGGTTGTGAACACGTTTGCCGCTATCGATGTCCCCTGCCCACATTCACCGTGGTGATGGCGGATGGCGGCGTGGCCTGACTGTACTGTTGTTCGGTGATATGAAGCTGCGCTAATGCTTGTTCCTGGGTCATGCGCTGCACTGCTGCGGTGACGGTGGTGACGAGGCTTTCGGAAGGCGTACCATCCGCCAATAAGTCGAACCCCTGATCGGTAGCAACCAGTGCCGCATCCTTGCCTTCTCGCACTTGTTGCTCGGCGGCACTCTCGGTCTGGGGCGGTGGTCACGGTCAGATTATTTCCAGCCGCAAACGGTGCGGAGTCAACGCCCACCACCACAAGCTCTGGTAGCTGATCCTGATTCTTCTGGTGACCCACGATGTGCCGGAATATGCCATACTCACCACCACAAGCATGGTCACTACCGTAATCATGATGCCCTTGCTGCGTAGCAGTGCCCGGATCTCTTGACCCGCCACAATCTGAATGGGTTTTCATGACACAAACTCTCAAATAGGTCCACCAAATCGGGCACTCGCCGGGTAAACGAGTGCACGGCCCCACCGCCAACGCCGCGGTGAGAATATCTTGATCGCTCACATGTTCGGGTTTTTCGATGATCGTCTGGCCCGGCCCTCGGCGACGATTCGGCACCCTACCGGGCACCATTCCTGCGCCGGCACGGGGAGCCCACTCGTATCGGGCCGGCCCCTGCGGAGCTCCATGACGGTGCCCTGTGCCCGCATTTTCCGCCGCTGATGATCCCCACCCGGTCACACAACCGTTGCACCAAATCTAATTGATGGGACGAAAAATATCACCGGTGTGCCCTGTTGAGCTCGGGAACAAGACGTCATGCTCATCACCTGGACGGCGATGGGATCCAGGCCGGAAAACGGCTCGTCAAGCACTAAGACATCGATTGTGCACCAGCGACGCCGCCAGCTGCACCGCCGCTGGTTCCCGAGACTCAGGTCCGTGAGCTGGCTGGTTGCTCGTTCCGCCAGGCCCAGCTGTTCCAAGAGCCTCTGGGCGTTCGTGGTGGCTTCTTGAATGCCAAGCCCGTGCAGCCGGGCCAGAAACACCAGCTGGTCCAGGATTTTTTCCTTCGCATACAGGCCCCGCCCTCTGGCATATAGCCGATGTCGCGCCGGTTGTCGGCGGTGATGGGCTTGCTGTCCCATCAGCACCTCGCCGGCGTCGGCGGCGAGCACCCCCAGGATGATGCGCATCGTTGTGGACTTGCCCGCGCCATTGGATCCGACGAACCCGTAAATTTCGCCGGGTTTTACGGTAAGCGACACGTCGGTGAGCGCGGCAACGTCACCAAAATTTTTGCGTAAATTGCGTACTTCTAGAGTGGTCACCGATATCCTCCGTTTCCACTATCTGATTCACTTTCGGCGCCATCGGTGAAGGTGATGGCGTATGCGACCGCTGGTAACGTCATGGTAATGACGATAATTAATGTGAGCAGGAGCGATGGTAAATGTCATCTCGGACGGTTATTTCCGGTATGAATAGGGGATGAACGCCAGCGCGCACACTATGGGAAGCTATGAGATAGCCCAGCAATTTCAGCGATATTGACCGCCGCGTGGTGATGACGGCGTATTCGTACTCGTCCAAAAATCGTCGGGTGCCGAGTCTTTGGGCCTGATGCTGAAGCGCAATATCCGCAGCGCTATCATTGCGACCGGGTGCAGAGCGCCCACACAACCAGCCAGTTCTGCCACCATAGCTGCGCCACGCAACAGGCCAGCATGACTGCTATCGTCAGGTAGTATACGACGATCAATGCTTTACGACGTCGTAACGTGCGCCACGTGAGAAACTTGGTTGCCGACAGGTCGTAGTATTTCTGCCACCGTTCCGCCCGTCGTAATTGGTAGCGATGGGCCCAAACGACCATGCGCTGTGTGAATTCACCCACATAATCATCCCCGGTTATAGATGTGGGTGGACATGGGCTCAAACTGTTTTCGGCTGAACACCGCCTCGACTGGGAGTCTGAATACCTCGCAGATGCGCATGGCCAAATCCAGGCTGGGGAGTGGTCGCCGCGTTCCAGGGCACCAATGGTTTGCGGATTCACATCAACCCGAGCGGCCAATTGTGCACGAGTCATATCCCGTTCTGCGCGTAAAAGCCGCACACGATTAAAAATTGGAATTGTTGGTCGCTTCTTTGGGTTCATATGACCAATTGTTGTATAAACCCAACGCTAAGTCAAGGATGCTCCACTTATGCCACCTATTATTGGTGGTGAGTCAGGGCTAGCGAAGTTTTTGGGCAAAGCCCCCGGCGGCCATGTGCATGAGCCTCAGGTTGGCAAGAAGGAGCACGCCAATGACTACGGTCCACACGGCCAACCACAATGGTTGTATCGGTTGCGTCATGATTGCGGCAACAATGATCGCCACCGATGGCACGAATAGCAGCGTCGCCGTCCGGCTGCCTGGTGCCCAACCGGGAAAGCGCAGTCCTCAAGCGCATGCGGAATGAGATGCAGGGTAAAGGCACTAAATGGGGCTAACACAATCTCGATGGATCCGATGGCGATGCCGACCAACATGATGATGACGGAGAGTACGAATTCTTCACCGATCATCAGAGCAATGCTCTCTGTCGAGGGATAATTCTTGTCACCACCTGCGACAAACATTTCGGCGGCGAATTTTTCGTCTTCACGATGCCGCTTGATATACGGCCGGACACAAATAATTTCCTCAAATTCATGCACCATAAACAGCGATATACCAATGAATGCGAGTGTGCCAAGTGCAAACATATCCCTATATAGCAGAGTGGGAGCGAAAGACGCAACCATGGTTTTTGCCACATTTTGGGTGCGGTGGCAAGGCGGCTTTTAGCCTGATACCCAGTGATTGGCGAGTAGGATCGAACGCTTCGCGCTCCAGCTCAGTGAACATGAGGTTGGGGAGGTGGCCTGCCTTTTTCCGTTAGCTTGGGTTCCGGGTGAAAGTGCCCTAAATTCCTGTCTTTGGGGTGGAACCCAAGCTAAAGCAATTCTGAGTGTTGTGGTTGCTGGAGGTTGCCAGTGTCCTGCTGTATATGTTCTAAGCATGGTTTTCATTTGGTGGCTCTTGTTGGCTCCCAGGGCGAAGATGGGGGCAAAGTCGGAAACCATGCTTAGAGGTTCAGTGCTGTGCCCTGTGGACCGGTAGGTATTAGATCTGCTGAGCTTGGGTTCTGGGGAGTTTCTCCAAATCTTTGGTGAGCCGAATTGTCGGAACCCCAGCTCAGGAAACATGAAGCTGGGGAGGTGGCCTGCCTTTTCCGTTAGCTTGGGTTCCGGGTGAAAGTCATAAATTCCTGTCTTTGGGGTGGAACCCAAGCTAAAGCAGTCCTGAGGTCATGCCCAGAAGTCGCCGGTGTCCTGCTGTATATGTTCTAAGCATGGTCTTTCCTGGTGGGTATGCTGGTTCTTGGGGGTTTGGAGCGACAGATTTTTGAAAACCATGCTTAGAAACATATACAGCAGCTAGTTGTGTGGGTGGGTCGGCCTCAGCATATGTTCTAAGCTTGGACTTCTATCGGCGACATTTCATTGGCCCAGGGCGAAGATGGGCCAAAAACGGAAACCATGCTTAGAACATATGCAGTTGAGGCGGAGTAACGGGTATTAAAAGAGTGCTGAGCTTGGGTTCCGGGTGAAAGTACCCCAAATCCCTGCCTCTGGAGCGGAATCCAAGTTAAAGCAGCTTCAAGGTCATGCCCAGAGGTCGCCGGTATCCCTGCTGCATATGTTCTAATCATGGTTTTTCATTTGGTGGCTCTTGTTGGTCCAGGAAGAATATGGGCCAACAACTAGAAACCATGTTAGAACTTAGTGCTGCGCCCTGTACATCAGCAGGTATTAGATCTGCTGAGTTTGAGTTTTGAGGTTTCTCCAAACCCTTGTAGAACTGAATCGGCCGAAACTCTAGCTCAGCAAACTTGACGCTTGGGGAGTGGCCTTTTTCCATTAGCTTGGCTCTGGGTTGATATCGTCCCCAAATCCCTGCCTTTAGAGCGGAACCCAAGCTAAAAAGCAGCCCCGAGGTCATGCCCAGAAGTCGCCGGTGTTCTGCTGCATATGTTCTAAGCATGGTTTTCAAAATCTGCCGCCCCGAACTCCCAAGAGCTGGTATGTCCGTCAGGGAAAGACCATGCTTAGAACATATGCAGCAGTTAGGCGTGCGGGTGGGTCAGCCCCTAGCATCTGTTCTAAGCATGGTTTTCATCCACCAGTCCCCGTTGCCCCAGGAGGAATAAGTGCCAACAACTAGAAACCATGCTTAGAACTTCTGCTGCCCCTGTCCTCCGGCAGGCATCAGAAGTGCTGAGCTTGAGTTTGCCACTAGCCCAGCCCTATATAGTCCCTAATGAACCAGAATCCCAGCTCAGCAAACATGCTGAGCGAAAGAACACCCACGATCTTGCCGAGGACGTTCTAAGTCCAGGTGTTAGCCGGGAACATTTAGCTTAGGAGCCAGCAGTTGCGGATTTACTGGTGGATTTGCTGGTGTTTGAGCCAGTTTGACCCGATTCGCTGTCACCCGGCTTTCCCCTCCAGGTGCGCCAGGTGCATCAGCCGGGGCATCAGACCCGCCGGGAGCGTCAGATGGCCCACCGTTTCCAGCGCCAGGACCACCAGGCCCACCTGAACCCGATCCACCAGGCCCGCCACCGGTCGGGCCGCTGCTCTTCTGTTGTGTCACGCTGCCTGCGTAATCATTGGTGGGATCCCGCAGATCGTGGATGCGGCCCCACCCGGAGGTCTGCACCCCGACACGGTGGGCCCCGCGTCGTTATCCTGGCTGGCCAGCTCGATATACACCTTGGGTCCAGAAATCTGGAAGTAAATCCCCTTCCCTTGAGACGTGTCATACACGGTTGCACCCGACCAATTCACATAGGTATCGTCCAGGGTCGCCGAGATCTGATCCATGGTTGCCTGCGTCGTTTCCGAGTCCGCCAGGTTTGTCCAGTTCGCAATCACCTTCAGCAGCAATTGTTTTTGCTCGTCGGTCAGTTCGGAGCCTTTGATCCCGGTGCCGGTGGGATAGTCACAGGTGTCGCCGGGTGCGCAGGTGAGGTTTTTCACCTCTTCACCCTGGTAGAGCTTTTGTTTTTGCTCGTTGGTGAGGGAGTTATAGAAGTCGAAGGCGGTTTGGTACATGTCGCCGAGGGCGGATTGGGTTTGCCCATTACTGTCGGTGTGGGTGGTGGGCTGGGTGCCAAAGTGCGTGGGTGCGAATGTGATGGTGCCGTTGCTGAATGTGGCGTTGATACCCACGTGGTGGCCGCCGAATTGGATGGACCAGTCGTTGGTGGTGCTGGGGTTGCCGAAGAATGCAATATTGTAGGTGTTGCCCGCAAATCGCTGGCGTTGGCGTTGTCTTTCAGGTACTGGTCGCCGGCCATGATGCCGGTGACCTTGGCGTATGCCCGTCGTCATTCAGCAGCGCCTTGAGTGCTTTCAGCGCCGCCGCTCGTTGGGTTTTGCCTAGGGTCGCAAGTTTTTATCCGGAGCGTTCCACGAAGGTGACGGGAAAGTTGAACCAGAGGTGGATTTGGTTTCGTCGTTGTAGTCGTAAAGGACTTGTTCTTTCTGCTCGTCGCTGAGGGTGCTAAGAATTCCTCGGCCGCCTGGCGGTGTCCGAGATGGTTTGGCTCGTGGTGCCCTTGCTTGTCGACGTGGTGTCCGGCCACCTGCCGGACGATAGAGGTCCTGCCCTGCGCGGTCGCGGTGTCGGTGGTACCGGTGGTGCAGCTGGCGATGGTGAGCCCGCCAGCCAAGATGAGGGAGGCGAGCGGGAAGGACTTTTTCCAGAATTTGTTACTCATGGGGATAACTATGCATCACCATCCCTGTAGGTATCCCCTATGAATCACTGGAAGGATTATGCGACTTCGCTTTAGACGCAGACAGGTACGCCTCGGGCAACTTTCGAGGGTGGTGCCGCCAGTCTGCCAGGCTACGTCCAGTCGGCAGGTCGAGAGCTTCGAGCCATTCGCGGTGTAGGGGACGCCCTGTTTGTCGAGGTGAGTCGGTCACATCGCGGTAGTCGGTGCGGTGCGACGCCCGAAGACCGCGGTGGATACGGCGAATTGCGGCGGCGAAGTCGTGGGTGAAATCGGCGACAATAACGGCGTCGTAAAGCGGCCGAAGCTTGTCGACGCTCACCGCAACGTTAGCCGAGTACCCGCACCGTTGACTTGGTGCGGCGGGGCTGCGGTAGTGGAGGTCCAGGCCCAGGGGCGTGGGTGCGGCGTCGATCAGGTCGACGCAATGGGACGGAACAACGCATGAGCAAATCAGAGGTGTAGAGACCGGCAGCGCGGCGCCGATGACTGCGATACGTAGGTGAGGCATCAGAACCCCTTTCAAAGCTCTAGACTGATTTGTCTAGAATTTAGCACGGATCGGTCTATTTCTCGTCTGTATGGCCTAAAATGCCAGCTCATCACGTGAATAAAATTATAGACACCTTGGTCTACAATGAAACGATGATCCTTTACGTATCCGCCACCCAGGGCGAGGCAGCCCAGGTTCCCAGCGACTACCCACCATTGTCACCGGCATTGGTACTCACTCGCGCCACCTTGACGCTCACGGAGTACCTTGCCCGCGCCGACGAGCTGCCCGAGCGCATTATTAACTTGGCACCGCCGGTTCCCTGAATGGTAATACCGGGATTTTCGAGATCGACCATGTGTTTCAACACGATTTCGACCACAAGGTGATCGAACAAATAATCGGAAAGCCCTTCCCCAACGGTATTGATCTGCCCACAGTGAGCACGCTTCCGACCGCGCATCTTGCCACCGGCGATAGCTTTGTCAATGACCCCGACACCCGCGCCCGGCTGGTGCAGCAGGCCCAGTTATGCGACATGGAGGGGTACGCCATTGCGTTCGTTGCCCAGCATTTCGGGATTCCCTGCACCCTCATTAAACAGGTGAGCGACAACGCCGATGACGCTGCCGCCGATACCTGGGTGGATGCGGTCGATCGCGGCGCCGGGGATCTCGCGGGGCGATCCGAACGCTCAACTCAAAGGCTCAACCGCCTAGTGACCGTGAGTGGGCGACCATTTCGTCCCACTCACCACCTTTTTCCGTTCCCGCCCCTCGGCCGAACCGAGGCTGCGTTCGTGGGCGTCGAGTTTATGCCACCCATCCCAGGTGGTGTAGGGGATTCCCTGGGCCTCCAGGTATTCCGTGATGTCCCCGGTTGCGGTGCGTGGGGTCAGCCGGCCGGCCAGGGCGTCCGCTATCAGCATGTCCGTGGTTTCCTTGGCGTCGGATTTGGTGTTGCCGATGAGTCCGACCGGGCCGCGCTTGATCCACCCGGTGACAGACACGCCGGGCACTATCTCCCCGGCCGGGTCCACAACATGCCCGCCATCGTTGGGGATGACCGCCGTGCCATGGTCGAAGGGGACGGCGGTGATTGCTTCGGACCGGTATCCCACGGCCCGGTACACTGCCTGGACTGGCCATTCGGTGAACTTGCCGGTTCCCTGCACGTGCCCGGTGCCATCTAGTTCCATGCGTTCGGTGCGGAGCCCAACAACGTTGCCATCCTCGCCCAGGATTTCGACCGGATTTTCGAATAGGTGAATATGAAGGGTGTGCGGGGCATCCTTGGGCTCCCGCATGGCGTATTGCTCCAACGTTTGGCACACCAAGTCCTGGGATTTTGAGGCGCGGCGGGCCGCAATGGACGCTTCGTCATAATCAATATCCTCGGGATCCACCACCACGTTGATGCTGGGGGAGTGGTCGAGTTCTTTGAGTTCGAGTGGGGTGAATTTGGCTTGTGCTGGTCCGCGTCGTCCGAAGATGTGGATGTGGGTGGCTTGGTTGGTTTTGAGGGTTTGGTGAACGTTGTCGAGATTTCGGTGGTGTGGAGTTCGTTGGCGGTTTTGGCGAGGATGCGGGAGATGTCGAGGGCGACGCTGCCGACGCCGATGATGGCGATGTGGGTGGCGGTGAGGTTCCAGGTGCGGTGGAATCGGGGGTTGCCGTCATGAAGCCTACGAAGTCTGCTGCGCCGTAGGATCCGTTGAGGTTTTCGCCGGGGATTCCGAGGTCGCGGTCGGCAACAGCACCGGTGGCAAGCAGCACGGCATCATAATATTCTGTGGAGTTGTGCGATCGTGATGTCTTCCCGATGCAGATGTTTCCCAGCAGGCGAATGGTGGGGGTATCGAGCACCGGTGCAGGGACGCAATGATGCCTTTGATGCGGGGATGGTCGGGTGCGACGCCGTAGCGGATGAGGGCCAAACGGTGCGGGCATTTGTTCGAATAGGTCGATATTGACGCCTCTGTTTGGCTAGCGAGGTCAGAGGCGTAAATACCGGCGGGTCCGGCGCCGATAACTCGCGACTCGAAGATCGGTAGGGCTGGTCATAAAATACCTTTCAAAACAATAGACCAATTGATAGACTGCTTGGTCTATAAAATGTAGGCAGTTGCCGCAGCAGTGCAAGAATTAAATTCAATTACACGTCAACAATAATTTTATTCACACTTTTTATTTGGCGTTATCCCAGTTCAAAGCTGAGTTTTGTAAACAAAATCTGGTCGCCTACCGCTCGGTATTCTTGAAATAGACCAATCGGTACGGTTGGGTGGTTACCCAACAACCGTTACCGAAGAAAATTAGCGCAATCATGACACCCAAGCACCAGTACGAAGACCCGGCGGCCCGCCAGAAAAAGCCGGAAGGCCAATGGAAAATCGACGGATACGACCCCTTAAATGATGACGAACGCATCAAGCAGGGAGGCCGATGGCCTGTCCGCCAAGCAGCGGGTCATTGACATCTATTCCAAACAGGGCTCGCATCCATACCGGCCGAGGATTTAGCGCCCCGGTTCAGCACGGTTGGGGCTGTATTCTAACGCCGGCGAGACCTGGGTGGCGAGTACACCAGCAAGCTCACCACCAGCGAATTGCAGGACGAATATTTTATGATGAGGGTTCGGTTTGACGGTGGCGCGTCACCCTGACCAGCTGCGCGTCGTGGGCGAAATTTCCCGGGACTATGCCCGATCCACCGCCGACTTCACCGACCGGCAGAACATTCAACTCCACTGGATCCGCATCGAAGACGTCCCTGCCATTTGGGACAAGCTTGAGGCGCACAACCTGTCCACCCTCATGGGCTGCGGCGATGTGCCCCGTGTGATTCTCGGCTCCCCGGTGGCGGGCATCGCGGCCGATGAAATCATGACGGCACTCCCGCGCCATTCAGAAATCGTCGACAAGCACCTATTCAGCGGCGAATCGCAAACCTGCCGCGGAAATACAAATCCGCCATCTCCGGCAATGCGCGGCAGGATGTCACCCACGAAATCCAAGACATTGCGTTTATCGGCTCCATCCACCCCGAACACGGCGCCGGTTTCGCCTGCTATGTCGGCGGCGGGCTGTCCACCAACCCCATGCTGTCGCAGGATGGGGTGTGGATTCCCCTCGACCAGGTTGCCGACGTGTGGGCCGCCGTCGGCCGCATCTTCCGCGACTACGGCTATCGACGCCTCCGCAACCGCGCCCGCCTGAAATTCCTAGTCGCCGATTGGGGCGTGGAAAAATTCCGCCACATATTAGAAACGGAATACCTGGATGCGCCGCTTATCGACGGCCCCCAGTGCCGCAGCACGACGGCTACCGGGACCATATTGGGATTCACCCCCAAAAGGACGGCAAATTTTATTTGGGAGTCAAACCCACCGTCGGCCATGCCAGCGGGGAACAACTCATTGCCATTGCCGACGTCGCCGACCGGTTTGGCATCACCCGCATCCGCACCACCACGGACAAGGAACTCCTCTTCCTCGACGTCGACCAGGCCGACCTGCAACCCTATCCGACGCCCTGGCCGAAACCGGGTTGTACACCCACCCTCCGAGTTTCGCCGCGGCATTATTTCCCTGCACCGGCCTGAAATTCTGCAAACTCGCCCACGTCACCACCAAAGCCGGGCTATCGAACTGGTGGACGAGCTAGAGCAGCGGCTGCACGACCCTGGATGTTCCCCTGAAAATCCCTCAATGGTTGCCCCAACGCCTGCGCCCTGCTCCCAGGTCTCCGACATTGGGCTCAAGGGCCCAAATCGTCCGGGGCGAGGAAGGCTTCCAGCGCATCTCGGCGGTGCTCTCGGGCTGAACTGGGTCGGAAACTTCAGCTACAAGGTCACCTCCGCGGAACTCGGCGACTACATTGTGCGGGTCGTCGAAAGTACAAACAGCAACGCCACGACGGGGAACAATTCCGCGAATGGGTGCTGCGCGCCACCGACGAGGACCTGTCATGAGCCTCCGCCGCGCCCCCAACCCCAACCGTAACCACCCCTGTACTGCCCCTACTGTGCCAGCGAAAACCTATTCCCTGATGTTGAGACCGAATTCGCCTGGAACTGCCGCGAATGCCTCCGCGTTTTTCGCCGTCATGTTCTACGGACAAAACGATCCGGGCAGCGGCCCAAAGCCAGCCTCTCCACCGCCGACGCACTGAAAGCCTCACTCAACCATGACCTTTATCAACCTCACTAAACCAGCCACGGGCGATACCGTCTACCAGGATCCCGACATCAGCCCTGCGGGTCCCCGCACCACCACACCGCTCGACCCCGACACGGCCCGCCGCAACCAACAACTCGTCGACCAATACGCCGAACACCTGTACGATGCCCCCTGCCGACGCCATCCTCGACTGGGCCCGCACCCACGCCCCCGGTGCAATCGTCGTCACCCTCAGCATGGAAAACACAGTTCTTGCTGAGCTTGCCGCCCACCATCTGCCCGAGGCGGATTTCCCATTCCTCGACACCGAATATCATTTCGCCGAAACCTCGATGTTGCCCGCCAGGTTGCAGGCCGCTACCCCAACCAGCGGCCGATTACGGCGAAAGCCCAGCTCAGCCGCGCCCAGCAGGATAAGGTGTACGGCCCCAGCCTGTATCTGACTAACCCAACCGCCTGTTGCCGCATGCGGAAGGTGGAGCCGCTCGCCGTGGCGCTCAGCCCCTATGCGGGTTGGGTGACCGGGTTGCGGCGCGCCGATGGTCCGACCCGCGCCACCGCCCCGGCGCTCAGCCTGGATCGGACTGGCCGGCTGAAGATTTCCCGATCATCACCTGGACCCTGGAAGAAACCGAACAGTATATCGAGGCGCATGACCCTGATTCGGCATCCGCTCACGTCCCAGGGCTGCCGTCGATTGGGTGCGCGACCCTGCACGCTTCCCGTTGCGCCGGGGAGGATCCCCGAGCCGGCAGGGTGGGCGGGGAACGCCAAGACCGAATGTGGCCTCCACACCTAAATCTAGAGAAGGAACCCTCAATGAGTGCCTCTGTGAAAACCCAGACACCTATCACCCCATTTGAAAGCCCTGGAGGATGAGTCTATCCATATTCTCCGGGAGGTTGCCCGCCAGTGCGATAATGTGGCCTCCTGTTTTCTGGGGGTAAGGATTCCGTGGTGGTGTATGAGCTGGCCCGCCGCGCAGTTCTGCCCCCGCCGCCGTTCCTTCTGAACTGCTCCATATCGACACCGGCCATAATTTTCCCTGAGGTCAGTGATTTTCGTGACCAACTGGTGGCCCTGCACCGGTGCCCGCCCCTCCGCGTTGCCCACGTCCAGGATTGATTGATCGGGGTGACCCTCAGGGAACGGCCCGACCATACCCGTAATCCGCTGCAAACCGTGCCCCTGGTGGAGACCATTGCGGAGCAAAAATATGACGCGAGTTTTGGGTGGCGCCCGCCGGGATGAGGAGCGGGCCCGCGCCAAGGAACGGATTTTCTCCGTGCGCGACAGTTTTGGTGGTTGGGACCTGCCGGCAGCGCCTCGAGCTGTGGCGGCTGTATAACGCCGCCCACTTGCCCGGCGAAAAACATTCGGGTGTTTCCCATTTCGAATTGGACCGAGTGCCAATATTTGGCAGTACATCACGCCCGGCGTATCGAGCTTCCCCTATTTATCACGCCCACCAGCGGGAGGTGTTTTACCGCGACGGCATGTGGCTTACCCCGGCCCGTGGGAGTGGGCCAGGAAACCAAGTGGGTTCGCTACCGCACCGTCGGCGACATGAGCTGCACCGGCGCGATTGAATCCACCGCCACCACCATTGACCAGGTGATTGCGGAAATAACCACCACTACCCTCACCGAGCGCGGCGCCACCCGTGCCGATGATCGGCTGAGCGAATCCGCCATGGAAGACCGTAAAAAGGAAGGATATTTTGACACATGGACACTCTCCGCTTCTGTCCGCCGGCTCCGTCGATGACGGAAATCCACCTTGTGGGTCGGCTCCTGCACGACACGAAGTCCGTTCTTGCCGACCAACTCTGCCCAGGTGGAGCAGACTTCCGCCCGCCGCGGTTTCGCAGGCCTGGATCTTTCCTTGCTTGTCGACGGTCTGCGCGCCGAGCGGGAGCAGGGCATCACCATTGATGTCGCCTACCGGTATTTTTCCACCCCCAACCGCACGTTTATTCTTGCGGACACGCCCGGCCACGTCCAATACACCCGCAACACGGTTACCGGTATTTCCACCTCCCAGGTTGTGGTGTTGCTTGTCGACGCCCGCCACGGTGTGGTTGACCAAACCCGGAAGCATCTCACCGTCGCCGCCTCCTTGGTATCCGTACCGTCATTCTTGGTGTGAATAAGATCGACCCTGGTCGACTATTCCGAGGATGTGTTTCGCGCGATCGAGGGGAGTTCCGGCTGTGTGCCGAACTGGGGATCGCCGACCCCCACGCCATCCCGATTTCTGCGCCGCACGGGGATAATGTGGTGGATGCGTCGCCTCGTCTGCCCTGGTATTTTGGGCCTACCATTTTGGAGTTGTTGGAAACCATTCCTGTCGACCCCGGTGATAGTAGTCTCGATTTCCGGTTCCCCATCCAATACGTGATCCGGGCCACCGACTACCGTGGCTACGCCGGGCAGGTCGCCACCGGCACCATTGCGGTGGGGATACCGTCACCACTCCCCACGGTTCCACGACCGTGACCGCCATCGACACCACGGATGGGCCCGCCACCAGCGCGCACGCCGGCGACAGCGTGACGCTTCGACTGGCCGACGACATTGATCTCAGCCGGGGCGACCTGTTGGCCACCAACCGGCCCCCCAATATCCGTAGCTTCGCCGCCACCATCATCGGCCTGGATGACACCCCGGTCACTACCAATACTGTGGTGCATCTCCGCTACGGGACCAGCCTGGTCAAGGCCAGGGTCGCTGACCCGGTTGCGGTCAATGATATTGTGCACACCACCGTGGAGTTGCAGCACGATCTTCCCATCGACTCGTACGCGGCCCGTGGGGCGGTCGGATCGTTCCTGCTCGTCGACAACCACACCGGCAGCACGCTCGCCGCCGGCCTGGTCGCATGATCCCCGCGCGTGCCGGTGCCGGCGCTCCCGGTGTGATTCTCCTGGCCCACGGTTCCCGGCATCGCCGCGCCGCGGCCGGCATCGACCAGCTTGCCGCGGCCGTCCACCGCCACACCGGCCGGGCACACCGTGGCCGCCCACCTGAGTTTCACGACCACACCTTCGACCACGCCTGCCACCAGCTGCGCAGCCGCGGCCATACCCGGGCCACCGTGGTTCCCCTCCTGTTCACCAACGCCTACCACCACGCCATTGATGTTCCGAACACAGTGGCGAAAGAGGATCAACTCGACATCACCATTACCCCGGGGCTCGGTACCGGGCCCGCCGTCGCGAACTGCTCCGAAGCCAAACTCCCGGCCGGCGCCCATCCCGTCCTCTACGCGGTCGGATCCTCACGGCCCGAAGCCAACCGGAGCGTCGAAAAGCTCGCCTACACCATCGGCGGCGAACCCCTCTTCGCCACCCGAGGTACCACCACCGGCTGCACCCTCGACGATATCCGTACCACCCACCACCGAGTCCACATACTCTTCGTCTCCCCACGGGCTCCTCCTCGACCAACTACGAACCCACCACCCACCAACCGAACACCTGAGCTATTCCCTCGCCGCTCATGGGGAAGCTCGCAACCATCGTGAAACGGCGGTTACAATGCTCATCATCTCGCAGGCGCATTCGCACAACTAGTCGATGGCGGCATCGGCATGGGCTTCGGCGTCACATCCACCACCATCCCTGTTGCTCTCATGGGGCCCGCCCAAGCATCCGCGGTCGTCCACGCCGCCGAGGTCGGCACCACCTCGCCTCGGGCTGAGCCACTGGCGGTTCGGCAACGTCAACTGGCGGGTCGTCCTCACCCTCGGGTGCCCTGGCTATCAGGCGCCACCGCGCGCCACCCTCCTCTCCCACATCGCCACCGATTCCGCGAAACCTATCACCGCCATCATCCTCGCCTCGTCGGCGTGAACCTCCCGTGGCGGTTCTCCCGCGGCGTTATCGCTCGACACAACACCCCCAAACCCTACCGAACCCCGTTCCTCATATTCCTCGGCATTTTCGGCGGCCTGATCGACGCAACCGGTGGTGGCGGCTGGGGACCTATCACCACCTCCACCCTCATGTCATTAGGGGAAGGAGGAACCGCGCCGGTGGTGGGCACGGTGAATACGGCGGAATTTTTGGTGCGTCGGCTGCGCAACAATGGGGTTCACCCTGGGATTGTGGCAGGAATTACAGACCAATGCGGTGGCGGTGCTGTGCCTACTGTTGGGTGAGTACTCACGGCACCGCTGTCAGCGTGGCTGGATTCACCACATGAATCCCATCATATTGGGAGGGTTTGTGGGGACGGCACTCATCAGCCTGAATATCCCCATAGCTGGCCCTACGCGGTGGTAGCGGGTGTGATTTTGACGTGGCGTGGGGTGCGCCGATCTCGGAAGGCACATGTGGTGATGAGCACCGAGGTGCCGTGTGATGAATCTGACGATTTTCCCGCGGCGGGGGCGTCGACAAGCACGCAAACACGTGCGATGCCAGGTGCAGTGAATAGCATAAGCTCCGGCGTGAAGTAGTATTATAAGCTGCACAAACGATACTTATCCCCTATCCGGGGTAGGGGTTTATTATTCGGTTACGTTATCGGGGCATGCTATTTTCGCAATGTTGTATACAGAAAGTTCATTGGATGTCTAGCAGCACGAAGGCAGATTCGCCGCCGCTCAAGGTACCGTCGGATAAGTGGTGGCACTTAAGCTTTGGTGGCCTCCTGGTTATTACCCTCATCACCTTCCTCTTTTGGTCTTTCGACTATGTGGGCCCGGAGGCGAATAAGGTTATTCTCATTACTACCATTGCGTTTTGGCGTTTTTATGGCGTTCAACATTGGTGGTAATGACGTTGTTAACTCCTTTGGCACCTCGGTTGGTGCGGGCACGCTGACTATGCGGCAGGCGCTCGTCGTCGCCGCTATTTTTGAGGTGTCGGGTGCAGTGTTGGCCGGCGGTGAGGTGACTCGAAACCGTCAAGAGCGGCATTGTAGATTTGGAATCCATCCACCTTGACGCCATGCATTTTGCATTCATCATGATGGCGGTATTATAGGCGCGGCCGTGTGGCTGCTCATCGCAACCAAACTAGGGCTGCCGGTGTCCACGACGCACTCCATCATTGGTGGCATTGTGGGCGCCTCACTCACCCTGGGGGTTCTTTTTACACATTGGCGGCCTAGAAATGGTGCAGTGGGGCGAGATTGGTCGCATCGCAGTGTCCTGGGTGCTCTCCCCGTATTGGGGGATTACGGCGTTTATTCTTCGGCGCGATCAAGCGCCGCATTTTAGTGTTTAACGACAAAGCGGACGCGGAGCTGCGCCAGATCAAAGAGGAACGCATTAAACTCCACAAAGATTTCAAATCTTCATTCGAACGCCTCTCCGAGGTCCAGCAGCTTTCCTACACCAATGCCATGACGCGGGATGCCGCACTGATTGCCGAACGTGATTTCGACCCGGAAGAGCTGGAATCCGACTACTATCGGGACCTGCACCGGCTCAACCAGCGGCGAGATTCGCTCAACACGCACCGGGCGTTAGAAACCGGTGTGCCCCTCTTGGCAGCTGGTGGTGCGGTCATCATTGGGGCGATGATGATCTTCAAGGGACTTAAAAACCTCCACTTGAAATGTCCGGTTTGGGTAATGGTCTCGATGCTGGGCATGATCGCGGTCATGGTGTGGATGGCGGTGTTCGTGTTCGCCCGCACGCTGCGCCGGCAGGAGCTGTCCCGGGCAACGTTTACCGTGTTTTCCTGGATGCAGGTGTTTACCGCATCGGCGTTCGCTTTTTCCCACGGTTCGAACGATATTGCGAACGCTATCGGCCCGTTTACCGCGGTGTTGGATGTGCTGCGAACCAATAGTATCGAGGGTGGCGGCACGGTGCCGTCGGCGGCAATGATTATGCGCGGCGTGGCGCTGATCGCCGGTCTGTGGTTCATCGGCCGCTACGTGATCCACACAGTCGGCTCCGGGCTGACAAAAAATGCACCCAGCCTCGGGGTTTGCGCAGAATTGGCAGCCGCACTGGTGGTGCATGGCGGCGTCGATGCTGGGCCTGCCGGTGAGCTCGACCCACATCCTGATCGGCGCGATCCTGGGCATCGGCATTGTGAATCGTTCCGCAAACTGGCGGCTCATGAAGCCGATCGCCCTGGCGTGGGTGATTACCCCTGCCCGCCGCCGCGCTCATCGCCTCCTGCGCGGCCCCTGACCCCTGAACTTTATTTGGGGCTAGCCGCTTCGCTTGTCGACGCCCACCCGTGGGCGTGGGATTAACCCCTCGTCGCTGGCTCCCACCCCAGCTCCGGCGCCACATGCTGGGCAAAGCTCTCCAGAATCCGGGCGTTGACGGCAACCCGGCCTGGTTGGGAATAGTGAGCATGAGGGTGTCGGCAGCCATGACCGCCTTATCATTCTTGAGCGCTTCGACAATCTTGTCCGGCGTGTCCACCAGGGTGCGGCTGAAGATTCTCCCGCTGGTCGTCAGCACCCCTGATGGAGTCGTGGATTCGCCACTGCCGTCGGCCCAAAAATCTGGCGTCACTGCCGTCGACGATGGGGAAGATCGGACGCGACACCGACACGCGCGGCTCCCAATCGTGCCCGGCCTTCTCCCATTCCCGCCGGTAGCGGGCGATTTGTTCCGCCTGGACATCACCCAACGAAGACCCATTGGTTTCCTGAACACCAGCGTGGAACTCATGAGGTTGACGCCCTTGCGGGCTGCCAACCCGCGGACGCATGGGTGGCGCGCCCCACCAGATGCGCCGGTCGGCGCCAGGAATGCGGCAGCACCGGCAGTTAGGGCGCCTGAATGGAACATTTGGGGATACTGTTGCTCAAACGGGGCGGCGGTGGCCGGCTGTCAGCCGCGCAGGGCGGCCAGGAACGTGTCAAATTTTTCCGCCGCCAACGCGGCGCCCTTGGGATCCTCCTGGGCGCAGCTCCGGGCCACCATAGCCGAAGGCCCTCCCAGCCACGCAGCGCGGTTTCCGGTGACCCGCGGGATACACCGATGGCGATGCGCTGGTCGGACAGCAGATCGAGGGCGGCCACTTCGGCCAGGCCCAGGGGTTTTCGTACCGCATGTCGATCACCCCGGTACCAACCTCGATGGTGTTAGTGGTGGCAGCAATGGCGCTGAGCAGCGGGATGGGGGAGGAATACTGTGGGGCAAAGTGATGCACCCCTAAAAGTACGCCCCGTTCACACCAAGCTCGTCGGCACCTGCCCCTAGTTCCACCGCCTGGTTGAGGGCTTCCTGGGCGCCATATTTGCCGGTCTTGTCAGGTTTTAGGCTGTAGTGCCCGAAACTCAAGAATCCGAACCGTTTCACGATGTCATCCTCCAATCATCTTGTTGATATGTCAACAATCTGGGGTAAAAATCCCATGGCTGTTACCTCTAGGCACCTATGTAACCACCAATCCCCCACGAATTCATTCCCGCCCTGAAATATGCACAGTGCCCCGAACCGCATCCAGGTCCGGGGCACTCGTAGCTGAAGAACTGCCTCTAACTCTCTCTGGGCTGGTCTTCCCCACCGGGCCAGCCGCTGTTGGAACGCCTGGAACGCGCGTTGGGTGCTGGTCAGGTTGGCGTCAGTCGGGTTGCTGGTCCGCACCATCGCCCTTACCCGACATGGCCTGGCCTTCCTTCGTAGCCATTTCAATATCGTCAATGGTGATCTCTGCCGCGCGTAGCGCCACCAGCTCGAAATGGTACCGGACCAGCACGGATAAGGTGGCGCCACCGGGACGGCCAGGAATGCGCCAACCACACAAACATGGTGGAACCAATGGTCACGGACAGCAGCACAATTGCGGCGTGAAGGTTCATGGCCTTGGACTGCAACACCGGCTGCAGAATATGCCCCTCCAACTGTTGCACCGCAATGATGATTGCTAATACCAGGAGTGCATTAGTTACCCCATTGAAACCAGGGCGATAATAACCGCCAACGCGCCAGCAAACCAGAGCACCAACAATGGGAATGAAGCTGGCGAAGAACGTAATCACGGCCAATGCCGGTGCCAGCGGCACGTGCAATATGAGCAGGCCAATGCAGATACAGCTGGCGTCGACAAAGGAAATAATGGCCTGCACCCGGATGAACCCAGAGATGTGTTCCAGATCCGGGTCAGCACTTCGGTCAGGTGCCAGCCGACATTATAGCCGGTGGTCCGGCGGATCATGCGGCAGGAAGCCCTCGCCGTCTTTCAGGAAGAAGAATGTGAGCACCAGCATGAGCACGAACGTGACCACGATGGAGCCGGCCGTAGAAATGCCGCTGACCACCCGGGATGCAATATCGGTGACCCGGTTTTGCAGGAATGTGGAGATCTGGTCAATGATGTCGTTATAGTGGCCGAGATCAATATTGAGCGGCGTCTCTGTATCCACTGTTGCAGCTGCTCAATGCCCTTGGTCGCCTGCTCGGCCAAATCCTTTTGGATTGCGTGGTGATGCTGGGGCCATGGCGGTGAAAAATGCCGCTCAAAATGGCGAAGAAGGTGATGAGGACAATCACCACCGACAGGGCGGAGGGGACCTTGTGCTTTCGCAGCCAGCGCACCGGTGGCCACAGCACGGTGGACACGATAATCGCTAACAGTACTGGTAGCAGACCTTCCCCACACGAGTGCGAGGCCCTCGCCACAACAGGTAGCCGGCGGCAACCATAATGATGAACCGGAGAGCCCAGCCGGCAGCCCAGCGGCCATCCTGGCCCCAAAAATAGCGGCTCGGTCGGTCTCGGCAAGTTCCGTGGTGACCTTTGGGCTTATCTTTCGATGGTGGCGTCGTCTTCCACCACGTTAGTGAGAAATTCCGCAGGATCGTCCGTCGGCGAAGCCGTTGCAGCTTGTCGACGCGCCGAATCCGCCTTTATTCGGGGAATTTGGCATGAATTTGTTGGTTTAGAGGGCGCATTTTTTAGCGCGGCGTTTCTTAGTACTCATTGTGGCTTTAACTCTGCCACAAAAATCGGCTACGGAAGAAGAAATTTTTCCGTGTGGCGGTCTTGGTAAACCATGGGCGTCGACAAGCCTAGCAGCAAAAAACAGTAAAGTTGAGTGAATGTTACTCAATTTTGTTGACAGTGTAGGTGTGCTCTGGTAGGCTGACGTCAGCAAGTTGAGCGTGACAGGATCAACTTAAAAGATAAAACTAGAATTACCATCTTACTCAGGAGGAATTTTTCATATGGGACGCGCAGTAGGCATTGACCTCGGCACCACAAACTCGGTCGTTTCCGCTTTGGAAGGCGGCGACGCTACCGTTATCGCTAACTCGGAGGTCCCGGACCACCCTCGTCCGTCGTGGCCTTCACTAAGAACGGTGAAGTTATTGTCGGCCAGTCGGCCAAGAACCAGGCGGTCACCAACGTCGACCGCACCATTCGCTCCGTGAAGCGGCACATCGGTACCGACTGGAGCGTTGATATTGATGGCAAGAAGTACACGCCGCAGGAAATTTCCGCCCGGACGCTCATGAAGCTCAAGCGCGATGCTGAAGCATACCTGGGCGAAGAAGTTACCGACGCCGTTATTACCGTTCCCGCCTACTCGGACTCCCAGCGGCAAGCCACCAAAGAAGCTGGCACGATCGCCGGCCTGAACGTGCTGCGTATCGTTAACGAGCCCACCGCAGCAGCCCTCGCCTACGGCCTCAGAAAAGGGTGAGAAGGAACAAACCATTCTCGTCTTCGACCTCGGCGGCGGCACCTTCGACGTGTCCCTCGCTGGAAATCGGCGACGGCGTGGTGGAAGTGCGCGCCACCGCCGGCGACAATAAACTCGGCGGCGACGACTGGGATCAGCGCATCGTCGACTGGTTGGTCGAAAAGTTCAAGGCATCCTCCGGTGTGGACCTGTCCAAGGACAAGATGGCCATGCAGCGGCTGCGCAGAGGCCGCAGAGAAGGCCAAGATCGAACCGTCCTCCTCCCCAAACCGCCAACATTAACCTGCCCTCACATCACCGTCGACGCCGACAAGAACCCGCTGTTCCTGGACGAAAACCTCACCCGGACCGAGTTCCAGCGCATCACCCAGGACCTCCTGGACCGCACCAAGGCACCGTTCAACCAGGTGATTAGGACGCCGGCATTGCCATCTCCGACATCGACCATGTGGTGCTGGTGGGTGGCTCCACCCGTATGCCAGCGGTCACGGAGATGGTGAAAGAACTCACCGGTGCCGCGAGCCCAACAAGGGCGTGAACCCCGACGAGGTCGTGGCCGTGGGCGCGCCCTGCAGGCCGGCGTGCTGCGCGGTGAGGTCAAGGACGTGTTGCTGCTCGACGTCACCCCGCTATCCTCGGCATCGAAACCAAGGGTGGCGTGATGACTAAACTCATCGAACGTAACACCACCATTCCGACCAAGCGTTCGGAACCTTCACCACCGCCGAAGACAACCAGCCTTCCGTGCAAATCCAGGTCTTCCAGGGCGAACGCGAAATCGCCCAGCACAACAAGCTGCTCGGCTCTTTCGAACTAGGGCGGCATTGCCCCGGCACCACGTGGCGTGCCGCAGATCGAGGTGACCTTCGATATTGACGCCAACGGCATTGTGCACGTGACCGCTAGGGACAAGGGCACCGGCAAGGAAAACACCATCAAGATCCAGGACGGTTCCGGCCTGTCTCAGGAAGAAATCGACCGGATGATTAGGACGCCGAGGCTCACGCTGAGGAAGACAAGCGGCGCCGTGAGGAGCAGGAAGTCCGCAATGGTGCGGAATCCCAGGCCTACCAAACCCGCAACTTCCTGAGCGATAACAGCGAAAAATTCAGCGATGATCTGAAGGAAAAGATCCTCAATGCAGCCGATGACGTCGACGAAGCCCTCAAGGGCGACGACATTGATGCCATCAAGGTGGCATTGGACAAGCTGAACGAGGCATCCCAAGAAATGGGCAAGGTGCTCTACGAGCAAGAAGCTGCATCCCAGGCCGGTGGCGCCACCGCCGCCGATGCTGGCAGCAAAGTCCGGTGACGATAACGTGGTTGACGCTGAAGTTGTTGACGAGGATGGGGACAAGAAGTGACCGATGACAAGCCCGAGGTGGAGCGCGACGAGGATAACACCGACGTTGACGCTAACCCCAAGCTGATCGATCTCAGCTCCGACGCCAAGAAAGCCGCCAAGGATGCCGACCAGGACGCATCCAAGGACGCCGAAGCCACTGCTGCTGATACCGACGACGGTGATGCCACTGACGATGACGACGCCTTGGACGCAGGCATTGACACGGCCGACCTTGCCGAAGTGGCTGCCGCGCTTGATCAGGTGGCAGCTGACGCCGAAGCGGAATCCACCGAGCCCTCCCTTGAGGAGCAACTCGCGGAACGCACCAATGACCTGCAACGATTGGGTGCAGAATACGCCAACTATCGGCGCCGCACCCAGGCGGAACGCGAACAGGTGATCGAAAACGCCAAGGCGCAGGTGATCATGCGATTCCTGCCCATTGTGGATGATTTCGGTCTTGCGGAACAGCACGGTGACCTGGCCGAAGGCCCGATGAAGGCCTTCCACGACAAGTTCATGAATGTGCTCGACGGCCTGAAATTACAGGCCTTCGGCGATCCCGGGACGAGTTCGACGCCGAGACCTACGAGGCGGTCCAGGACATGTCCACCGGCGACACGCAAGACCGTAGGCACGGTGCTGCGCAAAGGCTACAAGCTCAATGGCCGGTTGTTGCGCACTGCTACGGTGATTATTGCTGACCCACCTGCTGACCCGAGTCAGAATCCGACGAGAGTTAGCACAACAAGAAAAAGCGGGCTCCATCCGGGGTCCCGCTTTTTGACGTTCTGCAGTGGCTCTACAGTAACCAAACCTTAGCGTGGGTGGCTAGCGTGGGCGCTGTTCACAGCCCTACGCCGTCACCATCGTGGTCCAGGTTCCGGTCGTAGCCTGGTTCCCCATTGCGGATGGGTCGGCCCAGCTCATCCCATACCGCCTTGCAGTTGGGATAGTACTTCCTTGGGGAGCCGGGGCGGGCGCCGGGTTGGGTTGGGCAACCCCGGCAGGCCCGGGATGTTGATGAGGTTTTGTTGGATGGCCCAGAAAATACCGCCACCCAATGATGCCCAACAGGCTGACGACGCCAGCGATGATGCCAACGGTTCTGAGCGTCGGATTGAACTGGCCTTTTGGCTTTGGTTGGCGGTGTCGGCGGTTTGGGTGATTTCGGGCTGGTCGGCTTCCGCATTGGCAGGTTCCGCAGCTTCAGACTCGGCGGCCGTGGTTGCCTCAGTTGTGGTTTCGGTGTTGTTGGTGGTTGCGGCGTCCGCGGGGCGGGGCTGCCTCGGCTTCGGCGACCTGGGCGGCTGGGCCCGCGGGGCGGCTTCTGGGCGTTGGCGACAGTGCCAGATAGGCCCAAACTTATAGCAATTGTGAAGGTAACAAGTGTTTTACGCACACCCAGAGACTAGCAGCATTTTTCTACTATGAAAATAGTTTTTTTATGTAAAATCGTGGCGTTCTACCTAATTTTAGGGGTAATTGGGTTACCTGAGGATCCTGTAATATCAGGTTGGAGGTGGTAGGGTGCTGATCTTTTTAAGGTGGAACTTTTGCTACTAATTGCCGGTGGAACGATGATTTGTGATATTCTCAGACTCAGGTTTTTTAAGGAAATTTAATAAATGCAATGAGTATTCCCAATCTGAATGGTAAGATCAAACCCAGTTGGAGAGAAGATTTTTGTAAGGAGTTCCTATCATGAATGCGCTGAAGCGTCGCACTAAGGTTGCAGTGGTTGCCATGTGTACTGCATTGGCTGCCACCACCGTCACCCCGGCCGTTGCCCAGCCTCAGAATCAGAGCAGCATGGAGCGGATTGTAGCTATGAGTGAGCAAATGGGTGGTTTGTTGAGTACGGGTGTGGTTTTCCTTGTGTGGTATATCTCCTGCACGTTGAAAGATCCCCGGACCTGCTCTTGGTGATTGATTGGTAATTGATCTGCCTGGAACCTTCACTTATCACCATTAAGGAGTTCATTATGAATATGTTGAAGCGTCGCGCCAAGGTCACAGCGGCTGCTATGTGTGCCGTGTTGGCTGCCACCGTTACTCCGGCCACTGCCCAAACCACGGAGGCCACGACCCCGATCACTACCACCCAATCCACGGAGAATACGGCAAATGGTAGCTTGGATCAGCTGACCAAGGTTTTGCAGCTTAGCACTACTGCCGTGGGCGGGCTGATCGTCCCATTTGTGCAGCGGATTCTGGGTGCGTTTGACCGGTTAGGCTGTACCCTACAGGGGCGAGTCTCCGTGTGATGTGGGCTTCGCGCGTCAGCAGCAGTAACGCTTACTGGCAGTTATCGGCGTGACCGACGCGCGCCATAAATACGCCCCAACCCATCTGATTATGGGTTGGGGTTTTTCTTTATGAAATAACTGTAGGTAAAAGTGATAAAATGTAATGGTCAGGGCCAGTATTTTCGGCGTTAGGCTGATGCTTAGTTGGAGAAGGAATTTGTTAATCGAAGGAGTTTATCGTGAATGCTTTGAAGCGTCGCGTGAAGGTGACGGCGGTTACCGTGTGCGCGGTGATGGCGGCTGCCACCGTCACCCCGGTTGCTGCTCAAACCACTCAGCCACAGCAGCCATCTCATCAGAGCAGCGTGGAGGACAAACTTGCGAGCATTAGCTCTCAGTGTTCGGTGTATTGGGTACGGGGTTTATGGCCATCCTCTTTTTGCTGACCTGCTTCCGACCGAATAAGGGCCCTGAATGTAGCATCTAAGAATCCATCGAAACCCCAACCATCCTTGTTGTGGTTGGGGTTTGTGGTGGAGGTTTGTGGCCCGTTTTGGTTACTCCGCAGGTGCTGGTGCAGCGCTCGAAGTCGGGGCTGGTGCCGGAGCCGGTGCCGGCGAGTGCAAACGGGTTAGGAATATTGGTGGGCAGGCCTGGGATGTTCGGCAACTGAATGTTGGGGATCAAGTTTTGCTGAATGGCCCAGGAAAATCCCGCCGCCAACAAGCCCCAGAACAGCGGCGATGGCGGCAATAATGCCGAGTGTTGAGCCAACGTTATTTCCTGACTTTTTGTTTTGGCCGGACTTATCCTTGTTGGACTGCTTGTCTTTGTCGGCGGATGGATCCTTGTCGGACTTTATTGTCGCCCTTCGGGGGACCACGGCCGGTGCGGAGGACGATGCCGCAGCTGAGCTTTGTGCCGCAGCGGAGTGCTGGTCTTAGCTGCGGTTGTTTGATTATTATTTGCGGCTGCGGTGGTGATGCGGCAGCGGAAGCATTGGTTGCTGGGGCTGCCGGCTGAGCGTTAGCAATAGTGGAGGCTGCGCCCAGGCTTAGGGCAATGGTGAAGGTGACAACTATTTTACGCATAGTCAAAAAGTAGCACTGAACCAATGATCTTCGATAGGTTTTTCGTGTGAATTACCCTAAGACTGGGGGTGATATAAAGCCTGGTGATTCTTTCTTCTTGCTTATCGACGTCCGCATGGCGTCGATAAGCGTTGATATTAGCGAGGCCGGCGTTCGCAACCCACGCCGTCACCATCCCGGTCGAGGTGGCGACCACAGCCGGCTCATTGCTGCGGATCGGGCGACCAAGCTCATTCCACACGGCACGGCAGTTCTTGTGGCGCTTGCCGGAGGCAGCAGGTGCGGGGGCCTGGTGGCGAACCGGCTGAGCCTGGGCCTGGGCCTGTCGGGCTGGCTGATTTTGGGCAGGCGCAGGTGCGGGGCTGGCTGTGGTGCCGGAGCTGTGCAGGTGCCGGAGCTGGCTTTGGTGCGAACGGGTTAGGCAGGCCTGGATGTTGATGAGGTTTTGCTGGAGGGCCCAGAAGATGCCGCCGCCAATGAGCCCCTAGCAGCACCAACGATGCCGGCGATGACGCCAGCAAACCCGTAGGGCAGGATTCGAACTAGCTTGCTGACTCTTGTTGGCCCTCATCGGCGGTTTGCGTGATTCCTGCCGGCTTCTTCTCATCCTTCTTGAAGACAACGAAGAGCTGTTATCCGAAATTTTCGGACTTTATCCTCAGACTTCTCCTCGGTCTTGTCCGCGGACTTCTCATCCTGCTGCTGAGCTTGAGGAGGACAGCTGATCCTTGATTTGGGAGCTCGGGTCCACTTCCGGTTTCTCTGCGACTAGGCCCTCGTCGGAGGTGGTCTCGGCTTCGGCCTCAGAGGCTGCCGGCGCTTCGGGCTTTGTTTCCTGAGAGCTGCTGCTGGATTTGGCTTCGTCGCCGCCGGTCTCGCGCGCGTCGGAGGTGGTGTTTTTGGGTGGTTTGTTCCGTTTGGGTTACTTCGGCTTCCACAACTGGGGAAGGATCGGTGGTGACGTCTCTGGGCGTTAGCAATGGTGGAGGAGAAGCCCAAGCTCATGGCAATCGTGAAGGTGATAAGTGTTTTACGCACAACGAAAAAAATTAGCATCACGCACTTGCTTCCGCACAGCTTTTTTCATAAGTTCATTATCTTTTACCTAACTTTGGGGGAATTTATTAATTACTGCAGTTGTCATGCCCATAAAAATGGGGGCACTATACATTGATATTTCCTGGTAGAACCATTGCTGAACTGCAAATTTGGGTTGGAGCGTGGAAGGTCTGCCTCGCAGAGCGTAGTAGGAAATTTGCTGAGCTAGAGTTGTGAATTTTGTTCGCATTTTATCTACCATTCGCATTTTATCTACCATCTGAATCGAGAAAGTACAGCTTAGAACTTCCGAAGCCCGCCGGTCGGGTCGTGCGTTAGCTGGGAAACGCCAGCAATCCCGCCGAAAATCGGTCGTTTTGCGCCGAACCCAAGCTTAATACTCGCCGGATTGCCCTGAGTGCCCGCGGCTCGCCGCTAACGCAAATTTTGGTGTTTGAGCGTCTTGCGCTGCGGTTTTGCTTTAGCTGGGGGTTTGGGAAATTTCGCCCCTGTCGTGGTTGCTGAGTGGGAGGGTTTTCCAGCTAACGCAAAAACGCTTGTCGACGGGGTGTTCAGGATGGATGGCGGGGATTCGGGGATTGTCGTGCCAGTGACAAGCCAGCTTGGTGACGGGTACGACCAGGATGGTGACGAAGGTTGGCCGACCGCTTGCCAAGCTGAAAACGCTAAAAATGACTGTTCAAAGCCTATTTTTGATGGGAATGTAATGCATTACAAACGCCGTAACCTAGAACCCAGACCCCTAGAACCTAGAAATAGGGGTAAAGGTTGTTGGAAACCCTTTAGGTAGTAGGGGGTTATTCTTCGCTCAATTTTTCGCTCGCATTCAGGCCCTATATCCATGCGGCGGGTCACCCTCGGCGGCGAGCTGCCGATTGGTTGCATCGCGCAACGCGCTGGAGATGCTGATTTCGAGCGTCGGTGGGGGAGAGGTAGCCGGTTTCGATGAGTGCCGTCGATGGGGATTTGCCGAAGGCTTTTACAAAAGCTTAATCACGTTTTTCCGCCGAAATATGATTGCGCTTCAACTGGCGGCTGATGGTGCTGATATCAATGCCAGCAGCGGTGGCAGCTTGAGTGGGCAGGGGGAGCTCGGCAGGCTTTAAAATCCAATCCCTCATATTCATGGATTTCATTATGCTATACGCCTTTGGCCTGCGGAGATCGTGAAGCCCCAACCATTTTCGGGCTATTATCCTTGATGATTGCCAAATAAATTGTAAAGTCTCATGTCAATAGCGAAAGGAGTTTTCATGTTTACCCGCGTTGATGATCGCCTGCACGACCACCCGAAATTCCTCAAATGCAGTCTGAGCGCCCGGGGACCGTGGATCACCGCTTTGTCCTGGGTGGGGATAAACTCACCGACGGCTTCGTGCCCCACAGCTGCCTGGGCGGTTAGGGCGCCAGAAAGCGGGACGCTGACCGATTAGTGGAGGCGGGCCTGTGGGAGCGGGGTGAATGTGATGGTGAGCCAGGGTATTGGTTTCATGACTTTGAGGACTGGAACAAGGCCGCTACCCATGATGAAGTGCGGAAACGCGCCGGCCAAAAACCGGTCCCTGGGTGTTGAAACACTCAGCACTCGACGCAGCGTCGTATACAAGCAAAGAACGCCGCAGCCCACGGTCACGGGTACGACCCCCGCGGATTGGTCGACGCCGGAGGATCCGCGTTGCCGGGATCATGCGAAACTACCGCGGAGCATGTACCGGCTTGTCGAGCATGTGGCCAGGCCAGGCAGTGGTTCGCCCAGCGGGCCATGGCGGAGAAGCAGGCACGTCACGACGCTATTGTTTCGTGTGAATATTGCGATGATCGAGGATTGGCGACCACCCAAGACACTGCCGGGAATGATGTGCTCATTCGATGTTCTCACAATGGTCCGCTGCCGATCATCCCCGCACCCGAGCTGGTTGTGCATAACCCGCCGCCTCCCCGAGGTGCGGGCCTGGTCTGATAGGCAACACCCACCAGACAGCCCGTTGTAGTACATTCTGCGTCAATGGAGTGAGCGTGATTCTTACCCCTAGCTAGAGACTTATTTTAGTGGCTAGGAAAATATGATCCAATTATGTTTCTGGGAGGAGAGAAAACAAGTTAGATGTTTATGATTTGATGATTCGCTACCACTAGTATGAGCATCTCCTGGTAGGTTAGATGCCTCAAATTTCATTGACCATGGACAGGGTTAGGGAGCATCCATAGATTGCTGGAATAGGTATGAGGAATCGAATAGGGTAGCTTAATTTCCCCCGGAGTTTTTCCCTCCAATTCTGTTGGATCAATGGTTTCACCAACGAGAGCTGTTGGATCGCTGATACTGATACCATATTCTATGAAGAATAATCGCTTCGATTAACTAAGAAAAGCGAGAAGATGAATGGATCATCAGAGCTGGCGACGCCAAGCGTTACTTTCCCATTGTCCATCGAACCACGAATAATCTAAATCACTTCTATTGCTTAGCCACACAGAAATTGGTATTTCATTGTTCTCATCGATCCCTTTGATTAATAGTATGGTGCTATATTCCAATTCTCTGGGCGTAACCCTCTTGGTCATTTTGTGGTAATATCGCCCGGTTAACATTTGGGCCCTGCACTTTTTAAATCATCCGCATACGTTTTAACTTCAGCAGCATCATTAATGGCTATGAAAGTAGAATCAATATATTGAGAACTGGCTAGATTGATATGTTTCATTAGCTCTTGTGGTACTTTTGTTGAGTTCTTCTTCAGCAGTTAAATCACAATTATTTTCATCAGTACGTAATACTGCTTGAGTGGATTTTAAACCAAGTGGTTGCCCTTCGCTTATAGAGTTGATAATCGCGGACCCCTGCTGTATTTATCATTATCTTGTTCGGACCATTCTAGTAGTTTTCCATGAGTTATGCCCAGGGGCATAACGTGCGAAACGCTCGGAGCTAAAAAATGGATGTTCCATGACTGGTTGGAGAGTAATAGTGCGATCTTGAAAATAATGCGTATTTCCAAAAATTGAGTCTTTGGGATTGAAATCCTGGTAAACTCGAGGTTTGCGCTCACACACTCATTATAGGTAGAAAGCTATAATTAGCATGTGTAGTGCGGGAATCAGGGATGAACCGGTTTGTTGAATTTGGGTATCTTGTGGTTGCCATTTGCTGGATCTGAGATTATCAATGCACATTAGTCTGGATCCAGAGCTTACATCGTCGTAGTAATGGCCACATTTAAGATCAGTAGTTTCTTGGTAGAACTGCCATGAAGTTGTTAAGTACCCCAAGATAACATTTGTTCCGAGCATGATTCCTACCATATAAAATGATACGATCGGCATATAGAAACGTGATGGGAGAAGAATCATTAGGGCCAATACGATGGTTAGAATGATACTTACAATTGTAAAGTTATGCCCCAAGGATTCATTGGTAAAATTGTATAATATTGCCAGAAAAATAAGATATATGCCTAGAGGAATCCATAACTCTTTAGAATTAAGTGCAGATCTCTTTTTTTGTTTATCTGGATCCGACACATCTAAGTAACATAGCCGAAGCAGTATAGCTCCTAATACAAAACCGATGATCATAGTGGTGATCTGGGTTATAGAGAAAGTTGTTATGCTGGCAGGCATATTACTGTATTCATTATAGTATGCTGGTAAAAATAATATGCTAGTAAGGATCGCACTTGTGGCAGCTATGCTTATAGCAGTGTATCTTGATTTTTCATTAGTTTTATCTTGTGCACTTAATACCGCATATTTGATCTGACTGCCAAGTGTAGCAATAATTCTTTCCTTGGCGGTTTTCCGTAATAAGGTTTTATTGCCAGCAGTAGCTAGGGCCAAGTCTACATTGAATGATGATCGTAAATCTCCTATGAGTTGTGAAAAACTTACTTGTATCAACCAGAATAATCCACTGAAGTTCATTTTGATTCGGCAATGCCACAAAACTGGAAATATAACTCTGATACATAGTCCATATCATTGTTATCAGGTTCTCCTAGAAAATCTGGCCATCTTATCTCTTGTCGTGCTAGGTCTGAAAATGGAATGCCGGGAGAGATAATGCCTCCACCCTCGCTAATTGCTGCAATAAAGATAATATCATTTGGTTCTGCTGAAGGATCAGCCGTCCAAGTTTAAGGGTTTTTAGCTAGCTGAAGAAATTGATTGTCTATGAGGAGTAAATAATAGTTGTATTTCATGCTTTATGAAATCCCCTCACATAATTCCTGCATAGTAGGTCTGTTGCTAGGATTCTCGTCAGAAGCGTTCTCGATAAGTCGGACAACATCTTTATCGAATGCTCTACGCAGAGGATTTAAATCAGTTGACCATAGGAAAGCTTCGCTAGGATTAACACCTTCATGATAAAGCCTTATAGCTATAAGAGCTGCTTTTCATATACATCCGAAGCTTGTGTTTTGTACTCGATGCCCGTGCTTTCAGCTCTCGAATCCTATTCTCGTTACTATGGTTTTGCGCTAATCTTGCGATTTGGTCATCTAGAGCCTGTTTTTCTGCGGGATATATGAACCTGTGTGTTTCTGCGGCATTGCGGAACCGCCGTATGTGCCAACGATAGCTGTCAGTGTCGATAAAAGCGGGAGCGCAATGCTTTGCTTGACGATGAGGATCAGGAACGTATGCCAGAATATTATTTGCGCTAATGTCACCTATTACCCATCCTAGACGGTGGATGCGCATAAAATATGTGAATAGACGTTGTAGATACCGTTTTTCCCTAGAGGTCATCGGCTTTGAATCCTTGTTTCGGACCAAGCTTTCGTATTCTTTTTCGGTTTGGATCCATCTGTCAAGTGGAAATAATTGATTATTAGAGTCTGGTGCAGCTGGGTCAACCATTTGTACAATAACTTTACGCATGAGCAATCCAGTGGCCCCATCTTGGTCAACAACTGTGGCAAGGGGCCAAGCAGCTCGTTGGTCAATGTACGCTTTCTCGTCTCTGGACAGACGCTCATAAGCATTGACCATATAGTCTAATGCAATTTGAACAGCAAATTTGCTTTTTCCATCCTGTTTAACAAAAATCGAGATACTCTTTATATACAAATGGTCCTTGTAATCCTCTGATGGAATAATCTTTAGGAAGATCATAGACAGTGCCTTCACCTCCTGCACCAAGTGCATGCTCAATATTTAGCTCATTTCTGTTTATTTTTAGGCCCATACTATAATCATGCTCCGATCATCATGTGATTGAAAAAGCAAGATATGATGTTATTTTTAGTAACTCATATGCGGGTACAGGTTTAGCTAATTTGTCACACAAATATACATCTATGCCTAGATCGGGTTTGCATAATGTCGTCACCGATGCCATCAGATGTAATGAATATGGCCTCATTCTTTGATATGGTTACCTGATTAATCAATGGATACTTTGGCCCCGGATCTTTAGGAGAGCACGAACTTTTTCATTGAGTACAAAATCACCAGAAGGGTTTTCTTGCCACTGCCTAAAAGGGTCATGGAATCGTTGCTGATGATAAAGGAATAACCATCTCCCTGCCAAGAAGCTCGAATACAGGACACCTGATCATTAATCTTTTTAGAATCAATGATTAAGACCTCAGCAGTGGTTCCAATTACCTTCGCAAGTTGACTATCAAGTTCTTGATCTTGTACATCCTCCTCAGCAATTTTTGAAAGTCCTTTTTCCTCAGGCTCGTAATTCATTACGGACATGGTTTTGTGATATCTTCCCAAGGCAGGTCTTCAGGATGAAAACCTTCATCGAGTTTTTTGCGTACGGATTTTACTATCTTTTGTGTCGCGTAATAGGACCCCTTATGTGAGAATTCAGCTTCCGAAACACCATCTGCGATAGAGCCAATAAGATAGCGACCATCAGCTGATACCCCAAATGCTACTGAGTCTTGTCGTACCTTCTTATTTTCTTCATGTGATAGCCCTCGGACGGCGACAATACCTATTGTTAGATTCTCGTGGACGATTACATCTGCAACGCATCCAGGAAAAATAAGAATCATCCTTGTTGGACAACACGATCAATGGATCACGATTCGGAGCATTTTTACATCTCCAAATGATGCAATACCTCGTTTTAATCCCTCAGCGATGATAACGTATCGATTTTTCTTTACAGTTTTCCCTTGTTGGATGGTGAGAATTATCCTGGTTTTGGTTGAGTCTTGGACTATGGGTAATTGAACTGAGGCGGTCCTCTGGTCGATGTAAGGGCGATGGTGATGGAACCTCGTTTGTTTTCAGAATTATATTGGAGGTTTTTACGGGACCTTGATGATGCATCAGTTGGGAACTGCGTAAATTCTTGCTCGTCTGTGGAGCATAGGATTCCTCACCGTCAGTTCTGATATCTTGGCATTCCTCTTTATTTACGGAGTCATCATTATTGGATTGCCATTCATCATGTCTATCATCAGTATCCATTGCTTGGTTGCTCTCCTTTTTGGAAAAGTTCTTCCTAATAATTCCCAACATGCCCAGTAGTATTCCAATTATGAGTAGTAGTATCACAATTATGAGAATTGCTATTGTTCCCATGTCAGGATAAGACGTGGAGGATGATGGCCGGAGAAATTAAACAAATTCATCATCAACTTCCCATTCATCACTGTTGAACGTCTTTGGATCGACTATGATTTTTCCAGTCGGGTTATCACCCTGCAGATGAACTCACAATGGAGCTAGCAAGTGTGTTGAGGATCTCTTGGAGACGTTGTACAGCCCTATGTAGGATCCTTGGTGGCTGCAGGCAAAGCCCGACCCCAATTTAAAAGCCCTAATACCTTCAAGGTTTGCATTTCCACCCCAAAGGTGAAAAAGTTTGGTCGATAACAGGAACCCTTCATCAGAGAGCGCTGCCCAGGCGCGTGCGTTCCTCCACATCTCCGATGTCTTCACCATCCGTGATGAAAAAAATACCGTGGGCGATGGATGCCCTATTTCAGGCTTGCGTAGACTTTCAACCGCAACGCCCATTTCATTACATACTGCCCAGAAAGCAGCAGCGAAGTTCGTGCCACCTTTCGCTACAAGTTGTGGGATGTTTTGTCAGAAAAAGCATCAATTTCACTAGCGGAATGACGACTCTGGCTTCGTCACAGAATTCGATAAGTCCCTAACCGAAGTCGTTGATCGAGCACCGAGTATTTCTCACAGGCTTCAACGATGCCAGGTACAAGTTGGTTGGCCGCATCTAGGAGTGTACCGCCTCCTGGCTTCTCTTCTAGCATTGAATAGGACACATCAATAAGGGAAGAAAACTGGCAAATAGGGTTGCTTTTATATTTCTTCATAATTCATTCCAATCATCGTGGGGTAAAAGGATAGGGTCTGCCATATCAAATTAGCTAGAATAACTGATTTGATAGAGCTATTATATATCTGGTTTTACCCCCGTGTCAGCCCCGTAAATTGGGGTAATTTTTGTTCTACATTTGAGTAATGGGGTCAATTTGGGGGCATTAAATTTGATATTATTGGGGAGTAATATGGAAGCTTATTTGGTTTGGCTACTAGGAAATACGGTTCGGCTTCTCAAATTGCTAACACGCATGACCCTCTCTAGAAACAAAAACAGGCTGAATGACGTGCTCTTTCCAATCTGCTATCTATTGGTGTGGATAGATTTTTCCAGTAACTAAATAAAGCTTCATGCTTCTGTTAAACATCTTTCCATGGGCTAATATAGTGGATTAAGCTTTGCTCAACCGCTAGGCAGGAAATGCGATTCAAATTCCCAAAGTTATTAAGATGCAGAATTGTTTTGGGTGATAAAATAAAATAGAGGTAGATGGTGGATTTTTAGTAGTCTATCATCCAATAACGTGATTTATTTTTACGGAAACTTCTGAATAATATTTAACGATCTGTTGCTGGTAACTGTACCGCTGTGCCCGGACTGGGTGTGATGCTTCGTTGGATCGCATCCTTCGCCTCAGCCCACGGGGCATAGCCATCCCACATGGCCGAAATGATGGTGGACCAGTGAAAAAGGCCGCGCCGTTTCAATAATTCCTCGTCGGAAAGGACCAATGTGTGAGCCCGACTGTTCAGAAAGAGCGAAAAAATTTACCATCATTAGCCACCATGTACGCGAGGATACCACCATCACGAGGCGGTGTCTTGCAGTGTTCTATTGTTTTCCAACCCAAGTAGGGTGTGCCGATGGGTTAGGTCAGACCATCGGCACCCCACTTCCTACCTTAGACCAGCCACCGTTTCGCGCTGGTGGAGGCGGCAATGAAATTGCTGAAGGGGCCGCCGGCGTCGGCAAGCTCCGGGAAGGTGCCGGATTCTACGATGCCACTAACCGTTGGTGGGATCGTCGTCAAGCTTGCCGAAAACAATGACCCTGGTCGGCATCCCGAATCGTCGACAGGCGGTGGGCAACCACAATCACGGTGCGGCCGCGGGTGAGTTCCTTCATGACGGCGGTGATCGCCGCCTCGTTTTTCGCCGTCGAGGGCAGAGGTGATCTCGTCGAGCAGCAGAATGGGGCATCTTTAATAAAGGCGCGCGCAATGGAAACCCGCTGGCGCTCGCCGCCGGACGGCTTCAAACCGCCCTGCCCCACCTGGGTGTCCCACCCGTCCGGCAGGGATGCGATCACCTGGTCGAGGCGAGCGGCACGGGCGGCGGCCTCCAGCTCCGCATCGGTGGCGTCGGGGCTGGCCATGCGCACATTCTCACGAATGGTTGTGTCAAATAGATCACGTCCTGGAACACCATGGAAATATTGCGCATGAGTGTTGGGGTGGGAATATTGCGAACGTCCGCGCCGCCGATCTGCACTGAGCCGGAATCACGTCCCAAAACCGGGCGATGAGCCGCAGCATCGTTGACTTGCCGCAGCCCGAGGGCCCACCAGCGCCGTCATTGTGCCCTGTCGAGCCGTGAAATTCACATTGTGAACGACTTTCCGCTCCGGTACATAGCCGAAATTCACATCCGTCACGGTGATCGTGGTGGACTCCAGGTTGGTGACTGCCTGCTCTGGGGTCGGCTCGAGGGAGCAACTTCGCGGTGAGAATCTCGTTGACCGTGTGCAACGCCGCCTCGGACGCATGGATTTCCGTGCCATACATGACCGACAGGGTGAGCGGCTGCACCACCCGCACGGAAATGACCGCGATCACAATATAGCTGATGGGGGTCCAGATCCATCGAAGCATAAACACCAAACCAGCAATAATGACCAGGGCAAATGCCGTCTGAATAATGCTGGAATAGGCGATGTTTGGGCGACCCTTTGCGCGCAATGATTCGTGGACCGTGTCGTTTTTCCCGAGCCAGGGCATCCTCCAACAGCCCCCACCCCCGTTGGGTCACCCCATTGGCGCGTAAAATTGGTTGCAGGCGGGCGTATTCGATAAGCCGTCCGGCAGAGTCGGCGGCCGCCTGAGCTTGGACCTCATCCACCTTTACGATGGATTTTTGCATGTACAACCAACCCCACCGCAGCAATGGGACGCACGCAATCATAATGAGCGCCAGCCGCCAATCCACGATCAACACCGCAATCACAATGACCGCGGGGGTCACAAACTGCTTGACCAGGGCGGGAATAATGATGGAAGCAACATGCGATAGAGTGTCGATCTCCCGAGACATTGCGGATGCGATTTGTGCCTCCCGCTTGGCGTCGAACCAGCCCAGCGGCAGTTGCAAAGTGTGGTCCGCAATCTTTTCGATGAGCGCATCGCACACGTCATACACGCTAATTCGGTACGACCGCATAATGCCATAAAACTCCACCACAAACGACACCACGGCCAGCCCAACGAGCACCCCCAACCAGGTGCCCACCCGGGAGTCCGCCGCCCAAAAGTTCCTGCAAAAACTGGGATCATCATGGGCCAGCGCGATACCCTGCAACACCGCCGACACGCTAAAAATAGCGATAAGCTGGCGCAGGTTTTTTATCGTCAACAATGGTTCCTAACAGCCGCCACATTTACTTTGCCACCTCCTGTTGTTTCTCCCACATCGTGCGGTACGTTTCGCTGCGTTCCAGCAGCTCATCATGCGTTCCTGTTGCCCAGCACGCTTGTCTCGCTTGTCGACGCCGTTGGCTCGCCGATCACCGCAATCAGGTCCGCCGCGGCGATGGTTGCCAACCGGTGGGCGATAATAATGACCGTTTTGCCCTTCGCCAGGGCCGCCAGCGCGGCATGAATGTCCCGCTCCGACTGGGGATCCGTCTGGGCGGTCGCCTCATCCAAAATCAGAATGGGCGCGTTATGCAGATAGGCGCGCGCAATGGTAATGCGTTGCTTCTCACCACCAGACAGAAAAACCGCCATCACCACCAATGACGGTGTCGTAACCATGTGGAAGCCGCATGATGCGGTCGTGAATGCAGGCGGACTTTGCGGCCTCGACGATTTCTTCCTTGCTGGCCTGCGGATTCCCCAACGCAATGTTATTGGCCACGGTGTCGTGGGCCAGGGCAATGTCTTGGAACACGATGGCTATCTGGTTGAGCAACCACTGATTGCTCACCTCCCGAACATCCAGGCCATCCACCTTGACCGCTCCGGCGTCCCACGTCGTAGAACCTGGCGATTAGTCGGGCGATCGTGGTTTTCCCACCACTCGATGGCCCCACCAGGGCGGTGACCGAGCCCTGCCGGAATCCGCAGATTCACGTTGCGTAAAATCGGGTTCTCGGGGTTATAACCAAAGCTCACATCGGTAAGCTCCACTTCACCCGGTTTCGGCCCCGGGCCATCGGTGTGCGGTCCGTCCGGCTGGTGGGGATGTCCAGCAGGTCCGCCGTGTCCTGGGCCGCCTGGTTGGCGGTAAACAGGTGCTGCATGATTTGGACGAACTGCAAAAAGCCGACCGGCAGGCCCACTCCCCGACCATGAAGAACGGCGGGGCATAGGCGGGCTCTAACCAGTCTTTTCGACACGAACCACACGGTCGGCGGTGCGATCGTCACCAAAAATGACGGCTGGCTGGAAGAACGACGAAATGATCGCCATGGGCTTCCTGACGCTGCCAACCACTGGTAGGGAAATTTCCGCAAAAATACCGCCTGGCCTTGTCAAACCGGTGCGAGGCGGTTGCTGCGGCCTGAAAGTTCTTGATCTCCTAATGCCTTCCACCATTTCAACGGTGGCTGCCGACAATTCCGTTTTGGCGCTGGAAAATTGGCTTGTGGACTCGGTAAAACCACGCATCATGGTGCCGGTCACTACCACGAAGATAGCACCCATACCCCAAGAATCAGCAGGGGTAGCTGCCAATCCACCCACATCAAATACCTGATTCCCACCACCAGGGCGGTGATGGAGTTCATGGCGTCCCCGGCCAGGTGCGCCACCAGCGTGTGAATCGCGGCGGTGTCGTCACACACCATTTTGCGAATAGACCCTGATGAGGTTTGATCTACCCGGCCCAAGGGAATCCGGCCAAACGCCTGAACAAGTCGGCGCCGCAGCTGGTAGCGCAGGTTCGCTTCGGAAATGTGCGTGACCCCCAACCCGATCCCGTACAGTAAAACCATTGGCAAACACTGCAACAATGGCCACCCCGACCCACAACCATAGGGTGTCGCTTGGTGACCCGCGGAACCAATTGGCCGCTATCTCCGTGATTGCAATGTATGGCACGATGGCGCAGGTCCCACCAATGCTGGTGATGATCGCCGTGGTAATCATCGACTTCCGTGCTGGGGCAATGAGTTTTTCACCCCTGGCTCTAGCATGAGTCATCCCCTCACATCAAGAGTATATAGACGTATTAGGTAAGCCTTAGTATACCGGTTTTTGCTGGTTTCTAGGTGGGGATTGGGAGTGGGGGCTCGGCGATGGGATGCGGTCGGTAGGGGACAGAGGCTGGTTGGCGTGGGTGTGGGCGGTGTGGTGGCGTGTGCGTGGTTGCACGGGCGTGGCACGCGTACGGTGGTGTGGTGGCTGCAGCGTGTGCCGTGGTGTGGGTGGCGGGCCCGGTAGTAGGTGTGCTGAGCTGGAGTTCTGGTTGTGGGGCTACGCCCTCAGCTTGGCGTTGAATCAAGAGAGTATAGCTTAGAACTTGTGCTGCTATTTTTGTGGACAGCTTTTGGTTGATGGGTAGCATGTTAGATGAGTTTTGGGTTTTGGTCCTGGTTCACATCTTGTAAGAGCTCCAGAATTGGAAACCAAACTCAGACAAATGCAGCAGATGCAAACGCCTCTGCTTCATAGATACTGAGTTGGAGTTCGTATAAAAGCTATTCCTGAGTCTGGTAGCAAATTACGGACTCCAGCTTAGTGCTTATACAGCATGGTTGCGGCAGTTTTTGCCTCGACAAACGATGGGGCTGCACATGTGGTGGGCTGGGGTTTGCTGGAAATGCTGTCTCTGGAGCCCTGGCCACACCGACAAACCCCAGCCCACCAAACTTGCAGCCCGGTGGGGGTTGATGGGTATCGGATTTCCTAAGCTTGGGTTCCGATTTGGGGAGCTGGCGGCTCCTGGGCATTTGGGTGTAGCACATTCAGAACTCAAGCTCAGCAAAACCAGAAGCCTTCGGCTGCGGTCGGTTGGTGCTGGGGCTTCACACTATCTAAGCTCCACAACCCCGCGAATAATTGATATGCAGGCCTCCTGGAGTGGGTTCTGGAGCTTAGAACAGGTGCGACCAGTTCCCCGATGCGTGCTCCATCTCTGCTGAGCTTGGGTTTGGAGCTCGCTGTTAGCCGGCGGCAGGTGGTAGTGGGTGTGCTGAGCTGGAGTTCTGGTTTTGCAGCCATTCCCAGCTTGGTACTGAATCGAGAAAGTATAGCTTAGAACAAGTGCAACTGACGTAATGAGCTTCTGCTTACGGTTGCTGAGCTGGAGTTCGTGCGAAATCCGCCCCTGACGCCGGCAAAAACTGCGAACCCCAGCTCAGCAAACCAGAAGCCCTTGGCTGCGGCGGGGCAAAGCCGAGCTTCACACTATCTAAGCTCCACTTTCCAAGCTCTCCATCCAGAACCTCTGCACTCCTCCGCTTCCCAAACCCCAGCTTAGGCATTCTGAAGCCTGTTACCAGTCTCGATATTTATAGGATTATAGCATTTATGCCAGGTTGTGCCCCCAAGGTAAAACCCGCTTTTTCCAGCCTTTTTCCAAAACTCAGACATCTTACTTCTGTGACCCACTTGACATTTTTGAAAATTATATAGTATATTTTTTTCCTATGAATTTGGATACCAGGATGAAGAAATATGAATATGTAACCCGCACGTACCTCACATGCCGAATGCCGGTTATTGTTCGCCTTGATGGCAAAGCTTTCCACACGTTTACCCGCGGCCTGAAAAAGCCTTTTGACCCGGTTTTTAACAGCGCCATGGATGACACCATGTTGTACCTTGCCCAAAACAGCCAGAACTGCATGCTGGCTTACCGGCAGTCTGACGAGATTTCCCTGCTTCTCGTCGACTACGCCACCTTGAAACCGCGGCATGGTTCGATAACAACATTTTCAAAATTGTGAGCATTACCGCATCAATGGCAACAGCGGTGTTTAACGAGTCCTTCAAAAAGCACGCATTAGCCCAGCTAGAGACCGAGACGGATCCGAAATACTGCAATGCTTTACGACGCTGTATCGACAACCTTGCCCCTTTTCGACAGCCGTGCCTTCAGCATTCCCCGTGAAGAAGTAGCCAACTGTTTCTGGTGGCGCCAAAAGGACGCGATTAAAAAAACAGTATCGCTAGCCTGGGGCAAAGCCCATTTCTCCCCGCGTGAACTTCACGGAAAACACGGCCAACAAATCCAGGAAATGCTAGAGACCAAGGGCATTAGCTGGGAGGATGCGCCCACACCCCAGAAGCGGGTGCCTGTGCCCTTCAGGATGACGAGGGCCAATGGCATGTCGACCATAACATTCCCGTATTCACCGAGGACTGGAACTCACATTGACCGATTCGTTGATGTAGACCTGTAATCCCAAAGCCTTCTAACCATTCCTTGAATAGAGTCCCATCAAGACCCGGTCTTGATGGGACTCTCGTCGTTATGCTTGTTGTGGGAAGCGTAACGATATGTATGTTAGCAGCTGAATAAGCCTTATGGTTCGGGATGCGTAGTTCCGGTTAGCGGATCGAGACCGCCGAGTTTCATTTCAAACCGCTTGTAATCGGCAAGTGACGCAAAATGTCGGGAATACAGGTCACAGTCTTCGTGAATATTGTCGTATAAAGTCGGTGCGACATCAACAATGTAGCGAACGGTCACTGCTCGTGATTCATCTGAATCAGGGTCTTTAGGAATCTCCTGGTCTTTCGCTATGCGCTCAACGCGCGCATATGCTTCTTCTTGGGTATCTGCATAGACGATATAAAAATCTTCACGGAAAAACTTGGCTGTGCCACCATTGGGCCTGCTTCCAGTTCCAAAGATCACGATGCCAATGTAGGGGTCCATATGCGACAACGTACCAAACCCGCAGCTCTATGGGGTTGAAGGGTATCAGTTCTGCTGAGCTGGAGTTCTGGTTTGGGATGTTTCTGGCCCCTGGCTGCATGGGGCAGCAGGTTTGAAACTACAGCTCAGCACCTGTGGAGCGTGGCTTTGGCGGGGAGTCGGTTGGCCATGCGCTGGATCTGCAAGTTTGGTGGGCTTGGGTTTGCTGGTGCGGTTATGCCGTGGAGCTGGTTTTTCTGAGTCCCAGCCCACCAAACCCTGCAGCCTCGTTAGGGTATCAAGTTTTCCTGAGCTGGAGTTCCGGTTTTGGGTGTTTCCGGTTCCTGGTCGTATGGGGCAGCATTTTTGAAACTACAGCTCAGCACTTGCGAAGCATGATCGTAGCGGGGAGCCAGCGCGAAAAATATGATCTATACCACTCGATACCGGGGTTATGGGTGTTTGTGCCGGTAGTAGCAATTTTGCATGCGATGGTGGGGAGAGGGCACTACTTGCGGCATATCGAATAACGATATAACATATTGAATAACGATATATCGAAAAACGATATGCGGATGATTGTCGAAAGGAAGGAAAATCATGAACATCATGAACGACACAGGTAAGGGTGCAACGGCATTGCGGGCTAGCCTGGGATTCCCCCTGCATGTGAAGCCTCGGTCGCTGCGGGGTCCGTCGCAAAGCTTGGTGCGCAACAGTAGGGGCAACTCGAAAAACAATTGCGCAAAACCAGGCGGGTTGGGTCGCTCCCAACCGCCCGTCGTCAGGCACTGCGACTCGTCGCGGAAGGACTACTGCCATGAAAGTCGTCAAGACTCTCACCATCATCATTGCTGTGATCGCTGTTCTCGCCGGCGCTATCACCCGGTTCTTTGGGCCAAGTTTGGGGGTCGCGCTGCTCGGTCGGCCGATCCTCACTGGTTTCCACGCCGCACCGCTACGGACAGGCCGCCATTGACATTGGCCGCAGCTTGGCGATCTACGCGGACACTCCCGCAAGCCACCGCAGCCTACGAGGAAGCCAAAGCGGAAATTACGAACGTCCATTCGGTTGAGGAAACCCTACCCGATCATCAAGAAATACCTCAAGGTGGCCGGCGGGAAGCATTCCAATTTCCTTTCGCCGGAAGACAACGCAACCAGCGATGACTTGGGTAATGACTCCCCAACCGTAACCAAGAACGACAATATCGTTACCGCCATGCTTCCAAGCCTGAATCTCGGGCCGGTCGGACAAAAATATGCGGACATACTTTGCGAACGGGTTGGCCGAAAACGTTCCGAATTCCTGTGGCGTCATCCTTGACCTCCGCAAAAACGATGGTGGCGACATGGGTCCCATGTCATGCCGGCGTCAGCGGACTCCTGCCCGATGGGACCCTCCTGAGCTTCAAGAGCAAAAACTCGACCAGCCCGGTCACCCTCAACAACGGCAGCATCTCCGGCGGCGGCACGCCCACCACCGTGGGGCCGAAAGACAAGTTCCGGGTGCCGGTCGCCATCCTCACCAGCAACGTTACCGCCAGCTCCGGCGAAGCCACCCTCCTCAGCTTCCGTGGTCTGGAAAAACACGCGCACATTTGGGCAGCCCAGCGCCGGCTATGCCAGCGGCAACCTGATTATCGACATGCCCGACGGCGCCGGTTTGATGGTCACTACTGCTAACGACATGGCCCGCACCGGAGAAGAATTCTCCGAAGACCCGATCGCGCCGGACGTGTCAACCGACCGGCCGGAACAGGCAGCAACCGAGTGGTTGCATTCACAGTGTAGCCAATGACTGGCCTTGCCATTCGTCAATAAACCATCCGAGGCTTATTCACAACGGTGGAAAGTACACCCACACTTCCCACCAATCGAATAAGTCTCGAACTATATTCACCAGCCATGAGGGTAAGAGCATTCACGTAGAATGAACATAATCAAGACAAATATATGCCAGTTAGGCAGCTAAAATAATGCGTTCCCCAGCCCAAGGAGGTACAACAATATGAAATTGGGCAACATTTTCCGAGGACCAAAATGGCCCAGAGATGCCGCTGAATTTATCGCAACACATTTTGCGGACAAGAGCGTGACAGAATTCTTTGACGAACCACGCTTCGAACGATTCCTCTATCTCGCCAAAACCGAAACATGGGTCGAAGCCGCCCGGGAATATCGTGATGTTACGGGCGAAGACATTCAATCAAGCATTATTGCCGCCGAGGTGGCCCGCCGGATGTTCCGGTAAGCGAGAGCGTGGGGGAGAGATAAGGCAAAGCTCGCTGAAATCTGCTGCTGGTGGGGGCTGCACATGCGGGTGGGCTGGGGTTTGGGTAACTTGTGACCTTGTGTGTCCTGATTGCACCGACAAACCCCAGCCCACCAAACTTGAAGCCTTGCAGGTTTGGAGGGTAGTGGTTTTGCTGAGCTGGAGTTCTGGTTTTAGGCGCTTTGGGTTCCCTGGGCGTATGGGGCAGCAGATTTGAAACTGTAGCTCAGTACTTGTGAAGCGTGGCTGCGGTGGTGAGTTTGTCGGGGCTGCAAACTTGGTGGGCTAGGGTTTGCCGTTGCTGTCAAGGCATTCGAGAGAACGACCCATCTAAGTCCCAGCCCACCAAACCTGCAGCCCCGCAAAGTATCAAGTTTTCTGAGCTGGAGTTCCGGCCTGTAGCTGACAAGACCCGCAATCATGCGAAAGCAAGCTGCGTTGCCCTGGAGTTATCCAGGTGCAGCCCTGCAGCCCTCCAGCCACCCTTGCACCCCCTGCGTCCGCCCCTGAAAACCAGCTTGAACCTACATGGGGAGGGACCTTTGCGGCATATCGAAAAACGATATAACATATTGAATAACGATATATCGAGAAACGATATGCTTTCTCGCGGAGATAAGCGGGAATTGCAGGAAGGACAAGGACTACGTCATGGACGTTGATCAAAAAGATCGCAACGAAATCCTCGTCGCCATGATTATCTACACACTGATGCTGGTGCTGCTGGGCCGCCGGCTGCTCGATCTCGTGATCTGGCACCGATTCCCCCACTCGTTCGGGTGCTGCTCGCGGAGCGGGCAGATGAGGGCATGATCCCGCTCTCCTGGCTGACTCTGTCGCAAAGTCACTGCTCATTAGTGGTTTCCTGCCGTCAATCCTGGGCATTGTTGTATGGCCACGACGTTGATTCTGCTGGCCCGGCAGCCGCTTAAGGGCCAGTTCTTCACCGCATATAATGTGAAATGCTTCACTATTGTCGCTGTCGCTTGCGTCTATTTCCTGGGCGTTTTTCGTGCAGAATATGGGGCCAATGAGATGGCCGCAAAGCTGAATTTGCGCAGCTGGTTTGACTACTCTGAGGCACAAAGCTTGGATTATATTGCTATGTTTCTGTTCGTAGAAACATTGGTGCTGTTAGCGGTGGTGATTCGCCGCGGATCTCCATGCAAGAAGACCAGGAAGGGTTGATCTGATTGGTAAAGCTACAAAGAGTGGTCTGCCACTCGACCAACTCCTGGCCGACCGCGAAATGACGCTTGCCGCCCTCGCTGACCAGGTCTGAGTCACCGTCGCCAACCTGTCCGTGCTCAAGAATAACCGTGCCAAAGCCGTACGATTTACCACGCTCGTGGCGCTTTGCGACGCCCTCGGCTGCCAACCCGGCGACCTCTTTACCGCCGAATAACCACCACCAATCCAGCTCGCCATGCTTAACGATCGGTGAAGAAACCCACGGCTAGCGGCTGCGATGCGAGAATCTCAGAACCCAAAACCATAATTAGCACCTCTTCTACTTTTCTATGTTTGTGGCGATAGTAGATAAATTGCTACTAACGAGGGGATATGGGATCCATTGCAACCTTTCGTGCTAGAAAATACTCTAGGCAAATTCATGCAATAGAAATTGAATCTTACTATAAGATATCTGCGCTATTGCTTGCTCATTAGTGCAAATTTGGAGTAGTATTATTCTCTTTAGCGGGGAGTTTTTAAACTCAAGTTTAGTAAAATTTAAGTATTTTAACCCGGTTTCGACCCATCTTGCTGCGGGTGCTAGCAAAAGCGATACAGCCATAATGTTGTGCTGCACTTCTGCTGATATTGCCGAAAAAAGCCCCCGATAGTATGTGTGCCTGTCAACTACCCCTATATGGTTACCCCTAGTATTCTGCGAGAAAACCCTGCTCATTAGCTTGTAATCGGCCTAAATCACTCCCAAAGAGATAGCAGAACTGATATATATCAAATCTGCTATGGACATTGATTGTCGCGTCTCGTTATTATCGAAATCAGATCAAGAAAACAACAACAGAAACACCGGAAAGGAGCAGATCAGTGAAACCTAAGAAAGAATCGCAGAATGATTACCAATACTTCTGACTAAGATTCAATGAGGTAGGTAATTCCTAAGAAAACTGACAGTCTTCACTCTTCGGCTCGTGGCGCATTGTCAGGCCTGTAAAAAGCGAGCCGTCACGGTCACCCAATAGTCGTGACATACAAAAACCATTCACCTCGAGATGCTTGAAGGAATCTCTCATGAACGCCTTCCACGGCCGTGCTTGACAGCATCAATCCTCGATGAGCTCGACAAAGAGCTCGAAGCCCAAATCATCAAAGAGCTGGAACCGGAAATAGCTGGCCTCAGCCGCCTGCTTGGAAACAACGGGCGCTGGTGCACCATCACCAAAGAGTGCATGCCCTCCCTGCAACTAACACAACACCCAAGAAAGAGGTTTTTCACTATGAACCAGCAACCTCCAACCACGATCGTGTCCAGAACTACTCGCAGGATGAGCTGCGAGCCATGATCGAAAAACGAAGAAGCCGTCGACGGCGGCACTCACCCCAGCACCCCTCATCCCCATTTCCATCGCTTTGTGCCCCACTACCCGGTGCAGCCGGCGGTGCTAAAGAGTAGGCTTGGTGTTCCACGGAAACTGCTGCAATCCTGAGAATCTGAAGGAGAAAAACCATGAAGAAATATAGCAAACAAGAATGGGCATACACGACCATTGGCTTGGCGTTTAGCGTCGCGGTTGCTTTGTCCCCTCGGCCAAGGCAACTACATGATGGGAGCGCTCTCCGCATTCTTTGGAATCTGCGGCTACTTATGGCATAGGAAATCTGCCCGCAAGCAGTAGTTTCCTGCTTCGAGGGCGCAAGCCACCACCATTAAGGGCCCAGTTACTTCCACTCTAGGTAACTGGGCCCTTTTTCTATCCTCAAATACATAACAACAGACTTAGGGATTAAGCATGCATTCCGAATTTCCCAATTACTATCATGTGTTGAGTAAATCGTTTAAGAAAACGTTGCTCAACCGCCTTTACCTCGCTGACCTCCCCGTGACCGGCACACTCATTGATGACGCCAATAACTGGTTCCTGTCACGAAGCGCAGAATTCGCCCAGCGTGCGCTTATCGATGCCTTTTCACGCATGGCGGGAAACCACAGGTTATCCTGATAATGCCGAATCCAGCATCGCCTGCATGACGAATTCAATAGGCTCCTCCTCGACCCCACCCAGCGCACCGCCTTGGTGAATGACCGAGTTCCCCAAGCTTGGCCAGCTGCAAGAAAGAATGTTCTCCCTATAGCGTCGACGCAGTAGTTGAGGCTGTCGAACGTTTTCTACGAGGACCGTCCCCACCTGGCCATGCTGAACGTCAAGGCGGACGACACCATCGTTTCCCTGGGCTTTCATGGCGAAGAAACCCACAACCATGGCCGCACCGCCATTGTCGTCACCACCGACTCGGCAGTGGTCGTGCTAAGCCCCGCAGTGGCATGGGAGAAATCGCCATCGACATGGTGTGTCGTCATCTCAGGTGCCGCCCCATTTTCCCTGGTAGCGCCGACCATTGACATTGGGGACTACTGTTGGCAGCTCTTATTAACCCGCCGGCCACCGGTGAGGTCGACGTCCCGCCTATATGCGGGCCGCCGGCACGCTGCTGGCTGCTTGCCATATTCTGGGCACTACCGACCTGCACGTCGACAATATTTGCTGCTCCTCGGCCGGGCTTCCTACCATCATTGATGGTGAAACCGCTCTCAATTTTCGGCTTCCCGCCGGCCTGAACCTGACGCGACGACGACGTGTTGGCCTCCGGCATGCTGCCCACCGTGCTCTCCCGTAGCGAGTTCTGGCGGCACTTCTCTGGACTAAACTTCTTCCCTCATGAAAAAGACCGCGACATGCGTGAAACATGCGTCACCGATTCCGGTACCGATGCCGTGGCCTTCCGCTGGGTCAGCTATCAGCACCCCCGGCCGCCGATCGTTGCGGATCTGCAAAACATCGATCCGGCTCAGGCCATGGGGATCCTCATCGAAAGCTTTGAAAAGGCTCGGGTGCAGGCAGCATTATCGCCTACCCTGGCTGCCTATGTTCGGGATATGGAACGCGTCTTGCGTTGGCGCCAGGTACTGCGAGCCACCGGCACCTATCAGTCCTTCCTGGAGGCATCACTCATGCCGGCAGCCCTCGCTGGCCTGGATGATCCGCTCACGCTGCTGGACAAGGGCGCGCGGTATGGTCGACGGTCCCACCATCGGCGTGCAGGAACGACTACAGCTTGCCGACGGCGACGTGCCGTTCTTCCAGATGGATGCCACCGGAAAAGTCTATGACGGTGCCGGCCATCACGTGGGTCAAGCCTCCTTCACCGACCGGTTCTCCCTGCCCAGCAGCAGGCTGGCCGACTTCACCAGCATCTGCTGGCCCGGCCTACGCGCAGGTTCTCTGACGCCAGCTGCCCACGCTCTGACCTCCACCAGCCACTCGATACGGTTGCGCGAGTCACCGAGCCAGACATGCGACGCGAGATTTTGAAAAAATCAACTGCGCTACCCGACTCTGGGGGTGATCGGTGGCTCTGCTTCGGTATCGGTGACGAAGATCTCACCATTGAGGCTCAGTCCATTTCCTTCCTCATGAGCGACGGCACCTCCTGGGCGCTCAGCGACGCAGACGTAGCTGCAAAAACCGGTGGGAGGAATTCGTGCGGGAAGCCCCGAAGTCCCAGCAAACTGCTAGGATTCGGCCCCGAACCCGCTGCTTGTCACCCAAAGCGGCTGGCGACGCTACGATCGTCGACAAGCTGCCCGGTGTGATGGACTCGATGGACACCACCACTGATTTCCTCGGCGGCATTGACGCGGCGCTTGCCGCATTGGCGCACGTCACCGCCGATGTGAACCCGCAGCCGATTGTGAAGAGTGCCATGACGTTCATCGGTCACCAGCTGCAAGCCGCCCAACCCGAAACCAATGCCGGCATTGCCCACGGTGCCGCCGGTCTGCTGCTGGGCGCGCATGGGCTCGTGGAATTCAGCCGCGCCCGAAACTTGGTCGTACCGACACTATTCAGCGCAGTATGGACACTATCGCCGACGGCATCGCCAAAACCGCGCTCACCATGCTTACCGACCCGACATCACTAATGGCTTGGCCTGGTAACGAGTGCCTCGGTATCGCCGGCGCCCTCGCCATTACCGGGTACCTGTCCCACTATCCGGGTCTGGTCGACACTTATTTGACCGCCACCCAGGCGAAAACCGCCGAACCCACCAGCGACAATGACCAAGCTGGTATCGACGTGTCCCTCTGCCATGGCCTGGCCGGCACGCTGGCAGCACCCTGCAATTATTGCGTGATTTTTGGGTACGCCGACCCGAAGACTGTCGACAAATTCCATGCCTCATGTGGAGCATATTGCGCCCACCGCCCCCATCCGCTTCGGATACCCCAACAACATCCATGACATGGGGTATCTCAACGGCCTTTAGTGGCACTCTACCATGCGCTCTACCCCGAAAACCATGGGTCGATTCGGCCGCTCTTTGCCGGAAACTAGAGCCGCGATGAAAGGGAAGAAATTCGTATGAAGTATCAATTATTTCTGCAATCGCGCTCCGCCGAATGCGGCCTTGCATGCGCCGCAATGATCCTGCGCCGGCTGGGTATCGACACCGACCTGCACCGGCTTCGCACCCAATACGAGGTTGGTCGGGATGGCATGTCCACCACCGCCATCCGGTTCCCTCCTGCTCGACTTCAACGTCCCTCCTTCCAACACAAGGGACGGGTCAGGGTCATCGGCGAGGCCCTCAAACAAGGCAAACAGGTCATGGTTCATGTTGACGGCGACCACTTCGCCTTTGTCGAAAGCGTCGACTCCCGATGGGTGCGGCTCGCCGACCCCGGCCGCGGCCGCGTCAGAAATGAGCCGCGAGGATGCGATCCGTAAGATCGGTCGCACCTGCGTGATCATGCCCGACTCCGGCATGAGTACCGCCTTCCGGCGTGCCCTGACTCATGTGCCGCGACCTGCGCACCTCCTCGCTGCGCATCGTGAAACGAACCCTTTGTTTCTCGGCCCTGGCTGCTGCTGGGTGTTTTTCGCCTCAGCCTCACCCCTGCTTGCCGCCTCCGGGGTGCGCCGCTCGTGATCTCTGCGCTGGTCAACTCGCTGCAGGGCAAATCCGCCGCACCCACCCAGGCCACAGCGCTCATGCTGGCGGCGGCGGATCGATCACCTTCATCGGTCTGGCGGTGGGCCGCACTCTTGTCGAGGCCCCTGCTGCTCAAAGGTGACCTCCAGGGAACTCAGCATCGAGGGCATCCGCCGCAATATGGGGCGAAGCTGGAGTCGTTTTCCACGCACTCACCTGGGGAAATGATGTATTCGTTAGGGGTCGGTTTCTTGGTTTCCACCGGACTGTTCACCAACGGCGTCACCACCGCGTTTAATGCGCTCACCGCCATCACCCTCCTGGGGTGGTCGCCTTCTCTGGCCGCTCATCGGCCCTCGTGCTGGTGTTGGTGTTCTTCCTGCTCATCAGGGGTTTTCACCCTCACTGTGGCTAAAATCACCCAATCACGGTAGTGAGGGAGGCGTCTGCTGGTGGCGCCCTTTCCAGCCAACAGCTAGAAATTATTGTCACTATGACGCTCCATTCGGATGACCAATAGCATGGATTCCTTCTTTGACAAATGGTCTGTAGGCCAACGAACGCTTCCTCAGCGCCACCACGAAGAAGGCCGTGTGGTCTCGGCATCGGCGGCGCCACCACCATGGCGTTGACCGTGTTAGGGCCGCTCATTCCCCCTGGTACTGTCCAACCCTGTTCCCCGACTCGGTGTCCGACCTGGGGGCCGTTATGTCGCCTCCAGCGGGCTGTTCTCGGTGTTCATCTCCGCCATCTCCCAGGTGTGTTACCGGGGTCACGGACGCCGGCGTGCAGGCTCCATCGACCGGTGGATGACCTGCTGCACATGCAACAAGATCCTATTGGCACCGAGGACCCCGGTTGTGCTACCCCCATCACCACCCACCAGGCCTCCTACCATTATCCAGGGGCGGCAAAGACTCCCTGGACAAACTGGACTTCAGCATCCGGTGCGGAAACCCACAACACCATTGTTGGCGCATCAGGCAGCGGTAAAGTCCACGTTTGCCCGACTCATTACGGGGTTGGTGCAACCCTCGTCAGGTGATATTCGGAATCAATGGCATAGATGCTGCTGATATGTCACCAGAAGCGCGTGCTCGTCACATTGGCTTTGCCCCCCAGGAAAACTACCTGGTCTCAGGCACAATCCGGGATAATATCGCCTTTGGTCGAGACATTTCCGACAAAGAAATTTGGGCGGCCTCAAGATCACCCAAATGGACTCCGTTGTGCGGGAACTCCCCCTCAAATTGAGCACCCCCGTTGGTGACATGGGTAGCGCCTTCTCCGGCGGCCAGCGGCAACGGTTCGCCCTCAGTCGAGCAATCGCCGGCAAACCATCGCTCCTTGTGCTGGATGAGTGCCACCAGCGCCGTCGACGTGCCAACGGAACGTGCCATCACCGCTGCTCTCCGCGATTTGAATATGACCCTGATCAGCATTGCGCACCGAGCCCACTGCGGCTGGACGACGACACCGTTCTCCGCTTTACCGAGGACGGCACCATCGTCACCGAGTCTCCCGATTATCTCAAAAACTTGATGGAGAGCCGAGGTTAACAACCTATGACAACTGCAACAACAACTGCAACCAAAATTTCCGTTTCCCATCTGTACAAACGCTGCGGATCGCACCAGGTCATTGATGACGTATCATTCTGATGTTCAGGAAGGCCAAGTCACCCCTGCTTGCCGGGCCAAATGGTGCCGGCAAATCCACCCTCCTGCGCATGATCTGTGGCCCTAGACACCATCGACAAGGGCGACATCACCATCATGGGCCAGCGTTATGCGCAGCTCTCCGACCCCCAAACACACCATTGGGGCGCTTCTCGACGCTCACCTGGTTGGATACCGCCCTCACCGCGGAACAAAACCTGCGGGTTCTCGCGCTGACCCGGCTGGCATCCATCGCCGTAGGGTTGCCAACTGCCTCGAAAATGTGTGGGCTCACCAGCGTGGCCCGGCCGCAAGGTTTCCGACTTTTCACTGGGCATGCGCGCCAACGCTGCGGCATTGCGTTGCCGCCCTGCTGGGGACCCGGACTACTCATCCTGGATGAGCCGGTCAACGGCCTGGACCCGGCCGGCATGCGCTGGCTCAATGACTTGTTGGAATCCCACTCAGGCCGGGGACCACGCTGCTTTCCAGCCATTTTTCTTGCCGACTCCGAACTGAGTTGCCTCGGAGTCAGTCATTTTTAGGCAAGGCAAAACCCTGTGGGAAGGTCACTCGCCGAACTCACCGGAGGCGCCCGGCACATACTGTGTTTGCTTCCCTACGCCAATGATCTCATTGCGTCCCAACTGCATGCGATGTACACGGCCTGGAGATCACCCCATTGGCCGATGGAAAAGTCCAGGTCAATGTGCCCCCAGAGGATGTGTCTATCGCTGCGCGAATTGCCGAGGTGGATTTGACGCATCTTACGGTTTCCCGTATCACCCTTGCCGAAGCATTCGAACAAATTTCTGAAGGACAGGTTGAATTTCAATGAGCACAACCTCACTCTGCCTCCCGCACCGCTCCCGATCCATTCGCCGATCGTCGGTGCATCCGGCGGCCCACCCAATGCCGAATCCGTCGAGGCCTGCGCATGCCTCGGCATTTGCCGCCACCCAGCCTCCGCTGTTGCGTGCCTTGCGTGGAGAATGGTCCCAGCTAAGATTTGATGCCGCCGGCTTCTACATTCTTCTGTTCACCACTGTGATTACGGTGGCTTGGTCGGCGGCCTCAAGTAATTTGGTGATTCGCTATGGTGGTGAGGATGCTGCCCCCTCGGCACGGGCCGCCATCAGCGGAGTATTCCAATTCGCCATGTACGGCCTGTTCATTTGGATTGCCCGCTACCTGCTGCGTGAGGAACGCACCGGGTTTGCCAAGCTGAAACTGCTTAAGCCTGCCCAATAGGTTTGCGATCTGGGTGGCCCAATGGGTGTGGTTGACCATCATTGCTATCGCATCCATGATGGTCATGGCAGTGTTATCCACCGCGGTCACGTTGGGCAGCCTGGCGCTTACCGATCAGCCGTGGCAGCGGTTCGTTGGCGTGAGCGCCGCGGAGTACCTGAAGCTGGGCGTGATGATTACGATCATTGCCGTTGGCACTGTTGCGTTCGGGGTTGCGGTGGCCATTTTCACCAATAACTTGTCTTCCGCGCTCACCATGTTGTTCATGTGGGTGTTGGTGATTGAGGGCATGCTGAATGGCGCGGACGAATCCACCCCGGATTCTCATAGCCTGCTTCCGTTTAAGAATGGCACTACGGGTGTTCGAAAAATCCGCCGATGGAATGGTTCGTATGGAATTCCCACCGTAAGCGTTGGGTACTTCTTGGTGGTGACGATTGGCTTGGCAGCGCTGGCTATCGCTTTCAATAAGTCCAAGATGACTCGGGACGAGTAGGGGCGCGTGGATCATGACCTCGAACGTGCAATCGCCGATAAGCTCCTTGCCCGCCTGCGGTCTGTTGCCGGGCCAGTACGGGATATTCTCAGAACGTTTCGTTTCAGAAGTGCGCAATCGAACGGCGGACTTTTGACTCAGATTCCTCATTGAACTCCGGCGGGCAGCTTCCGATGCCGTGTCCGACTGTTTGGGGCGCATCATTGCTGGCAATCTGTCGCGCGCCGACTTCGCCGCAGCCATGCACGACCAATTGCTGAAAATCGACGAGGTGGGGGAGTGGCCGCAGAGCGCGGTGGTGGCGGATGCCGCAGGCGGGCAATGGCGCAATGTGGTGGCCCAGATTGCCGGCCGCTGGTACAACGACCTAGCAGTCGCCTCCAAGTATCGGGTTCGCAGCAACTCGGCGTTGGCGATTCGCCTGGTGATGGCCCACCGGCATGTTGGTGCGGCTGCGGCCCGCCTGAGCGCAGCGCATCGCCGAAGAACTGCCGGACGCCCCAAGCCGGGTGGTGCTGCGGGTTGGGGATGCCCATTCGCGGCAGCAGACTGTGGCCCGCGTGGAATTCGCGGATCGTCAGCTCATCTACCGGCCCCACTCCATGGCTACCGACCAGGTTATTGCTGACATTTGTCGGCTGGTGGGTGCGCCCGAACCGCCGCACGCCTTCGACATGGGGGATCATGCGGTGGAGCGAGTTTTTGACCACCGGACCGGGAGTGACCGATGAGGCCGAGTTTTATGCTGCCGTCGGCGCCTGGGCGGCCGTGGGTTATTTGTTCAACGCCAACGACTTACACAATGAAAACTTCATTACGGTTGGTAACACCCTCGCGGCTCATCGACCTGGAAACATTCTTTCAGCCCGAGTTTTCGTTCTGATGGCGCCCAATAATCGTCGGTGGGCAAACTCGGTGACTGCCGATGGGGTGCTGCCGTATCGGATCGGCAACGGACCCGATTCAATTGATGTGGGTCTGGTCCGCAGCCGTCCCATCCCCTGGGCGCCCGGCATCCGTTCCCCTCGTTTATGGTGCGCACGCTTGACGACGGCTCCCGCACCTTCATCAAGGAGGACACCCTGCCCGCCGACCCGGAGGGCACGGTGTTCTAGGTACCACCCATCCCCGAGATTGATCGGGTGAAAGACCAGGTGAAGTCGGCCTTTATCGACACCGCACGGCGAATCGTCGACAAGCTCGATGAGGTGCAGCAGATCGTGGCTGCGGCGCGGGGGATTCGTACCCGGGGTGCTCACGCCGACATTCCGGTACGCGCGAGGTGCTTGCCACCGCCGGGCATCCTGCCATTGCGGACGACCCGTTCCTGTTCACGCTAGCCTGTGCGCAAATCAGCCTGTGGGGGAACGATGGCGTGGCGGTCGGAGTGGGCCGGCCTCATGAACGACGAGATTCCCTGTTCACCATGGGCATGACGGATACGGAGGTGGTCCTGGGGGACGGTGCGCCGCCGTTCCCCAGGAAAAACCGGTGCATCGGCGTCCCCGGCGGCACACCCTGGAGTCGAAGCTTGCCGACGCCACCGCCGGTGGGCTAGCGAACAGTGCCGGTGGCTCGAAACGTCGTTCGTGGGCCGCTACCCGGAGAACCGCATCCACGCTGCTACCGACAGTGCCCGGCAACGTGTCGCATCCCCGTTCGAAACTCGTGTCCCACATTGTCGACATGGTGTTGCAGGCCGCTGGCGCGAACGATGAGGCCGTGTTCGGCACCGATTTCTTGAGCGCCACGGTGGGGGAGGAATTCGACCGAAACTGGCAGGTCGGGCCGAGTAACGACGACTTCTATGGGGAAGCGCTGGCACCCTTGTACTTCCTGGCGCACCTCATGCAGCACTCTACCGGCAATGGGTGCCCAGCGACCAAATCGAACAATTACTCGAAAAAGCGGTTGTGGGCATGGTTACTGCCACCACCCCAGAGCCGCCCCGAGCCGACTATCCTACCGGGCTCTGCACCGGCAGCAGCGGTCTGTTGCTGACCGCTGTGGCCTGCGGCGATGCCATTGGTTGGGTGTCCGGCGGGCGGGAACCATTGCCCGCCAGTGCGCCAATGGCGCGATCGCGGTGGCAACCCACGCCCGGAACGCCAACCTGGACGACATCAACGTGGGATGCGATCAATGGGCTGGCCAGCCAGCTGCGCGCCTACGCCGAAATCGCCGAATACCTTCCGGAGGTCCGGCCCAACCTGCGGGAACTCGCCCGCGTTACCAGGCGAGTGACCCGAAAATGGTTACGCAACTACCCGAGTCCCCTGACGATGCCGGCTACGCCCACTCGACCGCTGGCATCCTCGACGCCTACCTTGCGGCCAGCCACCTGTGTGGGGGCCACCGTGGACACGGGTCTGGTCAGAGCAGCAGGTTCAGGCTATCCTCGCGGCTATTCATGCCACCGGGAACGTTTCCCAGGGCTGGTCGTCACGCGTAGCCGGGTTCGGTTCCTGCCGCACACTTGTGCGATCACGTCGACACCCGGGCGGCTGGCGAGTCGCTGCTGAGCGCCATTCGGCCTGGACTACTGGCACCAGTCGACCACCCAGGGCTGTCGGTGTGCCATGGGTTGCCGGCCTCGCCGAATCGCTGATGAGCCTGTACACGGCGACCGGCGATGAGAAATCTTGGACCGAGCCCGATATCTCATCGACGAGGCAATTCCCGCCGACTCAGGTGGAGGACGGGCTGACCAAAGAGAAACTATTCCGTCAGCCTCATGTGTGGGTAGCCGGGGTAGAGCCAGCTGCTCCTGTCCGCCCTGATCGTGGCTGCCCCTGGCACCCCGTCGAACGAATGAGATGTTCTATGGCAGAAGACCGCGTGATTTCCGCAAGTGTTACCATCGCTCTGCGGGCTATGGGTGCGACACCAACCGCACGGCTGACCGTGCCTGGTGCGGCATCCCGGTTGCCCTGATGATTCATGGGTGTGAAGAGCTCATGACACATCTGAATGAATGACTATGACGCCACTGGTTCCCCATTCCGGTGGCGTCCGTACCTTTGCGTGGCCGGCCACCGCTTGGGCGTCGATAAGCGAAATGCTAGCGGTAAGGTTGGGCGAATGTATATCTCGAAAAACTTGGAATAATTGTTCGCTCACGGCGAACCAATGGTGAGTGAATGGCGCGGAATGCGCTCAAACTTTAGTCTGTTAGACTCAACTATGATAATAACTGGCAATAATACTGGAGGAAAACTTTGGCCGCCAAGAATGAATGGGTAGACAAAGATTACTATGTTGACCTTAGGTGTTAAGCATCCAGCGCTTCGGATGCAGACATTAAGAAGGCCTATCGGAAACTCGCGCGCGAAAACCACCCGGATTCCCACCCGGGCGACGCGATCCGGGAGGAGAAATTTAAAAAGGTCGCTGAAGCCTATGACGTCGTGGGCGATCCGACCCGTCGGAAAGAATACGACGAGTTTAAGGAGATGCTGCGTGTCGGCGGTGGGTTTCGCGGCGGCGACAATCCTTTCAAGACTTCTCGGATATTTTTGAGGAGGTCGTTCTACCGGCGGTTTTAGTGACATCTTCGGCGGTTCTTGGGTGCTACTCGCCGATCGGCTCGGCCGACGCGGGGGTCCGACGTGGAGACGGAAATTACGCTAGATTTCCGCGAGGCAGCCAAAGGCACCACACTACCAGTCCAACTCACCGGCGACGCCCCCTGCGCCGCCTGCCACGGCTCCGGGTCCCGCACCGGTGCCACCAGCGCCTGCAAAAATTGCAACGGCACCGGATACGTCACCGAAAACCGGGGCGCCTTCGCGTTCTCGGCACCCCTGCCCAGACTGCGATGGTACCGGCAAAGTCATTACCGACCCCTGTCCGGATTGCCGCGGCACTGGCACGGTACGACGCTCTCGATCCATCACCGTGCGCATCCCTGCCGGCGTGGTTGATGGGCAGAAAGTGCGGCTTGCCGGTCAAGGCGAAGCTGGCCCCCACGGCACGCCCGCCGGCGATCTATTTGTCACAGTTCACGTCCGACCCGACAAAGTGATTCACGCGGGACGGTGACAACCTGGAGGTAGAGGTGCCGGTCTCGTTCGGCGAACTAGCGCTCGGCGGCACCGTGAGCGTGCCCACCCTGGAAAAAGCGGTGCGTACGCATCCCCTGCCGGCACTCCTGACGGCCGGGTGCTGCGGGTTCGGGGTCGGGGCGTCCCCAAACGCGATGGTAGCTTCGGCGACCTCTACGTCAAGGGTGAAGATACAGGTGCCCAAGGACCTGACCGATGATGCGAAAGAGTGCACTGCAACTACATGGAGGCGGGAGAAACACATGGGCTTGGACCCCAGGCTACCTGGGCTGGAAATGAGTCATGACCATGAAAGACCCATCGAACTAGTAAACATGTGAGGGAGAACAAATCGACAATGTCCCAAAAACAAAACCAAGAGTCTATGGGCGAGGTTTTTGTGATCTCGGTGCAGCTGAGTTAGCTGGCATGCACGCCCAGACTCTCAGAACATACGATCGAGATGGGGTTGGTGACCCCCAACGAACCAGCGGGGTGGCTGCCGCACTCCCGTGAGGATGTTGAGCTGCTCCGCACCGTGCAGCGGCTTAGTCAGGAAGACGGCGTCAACCTCGCCGGCATTAAGGCCATCATCCAACTCAAGAAAGAAAACGAAGAACTCCGCACCAAACTGCAGGAGGTTCGCGCCGAAAACGAGGTACTCAAACACAACCGGCATCGCGGCGAAATCGTGCACGTTCCCCGCTCCACCGCGGTAGTGATGTGGGAATCTCGGCGGGGCCGAGGCGTAAAAAGCAAAGCTAGCACGTAATCCGCTGCGGTTCGCCCTGCGGAGCCTTCCGCACCCAGTGTCCAATCACCCCGGGAACGGTGGCAGGCTGCGGGCCCAACAACTCCTGCTGATTCTGGGTTTGCTCCACCTCCGCAACACCCCTTGACGGTGGTGCCGCAGGTGGCCTTACGACGCTTACCCCGCCGCGGGAGCCCCGGCCCGCCCGGTGGGACCCCACCCATCATGGCGCCACCACCGGCAACGCCACCGCGACCCGTGGTGGCCGCACCCGTGCTGCCCGCGCCTACGCCACCCATACGACCGCACGATTCTCGAAAGTTTGAGGCTAACTCCCGAGGGTTGCCACCACCGCTGCCAGACGCCCCAATACCCGCGCCGCGCGGTGCAGCAAGCCTTGGTGCGCCAGGGAATCTCGCCCAGGCCGCCGATGCCCCCGACCCCGCCATGACCGGTGGGCATCGGTCGACCACCACACCACCTCATCCCTCGAGCCGCAGGGGCCTGCCCACCACCAAGAGGGTTTGTGGAGTGGGCAGCCCCCAGCACCTGTGATTTCCGCGGGCGGGGGCATGGGCGGCGCGTTCGGTGGCTATTTGGTGAGTTTGCAGTTCCCCGGACCACCATAGTGGCCGGGTGCCGGATGGTGATAGGGGTGATATCCCGCCGCCACCGGGGATGCGGGCATGTTCGCTGGCCCCATCTGTCCCGGTTGTCCCAATTGTCCCTGGTGGGGCGTGGTTGGGGGTGAACCGTATGCGTGTGGCGTGCGCTGGCCCGCGGGATTGGGGTGATATTGCTGGTGCACTTGCTCCACCCCAGAGCGTCATGCTGTAGCGTAGTTGCTGCACCGTGGGAAGTCCTGCCCCACCTGCTCGGTCATGCCGGCGACTCCCACCACCGCCGCCACCGCCGGGGAGCGGCTGGTGAGATTTCGGGTTGCCGGTATGGCCGCTTGATGGCTGGACCGTACACGCTGTAGAAGTGGGTAAGGGCGAGTTTTTCGGCAGCAGTTTTCCCACCGGGTCCTGGATGATATCGGTAGCGGTTTTCATGGCGACCAAGCCAGGGGTGAAAGCGGCGGGAATGGTGGCCAGGTAGGGTGACGGTTGCCGCCATGTGGGCGGCGTTTGCCGAGAATTGGGTGGCCACCTGGGCCATGTCGGTGATGACCCGGCGGTTGCGTCCATGCGAGTGCCGTCATTGGTGGCCTGGAGTTGGGCCGCGGTGTTGGTGAGCTGGGCGGCGATGGTGGCTGCCTCCGCAGACATGGTGTTCCACGACTCACCGGCCTGGGCGGCCCTGGGCCGGTGTCAGTGCTGGCGAGCTGGCGATGACGTCGGCAGAGTGAGGCGTTCGGGGTGATGGCAGGTGCGGGAAAGCTGAAGTTGCCGAATCCACCGTCGGGTCGGGCCGTGGCCAGGTCCTGATGGCGTGGACTGCTCCACCCACGTCACCGTGGGTGAATGCTTGCGCGAAGCCCACCGTGGTTTTCTAGAAAGGTCATGGTTGCGTCTCTAGATCATAACGGCCCTAGTCTATTTGTTGGGCAAAGTTTTTGAGGATGGTGAGGGCGCTGCCGGCACCGCCGGTGAGCCACAGCGCCGTGGGCCGCCCCAATGCCGACAGCTCCCGGCATGCCCGAGTAGCCGGCGCCTAGGGTTGTCGTGCCAGCGTCGACGAGCGCCCGTGGCATCGAGTATGCCCTGGAGGTTTCGCGGCGCTGGTGAGGGAGGCAAAGTCAATGCGTAAATCCATGAAGAAACTTTCGTCGAGTAACAGGACTGGATGGGTGGGCATTATGGGGTTATTTCGGCGGTATCCGCAGGTAGCGGCGGTGGCAAGTGCCGCGCTGTAATCACATCAGCCCCAGGGGTTACCGGTGGTATGTGGCGAGTTTGTCCCGCATGTGGGCCCGAAAATCCGGGTTGGTCAGATAGTCGTGGCCGCCGGTGCCCGTCCACACCTCCGTCGCGCCGAATAGTTTGTCGGTCGGATCCGGGCCGTGCACCCCCAAGGTCGGGGAGGTGCAGCATCCGCTGGGTCGGCGTCGCTGAGGAGGAGATCACTCGGGGTTGCTGCTATTGAGATGAAGGTTCCGCGTCGATCGGGTATTCATCCCGGACTGCCTGCGTTGATAAGCACATCGGTTTCCAACCCGCCCGGTCGTTGTGCCGCGGTGCCGAGCAGCACCGACCCATAGCTGTGCCCCACGTCCATGAGCTGGGCGTCTGGGTATTTTTGCGCGGAGTGCTTTCTTGCAGCTTTGGTAATCGTTGGCTGTCTTGTAGCGCGTATCCAGGATGGATACCGCTGGGGACGCCTTTCGGCGCCGCATAGTCGTACATGACCACCGCCACATCGCCCTTGCCCCGGTTGAGGTCCTCGTAAAAATCCGACACATTGGCCACGTTGGTGACGATCGTGTCCGGGTTGGAGGACGTCACCCCCTGACCACGGTCACGATCGTTTTTCGCCCGGGTGGGGTCGCCGAAAATCAGCGCCGCCTTACCGTTGATAACCTGTATGGCCTGGGGTTTCTTCCTTCCCGTGTGGTCATCCTGGCCAGCAATGTGGGGGTCGTCCACCAGGGGGCGCACCTCGGGCCGAATGTGTTCGAATGCTTGGGCGTTGAGTTGTTCCGGGGTGAGGCTGAGATCGTCCCCAGGTACACGCCGTGGGATCATCGTGCTCGACCGCGATACAACCACTCTGGTGGGCGCACGTCTTGTCCATAGTATCAGACCGATGCCGTGCAGAAACATAAGAATTTGGCAGCAGATTGAAGCGAGTCGATGGCCCTTTGTCGCCAAGGATAGCGCCGTGGTGAAGAGCTGCCGATAGCAAGGATCTCGCTCCCTGCCTCACCTTCTCGGCTGCTTTTTCGAGATCCCGTTGGGCGAGCCCCGTCTGGTACAACACCTGGGCCAGGTCGGCCGATTTCTGTGCCTGCGACGCATAGTTCGCCACCAGCGTTCCCAGGGTTCGCCGGCCGGCGTCGAAACCCGGGCCGGACAGCGAACCGGCAAATACCGCATCCCACCCCCTGCTGTTGGCTGTTCATGGCCGTCGTCGCGGCCTGCGCGAACTTTCTGGTGCCCCGCTGCTGCGGCGAAACAACTCCTCGGATTTCAGCGGGAACATGAGCGCCCGCCCCAGGCTCTGGCTGGTGTTGGCGTCGATACGGGCTTTGGTCGCTAATGAACCGGTGCAGTTGGGTCAGGTGGTCCGCTACTGAATCGTCCGTGTGGGTGAGCGCCGACCCCAGCCGGGACTGAACTGGGTGAGCGCCTGCGCTGTGTGGCTGGCCGATAATCCCGGTGGGCAGGGCCGCAGGCTCGTGGGTGAAATGGGCATCGGGGTGAAATGATGTGAACGACATACCTTTATTCCACGCGCCCCATTATGCTGCGACAATTCCCCACCCGAATAATTTTCAGGCCTGTGGAAAACCTCGCCGGCGACCCGGGGATTTTGTGTCCATTACCGCCACGTCGGCCTGTGGAAAACTATTCGAACGACAATAGCTGAGACGCTGTTCTGGCGGTGCGCTATGGCCCGGCTTTTGGGCTGCTTACGGCGTCGACAAGCGCTTTAGTGAGAGCCTAAAATGAAAATAGGCGCCTGATAGTTTTGGGTTTGGATGAGTTCTTCGGGGGTGCCCCGGGTCAGCAGCTTCTTTTTGGTGCGCGCCACCAGCTTTTTCGACCCCGTACGATGATCTGGTGGCCCAGCCACGCCGAAACCAGCCACCATCGGTGCCCACGTCACCCACCTGTGTGTAGGTGCAGGCCCCGCGGTGGCTGGGACGATTCGGTAGCACCCACCCACCAGGCGTCGGATTCGTGGGTGACCACCGGCTGAATAAACAGCCATGGTGCGGTGCTGGCCAGCTGCCACAGGCCTTGCAGCTCATAGAGCTCACCGATAGTCCGCGCTCAAAAACAGGGTGGGTGTGGGGTGCGGCCCTTCATGAGCATGTCCACGATGATTGCGCGGGCCTCGCCAGGCCAGTGCCGTGCGCAATCAGCAGCATGTCTTGGTCGTAGTCCAGGTTGCAGCAGCCGCCGCCGGCCGCGGCAATGCGGATGCGGTCCTCTGCCGGGCGGTAGACAGCAGTGACGGCGCGTGACGTGAAACTCGGATCTGGCCAGCATCGTTACAGGGGATGCTGGGGCTCAGATTGGTCCACCGGCCGCCCGAATAGTCGGTGTTGACGCTCAAATACTGGCCGGGCTCGTATTCGATGGGGGTGTCCACGATGAGCCGCACCACCGCAATATTGCGGCAGCGTTTTTCCACCTCGACAATTTGCCCAATGACCGGGTGGAGGGACACAATGCGGCTGCTTCGTCCATGACCTCGGCAGCCTCGCCGCACGGCTCGTTTGGATAATGAACACATCGTAGGCGCTGATGTCGAGGCAATACCGATCCAGCACTCGGCGAAATCGCATCCGCTGGTGGCCCGGTAGCGGCGGAAACCATGGGCAGCTAAAATCTCTGTAACATCGCGCAAGTGTTCGGATGGTTTCCGGTAGAGATTGCCCTCATTATCTGAGCCGTGAAATAAGTCCCACTAATGCGTCCCCGAGCGGATAATCAGGGCTACGATTAATTGGGCATCGGGAACATAGCGGAAATATGTAGTGAATACCTCACGGGAAAAACCGTCGCCGATCAATCGTGAGCTGGTCCGGCTACTTGGTTTGGTGGGGTAGTTATCGTCACATTTCAATATTCTAACCATTTGTAGTGGTTTAAAAATAATGCGTGACTTTTTGGTTCTGAAATAGGCGATAAACTCGAATTTTTAAAAAGTAGAAGATTTATTAAAAGGGAACCCGCAAAAGCATTGTTGTTATTGGAAATAATCATAATGCCAGCGTGCCAGCACTATTGATGGTTTGATGATTTACTGAAAACGTGTGGGGCATGCGGCAGTCGGTCTGCTGATTCATTTGCTTGTCGACGCCGGTTCTGGCCATGGTTGTAATGGGCTATAGAAATCGCATAAATTATAGGTCAGTGAACAAAAATATATGCAATATTCATTATGTGAACAGGTAGTGGCAGTGAAACCAGTGATTTTTCCGGCGGGCACGATTCACTAATGATAGCCCTAATTATTACCTAATGGGCCGCATTGATTCGAGAATAATCTAGCAATCGAAGGGCTCAGATAGCCGAAAGCGGGGGTAGCTTTTGGGGTAATGAAATAATTGATTTCTGGTTTTCCTATCGAAATGCTTTGTATTCGGGCGGAACTTTGTTAAGTTGAACCCACATAACAATTGCTTGCTCAGGTTTCATTTCTCATTCTTATGAAATGGGTGTGGGGCAGGGCGGCGCATGGACATATTGGGCATCATGGTATCGCAACGGAATGGGATTGGCTGCTAATGTCGTCGAAAGCAAACTTAGGCTTTGTCAAAGCGGCTCTTAGGGTTTGCCCCGGCCTGCTCCGGACCCCGGCCTGGCGCCTCTCTGCCGTCTTCCTGACCGTGGTGGTGGCCGCAATCATGACCCTGATTATTAGTGTCACCTCGATGAAACTCAGCCCGGACCAGGAGCGTGAGTATTCCCTAGGGGTTGCCGACTACACAGCAAACATGCCGGACGTGCCAGTCCGCGGCTATAGAAGCTCGACCTCGACCACCTGTCGACGCTGGGGCGAGTCGAACTCATCACAACCATGCCGGTTACCGGATTAGGCTTGGCGGCGGAAGAGCACCGAGAACTGCGCGTTTCCGAAACACCATGGGCCACCTCTCCGTACCCCAAACGGTATTCGCTTGCCGAGGGCCGATACCCATCCGCACCAGGCGAAATAGCTATTTCCACCGCCTTGGCTGCCGGCGGCGCCGTGGGTGGTGACGTGCGGATTGCGGTCCCCGGGGTGGATACCAGCTGGAAAATTACCGGCATTATTGCCGACAAATACCTTGACGATGCCACCATTTATGCGGCACCCGGCACATTGAGCGATGTGTATCGCCGTATCGAAGACCTGACCGGCATCCCCAATATCTCGGTGGGAGCCTGTACTGGTCGGCGCCCAGCCCGGAACCCGTATTGGCGCAGCTCAGGGTGCTTAATAGTATCTCTGCGGCGTTGCAGGAGCTGCCGGCCGCCACCAGCGCCCAGGTGCTGCTCAGCGCCGCTGATCTTCACGGCGACCGGCCGGTGATCGGCGGGAACCCGGTGATTTATGTTTGGCCGGCGGTCCTCATGCCCGCATTGGTGGTGATTATGGCGATTCTGCTTCTGAGCCTCTGGCTGCGGGAAACAACAGGTCACACTGGCGGCGATGGGAATCCAGGATTCGGCGCTGATCCTGGCGATCATTGGGGCGCTGACCATCATCGGGGCTTGCGGCACTGGCGGTGGCATCTCCCATCGCCCCTAGGCATTAGTACTATTGTTCGGATAATCCTGTCGCGGGTATATGAATTACCGCTGTCCACCTTTGTGTTCCCCTGGGGCTTGTTCCCGCTCTTCCTGCTCTCCACCGTCGGCGGGATCGCCGCTGGCCTGGCGATCGCTGGGGGTTGGGCAAGACGAAAGCGCAAGATAGCGGTGGGAGCAGCGGCAACCATCTGGGTCATGGGCGGCATCAGCTGCCTCGGCTTTCTTGCGCTGAGCGCGCTCTTCCTATTCCCCGACATTCTTGACGACCAGAACCAAATCATTGGCGCCAGCTTCGTGGTCATGGCCTCGGCACTCATGGCGTTGTGGCTCACAAAAACCCGGCGCCTCATGGCCGATTCCTTAGCTCGGCGTGCTCAGCCGCCGCATGAAGGAGCGAGACGCGTTCAGCGGTGCCATCACCTGGCTGCTATGTGGCGCCATCGTCGGCATCCCCCTGATGCTGGTCACCACGGCCGTGACCACCGAAAACACCATGAATCTCACGCAAATCGATAGCGTCCCACCTAACACGAGTTCGGGTCACCATGGCCGACCGATTGGGAAGCCCATGGAAATACCGGAACCACCCAAGCCCAGGTTGACGCCGAGTTCTCCAGCAACCCATTCGGATTCGGCGGGTTGCCGAGGAACAATCGGTACCGCCGCAAACTACTGTTCAGGTCGGCTTCGACGCGTTCCGAATGGGACAGCTCTGGGTATTCGAATCCGTGTCCGATATCGACCGGTGGCTGGGTGGGCTGAGCCGGGCAGAAAGCGACCCTCAACAGCGGTGGAATCCTGGGCACCGACGCCCGCGATGGCGTGATCCGGTGCACGTGTCGTCGCTAGACGGGACGACACGCACCGAAACGGTTACCGCCGCCCCGGTGGAGTTGCCGCGCGAATACCTGGTAGGCATGAACGTTCGAGCGATCGCGCTTCGATCCTTCGCCGAAACCCGCAACCTACCGTTGGGTCCGGCATTTGTGGAGTATCCGAATCTTGACGAAGCCGCCCAAACACGTGCGGTGCAACAAAAACCGCAGTTTTCCATACTGAGTCTTGCCATTGATGTGCACAACGAACTCACCACATTTCCGTTCCCCCGACCTGAAGGTATTGGTCCTGGTCAGCACCATCATCATGGGTGTGTGGATTCTGGTGTTGGCCCTGGGGATCGCCGGGCGACTATCCAAACACCTCGACAGCCTCTTCGCCCTGGGTGTGAACCGCTGGTGGGCGGGGAAAGTGTTGGCGCTCTCGCTCTTTCCCCACCCTCATCCCGGCCATCCTCACCGGCATGGCTTCAGGATATGTGGGGGTGTGGATCCCTGACACTACGGCCGGTGCAGCAGACGGAGGCGCTGCCGGTCGCCACATCGTGGCCAACCTACGGGTTCGTCGCCCTCGGGCTGGCGGTGGTGCTTGCCCTGGCGTTCGGGTTGGCGGTGTTGCGGATCTCCAGCGAGAAACGGAAATGAGGATTACACATGTCGGCAATCACCCTGGATAACGTGTCGAAACGCTATGGCGACGTTCACGCGCTGCGGCTGCTGTCGGTGGAGTTCCCCGGCCGGGAAACTCAGCACCATCTTTGGCAAAAAGCGGTTCGGGCAAAAACCACGCTGCTGTCGGTCATCGCCGGTTTGCTGAAACCCACAACCGGCGCCATCTGGTACTGCAAAACAAAGGACATTGCCGCGCTCACCAGGACGAATGTGCGGCGCTGCGCCGAACCGACATTGGGGTGGTGTTCCAAGACCACAACATCATCAACGAACTCACGGTGTTAGAGAACGTGCGGCTACCGCTCGAAGCAAACGGCATGAGTCGAACCGCGGCAATAACGGCCTCGGAGCAGGCGCTGGCGAAAGTCGGCATCGGCCATCTTGGGCGCCGGTTCCCCGCCGAAATCTCCGGTGGGGGAGCGGCGGCGGGTGAGTATCGCCCGGGCTATCGCGGGCACCCGAACCGTGCTGCTCGCCGACGAGCCCAGCGGCGCGCTTGATAGCGAAAAACTCCACAAAACTCTTCTGAACTGCTTCACCAGCTCACCCAAGAGGGCAGCACAGTGTTGTGCGTCACCCACGACCCGCTGGCGATTCAATATTCCGACCAGGTGTTCAACATGGACGCCGGGGTCCTCAGCCCAATCAGCCACCACGACATTTCCCAAACCTACGATTTTTTGAGGTAAACATCATGAACTTCACTCAAAAACATTAGGCGTCGTAAGTCTCGCCTTGATCCTGGTCGCTTGTTCCAAAACAGGCGGAAGAACAGCCTACGCCGTTCTTCGCTAACGTCCGGGAAAAACTTCCCCAAGCAGGCAGTTTCCCCGATGCCGCGGCTCTGCAGCCAGGCGGTCGGGGTGCACGAGTCGACGGCTTGCACCAAACTTGCGGACCTCTATGCGAAGCACGGGGTGACCACCGTGACCACCCAACCGCGGGGGTTGGAAACCATGGGCAATGAAACCTGGAATGTTGACATGAATATCGCGTTTGAGGCGAATGGTACCCAGCAGTCGGTGCCGGTGAAATTACTGCTGGAAAAGGCCGACACCGAAACCGGTTGGAAAGTGCGAGAAGATGGCGTCACCGCGCTGCACGACACGTTAGACATGTTGCTTTCCAAGTAGCCGGACGCTTTTCGACGCCACCAGCTGCGGCTACTGAAAACGGTTGTGCGGTAAAAGAGTCTTGCCAGGTGATCCCTCCCGCACACATAATTTTTGGCCCGTAACTGCATGGGCGGTATAGTCGGTGGTGGTCATCGACCGTAACTGCCGTAGTTTTTAAGGAGGCTTACTGAAAATGACTTGCCATATCCATGAAAACCATCCTCACGTTCACGGCGAGAACTGCGGCCACGAAGCGGTCCAGCACGGCGATCACGTCGACTATCTTCACGACGGTCACCGTCACCGCGCCCACGAGGGCCACTGGGATGAGTGCGACGGCAAAATAATCCAGCTGCCAGCCTGCAGGGTCCGGTTGTCATGCTTGACGACGAACGGGCCTGCGGTTTTCTGCCTGCCGGCTGATCGGGGTGAGGACATCGCTCCCGGTGGGGACATGCGGATCACCTCGGTGTGGCTCACGAACTCCCCAGGATCCGTATCAGCAGGCCCGGCAACCTCCTCGACCGCCGTATCGGGGACCAGGATAATGGCAGAAAAACACGAAGAGGCTGCGCTCATCCTCCGGGACAGTGTCGTATGCGGTAATGCGGTGTACCAGCCGGTCAAACAATGCACTATCGTTTCCATCACCGTAGGCTTGTTCAGGAGCAAACACGACCTGATAACGCTGTCGTACCATATCTATTCGGCGTTGATAATGGTATTTTGCTGCCACGAGATTATCGTAACGGCTCACAAAAACGCTCATGAAGCATCGGGGTGGCATAGTTGTCATTCTGTTTTCTCCTAGTTATAGCTGCAGTCATTGGGGAACTCATTACCGCTGGGGTCGCGAGCACCGCAGTGGTGCGGGTGGGGGCGATGGCTGGAAAGTCGTCGAAATAGTCAAAATCTAATAAGTCTATGACATCCCACACTGGATCATCGGTGCCGTCGTCGGGGAGGCCAATGATGGTGGTGAGCATAAAGGTGGAATAGGATTCGGCTTCTTCCGCGGTCCAGGGTTCGTCGAGAATTTCCTTGATAAGCAGGGTCAAAGATCAGCGACTCGCGGTCAAGGTCACCACCTCCTCGGCGGCTAAGACAACAGCGTGACCAGGCAGTGCGGCTATCTGGGTCGAGCCGCTCTGTGGCAAAACGCTTTGCTACCAGCGGCAACTGGTCGTAGTGACAAAACAAAAGTCGTGAAACTAACACAAAGGTGTCAGTCATGAGGATCCTCGGGTTTGGGGGTAGGTCCCGTCAGGATAACGTCGTAAAGCCAAAATAACCAGCGAAAACAGAAAGTTGAGCCTAAGGGACTTAACTTTTTGGGGGAGTGGTGTATGCTAGAACAAACTTGAGTAACATCCGCTCAATTTTATGATTGGTCGGACTTAAAATAGTGAGAACTGCAAACAGGAATACGACAGAAAAGGACAATAATGAGCCTCATTTAAACCAACAACAAAAACCCAAGGAAGCATTACAAACCGCGTTGCAACAAGCCTCCGCAAACGGCACCCCGACATTCGGCCTGCCCACCTGCTGGCCGCCATTCCGGCAAGAAGACGGCATATAGCCGCGCCCGTGCTGCGCGCCACCGGTGTGGACCCCGAAACCGTCCGCAAGGAAGCCGAGGCGCTCGTGAAAGGGCTATCCCCAAGGCCGAAGGCTCCGGGCTGGCCAACCCAAACTTTAACCGCGATGGCCTCCAACGTACTCAACGCCGCCCAGGAACTCGCCGGCGAACTCGGCGACGAATTCGTCTCCACCGAAGTCCCTCCTGGCCGCTATCGCCCGCGCGGGCAATCCGACGCCGCCGACCTGCTCACCAAACGCGGTGCCACCTATGACGCCATCAAAGGCGTCTTCCCTCCGTCCGCGGATCGAAAAAGTAACCACCGAAGACCCTGAGGGCCAATTCCAGGCGCTGGCTAAAAATACTCCACCGACCTCACCGCCCGCGCCCGCGAAGGCAAAAATTGACCCCGTTATCGGCCGCGACTCCGAAATCCGCCGAGTCGTCCAGGGTCTTAAGCCGCCGCACCAAAACAACCCGGTGCTCATCGGCGAACCCGGCGTGGGTAAAAACCGCCATCGTCGAAGGCCTCGCCCGCCGCATCGTCGCCGGCGACGTGCCGGAATCCCTCCGTGGTAAAACCCTCATCAGCCTCGACCCTGGGCTCCATGGTGGCCGGCGCTAAATACCGGGCGAATCTGAAGAACGCCTCAAGGCCGTCCTCGACGAAATCAAAGAAGCCGAAGGCGAAATCATTACCTTCATTGACGAACTTCACACCATCCGTCGGTGCTGGTGCCTCTGGCGACTCCGCAATGGATGCCGGCAACATGATCAAACCCCTGTTGGCCCGCGGCGAACTCCGACTGGTTGGTGCCACCACCCTCGACGAGTACCGCAAATACATTGAAAAAGACGCTGCATTAGAACGCCGGTTCCAACAAGTCTCGTCGGTGAACCCTCCGTCGAAGCACGCAATCTGGCATCCTCCGTGGGCTCGAAGGAACGCTACGAAGTCCACCACGGCGTGCGCATCCAAGACTCCGCGCTTGTTGCCGCAGCCACCCCTGTCCGACCGGTACATCACCTCCCGGTTCCTGCCGGACAAAGCCATCGACCTGGTGGATGAAGCCGCATCCCGCCTGCGCATGGAAATCGACTCCTCACCACAGGAAATCGACGAATTAGAGCGCATTGTCCGCCGCCTCGAAATCGAAGAAATGGCACTGACCAAAGAAACCGACGCCGCGTCCCACGACCGCCTGGTCAAACTGCGGGAAGAACTCGCCGACCAGCGCGAACGCCCGGGCGAACTCAAGGCACGGTGGAATAATGAAAAGGCCGCCATCGACAAGGTGCGGGGCGTGAAGGGAAGAACTGGAAAAAGATGCGTCAAGCATCCGAAATTGCCGAACGCGACGGCGACTACGGCAAGGTCGCCGAGCTCCGCTATGGCACCATCCCCAGTTGGAGAAACAGCTGGAGCAGCTGGAACAACAATCCCTGGCGCCCACAATGCTCTCCGAGGAAGTCACCCCGATACCATCGCCGAGGTCGTATCCGCCTGGACCGGCATCCCCGCCCGGCGAAAATGCTTGAAGGCGAAACCGAAAAACTCCTCCACATGGAGGCCGAACTGGGCAAACGGGTGGTCGGCCAACTCGACGCGGTGCAGGCCGTCGCCGATGCGTTCGGCGTGCCCGCGCCGGGGTTGTCGGACCCCAATCGGCCCATGGGCTCCTTCCTGTTCCTCGGCCCCACCGGTGGGTAAGACGGAACTCGCCAAACTTTGGCCGAATTCATGTTCGATGATGAGCGCGCCATGGTTCGCATTGACATGAGCGAATACGCGGAGAAACACGCTGTTGCCCGCCTCGTCGGTGCCCCTCCCGGATACGTCGGTACTACGACCAGGGTGGCCAGCTCACCGAGGCCGTCCGCCGCCGCCCCTACACCGTCGTGCTGTTCGACGAGGTGGAAAAAGGCCCACCCGGATGTGTTCGACATTCTCCTGCAGGTGCTTGACGACGGCCGCCTCACCGACGGTCAAGGCCGCACGGTGGACTTCCGCAACACCATCCTGATCCTCACCTCCAACCTGGTGCCGGCGGCACCCCAGAGCGAGATGATGGACGCGGTGAAGAAGGCCTTCAAACCCGAATTCATCAACCGCCTCGATGACGTGGTGATCTTTCGACCCGCTCAGCAAGGACCAACTCACCAGCATCGTCGACATCCAAATCCGGGATCTGGCCGAACGGCTTGCCAGCCGCCGCCTTACCCTCAAGCGTTTCCGACGATGCCAAGGAATGGTTAGCCGACCGTGGTTTACGATCCGCCCTACGGCGCCCGGCCGTGCGTCGGCTCATTCAGCAGGCCATCGGTGATGCCTTGGCCAAGAAACTCCTGGCTGGCGGAGATCCGCGACGGCGACACGGTCAACGTTACTGTGAACACCGCCACCGACAGCCTCGCCGTGGGCAAGTAGGAGTGAAATAGCCATATAGCACCGCGGCCCGTCCGGTCGCAGTGAAAAGCGATAAAAGATCACGCAAATTACGCTCCGGGACGGACATCACACCTATGTTTTGCGGGTGAACATAATCCACCTCGTGAAATGCTGGTTTTACCCAAAAACGAAAGCGGATTTCAACACACACGGATCGTTATGGCACACCCGGCGCAGCGGGCGTCGACCCTAGAGTGCATGTTACAGGGCTCGGCATCAGGGTGCACCCCTAAGATCAGTAATCATGACAGCCACCATCATCAGCACCGATGAACTCGAATATCGCGTTCGGACAGGCAAAAAGCAGATTGTCCTAGCTAGTCTATGGGAGCCGGACGAGCACAGTAACTATGAGCATTTCAAGGCGGGGCACATTCCCACCGCCCGGTTCTGCGACACCGCATTGGCACTCGCCGACATTCCCAGCGCATCAAAGGCCGCAACTTGCTCACCAAAACCATCCTGAGAGGTGGTTTAAATATTGGGGAGCTCGACACCCACGAGGTTATTGTTTTACGACGACAAGCGCTTTTTCGCTGCCCGCGCCTGGTGGACACTGAGAGTGGGCGGGTGAGAGTAATGTGCGCATCCTCGACGGCGGGCAGCAGGAGTGGGTGCGCCGCGACTACCCGATGGCCGCCGGCCCGGGTAATCCTTGCGTCTACGACAATATTGTCCCCAGCTCCGGGCACATGCCCACCGCCACTATTCAGGATGTGAAGGCCCACACCGGGCTGCTCATTGATGCGCAGAAACCAACCGGTTTGCCGGCCGTAAGGAATATTTGGATTTGAAGGCCGGCCACATTCCGGGCGCCATTAACATTCCCACCCGCGGTGATGAGACCCGGAAGCCAGAGTTTCAAACCGGCCGAGGAGTTGCGGGAGATTTTCGCCAGCCACGGTGTGACCCGGGATACCATTGCCGATGCCATCATCTACTCGGGTTCCGGCAACCATTCTGCGCAGGTCATTTGCCGCTATGAACATTGCCGGCCTGGGCACGCCCCGTCACTATGTTGGCGGCTGGTCACGATGGTGCGCTAACCGAAAATAATCCGGTGGAGCGTGGCGTTTAGCCACACGTCCCGGCGGGTTTTGCCAGGCATATTACCGAAAAACTATCCCACGAAGCCGCGGTGGTTGGGATAGTTTTGTCATATTGCCTTAGACTTAAAGGCATGTTTTTGTACTTGCCGCCATTGTTGTCGCCGGTCTCGGCGGCTGTTTACTATATCTTGATGCCTGCCGAAAGCGCGCCCAGGTGGCCGATGATTCCGAGCTTTACGACGATTCCGCTCGGGATTATGGCCCTGATCCTATAGAACCCGCCGGTGATGAGGCAGAAGCGTTCGCCGACCACCACGATTTTGATGTGGGGCGGGGTCGGTGCGGAAACCGATTATGGTCAGCCGGTTTCCCCGAAGCCTGCAACCCGCCCAGCGCATCGCACGTCTCGGCGGGGTCGGCGTATGGGCCGAATTCTGGGCGGCCGAGACCTACCAAACCAGATCAAACCAGCCGGGCCGATCAGGAGCCAGCCGGGCGGTCAGGCGGGCCAGCAGAACCAACCAGGTCAGCCGGGGCAGCGGCGCCGCGGCGGCGGCGCAGCGGCCCACACCACAGTCGGTGCCGCCCGCAGCAGCGGCCACCCCGGAACGCCAGCCGTTCACCATTACAAAAACCCCGCATATCACCCGCACCGCTCGTGGCGCCACCGGCGTCGCGGGTTTCCGGCGGGAGGCGAGTGCCGATCACGATGCCGACTCACGACGAGGAGGCCTGGCGTCGATTAGGGCGGCAGGTGGGAGGGCATGAGTCGCCGGACACCACTACCACCACTGGCCAGGCCCCAACAACCTGCGGCCCAGTCCGATGCGTCGGTGGTGCCGGCTGCGCGGGAAGAAAACTGTCGCCCCACCCGCGGGTGTTGCCTTTCGCCCATGCCCGGTTGCCGAGGTCGGCGCCGGACTGTTGCGGTCCGCTACGGGCCCGCCGTAATTGGGCCCAAGAACACGAGTTTGAATACCAGAAGGAAGACCCCTACCTGAGTGACGAGTGGTCGCATGGGTTTGCCTCCAGAACCTCACCGCCAAGGATGTGGTCAGTGGGTTTGCCGCTGGTTACGAATTATGGCTGGTAGATTTGGGCCAGGTGACGGTGATGGCCATGCGTCGTAAAGCCACCAGCGATGTGGTCATTGACATCCGCCGGATTTTGCAGTCGGACACATATAAGTTCGAAAACCTGGTGTCGTGACCACGTTCCAGGGTTTTCCACGTGTTTTCCAATAATCCCGGCGCGGCGCAGCGGTTCATTGACGACCGGGTGGGGACCGCGTTTGCCACAATGCCGGCGAAGGTGACCGCCATGTGGTTGAGTCGAGTTGGGTGCTGGCTGCCACGCCGAAGGAGCGTGGAGGAGGATTGGGACGCCATGATCCAGCCGTTGGCGCTGCTTGCGGATGCCGCCTGTGTTGCCGCCGGCGCTGGTGCGATGCCGCCGATCAGCTATCAGGATAGTGATCCGACTCGGGTGTTGCCGCAGGCCCGGAGCTGCCGGAGGATGAGGATGAGCCGAGGTGACCCCGCCGATGCCGCAGTTGCGGCCGAAGGAGGAGCCGGTGGTGTTACCGTCGCGGGTGCGGGAGGAGTCGCGAGTGTGAATTCTCGGCGGGTGGGTATGGATGATGTGTCGCCGATTGCGGATGGGGAAGCCGGCGGATCCGAATGATTATTTTGGGACGCGGGTGATTCAGGGACACGTCGCAGGGTCCGTCTATTTTTACCGATGGTAAGCAAAAGGATTAAAGTGAGGGATTCATGCTGAATGAATCAACGTCAACCGGGGCGAAGAAACGAGGAATTGGCCGAATTAGTGCGGGAGTTGGCCGTGGTGCTCGGCAAGGTGATTTTGTCTTCCGGGAAGGAGGCGGATTACTACGTGGATTTACGCGGGCCACGTTGGAGCATCGCGCGTCCCGGTTGATTGGGGAGTTATTGCGGGAGCTTACTGCTGACTAGGGATTATGCTGCGGTGGGGGTTGACGTTGGGGGCGGATTCGGTGGCGACCAGTATTATGCATGCCGATGGCCGGCCGATTGATGCAGTTTGTGGTGCGTAAGGAGGCGAAGAAGCATGGTATGCAGCGCCGCATGAGGGCCCGGATGTGGCCGGTAAGCGGGTGTTGGTGGTGGAGGACACTACGACGACGGGGAATTCGCCGTTGACCGCGGTTGCGGCGTTGCGGGAGGCCGGCGCCGAGGTGGTGGGGGTGGCCACCGTGGTGGATCGGGATACTGGTGCTCAGGATGCGATTGCGGCTGCCGGTTTGGAGTACCGGTATGTGTTGGGGTTGGCGATTTGGGACTGTAGCCGGTTGGGGTTTTTGGGAGCATGAGCGCGAATATGGGTGAGTCGGAGGCGTCGGCGACGCCGGGTCCGACGGAGTGGGGTCAGGGCCAGCACGGTGTGGGCCTGTGGGAGGTCGAGCATCCGGGCGAGCCGGCCCCGGTTGATGATCCGCGTTATGACCCTGAGCTATTGGCTATGGGGGATCGTCGTAATGTGGTGGATGCGTATCGTTACCTGCGGCGGGAGGCGATTGTTGCGGATATTGATACGCCGGCATGCGTTGCATATTGCGATTGGAGAATTCTCGAAAAAGCGACGCCAATATTGGTACTGTTGTGCGAACAGCAAATGCGTTTGCGGTGGATACGGTGCATATTGTGGGTCGGCGCCGGTGGAATCGTCGGGGGCGATGGTGACGGATCGGTATCAGCATTGTTGCACCATGACACCACGGATTCGGTGGTGGCGTGAGCTGCGGAGCACGGGTTGACGGTGGTGGCGATTGATAACACCTGGGGAGTGTGCCGTTAGAGACGGTGGAATTGCCGAAGCGGTGCCTGTTGTTATTCGGCCAGGAGGTCCGGGGTGACGGCGGCGGCAGGCTGCGGCGGTGATGACGTGTTCCATCGCCCAGTTCGGGTCGACCCGGTCGATTAATGCGGGGTGGCTGCGGGGATTGCGCATGCATGCGTGATTCGGCAGCACGCCGATTTGTCGCTGGCATGGTGACGGCAGGGTGGCATATGGTGTGGTTCGGGGGCAGCTAGTTCATCTGATGATTAGCAGCGCATGCGTTATGGTGCGGTTGGTGTGCCGGTTGTCACACTGGTGGGGGAGGAGTGAAAAATGTTGCAAGAGTGGAATTATGTCCAGCATATCCGTTATCTTTATGTTATATTTTTGAAAGTCCAGCTATATAGTTTATTGAGCTGTTTAACGACATATTTTTCTTAAAAATTAATGGGTGACAGAAGCGGAGAATAATCAGTGAATGAAAAATGGCTCCATCGTGCCGACCTCGCTGAATCCGCCATCAACGAGCGTCATGCTAGCCGGGTGTGGGTCTTCCCAACACGAATTTAGCGGTTGCCGCCTGGCCGCCGCACTACGAAGGAAAAACTGTTTTACCGTTGGCATTATTGGTGGCGGGCGCATTATCTTGATTGCTTGGTTGATGCCGCCATTCGTCGCCCCACTAAGGCCCGTAAGCAGCGGATTCAGCAGACTATTACTGGTATTCGGGTGCGTAATTTAGGCCAGTTTACCCGCAATAATTATTATGACGATAAGTTGTGGTTGGCGTTAGCGTTGGGGCGGGCCCATAAGGTGCTGAATCCGCGGCGGACGAAAAAGAAGTCGTTGGTGGCGTTAGAGGAAAACATTTTGGACGGCATCGACCGGTCATGGCGGTGCTGCCATGGCGGGTGGGGGAAATGTTTTTCAACGTTCCCACGAATGGCCCCGGTGCGATTCTGATGGCGCGCACCGGCCAGGTCGCCAAGGCACGGTTTTTAGTGGATTGGGTGTTCGACGAGCTTATCGACGACCATGGGTTGGTGATGGATGGCATTCGCATGTCGATGAATGGGCGGAAGTGGTGAAAAACCTGCACCCCTATTGCGTGATGATGGGTGCCTGTTTGGAATTGACGTTGCGGCTGCGGGTCGCCGAAACCTATGAGGATTCCATGGTATCAGGCGCATGTGCGGAGGTGCTGCATGCGGTGGAAAGACATGGCCACACCAACAGGGGTGATTAACTGGGATACCCGCGATGGTGATGGCGGCCCTGTTTAAGAGTTTCTGGCCCGGTATTTAGCTGATGTTGCGGTGCGGCTGCCGGACGATAGTGAGGCTAATGTGGCGGCGAAGAAGCTGGCCCGGAAGCTGGTGCTGTCGAGTGCGGGAAAGCGTGCGGAATCATCGCCTGGAGGTTGATGGGCTGCCGGTTTTGCCTCTGACTGGTTGGGTGATGCGAAACTGCCGCATAATTATGGGCTGACGACGAAACCGTTGAGTGATTATGCGGTTGGTGCGTGATTGATGAGCGGGATTTGTCGGTGCAGCTTTCCGGGTGGATGCTGTTGGAGGCTGCCGCGCGGATTTCGGCTGCTGACCCGGTGGAGGAGATAACCAGAGGTTTGTTTCTAACCCCAATCTTTTTCGTGAAAGAGGTTGGGGTGTGAGATTTGATCATGTGGTGCGGGGGATAGCAGAAACCAGGTATTTTAAATAGGGTTTTAACTGTGGTTTTCTGGGTGCCCCAAGGAAGCCTGGGAATGGCTGTAGCAGTCGAAAGCGGATGTCTGGCATTCAGCTTAAGATGACGAGTGTATCCATAACATCATATCGAGACACCGGATACTTTCTGTGGCTAAGATTTGACGTGTGGGAAACTGGAAGTGATTGGAGATCAACCCTCGTGCATACCCTTATAACAGCGGTCAGCAACCTGATTCGGTGAATAATCCATTTTTGGGTAGCCAACCGGGTGGTTTGGGGTCGCAGTATGACCCTAATGGTCTTGCCGCTAATCCTTCATATAGTCCCGATCCTGTAGCGGATTGCGGTTATAATCCTACGCCTGTGGGGGCACCGATTGGCAGCAGCCAGCATCTGGCTGCGATTACAGTGCGACAATATGGGGTGCCTGTGCCGCAGCAGCAGCCACAATATAGGGGTGTTACCGCAGCAGCAACAGTATTATGCGGCGCCGCTCCAGCAGAACCCGCCGAAAGACAGCCATTGCTATCCTGTTTTGCCTGTTCTTCGGTGTTTTTGGGGCGCATAATTCTATACCAGTTCAACGGGATGGGGGCGGCGCAGCTAGTGCTTTTTGCGGTGGTTGTTTTCCTTCCTCTCATAGGAATACCCTTGTTGATTGCGTTAGGCATTTTGGGTGTTTGTCGACCTGATTATGATTATCGCCAGCGAGCGGACGGTTTGTGCTTATGCTTTCCGGCCCCGACCAGTAAAATTATTAGAATCCTCGCATGTGTTTTTCATGCGGGGACTACTTTGGGTTTAGGGCCGGGAAAACCTATCGGCACATCCCAGGAACCAACTATCAGTTTGAGGAGAATACCGCACATGTCCGCTTCAACCGGCGGTGGCGCTGGCGACCCGTTTAGCAACTCTGCCCCCAGCCAGGCGCACGACCCGTTTTCCCAGGTGGAACCGGTGAAAACTGGGGACACTTACTGTCCGAAAAGGCCAATTTCGACCCTTTAGGTACCACTCAACCCCCAGCACACCGGCTGATACTCGGTGATACCGCTGCCCCCGTGGCGCATCGTACTCCCGGTGAGTGGGCGGCGGTATTACGTCATTCCGGCATTCGTGGCCGCCATGCAGTTGCCGCGGTGCTCGCTATATTGGCGTTCGCTGTTGGTGGGAGCGCGACCGACACAATGTTCCACACGTGCTATTTGTGGCTGGGTCATGGCCCGGTATTGTGGGTTTCCTCCTGATTGGGATGCACATGCGTGCGGACAATCGTCGACAAGCGAAAACTTCTATATCGAAAACCCCATGCAATATGTGCTCATGGGCCACCATTATCATTGGGTCCTGCTGGCGGTTGTGGGCACCGCGTTCCAAGAATCGCCTTGTGGTTATCAAAAACAGTCGGGTAAAACGGGTAAAGGGAACCAATATGAAAAGTTTGACTGCACCCACCTCTGTGGCGGATTCTCTCCACGTTCGCCGTCATCGCCATCATCGGCGTACTGGCCCTGCCCGGCGTAGTCCAGGCGGAAGACGCCGAAGTGTCCCGGTAGGGAGAACATTAAAAACTCAACACCTGCATTGACAATAAGAAAAAGCCGACCTGATTTTCGTGATTGACGAATCGGCGTCGCTCAAGGGGCACGGCGGTAAAACTCGCCACCGACCCCAATAACATACGATGTTCCCGCCATGCGGGACCTGGTCACTCAACTAGGAAAATTCGCCCAGGAAAGCAACGCGGACATTAATGTGAAAATTGTCCGGGTTCGGTCAGGGCTACCGGTCGCAAGCCAGACGTGTACGGTGGTTGGGTCAATCGTGCGGGATCATGCGGGGGACCTCACCCCACCCATCAAGGCTTCGACCAGCGCAACAATGATGTGTTCACCGACTACGGCACCGCCCTCAACGGCGCCATGGCGGACCTGGCCAGCCGGCCCGACCCGGAAAGCTGTAAGGCCATCCTGTTTTTCACCGACGGGAAACTCACCGTCCAAGGGGATCAAAAGGCTGACATTGTGGCGCAGAAAGCCATTTGTTCCGCCGACGGGCAGGTGAAGAAACCCGGGATGCCAACATTCAACTGTTCACCGTGGGCCTGATCCTCCGGGAAAGAATCGCCCGAGACAACTCCTGCGATCCATGTCGGAAGGCAACGACTGCGCCATCGACACCATGTGCCCAATGGGGCGTTCTTCAACGCCGAATCCAATGCGGCATCGTTGTTTAGCGCCTTCCGATCTATTCTGCCGAACAACGCGGTGGTGGAACACCACGGCAATACAACAAAAAGCAAAATGCGGTTCATGCTGGACAATTCCCATCACCGAGGTGCGAATCTCCGCGGTGCCGATACGAGATTGTCGACACTGATGCGCTCATCCCCGTGCTCATCACCCCCTGGGCAAGGAAATCCCTCATGGCAGTTCCGCCTCCAACGATGATGTGAGCATCAAGGTGGAGCAGAGGACAGCGTGCCCGGCATGGTGGACATCACCATGTCGAAAGGACCAGGCCGGCGACTGGGCTGGGGAATGGCTCTTCGGCTACCAGGCCAAGGAGGGCACCAACACCCAATACTCGGCGAAAGCCCAAATCTTCCCGGCCTCACCACCGTTGCTGAAGAACTCAACGACAAAGGAAGTCATTGGGCTCAGCAATAACGAAGTCATCCACGTGGCCTTGAGTGAATCGGGATGGGCAACCCAAAAACTTGAAGGTGAAGCCAAACTGGAGGCAAAATTCGCCCCCGCCGACGGTTCCGAACCCATCAACCTCATTGAACCCACCTCCATCGGTGACGGGTTCCCCGTGGTTCATGCCGCTGAAAGTCATTGACAAGCCATCGACCGGCGAAATCACCCTGAGCACCGCCACTGTGACCAGGCAAGGACAACAAGCCCGGCACCCAACTCACACCCGTGGTGGCCCTGCTACCCGGTGGCAATCAGCACTAGCAACTTCGAAGGTGGCTGGTCAGGGTTGATATTAAAGTCAACCAGCTGAAACCGCAGGTGTCGGTCCCCGTGGAAGGCCCCGGCAAACTGTGGATCGACGAAAAAGCCACCGGCACGAAAATCACCACCCCGGAGGGCGGGCAACACCGCTGAAATTCAGCGCACCGAACAACAGCAGCGAAAAGCTCTCACCCTCCAGGCTGGGCAAAAGGCTCCCTGCCGCTGATTATCCGCACCGACAAGCTTGTCGACGGGCCAATTGCGGTCAATAGTTTAGTGAAACTGGAAAGCCTGAAAACCGGTGAAGACGGCGAGTCGCCGTCCAATTCACCGGCACCATGCAGGCACCCGTGAACAAGCCCCGTGTTTGCCGGCGTGTTCGTACTCGTGCTCATCCTGGCCATCCTCATCCCGCTCCATCATCCTCTACCTCATCAACACCTCACCGGCCTGCTGGTGCAATCCACCCTGCACGCCAAGAGCATCCCAGTGGCCATCAAGAACGGCCGGCTGGTTCGGGAAGATACCGGCCAAAACCTCACGTTCACTTTCGACGAACTGGTGCTCAACACCCCCGGGTGAAACCGCAATCCCGCGAAGTCGTGCTCGCCGGCAAGAAAATCCGGGCCCGCTACGGTTCAACCCGTTCAGCTCCGCATACGCGGCGGCGGAAGACGCCCCTCCATCGGCAACCTGGGTCGGCAGGTCAAAGCCGGGCAAAACGCCGTTGCTCGCCCCTGCGCCGCACCTGCGGTGCTTTACGCCGACAACACACCAAGGACAAGGGCCAACTTCTGTCATCGTCGACCCAACATTTCAACAACCCGACATTGATGCCTCGCTGCCGAAGCCCAGGCCAAGGCCAAGGACTACTTCGACCGGTTCCCCGAACCAGCCCCCGCCGACGCTGACGGGGCGGACGGGCCGCACGTCGTACGCGTCGCAAAGCACGGGTGCGAAACCCGACCCCTTCGGTGGCGCACCCAGCAAACCGCAACCGCCGCGCACCAGCCGGAACCCCCAGCCCAGCCGGGACGACGACGATGTGCACCGGACAGCGTCACTCGACCGGCCCACCGAAACGACAGTAACGACCCGTTCGCGTAACCCACGCAACGAACGAAAAACCCCACGGAGGTAAGAGACAATGCGGAAGTTTTTAGTTGTCGGTTGCGGCGGCTCTGGAGCCAAAACCCAGGCCTACATGATGGACCAACTAAAAGCGCTCATGCGCAACATCGAACCCGAACGCACCGAACTGCCAAAATGCTGGCATTCGTCACCATTGATGTGCCTCTTACCCCCGAAAACGGCCCCAGCAAACTCCCCTAATCGTCCCCAGGCCGGGGGCCGCTACATCGGCATCGGATCCGCACAACGCTACTCCACCTTCGACATTGGGGTTTCCAGCGAACTCGTCAACAATGGTGGCCTGAAAGAAATCGCCACCTGGGCTCCCGCCAACCCCGGCTCCATCGCCACCCCGGTCTCTGACGGCGCCGGCCAATACCGGGCCCTCGGGCGCATGCTCACCATCCCCGCCGTCAAAAATCCAGGAAGGACTCAAAACTCTCCCTCGACGTCCTCAACAACGCCGAAACCATCAAAGAACTCAACGAACTCAACTACAAAATCACCGGCAAACGCGCCGACGCCAACCTGCAATCCCCGGTCATACTCATCATCTCCTCCATGGCCGGCGGCGCGGGTGCCTCCATGTTCCCTCGACGTTTGCCGCATCCTCCACCCTCCCCCAACTCCAAACCCCAACACACCGGCGTCTTCATGTTCACCCCGAGGTGTTCTCCGAAATACCCAAAGAAATGATGATGGGCGCCTGGCCTCAACTCGCTCGCCATGTTCGGCGAAGCCGTCGCCGCCCAATCCGGGGCCGCCGTCGAATCCGACACCGCATTGTTCTCCGCCCTCGGCATCAACGGCGCCAACGAACCCTTTACCTTCGCACGAATGTTCCCACAGGCAACCGCATGGGTGACCAGGCGCAGTCTTTGGTGACGGCAGCTCCAACGGGTTTACCGCGGGCTAGGCCGCGCCCTCAGTGCCCCTCATGTACTCCGAACAAGCATGTGAAAGCTTCGTCGCCTACTCCCTTGGCAACACTGGATCCCCTGACGCTAACTCGTAACTATCTTGGTTGGGCTGAACCCAACGGCCTCCCTGGGACGGCATGCCCTGGGGCACCATGGGTTTTGCTCAACTCTCTATGGGCCGCGATAAATACGCCGAATACGCCGCCCAACGCCTCGCCCTGCTCCGCCTTCGACCGGCTCCTCCGCGGCCACCTCGACCCTGTCAACCCCGCCACCGCCGAAGAACAACTCAAAGCCCGACTCGAAGAACGACTCCAACGTCTTCACCTCCCTTAAATTCCTCCCCAAATGCGGACGACCCAACCCACCGGCCACATGATCGGCCAATGGCTCCGCAGCATCTTCGGCCAAGAACTCGCCACCGCTGCCGACACCTGCGTCGCTACCCTTCGCAACAGCCTCCCCAATACGTCGAAGGCCAACGCGGCAAGAATGGGCCGCCGCAGTCTACGATCGGCTCGCCCACCCGGCCCTCGCCGCCACCATCACCACCGACCTCAATAATGCCGCCTACACGGCCATCTACGCCCTACGCCGACGAACTCATGAATAACCTCATCAGCGTCTGCGAGGTAGAACTCGCAACCATGGGTGTTCCCTTCTGTCGAAGCTGTCCTCAACGAAATCACCGACCTCATCCAACAACGCATCCTCCCCGCCCCTCAACAACATCAGCCATAAAACCACCAACTACAATCCCCTCGCCAAACCCGGCCAAGTCGACGTCATACTCCAACCCATCAACGGTCGGGGCCGCGCCTACAACCTTGACGAAACCATGGGCGAAATCGCCTACGCCTACCGCGGCCAATCTGAAACCGGGTTCCTGTCTGCTCTCTCCCGCAACCTCATGCCTGTCCTCGACGACTTCCGCGTCTCCGGGCCCAGCTGGCTCGTCCGCGAAATCAACGACGCCCCACGCCGACCTCATCGAAGCCGACCGGCGCAAAAGACATCAACACTCAACCTCGCCGACGTCTCCACCGACGACCCCGTGGCCTGGCCCACCGACCTCGATGAACGTATTAGCGACCGCTTCCACGGTTCCTACAACGAAATACTCATCACCGAAGTCGACTCCTTCCCCAAGACTACGACTCCCACCTGGTCGAAACCGTTCGAGTCTCCGAACCCACCGTCTTTTGACGTCACCCAAGCCTCCCGGCTTGCCGCCCGCTCCGTCATCCTCGGCGATTGGGAAACCACCGACGCCCCTCAAAGCACCCAAAAACACCCTCGCCCCCAACTCCGGCCCGAAGTCAAAGGCAACCGCGCTGGTGGGTGTGTAAACACCTACAAAAACCCGCCCCTCGGGTCCGGCCTGCCCACCAGGGAATCCAGCCGGCCGTGTTCCGGGCGCTCATCCGGCCAAAACCTCCTGGGCCGGGCCCGCATTTGGATCAACCGGCCCGCTACCACTCCAACGATTCATCGGCATGGACCTGCGCTCCTACATGACCCAAGACCAGTCCGTGAACGATGTGGAATACCACGAGCGCATCAACCGGCTGCGGGCCTGCATCTGAAGTGGCATTAAGCCAGGCCCGGCCGCTGGCCGTGAACGCCGCCATGGTGAACCTGGTGCACGGCACCGACGTGACCTACCGGTACAGCTTCTCCGAAATCCCTTCCGGGACCTCAGCGCCGCCGCGGAACTGGGCTCCGTGCTTGATGGAGTGCAGGCGTTGGACAACCCACCAAGGACGTGTTCGAAAAATCCCTGTCGGATACGAAGAAAGTGCAGCACATCGACATTTTTGGTTCCTACCCGAACTATTCACCGATCGTGTTCAGTTCGCTGCTGCCCCGCATCTCGGACGATTGGGCGTCCCTGCATGGACCGGTCAACGCCTGGAAACTGCGCCGGGCCCGCCCGCTCACCGGTGCCCCTGCCGCTGTCAAATGATGAACGCGGGCAATGGTGGCTGGCTGGATCCTGGGGCTGGCGGTCGGCCGTGTCCTGGTGTACAACCAGGGGAGAAAGACGCCCGCGCCTACGTGTTTGACGCGAAGCACAACGAATGGTTGAAATTCCCCCACCCACTACTCACCGAGCCGGGCAATATGCGGAACCCGGTGGACTGGATGCCGGCGGTCATCGAATCGGTGCTCTTGGCCTACGCCGATTCGCATAATAAGAACGGCCATGGCGGGCTGGCCGGGTCGCTCATTCCCTACCGGGTGCTGCGTGGCATTTACGACGATTCCAACTACCAGCCCACCAATAAGGATTCGGGTATTCAACACCCGGCGGTCAAGGTCATGGCGGAGTTTATGCGCACCGGCGTGTTTCCCCGCCCGACAAAACGAAATAGTGGGCGAATCGATTGAAGAACGCGCACAATTGATTCGGGCGGCGTTGAATAAAACCAGTGCGGTGGCCAACCAATTCATCCCCAGCACCACGTTCGTTCCCGGGCGCGGCGGCCAATAAACCCTGCGCTGCCGCCGGATCGGGAGTACGCGGCTAAAATGCCGTTCTATCGAGACTTTGCCCAGGATGTGGTGGAAATGTCGGCCCAATTGTATCTCGCTTATCGACGAAGCCCAACGGGTGGCAGAGCAGCCGCAACAAACCCAACCGGTGTTTGATCCCAATCAGCATACTTCGGCGGCGCAGCCAAGCACGAACGCGCCGAAAGAATTCGACTTTGGTGGTGGCATACTATGACATACAACGGAAATGCCAATGTGATAATCCTGGGCCACGGGAGCGTGTTCGAAGAAATTGATCGCACGTGGCCGACCTGGTGGCCATGAACCAGGTGCGTCGATCGTTTTGATCGACACCGCCACCGGCCTGTCCGACGCGGCGGTGCGGGTGCTGGAATATCGTGATAGCGGCAGCCAGGCGTTTATCAACCTGGACCAGGCGTTACGGAAATCACCGGCGTGAAATTGCGGATCGCCCTCGACACCCTGGACGACATATCGGATCGCCAATTCGACGCCCTCGACACGTGGACGTACGCAATTGAAACCCGGGTGTCTGGTCGGGTGTCCAAAGTACGGCTCTTGGTGCCCGTCTGCCCCCTGCCCACCACCCCCGGTGGACTCGGGATCGGTGGAGCGCCTGGTCCACCATGAGCAATCGCCCCGGAGGATTCCGACAGCCCCCACTCATCCGCCAGCCCTATCAACCATGCCGACGACCCATTCACTGTGGCCAAGGTGGTGGCCCCACCATTGTGAGCCTTGCCGGCTTGTGGAGCAGTTCGACCAGCGTACCCCTGCTGGAGGCTCTCCGGGCAGGAAATTTCCTCCGGCCAAAGCGGCTCGTTCCGGCTGGCCGCGCCTCACCACCGCAGCGTGGACGCATCTGAAGTGGAAGAGGAATTACTCAAACGCGTCGTTGACATTAGCGAACAACTGCCGCTCACTAACCTGGCTGACGGCCGGCAGGCCGTGTACATTAACGATGCCGGCCCCGTGAACGAATACGCGGAACGCCTGCTGCACCAACACCACAGCAGTCTATTGAGCGCAATGATGCCAGAGAATAATCAGGGCACCATCCGGCAGGAAGGGTTCGCCGCGGTGCGGTCCTTCCTGAAGGAATTCTTCCTGCCGTGGTGGGCACCCCCACCATGTGGAAGCAGGCCCTAACCAACACCGTGTCCGAGCGGGTGGCCAAGAACATTCAAAAACGGCCTCTACAGGGGAGAAATCCGTGGTGAGGTGGTGATCGGTCACTCCTCCGGCAAGTCTGTGTCCCTGGATAACCTGCAAAACAGTTCGCTCATGATCCAGGAGCGCACCCGCCAGCAAGGGTTCGTGGTGGAGCCGCCCCCCAGTCTGTCGGTGCTGTGGGAAGGGTACACCAGTGCGGCGCTCACCCTGGTGGATGGGGCGGATCGATGCAAGACGACCTGGCCGGCCCCCGCGACCACAACGGCAACCCCGGCACTGTGCGCAAGGAAATGATTCCGTGCCGGACGTGACGGAATCCTTCGATGGCTACCATCCGGTGCTGGCCGACATTTCCGGCATGTCCCCAGAGGACTCCCGGGTGCTGCCCTTTGATGTGTATGGTGCGCAACGGTTTAAGAGCGAGTTGGATTACGCCCTGTCTCAAACTGCGGATGCCTCCGTGACCCGGGTTAATAATGAGTTTGCGGCCTGGCGGGAGAAAATGTCCACGAGTTTCGCCTGGCGCACTGGGGAAAAACTCCTCGGACTCCTGGACCAGGCCCGGACCAACGCCCGGAACTCCTGGTATCGGCTGGGCGAATTGCAGCACTCATCTGAAAGAACTCACCAGCCGAGATTATGATGCCGAAAACCGGAAGCTGGCCAAAACCCTCCGGTATCTCACTTTTACCTGGGTGGTGTTGTTCTTCATCGAGATTTACTGCACCGGCCGTTACTACCAGCCGGATTGGCGGTTCTTCCTGCCCAGTTGGGAAGGCATCGACTGGCGGTGGGCCCTGTTTCTGCGTTCATCACCACGGTTATCATCATGGGTATCCAGATGCAGATTTTCATGCGCGCCAGACGTGGCATCATTGACGAGATCGAACGCAAAAAACTGTTGGAAAGCAACCTCACCATTGCGAGCGATAATTATCTCAATGCGAATAATGACGTGGTGCGGATCGCCTCGGCCTACTATCAGTTCCTGTCGTGGAGTACCCTGCTGGGGCGGGTAATATCCCAACCGTTCGGCAAACCCCACAAGGAGGCGTCGGTTCCCACCCATCCCCACCGATGGCATGCCCCGCTCCACCCAGTTGGGGCGCGCCGTTGTGATGATAACGCCATGGTGTCCCTGGTGAATGATGTGCGGTCGAAAAATGTTCCAAACCAGTTGGGCTGGCACCGCGCTCACCGCCTTTGTCGATGATGTGTTTACCATCATCAAGCGAAGGAGGGCATTAACCCGTCCCGCATCAAAGGAACTGTATGGGCAGCCGGGGTTCCGCAGCAATTCCCACCCTGGACCGGTTGTGCACGTGGGCCATTGGGCCGGAAATGGCGGCCCGGGACCCGGATCCACGAAAATTGAAACCGCCATTTCCGACCAGTCGGTCATCGCCCACATCAACCAGGGCCCTCAACACTGTCGAATACTACGAAAAATAATGAGCTGAAACGGGTTCCGCGGGAACAATTCCCTGTTCGCCCTGCAACAGGCGGACGTGTCCCAGTCGCGGTTCTCGAACGCATCGGTATCCCCGGTGGGGGTGAACCGGGGGCTACAAATGTGGAGCCGGCGTTCTCCCACACGGATGCCAAAGATCCCTCCAGCGCCAACCTCACCCGGTTTGTTACCGTCTCCCCATTCGGTCCGGCGGTACCATTGGGGTACCTGGTGGGCACCGGGAAGGCCCCGCACCAGTGGGCCGGTGGAATTCCACGTCCCCGACTCGGCAGACACCCAGACCAACCTGTTTGGCCTGGGGGAGCTGGTGCACCCAGTTTTCCAATTTTGATGACTCGGACGGGACGATTTAAGCAAGAGGGTAGATTTATAGTGGCTCAGTACAACACAATTTCCGCGATTCCGTTCCCGACCTGTTAAAGGTGTCCAGCCTGGTCAACCCCACCCAGGCGAATATTACCGAGGTCCTCCAGGCTACCCCGATGAGGTCGTCGATAAGCTCGTGGCATTATTAAAACGGGCATGCGGACCAGGACGAGTCCGATGAGCTTGTCGACGTCGAACCGGTGGAGCCGCCCGTGGATCACCAACCCGATCACGACACCCAGGAAACCGTGGTGTTTGATCGACCCGACACCATTATCCACAATGCGCAACAGTCCGCCGCCGTGTTTCAGTCGGGTCCGCCGGCGCCTACCGCAGTGGGACAAAAACAGTCGCTGTTCCAGGACTTCGAGGAAACATCCGACCACGACGCCAGCACCCAGGAGGCGGAACCCGCCGACGTGCCCATGAACCCCATACCCTCCGACACCACCCTGGACCCAGGACGTGAGTCGGAAAACCACGTCCACGGATGCGCCACACGGTGACCCCCGAGCCCGCCGGCGATACCAACCAACCACCGGTGACGCAGGCACCCGACACGCAGCAGACCCCGCCCGCCGCCACCCGGCCCCGCCGGCCACGCCGCCGGCCCCACCTGCGGCGACCACTGCGTCGACAAGCACTAGCAGCAGAGGTGGTTTTTCGCTCGCCGCCATGCTCAAAGGCAGCCAAAGACGCCGAAATAGAGCGGCAGCGCCAGGGTCGACCCCAACGATTTTGAAGACATTGATCGGAGCTATTTCGCCGACTACGACTGGAGCACGCAGGAAGTCACCCGCGACACCGTCCACATCATTCCCGAAAACCTGTACAACACCGATGACGGCGCCGACACGCCCCCACCATGCTCATTTATTGGGATCCTGTCGACGTCCCCTGACGACCAGATTGTGCTCTACCTGTTGGTTGGGGATGATTTCGAACAGGAACCCAGTCCCGAAAACGGTCACGAACTCGTGGTAACTCGGGGGACCGCCTTCCGGGAAACCATCAACGAGGATGCCGGCATGCGCCATTACATGGTGTGGGCATATATCGCTCCGGAAGCGAATCCAAAGCAGTTGTTGAAGGTTCAGCCCGTGTTCGTCGGTGAAAACGCCATTGCCCTGCCGCCCTCGGATTTGAAGGTGGTGGAATCTGACGGCGTGGTCACCGGCACATGGACGCCGAAACGGGGTCACGCCAACGTCATGGTGTACGTGCGGCAATCTTCGGACCGGCGGCCATTGGACTCGCCCGAAAACCGGTTGCGAGACAAGGTGGATGCTCGTGGCTTTAGCTACACCGTGCCTGTTCGCGGCGTCACCTATGATTTCCAACTGTTTCCCGGAAATTGTTTTTCCGGGGCAACACCATGCGGGGCGTGGGCGGCGAGGTGCGCCAACTGACCATTAGCGCCAACATTCAGCAGATCGAACTGCTCGAAGCCAGCCTCATGGTGCGGGAGGAAGGGACCCGCGGGTCCGGCAATGACACCATCCTGCTCAGCTATATCCATCCCCCACCGGTGAGGTCAAAATCTACCTCACCAAGAACGGAACCCGCCCCGACCTGATCGGCCAGGAGGTGGACAGCAGCTACCTCGACGACGACGATGCCCTGGGCAACACCGAATGGAGTAAATCCTACGAGGGTGACCCCGGCGAGAAATGATTAAAGAACTCTCGTGGCCGGCCGGCTGGTCGCAGGTGTATTGCGTGCCCGTCAACGTGGTGGGGGAAAAATCCATGGTAGGTGAGCCCAAGCAGATTCGCCGCGTGGAATCCATTAAAGACTTCGACCTGATCCAGCGGGTGACAGCCAACTCATCACATTCGACTGGCTCTAGTGGGGCTCAAATGGTGGAGTGCGGCAGGAACAAAAACCCATGCTGGAACTCACCGAGGACGACTACCGGCGGCAGGGCGGCATTCGCCCTGCACCTCAACCCGCTGCACGACAAGGTGACCCTGCTGCCCAAGGCCATTCACGAGGGCCGCTCACGAAAGCGGACCATGCCACCAGCAAAAGACTACCCCGGCGAAACTGTACGCCTACAAGATTGAGGTGCCGCAGGAGCCGGGGGAGGGTGTGCTGCCGAAACTGTGGATTTGGCGTGAGGATTTAGAAGACCGAAACCAGGCCCCCGATTCTCCCTGGTATACCGGTCAGATCGTCTGCCGCTCATAACGAGGATGGGGAGGAAGTCATCCGGTGCGCCCTGTCCAACGATCAGCGGGGCGCCCCCGGGGAGCCCGCGCCGTTTTTGAACCCGGATACGTTGGCTCACGGGTTTGACAAGGCAAAATCGTGGGGCGAGTATTGGTTGATTGATTTGCCTTCGAGGGGCCGAATGCGAAAACCAGTGGGTTTATCCGGCTATTTATCCAGCCGGATTCGGATGATGCGGCAACGGAAAAAGGTGCGTCGCTGGTACTCATTGATGATGAGGCCATTGACTCGTTGAATCTGGATGATGGTAAGTGGTCTGCTTATTTCTACCAGCGAGGTTATTAAAGAGTTAGTGAAGTTAAGGGATGAGTGATAATGGCAGGGCATTTGGTTTTGCATCGTTTTCTCGTACTGCAGGACGAAATGGTGGTTGGGGCATTGGCGAGCTCAAGGGGATATCACGCTCGACCAAGCCCATCGGTTACGGGAGTTGATTCCGTCGTCGATTAATGATGGTGTCGACCGGGGAATTATCCGTCGAGGAGGTGGTCGCCCAGCTGACCCGGCGGTTTGCGTGGCTGCCAATGGGGATGCTGGTCCCGGGTTTTCGTTTATGCGTCGGCGCAGGCGGGTAAGGATTCCACGAACCGTCCCGGCAACGTCTTCACTTCGTACAGGTGTGCGATGATGATTCGATAGAGGGTGTATCAGCCCACGGGTTTTTTTATACTCTGAGGAGATCCCCATTCCGTTTGGCAAAAACCAGGTGGATCGCGCCGAGATTCCCCGAAAGGTTAATGCTGCTGGCCCGATCACGCCGGAGGTTTTAGACCATTTCCTTGATGGATGGTCGGTGAGGAGCCCGCTGCCGCTCGTATTTTCAGGCGGTGACGCCGGCAGATCGTCGCAGGCTCGCCCGAGCTATTGCCGCAGCTACCGCCATAAAACAGGGTGGTGTTGGCCTGTCCGCTGGCGGAGTCTGCCCTGTGGGTGGCAGCGGTGGCGCGCAGCACGGCGTATTCCCGCGACTTTAGCTTTTTCGACGTTCGAGAACGGCGGACCGTATCGAATACATTCTCCGGGCCGGGTGCAAACTCAGCATTGTGGATGTGGCCCACGCCCACCACGTGGCCCCCAAAGTGGCGGCCATGGATGCCCTGTTTATTAGGTCGGATGACCCGGACTGGGCGGAGCTAGAAAGCTACGAATCGAATGAAAATTCGGATTTATTATCTATGGAGATTCCCAGCCTGGACGCCGGCCCCATGGGTGGTGCTGCCGCCGATCCGGCGGCAGGCGGCGGGCTGCTGCCTGGTGCGGAACTGTCCACGGTGGATTTGACGAAGCTGCCGGAATTATCGACCCTGTCGGAGCAGTCGGTGCTGGATTACCGGTTGCAGCCAGCATTGGGGGGTGCAACCACGGATTCGTTGCAGCAAAACTTCAACACCCAAACCATGCCCCTCAACAGTAGGGTGATGGGGTTAGAAGAGTTCGAACGGCAGATTATTGAATCCCCGGAAATCTACTCCTACCTGCGTATCCTCAATGAGTTGGACGATAATCTAACGTCGTGGCGGCAAAACTGGTACGAGTGCACGAGCTGCTCACCCTGGACCCGAACGACGCCATCCGGGCTGCATGTGCGCTCGGCGTTTTTGGCGTTGGTGCTGTTGGAAGGGGTGCCGCAGTATTGGTCCGGGGTGCACAGTTTCGTGCATCTTACCGCGGAGGAAAAACCACCCTGGTGACCACGGCAAAGAAATTATGTGGTGCAGCTTCATGACGTATCAACTGTCCCGCGATAATTGGGAGCAGCGCATATCGAAACCAACACGTATTACGATAACCTGGATTTGGTTGGGTTATTGGAGGCGGTGAAAACCAGGTGCTTGCCGAGTTGAAAACCGAATCAGTCCACCATCATCCCCCGCAATACTAGTTTTTAAAAGGATCATCGTCATGGCGCCCTATACCATTATCTTGGGCAATAATAGGTCCCCACACCATTGCGCTTGGCAGCTTCATTCGCCTCAAGGCCTGGATCATGCCCGATGATCTCAGCGGCGATTAAGCTGGAGGTCAGTGGGGATGTGAGTTATAACCGGTCCAATGATGCCCAACTGTATGTGACCGACTGTCGGGGCCGGTGGAGATCATTGTGAAGCCGGCGTCGGTGAAATTCCCGCCAGACCATTCCGTGATTCTCATGGTGGACCAACCAACCGCGGGGAGCATATTTGCCTGGGTTTGAGAAGCCCGGGTGGATGGGGCCGCGGAACGGGTTCTGGGGAGATTACCCCGGTGGATGAGGATTTTGTGCTGGTCAAACGTTACCAGTCAGTGATGGCGGTAACTTGCCCCGGGAGGCAATGACCGTGGTGTCGGCGTTGCGGGCCCAAGGGTGTCGCACACCAGCACGAAAAGTTTGCAGGATGGTTTGATGCCACCGCATCAATGAATGCGTCGGTGGCGCCGGATGACCTGGAGATCGTGAATAATGTGATCCGGGGATCGCCTACCACCTGGATATTGATGTGGCCGGCGACCTGCAGTCGCAATTGGGGGTTGTACCAGGCGAGCTCCCTCCAGGTGGGGTCCCCGACAATGGCGATCAATCCCGCAGGCGTCGGTGGCGGTGGTGACAATTCGCCCTAGGCCTTACATGTCGACGTTTCGGTCCCTACCTTGGTGTTTGTGGTGGGCAACCAGGCTACCCCGGAGGCCTGGGTGTACCAGAAATCCTATGGGGAGAGTCAACCGTTGCACATCATTGTGATTGATGATGCGCAAAAAGAGGCACTACAATCAGGCAATCATGCGGCCTTTCACCATTATGCGACCGTGGTGCAGGGCTGCGCTTAATGCGTCGACAAGCGTCGGCGATAACCAGCCTAACCGTTCGGGTAACTAATGTTTGCCAGGTGTCCAGAAACCTATATAGCCTTTGAGAGCCAGGTCAAACAACCACCTATAATGGCAACCCATTATTACCGGGTTGGGGAGGATTCCAGTCACGCATTGTGTGGTCATGGCGGGCGCGCGCATCCGGGAAGAGCCTGTATTTGGCGGTGCTCATTAAACAGTTAGAGCTCATGGCATTGCAGCGGTTCACGCGCGTGACCATTAAGACGCCGACGAATCTACCCGCCAACGTTATAAGGAGAACTATGAGCGCCCTGTAAGGAAATGAGAACACATGGCGCCCACCCCACCAGTGCCAATGTGGACGCCTACCAGCGGGACCCATTCATTTTTAAGCTCGGCAAATGGCCGGACGCCAATAATGATCTGCGGGAGCACTATTTAGTGATCCGCGACGTGGCAGGCGAGATTTGGGAAACCCCAACCTGGACCCCAATTCCATGGAGTTTTTCGCTACGCCGACCTGGTGATTTTTCTGTTCGACCCCACCCGGGTGCGCAGCATCGCCCCCAACCTGGAGGGCATGTATGCTCGGCAAAGCCAGACCGGTGGGGAGCCGGAGCGCGTGCTGGATAATATAGCTCGATTGATTGGCGACGAGCGGCCCAAACTCGCGGTGACTATTGCCAAGTTCGACATTTTGCAGTCGCTGGCGAAAAAGAGCGTGCCCAGGATAATAAGTGGAAAAACATCATGGCCAATGAGGGTGCGGCGTTTAGCCGCGACACCGGCTGGAGCTACCAGTACCACAACCAGTGGATTCTGCACCTGGAAATCCAGTCCCTGCTGCGGAAATTTGAGGCCCACGAGCTGCTCAATACGATCGAGGAATTATACGCTAACGAGCCCAGCAAATACTCCTATTTCGCGGTGTCCGCGCTGGGTGAAGCCCCGAAGGCCAGGATTTAGACCGCAAGGAGCATCGCCCCCTACCGGGTGTTGGACCCGGTGCGGTGGCATTTGGGCCGGTTTGGGGTGCTCATGGGTAAGGAAGACACATATCAATGAGTCAACAACATCCGTTTGACGACCCCTTCGCCGCCGACCCTGGGCCGGCCACATACGTGCCTTCTGCGGGGCATGATTATTCCCGCTCGGTGGTCAGCCATACCGGCCGCAGTTTCCGCCCCGGGTTTCGCGCCACCTCGGGGTTGAACGCGCCACTGTTATTGTGGGCGGCCAGCGCCTGCTACATGCTGGAATTGTGCTATATCCTGTGGCTGGTGTACCGGGTTTGCAGGAATCCCACAGAATTAATTCCATTGCGGGCGCCCTATTATTCCTCCTCATCGCCGGGGTGACGACGCTGGTGGTGGGCATGATGAAAAGCCCAACTGTGGGGCGGGTGGGGCTGGTCGCAGTCACCATAGTGGGGATTCTCGTCGTGGTGGTTCCCGACCTGTGGCCGATCACCCTCTTGGGCATCGGCGGGGCGATTCTCGCGTGGCTGCCGAGCAGCAAATACTGGTTCGGCTACCGGTAGCTCGTGCGACGGGCTGCGACGACGCTCCCAAAAGCGCCCAGGCATGAGCTCATGAGAAAAGGTGTTACTGTGGTACGACGATATGGTCAGATTGACCCGTGGTTTCTGCAGCGTGGGTATAAGCGTGTAGGCACCCGCGATGTGCTATTACCGGCTGCAACGGGGTGATTTATTGTTCAGATTGAGGCATCACCGCCACCATTCCAATCTGATCTGACGAGCTGGAGAACAAGTATCACGTATTACGCTAAGCTACCAAAGTTGGGGAAATTACACGTTGACCTACAGAAGAATAGTAGCTTTCGGTTCCACCAACAGGGCCAAACAGTCGTAGTAAAAAGGTGTTTTGCGATGTCTAAGTTATGCACTGGTAGATGTGGTTTTTCTGAGCTAGCCTTCCATATATCTGGAAAAGGGAAATAATTGGTTGTCAGTGGAGTAATGTATTGCGGCGGTTTGATCGTGACCTGCCGGTAGCGTGGGCGGATTTGAGTGTTGCCGATGATCTTTACGAGCAGATGTTCCAGAGCAAATACTGGGCTTGGCATTACTAGTGTACATCGAGCGCGATTATTTGTGCTGTTGCACCAGCAGCGGTGGGATGATGCCCCTAGAACAGGTGCATTCCTGGACCGAGAAGGATCATTAATAAACAGGGTTTGGATGAAGAGCTTGGCAAATGGACCGCCCAGGAGGAACTGGACAACGCCATTCGGTTGGTGACGGAATACGTCGAAAAAGCACCGGAAATAGGGAGTGACGCCCGCACCTTGGGGGCGTCGACAAGCCTCACAATTTATGCTGGGCGCGCAACTTCAACGCATCATTGAAATAGCCGATCGAATCATATAAATCCATGCCTCATTCAAAAGAGTGATGCGCGATCGTTCCTGGCCCGCCTCCTGGCACAACCCCGCCAACTCGATACGCGACGGGATATAATTCACCTGCGACTTCGTATCCAACTGGTTAAACGGGAACTCCCTGAGGGATCGACAGCAATAGATCCGCGGCCTGCCTTATTCTTAAACCACGAGACTCAACTGGGAAAAACTAGGGAGTCGACCACAAGGCCTGGGCAATCACCTCGGTGTAGCCCTGCTTGAGTAGCTCGCGGAATACCGGTAGGCGTCCTCCGCCGCCGCCAACGCCGCCACATTATCCCTACTCAATTGCGCCCAACGTATCTTCTTATTGGCGGCATCCAGCGACGTGGTGTAATCCTCCATCCGGGCCGCATACGTCCGCAACAGGTCGAACCTACGCAACGCATCCAATTTATCGCGCCGGGGATCAAACTCAGGGTTGCGAACTGCTGCAACGCAAAAATACGCGGTCCGGTCACTCAAAAAGCTCATATATATGCCCACCGGCGCCGTGGACAATAGTGCGTACCAACCCGCCAGGGCCGTATCATAATCCGAATACTGCTCCTTATTATCGGAACGGAACAGGGCGCTTATTCATGCCCGAATCAATATCCCCAGAAACCCGGATGCTGGCGGGCCGATTCAACCGCAATTCATTTTGCGCAACCTTAATGATAAGGGGTATGAGCTCCGACACATCTGTTGCACTCATGCCATCGAAATCCTGGATGAAATCGGATGCTGTCACCCCCAATGGGGTTAACGCGAAACCGATTATTCAAATGTCGTCACCAAAATACTCAGCAATATTGACGGTGGTAGCAGTCCGTGATGGTGTCGCCTGCTGCTGTGGTTGCTGCGATGGCGGGGCGGTGTGCTGCTCTGTGGTAGTCGACCCCTTGAGCGGGGCGGCGTCAGGCTCGGCGGCGCGGACGTCATCAGAATCGGTGGCGTATTCCATTATGTCTTCCGCTAGGCCCCCTCCCAATCTCGTTGATCGGCGGCCTTCTTGCCCTCCAGGAGCGTCACCAACGCCTCAATATCGACCGGCCAGGTGTCTGTGCGCTCCTGCAACCTATACACGTGTTCGATAATGGCATCGGCCTCCCGGTAGTCCCCGGCATCAATCAGGCTGCGAATATGGTGGGCAAAACCCAACAATATTTCCGTTAACGTGTTCGAATACACGCCGTGAGTGATGCGCACCGACCCCATCAATACAACACCTCTTCGGGGTGGCCTTCACCGGAGATATTTGTCCTGCAATATTTGGTTGAGCATGAGCCCATCCTTGCTGCGGCTCTCTAATATCTCGGCCAGATGGTTGAAATGCTCGGGAAAAGTATTCCAGCACGTCGGCCCGGCAATTGGTGCTGGGTCGATAAAAATAAGTGGGGCGAAAGCCAGCACCGATTCGAGGGTAGGGGCGTTTGAGACACCGATAGATTATTCACCATCAATTCAATATCAGTGTCGCCCGTAATGATCGGTGGTGGTTCTACAATCCTCGCATGGAACATAATTTTAAAAGAAAATCAGGCTAAAGCCTATCTTGACCCCACAAGGCCCCACTAGTGTGTCACCGGGTCACGCCACCATCTCCGTGCTGCCACTATGCCACCCACCGGTGTGACGCGGCCCGTCCATCATGTCCATGCCACCCCGCATTCTAGGGGAGGCACAATGTCATGGGTTGCGGGGGATAATCATGAGTGGTCGCCCGCATTAATATGCCCTGGCAGCGACACCTTGGGTGCCGGCTTAACGACCGGGATGCCCGATAATTAGTGATGACCACTGGCGAAGAAATGTCCCCACCACCAGCATTATTAATGGCATCCAGGTCGAATTCACACAGCAGATCCCCCGCGGTGACCTGCTCACCCACGCCCACCGCAACCCGGAAAATGCCTGCTCAACTTCCACGTTTTAATACCAATATGGATGAGGATCGTGACCGTCCGGCCTCCGCACCCCAACACCGTTAGGGTTGAGCGCCTTGATCGTGTACGCATACCCAAACGAATTAATGGCCACCACCGTGCCGGTCACGGGTGCGTACAGGCGGCCCTCGTTCGGCTCCACGCGCTGGCCTTGCCCACCAGGCCGCGGGCGAAGGTATTATCCGACACGTGCGATAGGGGCGCCAGCCTCGCCACTGAACGGGAGAATACACCACCAGGCCCTCCGCGGAGAGGTGTTGGTGGGGGCGTCTCTGCGGTTGGTGCGTCGTCCGGGTGTTGGGCGATTGTCGAACTCGGCGAAATGCTGCTGCAACACATTCACCCTTCGCCACCTCGATGCCATAGGCGTCCTGCACCGCCACAAGATGGTGAAACGGCTGCCGTGCGTGCCAACTCCCCACAGCCGGCCAGCCCCATCACCTGGTGCTGATACCCCAAAAGCTTTACCCCGGGTATGTCCGATCAGTTTTGCTGGCATGAGTGACGCGAATAACCCCCACCCAGTACAACAATTGCATGGCGGTGAGGTTAAACGGGAACCCATTTTTCAGTCGGGTCTCTAAAAACTTTGAGGGCCTTCAGACGGTTGGTGAGCAGCTGGGTGAGCTCGAATACTTCCCCAGGGCATCCTGAAAAACTTTGCGGGTAGGTCGCGGGGGTCGATAAAGAGCAGGACGCAAAAAATGCGTCAAACTTGGCGACTGCTCATAGTCCGCCAACGCTTGGGCAACCTTCCGGGGGTTGAGTTGCGCTCGATGCAACGATTGAGAACGAAGATTACGCATGGATCAATACTGCCTGTCGTCCTTAGTAGAAGCCGTGATTGACCTAGAAGTTATGTTAACCGATTACGTGGTTATCATGACAAGCGGGTCGCCGGCATTAATCTGTTTCGTCGAACTAAAAACTAGGATGGGTCGGATGGTGCCGTTGCCCACATAATTCTGAATCACCACCGGCGAACTACTGTTATGGTCATCGTTGCTGTTTCATGGCCCCATGTCGAACTCGCAGAGGGTTTGTTTGGCGACCACCTGCGCCCCGTCGCGCCACCGCCACCTGAAAATAATCGTTACTCAGATCCACGGGTGGGCACTAATATGGATGAGCACCTCAACATCCACAGCGGGTCCACGGTTTTCAGCCGATATGCCCCACCATGCGACGTAATCGCGGTAATCGTCCCCCGCCGCCGGTGACTGTAGCGTGCCCTCACTGGGGTAGATCCGTAGCCCCTTGCCCGCACATGTTTCTCCGCAAACGACTCCGAAACCTGCGATAACGGCACCAGCTGCCCGGTAAATGGTGAGTAAATAATGACCGCGTTCGACGCTCGATGCGCCTGCTTATCGACGGTTTCCGCATGGCGAATATAGTGGTCTAATTCCTCTAGCTTCACCACCTCGCGCCGTATTCTTCCTGCGCCGCGGATAGTTGCTGAAAATAGCTCCCGGGCTGCATCACGTTTTCCCCGGCCCACCAGGCCCAGGATCTGTAGTTGATAGCCGGCCAGCACCCACGGTATGTTCGTCTGGTAAATCCTGGCATACTCTGAGCACCCCAGTCCAATGCTGAGTGCCACGTGGATAAGGTAAGCGGGAAACCCTGGGAGGCGTGATCCTGCAGAAACGTCGCCGTCTGCTCCGAATCCACCAAGAGCTGGGTGAGCTCGGTAAACCGCCCCGGCACGTCGTCAAGCACCGTGGCCGGCAGGTCCGCCGGGGGAATGAACAGCAATGTGCAAAAATTGGTAAGATTCGGTGTGCTTTGATACTCTGCTACTGCTCGTTCCACCATTTCTGGGTCACTATTCCGCGACATGATGTGGCCCAACACAAAGCTTTCATTCATGGGGGATAATACTACTAGTTTTTAGCATCCCCGGTTATGCCAACCGGTGCGCTCCGCATACTCCGCCACACACTGCCGATACGGTTTAAACACCGCTCACCCTGTGCGGCAAGGCTCTTGGCGAGCCGTTCGATCTTCTGATTGGTCTTCTTATCCGTCCACCCCAAAGTCGCGGCAATCTTCTTGACCGGGGGCACCTCCTTGGTGTTGTGCTGAAACTTGGCCAGGATCTTCAGCAGCTGCTCCTGCTCCTCATTAAACCGCTGCGGCAGCACCGTTAAATCCCCAGACACTGTCCGCATTTTCGACGGCCTAATAGTGGATCTATTGTTTTTATCTTCTTAACGCTATCGGTCTCATTAGTGTGTGATCTCGACCTGAGTACGTCAAAATCACCCATACGATATTTATAGCGTCTCAAGTTTATTCAAAAAGGTATTCCGTGAGTTATTAGCCGCCGATGCACGACTGCCCACGAATGGGGGTCAGAATAATGCGTCATCATGTTCTCTGATCTTTAACAGCTAAAAGTTGTGAGGTATGATTCCACAAAATATACCCTGATCAAATCTCAAAGCTTATACTAAATGCTTGAGTCATTATTGGGCCTTATCACCTATTTTTGGAAAGAAGTATCATGACATCTTGGTACCCTAACCGCGGCGATGATTCCCCATGACTACATCGGCAATCTTGGGCGTCGATAAGCAAGACATGATAATGCCCTAAACAACGTCGGAATGGGGGCTTATCATCGCTATCATTGTCAGCGGTGTCCTCCTCGGCGGAATCGGTGCGGCTGGCGTATCCATCTATCAGCACGTCACCAACACCACGACCGCGCTCGGCGGCGTGGTCACAACCACCCCGCGACCGCCACTCAGCGCCGGAAATAATGTCCCCACGCCGCCCGCAGCGCCCGTAGCGACAACCCCACCGTCACCGTCACGGAAACCGCAACTCCGGAACCCCAGGCAGAAGCCGGACTGCCACCCAGCTAAGTGATGCCACCATTCCCTGCGATGGCCGCGGCGTCCTCATTATCCACTCCATCGTCGACACCGGCCAAGATATCGCCGCGGAAGCCAGAAGCGTGCTCACCGCCAACCCCGGCGCTCAACTGCTCAACCCGGCGCCTGCTCCTCACCGGGGCATCCCCCGACGGTAATGACGCATACGGCATTGTTATTGACTACGGTTTTGACACCGATAGGTTGTGCCGTGCCGCCGCCAGCATCGGCGGAAACCCCCGCACTCATGAATAACAGCGGCGACTTCCACGTCCCCCTGCTGATGAAATGAGACGCTGATGAACATGGGAACTATTCGTCGTCACCAGAACGACTGTGGCAGATAGTAACACGGGTGACCGTTACCTGCCTATTCCCGCTTTTATAAATAGAAACATATAAATAGTAAATAGTTTGAGAATGGAAAAATTATGAATAATCCAGGTATTATCCCAACCCGAACCAGCCGCGGCGGCCCTCATGATCCGCTGCCACAACAACAACCACCACAACCACGGCAACAACCTCCGCGATCCCAACAACCATAATATCCACGCCAACCCTGGCCACCAACCACCACAACAATTACGGCAGCAACCGCTACGATCCCCGCAGCCATCAGGGCGGCCACCTCAGCAATATCAGCAGCCGGTGCGTGAGTACGTCCACCACAACAAACACCAGGTCAAGTCCGACCACAATTAGCTCAGCCACAACTGCTGCAACGCCCTCCACAACCCCGGCAATCTGACCGTATCCAGCAACTCTACCCGCCAGATAGAACACTACCTGCTGACAAGCGAAATACCAGTTATCTCGACAACTATTGCGTGGGAAGCGCTCCTTATCGGAGGCAAAACGCACACTATCCCAGCGATCGTCAGACGGAGGAAAACCGTCATCTGGCACAGCAACGACTTTGGTTGAAAAACTGGTGACACTCTCCCACCAAATTCCCGGGCCAGTCGTTATCGTCGGAGGTGGAATAGCATCATTCCTAGTTCTGATGATAATGATTGGCGCGTTATTGGATGACTCACCAAGCAGCTCTCACCGCAAAAACATCCGGCTACACTTACGACGACATTACTGTTCCTGCCACCTGGTGTGACAACGATGAATACGTCTATGCTGCAACAAATGGCACCGATTACCTATCCGTGTGTAAAACCAACTCCGGGTACCTATTCCAAGCACTGTCGGACGATGCCTCACCGAGGGGAGGCGAAAAAAGTGAAGTCCTCCTATGTTGTCAACACCAAAAACTACATTGCTATCCTCGACAAAGACACCATGACGATTACCGATACCAAAGGTAACGTGCAATCGGTTGTTTCCCTCAACCGCTGGTTATCTGGCGATTAAAGCATGGAATGTAGCTAGGAAATGTACACCACTGCGTTATTGCCACCAGTGCACATCACATACTTTTTTATTCTCGAAACAATGCATTTCGTAAACCTGATGGGTTACTGGTGACGTGACCTGGAGCGTCTGTTCGACAGCTTTAGTCGACTGGTATTGCGCCAAATATGCCTTCTGTACCTCACTAGCGAACTCACTACTCGTTACGGATGAGCCGGAGTAGGCGTTCTCAAAATTGCCTGCAGGGTTGTTATTGCGGGCGCTATCGTTGGCCGGAATAGCATCAGATGGGAGCTGCCAGCATCAGGATCATCAGTGTCCGAAACGGGGCTCAGCGGCATTGGTTGGGGAATCATTATGGGTTATCAGCCGGCACTTGGTTTTGGCTGCTGCTAGATGACGTATTCCCCAGGAATGGGATGTGGATAATGTTGGTGAAATGCGCGAAAAGAAGTGCGCTAACCAGCAATATGACTACAAAAAGTAGAAGTGCACTAGTGAATAGCCGATTACCAGATTGCTCTCCTGATCGGCCCATTGATCTTGAAACTCATCAAAGGGCTCTTCTGTCGCTACAGCAGGAGACGAAGTAACCCATCCACTATTGTTAGCAGAATCAATAACACCTTCGTCGCCCTGTGACCTTTGGAATCTGGAGTGGTATCTGTTGTGGATGCGTCCTTTATGACCTGGAACGGATTTGTAGGGTGCTGGTTTCTCCTTGTGGGAAGAATGATTCGCCACCAAGCTTCCTCGTAAGGCTCATCTTCGATCTGGGGAATTGAGTCGTTTCTGCGGTTGAAGGTGATGGCGATGCGGTTCGTTTTTGTAATCTGATTGATTGCTTTTGAGGCGGATCAGTGGGTACCGATGGGTGGGATCGGATGGCCATTGTGATTCTTCCGACATAATACTAAACCTAATCTAATATTTTGACCAACAATTTTGAATCTATCTATTAAGACGCTAGGTGCTCTTAAAATACCAATGACTCGGAGGCTATTGTGTCACAAAAACTCAGGCCTGCAAATACTTCGCAGCCAAATTCAACGCGATCTTGCCCACTTTTGATAATCATCAGCCACCACCATTACCGCAATCCTATGGCTTCGGCCCCGGCATCAGCCTCCGAACTGTCGCAGCACATAACCATTCTCTGGTTCTGGGGCCCAGCCGCCCTTAAAGACCGCGCCGGGAAATGAGTGCCCAGCCCATACCGTTGATCGTCGGCGATATTGCTCATGGCCACGAGCACGTCGGTGCCGCCAGCGATGGTGCTCATGTGTTCCACGAAACTGGCCTGGTCGGTGAGTCGCCATTGTGTTTGACCAAACGCCGAAAAACCCGGCCGCAGAATTTGTGACTGGGTGTGGGTTGTAGCATCCCCGCCGTCGCGTAATACCTGGTCGGTGGCGTTTGCCGCGGTAGTGGGGGACCCAACGACTCTATAACGATTCGGCAGCCTGATTGTCGCTGGCGGTGATAGCGCCCACATGTTCGACTGCGTATCGGCAGATTTGTTCCTGCAGTGCCGCAATGGCTATCGGCACCTTTGCGGTGGACCAGTGCTGGACCTGTTTTGATCGATCCTGCTGTTTTCTTGCTGGTAGCAATGCCGATTTTGGCCCCAGTTTGTTGCTCCACCTGTAGCAATCGCCTCGAAGCTTGTCGACGCCTAGGCTCGTCGTTCTCGGTGTTGTCGATTGCGCAACTGCTGGCTGCGTACTGGGTAGCAGGTTGGGGTGATTGAGCAGAAGCACAACCGGTTGTGAGCATGGTAACTACCGGAAGCATCGCGGTGAGATGAGGTCTAACAAACCATGGAACGTCGAAAAGCTGGTTAATGACGCTGTTGCGCCAACATCTCGTGGCGGAAATCGTCGATCACCGACGTTAATTCCTCCAGATCATCGCGGGTGAATCGGTAGTTCATTGCCGCCTCCTCCTCGTCGCAGCCATATTCGCCTCCATGACGGTGATATGTCGCCACAACTGCTGGGCCCGTATGTGATCGCCTAGTTTGCGCAAGGCCCCCACTGCCAGCGGTAGCCGCCTATAACATCGTGGCATTATTGCCGGTCATGAGCCTCAGTGCCACGCGCCGCACCCCCAAAAATACTGCATTTGTGCGTGCGACAGCGTGAATGGAAACAGTTCGGGATTCTCCTGCTCGAACAGGTCGTGGTGCGTTGGTACCCCAAATACACTTTGAGACGCTGCACTCTGATCCAAAATCGGCCCGCACTCTATGTGGGAGCCGATCCGGTCAACAAACGCCAAAAACAGTTGCCGACCCACAGGATCATCGGGGTAGTCTGCCCCAGGTAGTGTGGGAAACTCTGTGCCCCAAAATGGCATCAAGATGGCTGGTCATGGGTTCAATACTAGAGATTATTTGCTTCGGTGGCGGACGGTGGTCACCAATGGGGTTCGCATTGTGCATGCTCAACCACCGTATGGGGGACTCAATCGTGATATGCGGTGCCCGAATGTGTGGTTTTTCACCCATAAATACTCTAACGCTCGTGGCTTGTTGCTGGCATAATTGAATTCGGTACGTCACTGACCCCCAATAGGGTAGTGACTGTCACAATCAGTTTTCGGTTTCCGCCGAAAAACAATCTCTTTGGAGGATGATATATGCCAATCGCAACCCTGAGGTCTATAACGAGATGCTCGATAAGGCAAAGAAAGGTGGTTTTGCCTTCCCAGCTATCAACTGCACCTCCTCAGAAACCATTAACGCCGCACTTCGTGGTTTTGCCGAGGCAGAATCCGACGGCATCATTCAATTCTCGACTGGTGGTGCTGAATTCGGCCCGGCCTTTCGGTGAAGAACAAGGTAGCTGGTGCTTGTGCCCTAGCAGCCTTCGCCTACGAAGCTGCCAAGCACTACAACATTAACATTGCTCTACACACCGACCACTGCCAAAAGCATGTGCTTGATGAGTATGTTCGTCCGCTCATCGCCATTTTCCCAAGAGCGAGTCGACCAGGGTTTGCCCCCGCTATTCCAGTCCCACATGTGGGACGGCAGCGCCATTCCGATTGATGAAAACCTGGTCATCGCCCAAGAACTCCTGGAGAAGGCCCACAAGGCCCATATCATCCTCGAAGTGGAAATCGGCGTTGTCGGTGGTGAGGAAGATGGTGTGACTGCTCACGCTGGCGCTAACTTCTACACCTCCCCGAAGGACTTCGAAAAGACCATTGATGCCATCGGCACCGGGGAAAAGGGCCGCTACCTGCTGGCCGCTACTTTCGGTAACGTCCACGGCGTGTATAAGCCCGGCAATGTGAAGCTACGTCCCGAAGTGCTCCTTGAAGGCCAAAAGGTAGGCCGCGCCAAGCTCGGTCTCCCCGACGATGCTCTGCCCTTCGACTTTGTCTTCCACGGCGGCTCCGGCTCCGAGAAGGAGAAGATCGAAGAATCCCTCGGCTATGGTGTCATCAAGATGAACGTGGACACCGACACCCAGTACGCTCTTCACTCGGCCCGTCGCCGGCCACATGTTCACCAACTACGATGGTGTGCTCAAGATTGACGGTGAAGTGGGCAATAAGAAGGCCTACGATCCGCGTTCCTCACATGAAGCTTGCCGAGCAGGGCATGGCTGACCGTGTGGTCGAAGCCTGCACTGACCTGCACCCATTGGGAGCACC